>JAEHJW020001797.1_pt1 | contig 40229 bp, 55 predicted proteins | sample 9271431 | NCBI WGS metagenome assembly JAEHJW02 | reverse complement strand
ACCTCGTGTGTATTCACCATATGCCAAGTTTACCACAAAACAGAAGATATGCAAAAAGTTGTTTAAGCGCTAAGATGCTATTCAATAACATCTGAACAAATCTTGTCCATATTAGCACCATAGGCCAATTCGTTATGCTCTATGATGCGGTATAGGATAAGCGTAAGAATAGCGCCAAACATTAATAAAGCATCTAAAAAGCCACTATCCCTATGCTCCAAGTGTACGGCTGGTATTCGCTGCGTTTGTAGCTCTTTCCAAAGCTTACTACTTGGTGCGCTGTTTATAACAAGGACACGATTAGCTGTATACCCTGCGAAGAAAAGCCCTCTCTTTAGTAAATATGGCGGGATATACTGAACCATTTTTTGTAAAGGTTCGCGTCGATCCAGTTCCGAGTGCGTCTTTGTGGAAATGGAAAAATCTACAGGTAATTGCCAGTGCAGAACCCAATGGTTTAAAGTGGCCCATTGCTGTATGCTATTTGATAAGGTAAACTGTTGCGCGTTAACAGATATAAGCGGTTCGGCCAACGGCGTCGTATTCTGTAGACCAAATTTTTCTAATTCGTTACGACTTACCGGCAACTGAATAACTCCGCCAGCTTTTTCTTTATGCAGTTGCACGCTAATATTCTGTTCAGAAAGTATAGAACCATTCCGTTTTGGAATTAACTGCATATAATAACGATTGTGCAATGTCACCGATGCTGAATCAACCACGGCCACCAACACCACATTAGCCACCAATCCAAGTATAAATACCGCGCTTAACACTTTGAGTTGCGCAGCCCTGTAATGCAAAACGGTTAATTTTTCACTATGAAGGATAGGTGGCCTCGGCGTATTAACAAGACCGAGAATATAATTTTTTAAAAACATGGGGCTTTCTCCAGTAAATGCATATTACATTCTTGCCGAGAACTTACGCTGGCGGATACCACTCGCCCGTTCAAAATATTTACAGCACCACACGCATTTTGTGTTTTCCATACCGCCATACACGGAGTGGCATAACTTATCGCTGGGTTAGGTATTGCAAACATAGTCTCTAACTGTTGGCTAATTCGATACAAGAAGTCCTTATCTGTAATATATCCAGAAATGCGTGTATAATCCGATTCTGATATGCTCATCCACCACATCCTCTGAGAACGTACTTATTGTTTAGCTGTTATACTTTTCGGGTTCTTGGCCTATCATGTTAATGGTAACAATATAACTGATTTATACTTTGAAAGTAAAAAACCAGTGGAATGAATGTTTTGTGATATACGCGTTCCCGCACACTAAAACACCTATGACATACAAGCTATAGGCTGGAAAAAAGGCAATATTTACACCCATTAAGCGGATGACCACATACAAAGATACAGGTAGAAGTATTCCAAGGATAATTAGCCAGTATACAAATAAGAATGGTGCCCTAAGAAACCCTCGCTTATGGGTGATGACTTCGTCAATTTCGACGTACTTCGTAGGTCCGGAGGTCGTGGCTATAGTTTTCGTTTCGGTATCTGTTCTGGTGCCAATAATAAGCGATCCGTCACTAACAGTTTCGTTGATGTGACTGGTAGTCTTATTAGTTTTGGTATAATACGTAGGCATCAGTCTGCCTGCCGCATAAAATTAAAAGAATACCCAATAACGGACACCACCAAGAAAATTAGCACGGAAATACCAAGTACATGGTCATAGGTAGGATGGACAACCGCTTGTGGACCTCTGGCCCAAAAATACAGTGCACTGTATACCCATAGTTTCTGTATAACATAACTGCTTACCAAAAGGTATAACGCAGTTATGATGAGCGATAATGTGTATAGTCTGACGAAGTGCATACTTTAGGCTCCTTGTTTTGTGTGATTGTCGTCGTAGTCAAGATATGCCCAGTCATATTTAACATGCATAATGGCGAAAAAAATAGCCAGTACACTGACAATTAAAAATATGTGAAGACTCTGAAATACAGCAGTGAAAAAAGCGCACATCAAGAAGCAAACAGATAGGAATAACACAAGCTTAGCTTTAAGGTACAACATAGCTGAAATCCTTTTTGATTCAGGTGTAGTAAGGCGTAGCATACCGGATTTTCGATTACTTGTCAAGCTTCTCCTGTCTGCCGTTTGCAATACTTTGTGGCATAGTATATTCTGCCACTCTTGACAATAAGATCATTAAAAAGTTATACTGTAGAGCTATATACAAAGGCGATATCCAGAGTCCATAATGCCAAACAGCCACGCAATACCAAACAGTATGATACATGCTATTTCACGTGACATTGCTAACAGTCTAAAGGCGCGGCATCCTAAAATTGTACGTGTAGACGGCAAGCATCAGTACACCTTTTTGCCGGATAGCCCAGATGCCTTAAAAATCGATACACTGAAGATAGTAACATCTGCTAACCCTTATTGGGCGTTTGATGCTGTAGACTTAACCTTTCTTGGGCAACCGGTAACAGCTAACAGGGAACCGGATGTAAATATCCGACTAAGGTATCTTGAACCTGAAATCCGAGAGACTGTATTGCGCTACGCAAAGAGCGCCAATATGGACACCAAAGATACCAGTTTTATTACTAACGATTTACTCAACACGGTATATGGTCGTATAAAGTGTTATGCTTTTGGTTTTGCTATATGCAATGATAAAGCCAATGCATTCCACGTACAAAATATTATTCGTAAATTATTTCGCCAAGATTTTCCAGATGCCTTTGCGATAGCCTTGAAAAACACAGGGAATATAACATACATAAATCAGACTATTGTTGCCGATGCGTATCAACATCTTGAGGCGTATACACAGTTATACACTATTAATCCGTTGTTAGGATATATGTGGACACCGTTTATACGTAAAGGTGTTGAAAACGTATTAGGGGTATCCGTACACCATAGTAATTATTCTGAATCTGTGCAGAATTACTTTCATTTGGCTGGACTTAAACCGCTTGGAATTAAAAATTTGTATGCGTTAGCGCGTGATAGGCCTTTCTTTTTCAAAACGGTCATAACCAGCTTGTTTACAGAGGATGACAAGGTCGGTAATGGGTTTAGCGATACGGCACCCGAACCTTTAAAAGCGGCGAAAGAAACGGGCCTAACCATACTTTTAAACAATTTAACAAACATAACCACGTTTAGTACTCCTGTTTGGAAAGCAATGGACCACATATTGGGTCATCGAACCAGTTTTCAGTTGCAATGTGCGCAATGGTTGCCGGAAGCGAAAGCATATCTTGAAGTGGTTCGGGCGTTAACAGATCGGATGTCAAAAAGAGAGTTTTACATTCATTATGACTGGTTCATCAGAAATGCCGCATCCAACGACGGTAAACTCTGGAAAACAGTCCGAGATTTTAAGAAAAGGTATCCACATAGATGGAAGATTAAAATGACCCAGTGGGCTGTTAAACGCAGCACTCGGTGGCACATAGATCAGGCGCGTGAAGCCGAACGTCTTAATGCTATAGAACTGGAAGAATTTAAGCTGGTTATATGGAAAGGATTAGGCGCGGATACCTCTATTTCGGTAGGCAATACCACGTATTCCTTCCACGAAATACTCAGCCAGTATGACTTGTTTGTAGAAGGAAACAAGCTTTTTCATTGCGTCGGTTCTTATGCAAACCAGTGTAAAACCGGACTCAGCCATATATTTTCTGTGCAGAAGAATGGGGATAGGGATAGCACTTTAGAATTACAGAAAAGAGGGGATAGATGGATTGTTAATCAGAATAGGGGCAAACACAATGCGCAACCAGCAAAAGAAAACTTAGATGCTGTTCAAACGTTTTTGAAACTTTTAAACAGCATCTAAAAACAGTCGCACCCTTTTTAGATGCTGTGATTCACTATTGTGTGGTGGATTATTGCGTTTTGATGTGCCGTATCGTGATAGTATAATTCCCTACTTTAGTAGTATAGGTTTTCCCTTGGTCTATATGCACAGTAAAATTTATGCTTGCGGAAGAAAACCGTGGAAGCTGGACCGTGTTCTTACCAGTCCCTTCCACTTTAAAACCAAGAAGTGTATTGTCAATGGCGTTTAAATTAATCATACTGACACCATTTTGTGTTCCGGATACCATAGCTATATTATACCCGCTGGTAAACGTGCTGACGTTTTTTAAATGAGCAGAATTCACAAACGGAGTGATTGTACCCGCCGAACACAGTAACGGCACCTGAGTATTCACTAAGCCTTGGCACACATACCGAGTATGACCACCAGCCGAATCGGTTAATACTATACGATAATCCGCATCGTGTTTAAGCGGCGTAAAGCTTTCCGATCCTGAAATAACGTGTTTTCCGTGCGCGTTGGTTATTACGCTAACAAAATGGTTAACCACCTCTGCATTTGCGTTAGCGGATGCCAGAAGTACTCCAAACAATAAAAATGACAAACCAGATTTTAATCGCATCTAACAACTCCCGTATCAAGATTAATTTACAGCATATAGGTATGAGTATACGCGTGTCAAGCACTGTTTCCACATTGAATTGACATATATTGAAAGTGTGGTAGTCTTTAACTCTTAAGAAAGTATTTAAGCAAAGGAAATATAATGATGGACCAGTTACAGTTTTATCCAAGTACTCCATTAGTGGTAAAAGCCGTGTGGGACGGTTTTGAAAATAAAGAGGTTCAAGCAGTTTTGGACCCTGAAGCAGGTGATGGGGCTTTACTGGACCCAAAAATGGATAGTCGTTGGAACGCCTATCGTCGGTGTGACGCGGTAGAAATAGATATGGAACGGCACAACAAGTTAAAAGAAAAAGGCATACAGGTCGTGGGCTTTGACTTTCTTGACTTTCCAGATGCCAGCATTTACTCGCATATTGTTATGAACCCACCTTTTGCTGTAGGATGTCAGCATCTTCTGCACGCTTGGAATATCTTGATGGATGGCGAGATAGGCTGCGTATTGAACGCCGAAACCATACGTAACCCCTATTCAAAAGAACGTCAGCAGCTTTTGAAAATCATAGCGGATCACGGTAAGGTGCAGTTTATTTCAAACGCGTTTAGCAAGGAAGCGGGCGCAGAACGAAAGACGGATGTTGAAATAGCCGTTGTGCACTTAAAAAAGAGTGTTAGCCAAAGTGCGTTTATGGGAACTATTATTGCTGATATGGAAGCTGAAATTGAGGATATGCCGGATGATACGGCTTCAAACACTTTAGCCATACCAAACAATGCGATTAAGAATATGGTGTTGGCCTATAGATGCGCGTGGGAAGCTAAAAAAAGTGCGCTGATGGCTGATGCGCGGGCAACTTATTATCTGGGTTTCCTTGGGGCCGACAGGATCAACGCCAAGGAAAACAGCACGGATTTGGATTTTTATAACGCAAAAAGGGGATTAAAAACACAATTATTTGCTGCGCATGATACTATACGTGAACGCGCGTGGTATAACGTATTGCGGTGCTCAGATGTGAATAAGCTCACCACCACAAAAGTACAGCAGGAAATTGAGAAGAATTTTGATACCATTAAAAAAATGGCTTTTACCACTAAAAACATTTTTGGCTTTTTAGCCGGACTGGCAGCCAACAGACAAGAAATACAGACAGATGCAGTGCTGGAGGTGTTTGATTTAATCACGCGGTACCATAGCGACAATAGAGTCTATTATATGGGATGGAAGTCCAACGACGAGCATCGTCGCGTTGGAATGTCTATTAAACGCAAGCGGTTTATTCTGCCATACTTTAATGCACCCAGTTGGAATGGCGGAAGTTTTGATACGAAACAGCTAAAGCTTTTAGCGGATATTGATTTGGTATTCGCTATGTTGGACGGCAAACTGGAAACGGAAAATAGTATGGTGGATATCTGCAACACGGATATGCAAAAACTAAAAAACGGAGAACGTGTATCTAGTACCTACTTTGATCTACGGTATTACAAAGGAAAAGGAACAGTACATTTTTTCCCGAAATCGCAAGTTTTACTGGATAGGCTTAACATATTTGTTGGTCAGCGCAGACAATGGCTACCAACAGATATGAGTCAAGCCGGAGAAGCATTTAGAAAACAGTTTGACTCCGCTGAAAACAATGAAAAGGGCTTTGTTGAACATCTACGGAAATTAGTAATAGAAAAAAATGCGACCACAACCACAAGCCTACGGGATAACCTACTGGATAATAATGCAGATAGTATTACAGAGTCTTCTTTTATAGGCGATGCTATGTCAAGCTTTCTCGATAGTATGGGGTACGATACCGAGTCTCTATTAGAAAACGTTAATACATCAAAAATGATCGAATCTGATAGTAAACCACGTCCACGTTGCAGAATGTAGTCTGGCATTTGACACGGTATGGTGTTTATGCCAGACTGATAACAACAGCAAAACTAAAGGAGTAGCGCTATGTCTGTAAATATAAAAACAGAAGTAATTTTTAATCCAGATGCCGGTCCTGCAAAAAAGAATGTGTTTGACACTATGATTCTTATTGAAGCAGCCGTCCGTGAAATAGTGATTCGAGAAAACCGACAAAAGGTGAAATTTGATATTGAAATGGGTAAACCAGTCGATTTTAAAAAAGATATTGCCGCACAAAAATATAGTGTACAATTAACTAATGCTGAGGCTGGATGCTTCTCCGTTAGTTTTAACAATAAGGATAACCAAAGGGTGTTATCCGTGTTTTTTGGCCTTAAAGATAACGATTATGTAAAAGATCGAGAAAGTGTACGACTCGACCTTGGTGCGGATGCCTTTAGTGCTGAGTTTATGCCAAAGCTGGCATCTTACATGGTTCTTAACAGTGATATGTTTGCTGGATATGCACTTATAGATGATCGGGTTTGTGATTCTTTTACGGATAGCACGCCGTTTATTTGTAAAAGGGATATACTCAAAAATCAGAGTGGCCCATCTAACCGTTTAAGGGGAGGCTGATATTACCAGCCTAAGATTTCCAGTATTCTTGTTCCAAAAAGGTATTACGTTAAAAGAATACCTTTTTTCGTTCTTGTTTTCCTTTTGCGAGTACCACCCATATCCTGTTCAGATGCCAAATTACAGCATGCTGCACCAGATTTAGTCACAGTGTGGCTTGGCTATAGAAGGTTCAATATTTAAATGAACACCAAGTAAACCAAGCAAGAGGAATTGTCTTGCCCTTGGATTATTACACTCCAACTCTAACCCAGTAGAACTATTTGATAAAACAAGAACCACCGCATTACGGGATAACAAGGCGGTTAATAGTGGTTCGAAACCAATTACACTGTCAGAGTCTTTTCTGTCCATTAAATAATCTGGATTAAGAATAACAAATGATCGGTCATTAACAGTGTCAGCAAGTTCTACCAGATTATCAACTGGTAACTGTTGAACATTAATATACTCAGGAAATTCATTAAGCATATCTTTCGCGGTAACAAAGAGCGTATACCCTTTCTTCGCCGCATTTATTGCCATACTAACCGCTAAAGCGTTTTTACCATAACCCATAGCCGCTTTTAAGTCAATTCTTAAACCACTCATACCCATATTCTCCATAATGAAATGTAAGACTAAAATGATATCACTATACCAATCTTTATGTCAAGAAATTTAAAGCAGAACTGGAATAGTATGTATAAAACTGTTTAAATCCGATATATTGCTTGCCTTAGTGATAAGTTTTCTTATCTGAAAGCAAAATACAATAGCCTAAAAGATGTTCAGCCTGCTGTAAGTGTAGCGGTTCCACACTCTCTTGTATGGTTTCAAATAGGACTTCCTGATCGTGTTGTGGAAGCATAACAATATCCTGCACACGTAAGACTGGGTTGAACCCACCTTGTTGTACGTTTTTACTCCTTCGATTCCTTAACTGGCTGCCCATACGCCACCCCCTGCAACAAATAATACTCTTACGTGCTTAGGAACGAGTATTTATACTCTAATCTGCTAAAAGCTGGTATGTCAAGCTTTCAGTAACTTACTAAAAAGTAAGCGCTTACATAACACGCGTGTAAACATCCGATATCCGAATATAATCCCGTTGGTTGGCTCCAGCCATTTCATCGGTATATGGAAGTTCAAGGTTGTTGGCTTCGGCTTCGTTTGCACGCAGAATATGCAAGGTATATCCTTCCCCATCCGAAGTGAATACATCTGTGGAACCATGTTGTTGATCACTGATGGCGGCATCGATGGCTTCGCGTAACAATTTAAGGCCGTTGATATTCCCGACTATAACAGCCTCATCGTGTTGCATACCTTGCGCGTAGACGTGTAAAAATGCGGGTTCTATGTGGGGGTTTAACTCGATGCATAACCCCATTTTGTGTAGCACATCCAGCATATCCCGTGGCGGAAGCTCGTCCACTAAAATACGCGCAGGATTTGAACTTAATGCCAACGGCAAATTAGTCCAGTCCAGTTTTTTTACTTCAACAGTTTGCATCCCTATTCTCCTAAACGCTAATGATCTTCTCTGTTATCCCAGTGATCGCCTCTGGCATAGTCATTATTGTGCCAGTCCCTTTCACCTATGTAACCACCACCATAATACGGTACTGGGTTTGTCCAAATAGGCGTGGTTTCCTGTTGTATAGGATAATTAGGGTAATAGCTATTGGTATAACCATAACCGCCAGGCTGAATCACGCATCCGGATAAAAACACAATAAGCATTAAGCTTGAGAATTGTAGAATACGTAGTACTGTTTTATTTTGTCTTAACATTTTACCTCTCCATATACACAACGAACTGTATTTTACTAATGGTGTGCCAGTTGTCAGTTGTCACTAGTAGTGAATAACCCGTATTTCGGTATACCTACCACACTACTACTAAAAATACCGCGAGTAAAGCCTATTTCTTGAAAATAACACCTTCCTTTTGACATTAGTATATATACTGTTATTATTTTTAAGGAACATCAGATGAACACAGCGCTAATGGCTAATATTATCGGCGTATTTCTGTATCCGCTCACCTATTACCAATTTTCAAGCTCTTCTAAAAAGCATTTCTTATTATTAAATTTTGTAACGTGTATCTTATTTGCTGTTTCTTTGTGGATAACCGCCCAAAATACTGCAGCTCTAATATCCGGTATTGCGGGGGTAACCAGCCTGTTTCAGATTAATAAAGCCAGTCTATTCTTTAAAATTGGTATTGCTGTTATATCTATTGCGGTTACAGTATGGCTGGCCTTTCCAGTTACGATATTTGCGTGGCTTGCCATAACTATTTATTCGTGGAATCGTTTTGCTGAAACTCAAGAAGAGCTGGTTATGCGCATTATGTTTCTTTTAAGCCCACCCGTGTGGATGCTTATTGCTTATCACGGTGGAAATTATACACTGATTCCAGTGGATGCTATTGCCTTATTTTTATCTCTGCGTTGGGTATTCCAACACAGTAAGAAAATTCAGTTGGAATCAGAAGCGGAGTGATATTATTGCTTCTTGGTTTTTATTTGGCACAGAAAACCTTGTCGTGATGATAATGGGCTCCACCATATAAGCTTATCCGGATTTTCCTCGAAAAAGACGGATATTTTAAACGGCATCACCTTAAATATTTTTTCACCAAGTACAGCGCAGACAGGAATTAAACTCAAAAAGAGCAGTAACGTAAGCGGATTCCAATAACGGAAAACCGGAGACCAGCCATCACCGTCCTCATAGATGGCCGCGATACACAGCCACCATAAGATACGCCCACGGAGTGCAACAGGTTCAATAGGCATCTGGTCACGTTGTACAAAAATCTTTTGTGGGTAAACAGTAAAACCATAGGCTGAAAAACAGTTTCGGTTCCGCCTTTTCATTTTTGAAAACCTCGTTATACAATAATAAGAACTATGATATCATCAACGAGTATATAGCGCAAGATGTTCGCGGTTTTAATGCTATAGTCTTATGGTTTCAACTTTTTAGTACTTGCCAGCCATCCCAGCATTGCACCAGCACCAAAGGTAAGAGCACCCCACCCTATTGGCTGCAAAATATTTTTTTGAGGCTGGTCATCCTCGTGGATGCTGACATCTACGTCCACTTTTGTAGTAGTCTCGCCACGACGCCCAAGAATATACGGCGTGCTTTCGTGCTTATTATGTTCATTGTTTTGCATAGTATGATTTCCTTATTCGGTTACACTCATAAGTTTGTAAATAAGTGACATTATCATTACTAATAGATATTAGTGTTTGTTTTTCTTAAAGTCAAGTGAATTCAAGAAAAACAATACCCGAAGAAAAATTAAGGTAATTCGGATACGGCCAATCTAACGCGTTCCACAACATTAGCGCGTGGTATATCCTTTTGTGTAATACTGGATTCCTTAAACCGTAAATGGTTTAGTTCTTCTGGAATATTGACACCATCAAAAGGGGTTACTCCTTTGAATATTTGCATACCTTTTTTAATATAATAGGCAATGGTTCCATCAGATAGGAATTCCAAGTCAGCAAATAAGCTATCATCGTTCCAAAAAAGGCCAACACGGCCACTATCGTGGAGCATTGTTTCTGGAAATTTGAAATCTTCGTCAAGCAGACAAACAAAATTTTCCGCGTAAGAGATTGACAGGATATCTGGTATAACCGCACCTTCACCATCCCAATTCTCTTTAAGGTTTCTTAGGTATAGGAATTCATCAAGAATTCCTATAATTCTGGTAACCAATACAGGTGTTTCATCTACCATCTAACTATCCCCCATACACTTAACACCATATAGGACAACTGTAGTAGCATAAGGTGCCACGCTTTCGTTTTTAGACCGTAATAGGCCCACGCTATATTACTGGTCAGCCAAATCCACATAGCAGCATCAGTATAACTGTTGGCCATATGGCTTGTCACAATAAGGTCGCCAACAAGACCAGTGACCATTCCGTACCACCCAATTATTTTTAAGGTTTTAGTTTCTGTCACTGGTAGTCCTTGCTGTCTTAATGGTGCCAGTATACCAGTTCTTAGCGTGTTATGTCAAGATGTTCAAGCTTTTTAGCTGCCACAACAGCTAAACTTTTGTGGCACGCACAATGCGAGGAACAGGCCGCAATTCTACAGAAAAAGGGCTTAAAACTTCAGTAATTTTCGCCTTGTTTAACACTGTTTCTGTAGCTAATACTTTGGCCAAACTGTCTATTTTTTCCGCTATGGCTCTATCCTTTAACAGGTCAATTGTCTTTACGGTTATGTCGTCGAAGGATTTCCGGCCATCTAAAAAAGCATAGCAAACGCCTAAAGCAGTGCTTGTGTCATTACCTTCCGAATATTCGTCAGCATCACTGTTAGAATTGGAATCTGGGAACCGGATATCAGTAAACAGGTGTCCCGCTAATGCACCCATAACATAATGCTGCATATCAGATATCAACGCGTCTTTTTCATCATCTGTTAAGTGGTTAAAAGAAACACGCTGTTTATGCGGTAAATAATAGCATTCATCATCATAATCCCACTTTAGCTGGTTTATCCACCAACCATTACGCATTGATAATTCGCAATAACCACCACTATCTGTGCTACTAACAGCACTTAAACAGAGTACATCGGCATAGGGATTTAGTGCGTGAATTACTGTGTGTGCAGCCTCGTGTGCGCATACAATTCGCAGATCAGTCATAATGCTGGCCTATGCCCAGATATAACCTGTAAATTTGCAGCACTACTAATATTAATTAAACGGGTTTTGCCGTCAAAAGATACCGTAAACTTTTCGTTGTTCTGTTGTTCCTGTTTAAGCATGGCAACAGTGGCGTTGACAGCTTCCAGCGGATTTGATGCAGCACTATACCCAGACCAGCTTAACACCATATTTTTGTTTTCCGGTTTATAGTCGTTGATTGCACTGTGTAAGTTTTGAATGGTTTCGTCTTGTGAAATCAATCCTTGTACCAAAAAACTCAACTGGTCTACAAGGGCGTGTCTTAGCGGCGTAATCCCCAATGGTCTGGTATTCACTTTGGCTTTTGTTTTGGTAACAGATACCCATACCATATCATCCAGATAAGCCGCGTTAGGACCAGCAGCAAAACGTGTGCTATCATCCGCAAGATTTGTGGTTCTGGCTTGCGTGATAGTGCTATATATAGGGTAATCCCCATTGCTTTGCAGAAATTCTTTAGCCTTGGATAAACCGGAAGTTAAGCTGGGAGATGGGATATCAAACTCAAGCGTGATGAAGTAATCCGTTTTTTCTCTGCTATCCCTAACCAATTCTATGGAGTCCATTTCTTTGATTCTATTGCTTACAAAGCGAAGGATATCGCGGTAAGTCCATCCAGCAATACGGAAATGGTCTTTTTCCAGCATAGCTAAAACCAAACCAGAAAGTTCTACGTATGGGTCATATATGCTGGATAGGTTGTGTAATTTCGTGCTCATTTTTGGCTCTCCGTTTTTTTAAAGCTTAATATAGGTGTTAAACAGAGTCAAAAACGAGCGTTATCTATCAGTTTTGCTTCGTTTATAAAGGCTAACCAGTTTATGCCATTGCGCACTGGTCAGGTTGGCCTTTATAAAGCCACTTTGTTTGATATCCATAGACAATATACTGGACATATCCAGTAAGACGTTTACCTTTGCGTGTTCAAGCTGGTTGGCATACGCGGTGGAATATGAGCGTTGCAATAATTTTTCTCTTAGTAACGCATTATCGCGCCCGAATTGAGCCAATAAATTTTTTGTCTGAGCCATTTCCGTTTTTGATAACGCCTCAAAAGCGCTAATCTGCCCCTTCGTCAGTTTTAAATCTGCGGAATACTTACTGACAAGTGGCATAAGGTTGGGAACAGGGCTATTATCATTGGCCCATTTTGCTTTCTTTACCAACGAAAGCGGAATATGTTTTACTTTAACGGTTGTGGCATCGGCATTGCTTATACCGGATAACAGTATGCCTAAACAAATACATATAGGTGTAAATGTTTGCGAAAAATAAGATAAAAGTACCATTTTTTCTTTGCGCATTAAGCTTTTCCTTTTTAAATTCTTTTTTAGTGCATCTGTGTTTCAGCTACAAATTGGTGATCCGAATACAGTATATAGGTCTCACCCCCATCACCCAAGCGAGTCCGAACTGTAAGACAATGTGTATCAGGGTCTCCGTCCTGTACCCACCAAGGCCAACCACCTATTTGAACAAATGCGGAGTAAAAAGCGTCCAGATCAAAATCCTCATCGGTAAGTTCCGTGGTATCCGAGCGATTTTGTAGGGCGTTTTCAATATATTCGGCTATGCCATCAGCTAAAGTTGCGCCAACAATCGGTGTAAGCTGTTCCATCATAATAAAGGCGTCCGGTATTTGTAAAACCCACTTGAATTTTGTATTTTTGTTATCCGCCAGATGGTCTTCGAAATGTACAGTCTCTATGAAATCTGGTTCAAGATACACGTTTAAGAAGGTGCCAGATTGTAGTCTTAACGCGGATAAAACATTTTCGTTCATAAAAGGCGCGGAAAAAATATGCTTTACCTTTTGGTATTCATCCAGAATAAAATCTTTTTGAATTGAAAAACATGGTGTTTTTACTTGGATGCCATCACCTAAATCCAAGTCGTAATAATCAAAGTCATCCGTATTTAAAACGGACACCAGCGCAATGCGTATATTATTTAAATAAGCGTTTAATATGGCGGATGATACTGCCTGATTAGCATGGAAATCAACAGTCTCTAACGCTTCTGGAAGTATGCGCAGCAGTTGTTTCGTAAGGTCATCTGCTTGTTCTGCTAAGGTGTTTGGTAATACCGTAAATGGTGTCTGTTTGAGCATTTCTTTATCCCTTATTTTTTAAGTCATTGATCAATAATATTATTAAAGTTCATCCCCACCGAACTGGAAATCCCCAGAGTTTTTCAATTCCGGAAACCACCTTTACGGCATCCTTGCTATGTAATATTCGGTCGGATAGCAATTCAAGCGTGAGTGTTCTGTCACCCCATAAATCCACGTGTGTTATCTGAACATCAGGCGCTGTCGTGCTATCCTCGACTTGCTGCGCCAATAACTCACGTATATGTCTAAAACCGGCATCATCGTGGATATTACTGACCACATAATTATCTGATTCCGATTGTCTGCTGTATAAGGAAAACAGATGAAATTTGCGCACAATATGCGGCGATAAGTATTGCTGTATAAAGCTGGCGTCCTTGAATTCACGCATAGCAAAATGGATGTGCTTAAGCCAGTCCGGATCACCAGCAAATGGAAACAGGTTTTTATCTTCGTTGGTAGGATTTTGGCATATCCGTTTGATATCCATAAAAATGCTAAAACCCAATGCGTATGGGTTAAACCCAGAATAATACGGCTTGTTGAATTCTGGCTGCATAGTTACCGCTGTATGACTTGCCAAGAATTCCAACAGTGTTCCATCACTGATAAATCCTTTATCGTAAAGCCTGTTCATTATATAATAATGCGTAAAACATGCAAAACCCTCATTCATTATTTTTGTTTGGCTTTGTGGGTATAGATATTGGCCTACCTTGCGAACAATGCGCAGTATTTCGCGCTGCCATACCGGCAGATTTGGCGCGTGTTTTTCAATAAAGTATAACAGGTTATCTTGCGGTTCAGCCGGAAACTTAGCCTGTTGAATCATTACTGATTCTGGTGTACTGTTTGGAATGGTATTCCATAAAATATTAAGTTGTGATTGTAAATATGCATGGCGCTCATTGCTTCTTTTTTCATCTTCCGCAAGAGATAACTTATTCGGTCGTCTGGCCCGATCTATACTATTATACCGTAAAGAGTGCGCAATATCCAGAACTTCTGCAACCTCATTATAACCATACTTTACCTCGCAATCCGCTATATATTTCTTTGCGAACCCCAAATAATCAATAATACCTGCTGCGTCGGTCCATTGTTTGAATAACTCGTTGTTCTTGAAAAATGCGTTATGTCCAAACGCCGCGTGTGCAATCACCAGTGTTTGCATCATCATCGTATTTTCTTCCATCAGATAACTGATGCACGGATTGGAGTTAACCACTATTTCATACGCCAAACCCATCTCACCGCGTTGGTACTGCCCAGATTCAATCGCACGCTGCTTACCGAAAGACCAATGCGCATAGGATAACGGAAGCCCTACGGAAGAATACGCATCCAACATTTGCTCAGCGGATATAATCTCCAACTGGTTTGGGTACGTGTCCAGTTGTAAATCATCTTCCGCTATATGCTCCACGGCATCAAATACCGAATTTATACGGTCAAAAGTCCATTCGTTATCGGTGAATAATAATTTGCTCATACCAATGTATCCCTTTTATTGAAAAGTTGGCGAAATAACGGATACACATCTTCCGTTTTACCAATACTCAAAACCTTAAAGTTGTGAACTTCTTCCGCTATACTATGGTATAACTCCATAACCGAGCTTACATCTTGGCGATTAACCTCTACGTAGAACCCATATTGTACAATCCGCAAAAGATTTTGTACAACCTCCACCATATACGGATTGTCCCCGTAATAATTATCGCCATCGGATGCTTGTGCGAAATATACATTCCATTCATTTAAAGGGTAACGATCTTTTATAATATCCGCAGTTTTATTTAAAGCTGATGATATTATGGTTCCACCTCCGGTAGTTATACCGAAGAATTCTGTCTCCGTGCATTCATGCGCGGATGTGTCGTGGCGAATAAAAACGATGTCTACAGTTTTGTATTGTTGCTTTATAAAGAGATATAGCAGAATAAAGAATCTTCTGGCTAAATCTTTTTCCTGTTCCTGCATGCTTCCGGAAGTATCCATAATGCAAAACATAACGGCCTGACTGATTAATACTGGAACCTCGACACTATGATTATAGCGAAGATCCGTGGAATCAATAAATGGAATTTTCCTGTTTTGCTGCTGCGTAAGAATACGCTGCTCGATACTCTTTAGATGATCCAGTTCAATATCGCATTCCAAGCCTCTGGCCAGCCTATCTGCTATCTCTTTGGTCAGAGATTTCTGCGATTCCAATAGGTCTTGAAGTTCCTTGTTAAGTTGTCCGCGTAAACCTATCCTTCGTGCTTTAGCTGTCTGCATGGTACGCCTTAAATTAAGCTTGGATGGCATACCATCCTTAACATACCCAGAACGCCTGTATTCCTGCTGCTCAATAGCTTCCTTTTGTCGTTTTAATAAAGCAGGAAGCTCTAAACCATCGAATAACAGATTTATAAAAGCATCAGTAGATAAGCTGATATCAATTTCGCCTTCAAACTCGCCATCTGGAGAACCATTTTTGCCACTCTGGTTATCAGTTTTTGGTTTTGCTATGCCATCATTCTTCTGGTATTCCTTATTTCCTGGTAAAACACGCTCCCAGTCCTCTTGAGATGTATCGTGGCGGAAGGTGGGCTCGTTCAAATCCTTTGCAGGAATCTTGACCACTTTTTTCCCATCCAGAACCTCTTTAAGCGAACCACTTCTGGCCACGTTGTTCACAGCTTCTTTTAACCGCTCGGAAACCCGCCTTTGCAGCCTATCGTTACTTGCGCTCGCGCGGTTTCCTGAACTTCGTCTATCAATTACCGTAGCCATAATAAACCTCCAGACGCTCCTTAGTGATGCTTCCTATACCGCATATACCAGTCTACCAACAAACGTACCTGTTTTTCGGTATACCCCTTGTTCATCATTCGGTTCAGAAAATCTTTGTGCTTCAACTCGTCTTCGGATGAAGCCTTTTTACCAAAGGATATGACCGGCAGTAGGTCTTCGGTATTGGCAAACATTTTCTTTTCGATAACACCTTTAAGTTTTTCATAGCTGGTCCAAGCCGGATTTTTCCCAGCATTGTTAGCTTTTGCCCGCAATACAAAGTTGACCACCTCGTTACGGAAGTCCTTTGGGTTCGCAATACCGGCTGGTTTCTCAATTTTTTCCAGCTCTTCGTTCAATATTCCGCGATCCATTAACTGGCCGGTGTCTGGATCACGGAATTCGGCGTCCTGTAACCAAAAATCGGCATACTGTATATATCTATCAAACAGGTTCTGCCCATAATCACTATAGCTTTCGAGATACGCCTTCTGTATCTCAAGACCAATGAACTCCGCGTAACGTGGTGCCAACTCCGTTTTAAGAAATGCCATATAACGCTCTTCCACGGCTTTCGGGTATTGTTCAAGCTTTATCTGTTTTTCCAAAACATATAATAGATGAACTGGGTTGGCGGCCACCTCATCACTATCAAAGTTAAACGTCTGTGATAATATCTTGTACGCAAAACGCGTGGAAACACCGTCCATACCCTCATCCACACCAGCCGCGTCACGGTATTCAAGGATACTTTTGGCTTTCGGGTCTTTATCTTTTAGCGTGTGCCCATCATAAACCTCCATTTTAGACCACAATGAACTGTTAGCCGGTTCGTGCAGGCGGCTTAACACCGAGAATCGCGCCAGCATTTCCAGTGTATCCGGAGCGCAGGCGGCTTCGCCAAGACTGCTGTTGGAGATTAATTTTCTGTATATCAGAGTTTCATCCGATTCCCGTAAGCAATACGGCACCTTAACAATGTATACGCGATCCAGAAAAGCCTCATTACGTTTGTTGTTTCGGAAGGAAGACCATTCTGATTCATTGCTGTGCGCAAGAATAATTCCCTGATATGGCAGCGCACCAAAACTCTCGCTACCGTTATACGAGCCTTCCTGAGTTGCGGTCAACAAAGGGTGTAGCATTTTAATAGGTGCCTTAAACATTTCCACAAACTCAAGAACACCCTGTGTGGTGATGTTTAATCCACCTGAATAGCTGTAAGAGTCTGGATCATCTTGGGAAAAATCCTCCAGTTTTCGAATATCCACTTTACCAACAAGGCTGGTAATATCTTGGTTATTTTCATCGCCAGGCTCCACTTTTGTTACACCTATCTGATGCAATTGCGATGGCAATAAACGAACCACTTCAAACTGGCTGACATCACCACCAAACTCGCGCAGCCGTTTTGCAGCCCAAGGCGACATCACGGATGTCAAACGACCACGTGGAATATAATAGGCCGACTCTAATCTCTCTCCGTGGGTATCTTTATTGAACAGGCCTAATGGGGATTCAAATAATGGCGATACTTTACCATTGGCGGATAGGCAGTAAATGGGTTCCTGTTCGATAAGTTTTTTTAATTGCTCGGCAATGGAAGATTTGGCGGCACCGACTGGGCCTAAGAGGTATAAGATCTGCTTACGCTCCTCAAGCCCCTGTGCGGCGTGCCTAAAGTAAGATACCACAGATTCTATAGCGTCTTCTATTCCGTAAAAATCCTTAAAAGCTGGATATGTTTTGATTTTCCTATTCATAAAAATTCTGGATAAACGCGGATCGTGTTGCGTGTCCAGTGTTACGGGCTCACCTATGGCCTTGAGCATCCGCTCTGGCGCTGTGGCATATGCACCGCTATCCGTTTTACACAAATTCAAATAGTCAAGCAGACTCATTCGAATCTCTTGGTTTTTAGTGAAACTACTTTTGTAATCAGTGAATAAGGAATCAGACATTATTAAGCTCCGCTAAAAGTAAACACTACAGCGTTAGTATTACGCTTTAAATGAGACTGAGTCAAGACAAACCCGCGTTATTATTTTTAATTTTTAAGGATGATCATTGGGTAGATTAAGAGGGATGTGATTAAGAGGGATGTACCAGTATCGAACTGGTAAGAGTTTCTTACAGGTTGGATGCTTAGCGTCTAACGAACGATTTCTACTGGGAAGGAGTTATGTTATACTTACTAAATTATAATTTAGTAAGTATAACATAAAAATAATCCGGAGTCAAGACTGAATATTGTGTGAGCCAAAAATTTTAAGTGGCTACGGATAACTAATTTTATGCTGCTTATGCCAGCACGATTGTATGATCGACTCTGCTCAGCCTATTGTACCAACATCCACCGCAACGCAATACAATGATCCAAAGCTGGCTAAATCCACTCCTTCGGATAGCAGAGTCTCCACAAAATTGATAGGAATACTGAAGTCGTTTATCCATAGATCACCAGATATCGGTTCCGTCACGCTATGTGGCACTTTAGCAAAAAACAGCATAATATCCATTCCCATAGCTTCCCCGTCGAAAGCCGAGTCCTCTGAACAATCAGGTGCATAAACCTGTCGCGTAAGTCCTATCCAGTAGTGCTCTTCGTCTTCCTGTTCGTAGTCTGGATCGAGTGGACAGTCTTCGGTGCCCGCACAGCGAACATCAACAGGCCCACAATCCAAAGGCGGACTCATAGACCCCCATTGAAGAAGAATAATATCTGAATCTATATCCACGGCGTCTTTTATTCGATAAAATTGGTAAAAGTCAGCCATAAAGGATAGCGCTTGCAGAGTATCCGGTGTATCAACCAAGCATTTTGTTTTATTTAAGAAAAATTGTACGGCGTCTTCCACTGAAGATTCTGTTGGCATAATTTGTGTCCTTTTGTTTTTGTGTAACTATATTTAATATCTTAAGCGTAACTTTGGTGAATTTTCCGGTAGTATAACCTCTTTTGAGTCATTCATCACACGTATAAACGCGTGGTTTGGTATAACGCCGGAATAAACGAAAGAATCTCCAGTGTTATTCTGGATATTAGGGTCCAGTCCTAATTTGTGTGCATCTATTCGAGCTGTGCTTATGGCTATTACAATAACATTGTCCAGCCAGTCATCCGCAGCTTCTTCTGAGGTTTCAGCATAACTGAGCGCTGCATCGACGTTCTCCGCTAAGTATACCATTCTTGGATCTGAATCACACCACATTTTTTGTGGCTTGAAATCTGGATGTCCTAGGCCATTTGTCAAGATGGAATCCAATAAGTGCCTATAAGTAGCGTGGTAAAGCACATCTGGTATGTTTATATACGCGACTTCCGTACCAGAAGTTTTAACCACAACTGGTTTCCCGTTATACCAAAATTCTTGTGAACCGTCGCTATGCACCACCGCAGGTAAGCCACCGCTACGATGTATCATATCATCCTTATACCATACTTGTGTGCCGTACGTGGTCACAAAAGCAGGCAGACCGTTGCCACGGTTTGTTTTACCGTTGGTATACCATATTCGTGTGCCCGATTTAGTTATCTCCGCAGGATTATCATCTTCGCTGTGCAATTCGCCGTCAGCATTGCGGTATTGAATGGTTCCATCTGCTAATACAGATTTAGTGGTTGCCATAATTAATTCCTCTTTATACACAATCGGTTAGGCACGAACTACCATACTGTATTTCTGAGTCTATCATTTTTTGGGAAAAAGACTATACTACCCAGCGCAAAGTCGAATGGTTCATCAGCTGAAACCGCTTCACCGTTCATAAATATCTGCTCAGAATCACACATTCTCCTGATATCTGCTTTACTCATCAATTCGAATACTTTACTGTTATCCGCAGCTACCAATTTTTCCACTTTTTCGCCATTTATCAGTTCAGTAACCTTTCGCGCTTTTATCAGGATTGTGGTATCCTTACCATCCACTTTTACTGTTGTTGGCATATCATATAACGTTGCATTATTTTTTGGGCTGGACCATTTGAAATGCTGGCTTAATTCCCACAAAAAATCCAGTACAGTAGGTTGTGTGTTATCCTTTTGCTTGGTTTCTTTGAATATGCGAAAATCGGTATCTGGTGATTCTTCTCGAAATCCAGCACATAGATACGCACTGATATCATCACTAGCCGTAATACGCCACGCAAACTTTTTCTGGTCTGTGGTTACTGAATTCTGCTGAGATTGCATCTTTGGGTGACATACAAACAGAATCTTGTTGTCTTCCACCTTAAATAATATCTTTTGCATTACGCATCCTCGTCGTGGCTATGAACTTACCTTAATTTGTTTTCCATTAAGCAGCGGGTTATCGCCAGTTATACTCAAGTGACTTTTTGTTTTTCGGAACAAAATAAGATGCGATGTTTGCTTTATTGATAATATCCTCAAGCCGCGCAGATATATTTGTATTCAAACGGGCCAACTCCGCATCCTTAAGACTTGATTTTTGGTCATAACTATCGGTAGGAAACAATCTTTTACTTTGTGCCTCACCAATCACTTCTTCAAGTGTTTTGCACAACTTCGCGTACTCTTTTTCTGTCTGTACTAAACCAACCTCTTTAAGCTTGGCTATGCTTTGTACATCAGTATAGCTATAATCAGCTAAATAGCGAGATGTAAACTGATAATCTGCTATACTCTCTGACAGGCTCCCCTCATACGTACGCGCCGCACCAAGAATACTATCCGACAACTCGCGTAGCTGTCCAATAGCACCAAACATAATATCGCTGTTTAAAGAAAAATCAAAGCCACCACTTTCTACAGTATATTTTGCTATACTCCTTAGTGCGGTATGTATACACGTAATATCGAAAGCCAAATCCTGTAAAATTTCAATATTACGCTTATCATAAGCCAGTGTATCGTTTGTTTTTGTTGTCATACTAATCTCCTTGTTTAAGTTATCAGAAAACGGTTAAGGTTTAATACGTGGAAGGGCACGCTGGTCATCCGTATGCGCTACACCGGTAAAATTACGCAAGTCATAGGCCTCACGTAACAGCATTTCATTGTCAGAATGTACACTTGCCCGTGCAAACCGAGTACTCTTAAAACGTGTGATATCCACTTTTGGAAGATCTTTGTAGTAAAGCATGTTGCCATCTGCTGCTTGACACGCAAACTTATTACTGACATAGTTTTCAATGGATGTTAAACGTTGCTGGCCATCTAAAACAATATCAGATAATGGTGCGGTAGATCCTTTATTATCAACCACGTGCCACCATGCGTTAACCATATAGGAGCCCAAGTCTACCCCGCGCCAGATGGAGTCAATAAATTTTTGCTGTTTTTCAGTATCCCATACAACAGGTCGTTGCCATTCCGCCAATGGCATACCACAAACAAAATTGGAAGCCCAAGGATACCTATCACGAAGATCGTCTTCTGTGTATTCGTTTAATGAACAAAGTAAGTCTGCGATAGAGATACTGTGTACGCGGCTATCAAAGGTTGGCTTTGGCATTACACCATCCGTGTTACTTTCTTTATTTGTCATTCTTGTATACTCCATCTAAATTTTAATATACGCGCTACTCAGCATTAAACTTACAATTTTGCCCGTGGCGAGTTTCTGTGATTCCGGTTATACGCACTAACCACCGCCATTGTGGCTTCTGGGTTAGATGGATCTATTTCCGTTATGTTCAAGTCTGGTGTTATAAGGAGGCCAAAAATATGGCCATTACTTTTTTTGGCCTCCTCCAGTACCCAAAATTCGGATGGAAGCGCTGCGCTATTGGTTCCCATACCACTGGATAATCCACTTCCATCTCTTGAAAACAGGGCCATAGGTATTCCGGATTCGTGATTTAGTCGAATGCACTCCGCATCAATACCCAATAAATCAAAATGATAATCGGAAACATAGGGAGCCATTAAGTCCATTGCTTTTTCCACTGTCTTACCAAGATCATCATCAGAATACTTATGTTGAAGATAACGCATAACAGCACTCAATTTTTCCAGACGGCCAAGCATTTCGTTATACTCAAAAAATATATTACTCAAATGACTGTTGGGCATCTTAAGCGCACTGCCAAAATAAACACGGCCATTTTTACTTTTCTCGGTGTTTGCCGTGAAAGACTCTGCCATAAAGTCATTAACTGTCATAACTTCCGGATAAACGTGGATATCCTTTTGAATGTCAGCTATTTTGTCCGAATCCAAATACATAATTCCAGAGTGCATTTCGTGTATGACCGCGTCAAAATTCGCAATAATTTGGTCATAGGAGATGTTTTCGTAAGTAGTGTACCCTAATTCACGCTTGTGTAATCGAACATCGCGTGCTTCACTGTTAAGATATTTTCTGGAAGCCCCCACACCAAACTTTAAGATAGGGTCATCGCTTATGAACTCATCCTTAAGTTTTGCGGTATTAAACATAACAGTTAAGCCTTCTTTGAAGGCGTCACCGTGAATATAATTGTGCACCTGCGTAGTTTTATACAGCATATGAACAACGTCTTGATCCGATAAATACACTAATTCTTTTGGCATAGCATTCCCCATAAGCTCACGTATATACAAACTATATGGTAAATATAGCCGAAAAAAACCAGCGAGTCAACAGAAAGGGTGAACAGCTTGACGGCACCAGATTAATACTGGTATGCTATCATAATATGAATACCAATGAACTGAAAATCTTATGCAGTAAGCGGTTTCCGGCACCGGAATGGGCTTACATACAAGAGGTTGGCAATACAACCGGCACCAACGTTAGACGCCACGCGGATAGTATCGCTATGAATTTATGGCCGTCTCGCGGTTTGGCAATTCACGGGATGGAACTTAAAACCAGCCGATCCGACTGGTTGCGAGAGCTGAAAAACCCAGAAAAAGCGGAAGCCATATACAGCTACTGTGACTATTGGTGGCTTGTTTCGCCGGATGATGTGGCAAAACTTGAAGAGATTCCGGAAGGCTGGGGCTGGTTAGCACCTAAAGGGAATAAGCTGGTGGTGAAAAAAGATGCACCGGTTATCCCAAAGGATTCCAAGGATATACCCAGATCATTTTTGGCCGCTTTGCTGCGAAAACATAGCGAGGCTAATGCTGCGGAAGTCCGCGTGGCTGTAGATAAGGAATTGGGGGAATTGCAAAAAAAGACAGAAGCTGAAATAGAACGGCGCGTAACGCAGAGGCTTAAACGTTTTTCAAAAATCCAAGAAGATCTGGATGCCATCGAATCACTTACGGGTATTGATATTATCGACGGTTACTGGGGCAGAAAGGAAATCGCGGCGGAGCTTAAAATGGTCCACGATAGCAAGGTCTTTAATGGGTACAACGGTTTGGCGGCTCTTGTCGCCGGACTGCAAAAACAAATGCGGGAGGTTACCGAGGCGTTAGATACCGCGCTAAAGCCGTTCAACGAAATAAGAGACGGCATAGACGCAACAGCCAAGCAATTAAAAATTAACGATTATTAAGGAGATCCTGAATCAATATTGAAATTTAATATGTTTTTCTAAAAAGGATTAAGATTATGTTATTACTATTTTTGGCTGGTCTGTTGGTTATCCCATTTGTCACCTTATTGCTGGCATTTCTTACGGCTGCCGATGATTTTTTGGATATTATCCGATTCCGTATTGGTTTTGATAAATTGTTCGGATCGCTCATCCATATAGTATTCATTTTTGTCGTAGGTTTTATATTTTTTGTTGCGGACGCGTTTATGCTGTTTACGCACCTTTAAACCAACTTTGGATGTTTTAGAATGTCACGTGCTAACTATATACTACCGCATAGCGTTATAAGGGAAATAGCCAAGGATCTGGCCAGCAGTATAAAAACTGCACAGCCACAGCTTGTTCGTGCTAACGGAAACAATAGTTACACTGTGGCACCATTAAGCCCAAAGTCTTACTCGTTCAACACTAAAGATATACTCGAAAATAGTGCTACCGACTGGGAATTTGAATTCTTGGGTTTGAGCAAAATCCTATCGTGTAGTGCGTATAGCCCAATGTTAAAACAATTCTCCGACGCTATTAATCTCGAATATAACAAAGATTGGGTTCTGCAAGCTATAAATGATAGATTTCCAGCTAATTTGTCGGCTGTGAAAAATTCTGATGGCAGAGATTATCCAAATAACTACAACAGAGGAATTGATAGTGTTGTAAATTTAATATTCGGTTTAGTAGAAATGTATGCGTATGGTTTTCCATTTTCAAAGGATAAGGTCGTTAATTACATACTGAAATGTAAGATAAGCAGCCTGTTCCATAACGATTTTCCGGAAATTGTATCCTTGTCGTTGAAAAATAGTGGGAATTATTATAGCTTGAACGAAGTGGTATTTGCGGACGCCTATCAGAATTTAACAGCGTATACCAGACTGTACGCTATTAATAATCTCTTGGGATTTTTATGGATGCCCTATTTTAGAAAAGAAATTTTTAGTTATGCTGGAAAAAAGTTAACGTATACCAAGTATGCGTTCTATGTTCACGATTACTTCATTGAAAAGCTCAGGCTAACCCCAAATGGCGTTCGAAATCTATATGCGTTATCCGCATCAAGGCCAACCTTTTTTAAAACCATAACCAGTTTTTTGTTTAACAACAGTTTGGAAAAAGAAAGTAGTACATTAATACGGTTTTTGAATCATTCAGATAACATTTCGCGTTTAAACGGCTATCAACTTGACCTTTTGTATAAAATAATGCGAAACGAGTTACACTATTCCTTTGGTAAAAATATAAAAGATCTTATTGCGTACCTTGAAATGAGCGAGATAATCCGTAAGAAGCTTGGTAAGCAAAACGCAGGTATCCTAAACGACTGGATCGTTAATACCGTGGTCATAAAAGAAAACAAGGCGGCACGCACTATGTGCGACTTCAAAAAACGGCATCCAAAAACGTGGAAAAGCAAAGTGGTGCAATGGGCTGTTAATCACAGTGACAGGTGGCATAGGGATGTCGAAGCTGCGGATAGAATACGTTTGGCGAACGAGTATGCTAGTATGGCTGAACAAAAATGGGAGCCATTACCCAAATTAGAACCGGATGACAAATATGCGGCTTTTAGTATAACGGAACTTACCAATGCACTGGAGCTTACCTTGGAAGGTAACACTATGCGGCATTGCGTATCATCCTATGCGGGGTATTGTCTGTCTGGAAAAAGCCATATTTTCTCAGTTAAGGAAAATGAAAAACACAGCAGTACATTGGAACTTAGGCTACGCAACAAGTCTTGGGCTGTAAATACTAATTTAGGCTACCAGAACACACAGCCAGATAAAAACAACACAGAGGCTGTGGCGGCGTTTGTCGCTAAACTGAATCGCGGATTAAAAATAAACTCAGACAATAAAAGACTTGACAAGAGAAAATAGTAGTGGTATAGTAACTATTATGCGCTGTTAGCTCAACTGGATAGAGCGTAAGTCTACGAAACTTAAGGTTGCTGGTTCGAATCCAGTACGGCGCACCAAATTACGCACTGTTGGCTGAATGGCATAGGCGTACGTCTGCAAAACGTATCTAAGTGGGTTCGATTCCCATGCAGTGCTCCAAACACTAAAGGCCACCTTATTGGTGGTCTTTTTCTTCTTGACATTTAGGTTGTTCAAAAATACAGTTAAATAAGAATACGTCATACAATAAAAAGGATCTTAAGATGGATTTACAGGAAATACTAAAAGGTGTTTTTACGGCCACAGACGAGAATTTGCTTCGGTTTAATGCCAACTCGGCCAATGATGGCACATTTTTTTCTTCACAAAGGGTTCCGCTAACGATAAAACCAGACAGACGTGTAAATGGTGTGTGGACTGCGGAAGGTGACTTATCCGCATTATATGTTAATACCGTGGGTGTTATTACCGTATCGCTTATCCCCGATATGACAAAAATAGGTTTTATTATTCCCAACGCCATCATTAATGAATTAGTTGCATATGATTATGAATTGATTCAGCATCTTAGTACGGCGTTTAATGGTAAAACACCGGATATAATCAGGGATATGGGTGATAAGACATTGTTTGATTATATATTTTCTGGTGGTGTGTATTCGGCTGAATGGTTACTGCAATGTGGCGAGATATCCCCAAAAGGAAAATTGGCAATGGCTATACTGGCGTATACTTTGGCTGGAAAGATTATATTTATGTGGGATTCGTTATGTAAGACATTGTTCAACGCTGGTAGTGTGATTATGACGGACTGGGTTATCACCACAAAAGGGCTTAAAAGTCTGCCACAAGCCATATTTACAGACGCTGCTGTAACCATTATGAATAGCAATATAACTGGAGGTGAAGTTTGGCACTTGGTGAAGACGTCGTTGGACGACGCCGAGTTTTGTGCAAGCATTGACAAACTTTTGTCCGCTGTTGGAGAATATACACTGAAAAAAGTCAATCCGTTTCTGGATGCTTAAAATAGGTTGCCGCATCGGAGTCGAGAACGGAAAAATTATTGTGCAAAAGAAAAGTTCCAAGCCTTGTATTAAGCACGGATTCCACGTATAAGGTATGTTTACGTGGTTCCAGCCATTTCAACAGACTGGAAAATATGCCTTTTCCTCTGAATTTCTCTTTAACACAAATGTTGGCAATATCCAGAGTTTCAAAAATTGTTCCGGAAATACAGTGCCTTGTTCGCCGAATATACACGCGTGTATACTCACCATTCAGCCATTCCCGACTGTTAAACCCAGACGTCAACATGGTATCAGCCTTATCAAGAAATTCTTCCAGCTTGTGATATAGTTTAATATCTTCCATTTCCACAGATTACCACAATATTTAATGCGTTGGCAAGACTGCTGGACGGTGTTGGGAAATAATGGTATAGTATATCTACGTTAGTTTGAGATAAGGAGCTTACAAGTGGTAGAAATTAACTGGAATAAGGTGCTGGGTGCTGTACTTGGTGGGCATACAGGTTCTATCATTGACGGGGACAGCCTTAAAATGGAACCAAAGCCACGCGAAGACGGTAGCAAGAAAACGGATTTACTTGGTGCTGTGCACAAGATAAGCTCGGTGGCAATGGATCAAGGCTTACACGATGCTATTAAAAGTGTTAAGGTATCTATCTTTGGTGACGGAAAAACGGATGCTGAAGTAAGCCCAGTGTCAGGTGTATCCAGTAACGAAATTCGACAAACGCTGAGGCATAGTCTGAAAGAGTTGCCACCAAGGTATATCGTGGATAAAGGAATCAGCGGCGAGGCTTGTGGCTATGATAATGGGCGATTGGTACTCTGGGTTTTAATAGGTACGTCTAAAGAAAACTTCACAATGCGAATTGGCGACGACTTTGTAGATGTAGAAGCTAAAGCGCTGACCTATAATCCAGACAACATTAAAGAAGATGGTAATACGCTGGTTGGAGATCCTTTTCAAGCCGCGTCCATATCCATTAAACTGCCGTGTAAAGTGATCAAAACACCAGTTTCTACAAGTTATATCAATGGCGTGGCCTGTGTGGTCTTGAACAGGTTGGAACCGGCTAAGCCAGTTGACGACCGCATAGTTTTTGATTAATAAGGAGTGATTACTGTGCTTGAAATAATTCTGGAAGGTCCGACTGTTATGGTGCTCGGTCATAGGCGCTATTTATTTTCTGGGAAAGGATTGGCAGCAAGGCGTTTGCGGCGTATAAACGGTAACAAGAAAGTTAAGAACCACTATTGGCAAACTCTGAAATGTAGTGATCCTATTTTTACGCGATTTTATGCTTCTGAGGATACATATTTAAGATCTGTAACTCAAGACATTCACATCTAAGCGCGAGTTCTGGGTTTTGCTGTTTGGCGAAGCAAGGAATATTCGTATTCTTTTGTCTCCAGCCAATCGTTAAAACGAATTAGGCTATTACGGTTGGCTAAGTTGTAGATTGGGACACCATTATTCCAAGCACAAGAAATAGCTTGGCCGGTACCACCTGTTTTTTGGGTTCTATCCTCGCCGCTTTCGCAACCGTCAGGAGTCCAGCATACTACCATTTCAGACGGTGTTTTTAGGTCTATACCCAATACTTGTGGTATATTGCGAGCCATTAATGCTTTCACATAAGGCGTCAAAGCGTTCCAAGCTGGATGTAGGCTTGCGGCTATGGCGAAGCATTCCGGTGTTGGCAGAATTCCGCCAGTGGTGCCTTCCTTGGCCACATATAATTCTTTAAGGTCTCCGGCACCGTTTTCGAAGGCAGTATCCGCCCCAATAGCGCACCCAGATCGTAATGTCCACCCTAATCGGTTTAGTCGATAAGAAATGTTAGTCATTCTTTCTAAAATATCTGTGGGTGTTTTCCTTGCGCCAATTCCTGTATAAAACGGCATAACGACTAAAACCTCAATCCTGATCGTTTTCGGTTGTCGCGTGCATTACGGGACTTAATATCATCGTCTGGTAAACGAGCATATGTAATACTATCCACTTCATTCTGATGGTAAGTGCCTTGACGCAAAACCACTTTTACGCACTCATCCATTAAACGAAGAAGCGCCTCCTGTATTTTTGTATCTTGTGGTGTATCCATATTAGATGTCATCATACGACCATTTTTATACGGGCGTAGTACGGATAGCGCATTCCCAGTATCCATCCTACCAGCTATTTCAGGATAGTTTTTCTTAAAGTCCCGTAGATAAGCATAACTATTACTCCAGTTATTGCCAAACCCATTATTGTAATAATCATAGGTCAAGCGAGTGGCTGCGCGTAAAAGTTCTCCTTCTACCGTTTCACATTTTCCGCTTGCTGGTACCAATTTGTCCCAGAGTTTTGCGTAGTCATCGAAAAGTTCAGCTGGGTTTTCTTCCATAAAATAAGATTTTGTTTCGAACATACTATATGTCCTCCGTATTGTTTAAAGCATTATATAGCATAAAGCTTTAAAAAGCAAAAGAATGAAATACTGTGCTATACTACAAAATGGTGGGACCGCACGGACTTGAACCGTGAACCTGCGGATTATGAGTCCGATGCTCTAACCACTTGAGCTACAGTCCCCTGCTTTAAAAATGTATTCTCTGTTTTTACGTAATGTACAGCTATCGCTCGTTAGGCGCTGTTTACGGACATTTTAGCTTCATTAAGGCTAAATGCTGGATCATCTGGCCAGTGAAACTCATCACTATCTCGTCCTGTGCGAAAACCTTCATAGTCATAACCGGATCGGATCATTTCGCCACAACGTGGACACTTCGTTTTCCTGCTTGCTTTCGATAGCACAAAATGCCCGCATTCAAGCCTGACTATTCTTCCGTTAGGCGTAAGGTTCGTATCAGTACTTGCTAAGGAGTTTAAAAAGAAAGATAGTCCTTGGTCCCCCATCAACTTTTCTGTAGGATTTGGTTGTTTACCTAAAATTTTGGCTAAAACCGGATCTACAACCGGCGCTGGTTGATACTTTCTTACCATTTTTTAATCAAATCTCTTGTTGATCACATTTAAAATATATCACAACACCTAATCCATGTCAAGTTGCAGTTTATTCAACTGAGTTTAGAATGTTTGGCTTTAGCACTTTGAGTGTGACCAACCTTTCCGCAAGTTCAGGCTGTGTTACTGTTAAGCCATAATAAGCGTCTACTGGATGCATAACCAACAATGAATAACGGCCTATCCGAACTTTTTTACAGCGTGAAAACCAGTTTGCGGGTGCCGTAATATCTGGTATGGGTATAAAGTTTAAACTTAATCCGTGTAATACCGCATAATGGCTATCGTGACCAAACGTGGTGTTGAGTACATTGATTTCTGATGCAATATTCGTGTTATCACTGTAAATACAAAGATCCAGAACTAAAGGTGGTTTTTGTATGCGGCGTAAAATAGTTTCCGGCAATTCAAGCTGTGGCACACTGGTAAACCACAGTGGTAAGCTATGAACACCGATTATGGCTATGTTTTTGGTGTTTGCTACAGCAATAGCCGCATTTAGTACCTGTTTTATATTTTTAAAGTAATCCATACACCAGATAATGTACACGTGTTGGTAAGCGTTGTCCAGCTTAAAACGACTTGACATATTTCATTTTGCACTGGTAAAATAATACAAAACCAACCTAAAGAAAGCCATTTTGTAAAAGGATAAAAACAGATGCCGGAACTTGAAACTCAACCACCTTGTACTGCGGATCAGTTATTTTGTCTAATATCCAATCTGAACCCATTATCAAGAATAGATATTGAAACTCTGCTCCGCGACGATCAGGGTGGTGCCATACTTCAATCCCTTGTAGGTCGCCCCGTGGACGAATCTATGCAAGTCATAGAAGTCATACTGAAGAATAGTAGCCATGCGAAAGACTAAACTGGTTTCAATGTATGGCTTGGGTATTACTTTAATATTATTCCCTTTGTTTATGACATCTTGGGATGTATTGTTCTATCTGCTCGGTTCTACGGCGCACTTTTTGTTGTGGTTAAATGCTGCTTTCCTTGCTCTTTGTTTGTTTTCCTGGGTAGCTTCAGCATACCACATACAAAAATGTTATAGCCTTATTGATATAATGGCCAATTCCGATACTAAATATGCCACGCTAAAACAATGGGTATCTAATATATATCCCGATAGCGTTAAACTGTATTTATATAATGACGCAAGCCCGAACGCCTTTGCAGTGGATTCCGGTTTTTCACAAAAAGTATATCTGAGTATAGGTTTGTTGGAATTGGCTGATGACAACCAAGTAGTATCCGTTCTTAAGTATATAAAACTCAGTATGGATACCGGAATAACTTTCTATCAAACATTGATGGTGAGTATGCTTAATGGGTTTATGTATACGCCATACTTAATTATTAGGTGGTTTATTGGTCAAAGTGCTATAAGCGAGTTGTTGCTATCTGTTTTTAGCTTTATTATGGGAGGTCTTCCACTGGCATTATCGGTAGCCATAAACAGAGAATTTATTAAACATGGTGATAGACTCTTTCACGAAAACAGCACCGCTGTAGATAACGTATCTTTTAGCTTGGCTATAAAAAATAGTGCACTAAATGCCAGAAAGTACAGTATTAGCAGGGAGCCTGAACTGATTACCTTTATAAACGCTGGGTATTCTGGATTGTTTGCTACACATCCAAGTTTGGATATACGGCTGGCTGGCATTAATTCTTAATCAAACACCTTTTACTTCCGCTTAAAATTGGTGTACTACATCCAGTCAATATCAGCCATTCCAAAGTCCTCACCACTGGTGACACCGCCATCGAGGCAACGATAGGACTGGTTTTCATCAGCTTTGGCGTACAAGTGCTGCCACAATCCTTTTAGTACTACACTATATGCGTCATCCCCAGCTAAAGGGGATTCTTCACATAGCGATTTTACAACCATATTACGTAGATCCACTTGAACCAATGCAAATATGGTATCAAACGGAAATTGGTTGGACTCAATAAATTGTTTGAAGTCGGACTCATTTAAGAATTTAATGTTTTCTCCGCCGATAGCGTGAATATCATCCCATAGTGATTCTAATACACACTCTGCGGAATCTGTATTTTCTTTACTATTATTCTTATTTGTGTATTCCGTTAATTTAGAATATACGGTGTCCAAAATAATATTGAAGTCGCCAACCTTATCAATAATAAGCGATACTTCGCTATTTTCTGGGTTAATTAAGTATTGCAATGCTTGGTCATAAGTGGTATCTCCAGAACTCAACTTTTCTGTGAACGCGGTGCGTATCTTACTATCTGGGCTATCCAGACCTTTTATTATGGCTTGATAATCTAAGGGTGATTGTGGCATTGTTAACCTCTTAAGCGTGGTTTGTTGTGGTTTCCAAAAGTCAGTCTATTACGCCATCGCAACGAATTTTCGTCTTTTGTTGGGGTTAATAACTGAAATATTTCCTGTGGGCAATCCACATAATTTGGATTGCTGGATTCTTTCAAGACATCAAAAGATACCCATTTATTCTTAGTATCAAAGATAGAACGTGGTTTGGTCACTATAATATCGTGGATGGGGCATATTACCGCACTAACGCTATTATCAGAGTTTTTTACGGCTAAATAAACTGTATTTTCAACATCTATAGCACCTACTACCATGCTAAACGAATCGTTTAAAGGATTGTTACGTGGGTAGCTGAGCATAGGAATAGACCCTACATCTGAATCAGAAGTAAAATAGTCTGTGAAAAATTGAGTAAGACTATTTGTTTCTGGTATTTTAACTTTCTGCACCATACATCCCACCTTGTCTTTTAACCTGTTTACACTGTATCCATTAATAGTAAAGCATACTAACTAACTCTTGTCAAAACAGTGGAAATATCCGCTTGGATGGCATTAGCACTATGATAAATAGCATTATAATACCGATTATCGGTATAAAATACACAGTCAGCCACCATAAGCTTAGTCCAGTATCTCGTACCCTACGAACCAATAAGGTTATGCTTGGCACCAAAAGGAGTAGGCTGTATACATCAGGGATATAGTAAGCATCGTGTAGCAAAGGTATATTCAATGTAATAAGGAGAGCTATTATTGACAAAGTTAGTGTTGACACAATAATAAAAAGTATAGCACTCCAAAACTCATTACGTGACGTAGTACCTTTAAAATTAAAAGCGTTTGCAAAAAAACCGCGTACAGCGGTTGTAAAGATGGAATAGAGTCTACTCAGCACTGTTCGTCATCCTCAGTAGGCATTAAAGGGGTTATATCTGCCAGTATAGCTGAACTAAATTCTTCTTTCAAGCAATTCCGTTCAAAAAACAGCGGAAAGTCAAGCTGTTTGTTATTCCGTTTAGCCATAATTAAGCCAAAGTAGGGCGTGTTTTTATTTTGTAAGGCAAAGTCCTTTATGCTGAGATGTTTACCATTCTCGACTGCGTTGTCTACTCTATCCATAATATCGTTTATTCTGTTTTTTACTCTGGTTTCCACAGCCAGAACTGGACCCAAGTCTATGCCACTCTCCAGCAGAGCCTCTTTAATGTCATCAAGATCGCTATAGAGTGCCATACGGGCAATATCCCGCTCACGTAAAAAGGTGACCTTATGGTGTAACCAGATATACCAAGGACATTTTACTTTAACCATATCACCATCGGAAAACTGGATAACATAACCTTCAGCTTCTTTCATATGCACGAGGCTGTCTAAAATCGCTTGGGTATTCATAAACTCGTTTTTACGATTGCGCACTAACGGGATGTTTAGGTCTTTTAGCCAGCCGTGTGCCTTGGCTTGTGCGTTAAGTAAAACATATTCACCCGTTATGTTATCCCGTATGTGAAGCAGAGTTAACACAGCTTTTGGAACTGATACAACAATACGTGCGTCAGGATGCTGAAACTCGAATATGGCCGTGCAGTTATGCTCTAAACACAAAGTGCAAAACTGAATATAATGCCTATTTTCTGGTAAACTTAAAAATTCGCGAGCCAGCTTAGCTACATCAGAATCAAAGGATTTCTGGGATTTGAACTCCAGTTTGCCGTCTATGTTAGCAGTACATATCATGCTACCATCCAGTTTATCAAACACGGCGGCTATATCATCGCGCTGAACCAAGTCGGATGGTCGCAGATTATCTTTCTCACCCAGATTAAAAAATTTGTGTAAGGGACGTGATGCTACATAACCCTCTTTTGTAAAGGTTATACCCCGACACTCCAAAGCTTCTGGTGTGTTAAAGGTTGTACTATCGGATAAGTTATAACTCACAATAGTAGCGCCATTACTTCTTTTGGAAAAACGGATCTCTTTTAGTGAAGATACATTTTCTCGGATATCCTGTATGTGGTGTATGACTTTAAAAGGCATTTTGTCGTATTCTCATACTTAAAAGTAGTATTACTATAGCATACCAAAATAACCCAGTCCAGCTTTTTAAGCTGGGCAATCTATATCAGAATGTATTAGCATATTATATAAGCCTTTCCTAATATACTCAGAAATTTTTATGGCTACTGGAATGGCAACAAAGTCAAAAAAACCAGTAGCCATCGTTTTTCTGGAGTATATCAATCACTTACCAGTAAAACTTAAAGTATTTTCGAGGCACGGCTACTGGTTTGGCAACAAAAAACCAGTAGCCAAGATTTTCTCGACGTTATCAATGACTTAGCCTGGTTAAAAATCGAGAAAATGGCTGGCTACTGGAATTTTCAGAAATAGGATAGAGTTTCAAAAATGAAAAAGTCGAAAACGTTGTTTCGGCCATTTTTTCGTACGGACCCCTCTCCCATTCTGAAAACCAGTTGCCATCCCTGTGGATAAGTGGTCTAACCCATTGATATTGTCGAGAAAAACGCGGCAACAAAACGCAGTTGCCAATGTCGTTGTATTAGACAGAATATAACGGCCAGAACCCTTGCGGAATAAGGGTTTCAGCGATTTCCGCCACGGCTACTGGAATGTTGCCGTTTGGGCTACAGGAATCCAGTAGCCCAGATTTAGAACTAATTATAAGTATAGCTTAATATGTTATTATTCTGTTTAATATTCGAATAGCTGGACTTATCGTGATACTATATGCTATATTGTTTTGCCTACTTGAATGCCACGGAGGTATAACGTGCCCCAAAATCCAGACTTAAAAAACGCATTTTCCGCCAGTATCCTATTGCTATGTATAGGGTTATCCTTAAGCACACTACATAATACCACCATTAAAACTGCTAAACAAATGCATTGCATACCATATTTCAAAAGTGCAAAAATAATGTGGTATGCCAGTTTTTTGCACACTAAATTGGTAAAGGACGTAACGAGCAGAGATCATTATTCAAAGCTTTCTTTGACCGCGTTGGCTGGTCCTTACGCACATATAGTCACTGTTAACGCATTAAAAACACATCTCGCCCCACGACTTATTGCGGCTGTCATTCACGTGGAAAACAGAGGCTTTTTATACCATTGCGCCGCCCGTGTCTCTGGTTCCGGCGCTATTGGCCCAATGCAGTTGATGCCTAACACCGCTTGGAATGTAGAGCGTGTAAACCCGTGGCGTCCGGCGCAGAACATTAAAGGTGGGGCACTATATCTGAAGAGCCTTATACAGCAATTTCACGGGGATCTTTTTAAGGCTCTGGTGGCCTATAATGCTGGGCCTACGGTAGTTATGGCTGGTAAAGCTCCGGCATCTGCCGTAGCTTACGCTGATACCGTGTTAGGTCTATATAAGGCATAATGATTATTTTTTTTCAATTAATTTTAACACCTTTACGCTTATCTGAGGCTATGGTCTCTGCACTATTTTTGATGTTAAACGCGGCATACGCGGCCACAGGATCAGATGAATTCACAACAGCAGCTGGGAATGTGACCGTTTTATCCTCTAAACTGGTAGTTGTCATATGTATATCCAGTAGCGAAGGGTCTTCGTTTATGGTTAAATCCTTTACTAGCAGTATATCGGGTATTAGCGGTCTCAACCGCGCAATGGCCTTATCCTGTTCTTTATCCGCTTTTTCCCTTAGTGTTCTGGCATAATTCATAATACTTGATAGTCGTTTGGTATTATTCCATTGCTTTATTATATACAGTATGGATAGGTTGGAATCCACCAACACTTTATAGTTCTTGTCTTACTTTCATCAAAAGCAAGCCAAGTCTATTTTTCCCGACACCACGACAGACTCCCCAATAAGTATCTCCCCACGTATTTCCTTCCACAAGAAGGTTTTCCTCAGTCATTAGCAACTTATCCCGTAAATCGGGGTTTTTGAATTTTTCAACAAGAAGGGCATACATTATATCATCCTTAACAGTATCCCAGTCTTGCCTAAGAGTTATACGTTTACCATTTTTCTTGGCTTCGTAGGCAGTCATCGTAGTAAACGGAAACCGGATATCCACAGATTCGGACTTTGAAGCCTGATAAGCACACTCTACAGATGGATAGGCAACATCTTCAAAAATCACTACGGCTGGCCAGAAATTAGACAAAAACCGATGTTGCCCAGAAAATGATTCTATAACTTCCATAACAATCTCCTTAAATCTCGCTGAATTATACACTTTTCAAAAACAATGGTCAAGCTCGCTACTGAACAACCAACTGTGTATTTGGCTGTTTATACGAGAACTGTATTTCTAATGGAAAACTGGTATCTTTTTTCGTGTTTTTTGTAATACGCGCCTCCTTGGTTCCAGTTTTCTGCAATTAAAACCCATTTAAACGGTAATTCTTAATTACCAGTCAATAAAAGGGAGCCTTTTAATGACTTATAAGTATGTTTTCGCCGTCATTTGCTATGGCAACCACCATTAAAACCCAGATACGGTAAAATTAGTTTTATTGACTGACGAAAAAACTGGAAAATAAGAGCCTTTTTTGATAGAAAATGGTTGACTTTATGCAAAACACCGTTTTATACTGAATTACAATAAAAAACACCAAAAGGAGAAAATAACAATGAGCGCAAACATACCAGAGTCAAAAAATACCGAAGAGTATGCCGATTCCACAGCAACAGCAGGGAATACACAATCACAACATTCTGAGGATTCCATACAGAGTACTCCAGAAGCGTGCGAAACGGCACAGCCACACCCATCTACGAAATTGTATGATACTGATCTATCCACAGAACAACGCGGAAAACCAGCTAAATCCGGTGAACTTGATCCTGCGCTTTTGAACGACGAACAGTTGAAACAGTTAAGAAGTGCGCCTTTACAGGCAGAACCGGTAGATAGCCTAACGGTAGAACTTGAGCTGCCATCCAAGAAACTGAGTATCACGCTGACGGGTACACATTATCTGGATTATAAAAATATGCTGGATACCCTACTGTTTCCAAAAGGGACCACCGCTGGCACGAAAGACGAAATCATACTGAGTGCGGCCATAGAGCATATTGTGGCGTTAGCCAAGAAAGCCAGCCAGAATTCTGTTACAGAGAAAGGCACGCCATTTATCTCGGCTGGAGCGTTGCTGGCAAAATTGTGGGAAGGCTAAACTGTTGGAACCTTGGAAGTAGTTCGAAGTAGTTCCACTAATTATAAACGGAGAAGGAGAAAACGATGCCAACCTATTCAGTTTTAGTGAACGATGTGCCAGTGGGTGAATTATCCAGCGAAGAATATGCCGCGCTAAAAAAGAAACAGTATCAGACCATTTTCAACTATGCGTCACAGGCGCTCAATATTCTGTTTACCTTATATTTGTTTGTGGTACGCGCACTATATTGTTCGGCCATCTTGACTGGGATACTGTTATTTGGTATGGTAGTAACACCTTATGCGCTAACCAGTAATGAAATACATCAGATGGTTCTGCACCCTGTGCATACCGTGGATGATATTCGTCATTTGTTTGCTGTGGTGGCGCTAATTACGCCTTGGGCGTTACTTCTAACAGAGTTTATGGTGTATGGCCAACTTCGTGGTTTTGTCAATAAATTTGACCGGAATCTGGTAGTGGACATCCGAAAGAAGGTAGGCTCGGCTGCTGATGGAGATATGAAGCTGGTTGTGCTGTATTATGACTGAAGATTGCGATAGTATTCATTAATGAAGGGGAATAGTTATGAAGTGGAATAGTTTAAAACTTGAAGTTGAGAATGAATATTGGACTCGTTCCGGTCAAGTGGTCACTATTGCTGGTGCCATAAGTTATCCAGAATATAGCCTTGGCATAAGTTATCCAAAATACAGACTTATTGGGGATAATGGTATTACATATACAGAGAATGGGTCAGCATACCCAGAAACCGCAAAAAATCCGAATGACTTAATTGCAGAAAGACGCAGAATATAACGGCGAAATTGAAATAGGCAAAACATACTGGATGGACCACAAGCAGTATGTTTTGCCTACCAGTTAAAGCCATTTATGATACTTTTGGCCCACCAGATACTTTGGTCACAATACCTGTGTTTGCCATAGGTTGTTCTTTTCGCATTAGCAGCTCCATTACCGTAGGCGGCCTCTTTATAACAGTAATGTTTTTATGCAATTCAGGATAACGTTTAGCGTGAATAGTTGTGATATCCAATGTTGCTTCATCTTTTAAAGCCAGTGGTTTGTGCGCAATAAGCTTCATATTAATGTCTTCTAGCGTATCGGAACAGCTATATAACACGCCTGAATCTATGCCCATTTTCTCTCTAACTATATACCTATGTATTGGTATTACACTCACTTGGTCATAGGTAGGCGCATCATCGCTTGCAGTCATCTTTAAAGATCTATTCATACGGCCAACGTTCAGCCATACATCCCTACCATTCGTTATATCGTTAACTTCTTGGCTGGCAATTACGTCATCACCCTTGATAAAACGAATAAGAGCAACTGATGGTGGGTTTTTCAAACGTGATCCGGATTCTTCGACAGGAATGCGAATTTCTGCTTCTGTATCATAGACTGCTACGCGTGTACTCACTTTACCAGTTTCAGTGTAAACATATTCTGTAGTGGAAACCATTAAACCCGCTTCAGAACTGGTAGGAACCACTTGAGTAGGATTATAACTTGGTATAGCGTCATTGCCTACACGTCCATACTCTTTAAAGTCTGTTGCGGCTATGATTTTTAAACTGGAATCATTATTTGACAATAGAAATGCAATATTGTCCTCCGTTAGAGGATCGGTATCCTCGGTATTAAAATCCCGCTTAATATCCGCACTGAAAATAGTTGAATCTGGGTCTGCTGTTAGCCGTTTTGGATTCAACATGGACTCACTAAAATCTTTTTGGTTAAAACGCAGGCGCATACTTTTAAATGGGATTATATTAAGAATAGTGTTAGGATCAGTATCTGAATAGGTGATTGCTAGTAATTTTGTCATCAATTCTGAGCTGAGCCAGCCACCACGCGGCACAACAGAATTATAATTAGGTATGAAAGCTACTGTATCTTGGTCTGGGTCGGCTAAGTCTGTACCGCGTACCATTAGTCCGTACCCACTAGTGTCCTCTTCTGGTAGTAGCCCTTGAGGTATACTGTTTGGGAGACATACTTTGTTATCCTTTTGGTGGTATAATCGTAAATTCACCAGAATATCATCTGATTTAGTATCCTTTTCTAAACTATATGAAAAATCAACGCGCTGTTGTTCTAATAAACCATCTTTTCCTATGCGCATAACAGTAGCTCCTTAATCCAAACAAAAAATAACTTAGGTATTAAACTATCACTGTGCCCAACAAAGATCAAATCACTGATTTACACCGGATTCGATTGTGTGTAGTATGTGCTGATGTCTTTTCTTTTTCTGCTATTTGGGCATCTAAGGCTTTTTTTTTTTTTTTATGCATTGATGCAAGATGCTATATGTGGCAGCCAAAAAGACTACCGATTAATGCTTAACCTATACAAACGTAACCAACGCAGCCCACCTCCGCCATACTTTCATACTTGACTATGGCATACTTTTCTTGTATAGTGTTAATTATGACTACAAAAGAAACATTCACTAAGTAAGGCGACGGCGCTATGCAGCTTGAAATTGGTAAGACATACTGGGCACGATTGGGGCAAAAGGTGGCCATTATTGGCAACCGAGACTACCCTGAACATGGTTTTGTGGGTGACAACGGTTATATTTATACCAATAGTGGTTTGGTATGTCGTGAAAAATTTCCCGATGGGGCTGACTTGATAGCCGAATATAAGGGAGAAGATACCAAGCCATACACGAAGCTTAGGTGCGACCTACAACATTTAAGCGATATATTCCGGAAAAACGAGATGCAGTATCCTGCTATTT
>JAEHJW020000041.1_pt1 | contig 40236 bp, 50 predicted proteins | sample 9271431 | NCBI WGS metagenome assembly JAEHJW02 | reverse complement strand
ACGTGGGTGATGTAATCCGCCGCGAGGTTTGGAAAAGTCCGCCAAAGGTTTGAGAAAAACCGGGGTTTTGGCGGTTGGTGGGCGCCGATCTTGCAGAGGCTAGAAGGTAGCCGGGCAATGGGGCTGCAAAGGCGATTCAGACGTCGATGGCATCGGCCAGGATGGTCGGACCAAGGTCGCAAATCAGAGGCTGGGTCTTAGCGAGGGCATAGATCGCCGCCTCCGTGACCTTGCCGCGGCCGAGCAATGCGAATTGCGCGCCAGACAAGCGAAGGCGGCAGAAAGAGACGGGGGTAAGCGGGACGCCTTTGGTGCCGTCAGCCGGCTTCGCTGTGGCTTCGTCGGCAAACAGCAAGAAGTGAGCGCTGAAAACGCCCCCTTCGGGATCCCAGCCAAACGAGGCCACGCGGATATAGTTTCCGGTCGCGCCACCCGGTAGTTTGATGGTCTTCTGGAGTGCCATGGTCAGTAGCGGTCAACAAACTTGAGCGACAGGCCGTAAGACCAGCTCACCCCAAGGTTCGTGCCGTTTGTGGTTTTGAGGACGATTTTGGCCGTGGTCGAAGTCGAGCTCGCCTGATCATAATAGGCGGTGACGTTATCGTTCGGGGACGAAAAGGTGATAAAGCAGTCGTCGGGGCGCACCGAAAAGCCGCGCCCGGTCAAATCGACGCTGATTGTTTCCGACGGACTGCCGCCGGTCGTCGTGTAAATCAGATCGATAGTGGCGTCGGTCAATACCTGCGACACCGAGGCACCGCTGCCGATCTGAAGGCCGGTGAGGCTCACCGCGTTTGAATTTTGCGTGCTCATGTTTCCAGCGGCGAGTGAGACGACGCTGTTGAGGTTCGTCGGACAGGCTATGCCAGCCGAATAGAGACCCGACGTGTTCTTTGCGCGTACCCAGCAAAAGGCTGGGAGCAGCGTCGCTAGATAGACAAAAATCTGGCTCTGGGCTTTGGGGATCGGCGTCCATGCAGCGCCAGTTCCCGGATTTACGGCCCCCGAATAAGAAATGAAATACTCGTAATGATCGACATCTAGCGACGCGGAAGGGGCGAAAACCACGACTCCTCCGAACATCTGGACGCCACTCGTTCCGCCCAGGTATTGAGGCGGGACCGGATGGCTTGAGGAGGGCCCATAGGCAGCCAAACCGGTCACGTCCGCCGGCGCGCTCGCGTTGAGGACGGTATATGGATTAGTGCCCTCCGGGGTGCCTCCTCCAGTTGCCAATATGACAGCCGTGCTGACGCCGGAGAACGATGTCGCGCGAATGCCGACATCGTAGGCCGTGCCAGGCGTCAGATCGGGGATTTCGACCAGGGTAAGAGCTGTATTGACGAGCGGCGAGCCGCTCAGCCATTCGGCGGCGTTGTGGAGGCGATAGACGAGCTCCTGCTTGACAGCTCCCTGGGGCAGTGCCGAAACCCAGAAACTGAGCGTGCCGAAAGGCACGTTCGATTGAGAGAGCGAGATCGCCGCGGCTGAGAATGTCGGCGCGGTTGGGGCGATCGGGGGCATGTTGTCGACGCTTCCCGAGGTCACGATTTGGACGCCGGCCGGCGCCCATGGCGTCCAGGAGGTTTGCCCCGGCGCGGCGTAACCCATGTAGGCATGGACAGCCCAAACGCTGGGCGTTGCGGCTCCGGTGACTTGATTGCGGATTGAGAATTGCGCCTGAGCCGCATTTGCCGGCGCCGAGGCAAAAAGCCCGGCGCGCTGGTATTGGTCCAGCGTCTTGCCGTCGACCATGACGCCCGAAATGAAGGAGCTCGCGACGGTCGAAAGAATCGCGCCGGTCTTGTCGAGGAACGTGATCAGGATCTCGCTCTGGGAATTCGAGTTCGCGACAAATGCATAGGCCTCGATCGACTGGCCAGCGACAACTGGGATCGGCAGCGAAGAGACGACATCCCAAAAGGTGCCGACGGTCGCGGCGCCGGTGGCGAGCGTCGAAGTGGTCGTTCCGCCGCCAACAAGCTGGTGCACCGCGTCGAGGGTGAGCGTCGGCGTAAACCCGCTCGTCCCATTGGCGGTCGTCCATTTATCCGTCGATCTAAAATCCGCGTTGTAGAGTAGATTGCCGCTCGAGCTGCCACTGGCGGCGGCAATGAATGGCGAGGTGAGGCTCGCCATATTGGTTTGGAATTGGGGGACTGGAATCGTTTCGTCAATCGCCTGCGGCGTTGCTGAAACTAAACGGAAATACGCCGGCAATCCGAAGAGCGTCGAGAGAGTATCATGGCGCCATTCGACGAGATTTGCATAGGGGACGATCCAGCAAATCGAGCCATTGGCCCATGCCGCCGCACCGGTCCCGAGACGGCCGCGGAGAACGGTATATGAGAATGTCGAACCCGAGACGTAGGATCGAGTCACAACGGAGACGAACTCCATGATCGGATTGCCCGTCCCGTCGAGTGCCACTCCGCCGCTGCCGTCGAGCTGCATCATCACGGCCACCAGCTCATCGTCGGCGGCTGCGGTCGTATTGCCGCCGGGGGTGGAGGCCGCGAGGTTCGCATCAGGCGAACTGAGGCCATCGGCCTGCGTGATCTGGAGCGTCGTGTCGCCCGGCGCAATGGCCGCTGCGAGCGTCCCGCGGCATGCGTAGCCAGGCTGGGACCCGAGGTCGGCATAGGAGCCGCCCGAGGCGGGAGAAAAATAGACCTCCATGCCCGTCACGTTCCAACCAGGCCGAGCCGCGAGGATGCCAACGGCCGGCGGCATGCCAAACGCTGCGGGCGGCAACGGAATGGCCTGGGCATGGACGATCGGCGGGGATGTCGGTGTGACCGGGCTCGGCGGCGACCAGGAGGGCGTGTAGGGCGTGGCCGGCGCCAGCGAGTCGGTCATGAACGTGATCGTGATCTCGTCCGTGCGATCGCTGACGATCTTCGTGATCCGGCAGAGCTGCGCCAATTCGGACCCGGAAGGATCAGGGTTGACGTTCACTTTGACTTTGTCTCCGACCGAAATGCCGCTCATCAGAGGGCCGCGTACTTTGCCCGAGAATGTGCTTGGGGCGAGGCCCATGCGCCGGTTGTATTCTTGTCCCTGTCGGAATGCCTGCGTTTGGCGGACGATATCCTTGCGATCGAGCTGCGCCTGATCGGTGACCTGGCGAACGATCTGTGCGACCGGGTTGGGCACGATGATAGTGTTCTGTTGCCACTCGTAGGCGCGATCGGTGAATGAAACGACGACCTCGGTCTTGACGTCGGTCCAGTCACCCAGCACGACGGGCGGCGGATCGCCCACCCAGAAACGCCCATCCAGCACCGGTAGACCGCCGGGATCGGTGCCCCATTCGTAAATTTTAACGGCGAGCTTGCCGTCGATCCAATGGCAGAATCCGCTCGATGGATCCATCAGACGCTTCGCAAGATCACGCATCGCCGACTGCTCGGTGATGAGGGGTGAGCAGAATGTGGCGGCGCGGTGATCCGCGTCCTGCGCGCACCAATGACCGGCAGCTGTCCATGAAGTGGGCTCGAATGCGGAGAGCGGAAGATTGCCGCCCCGCTCATCATTGATGATTTCCGCGAGCGCCGCGTAAGGGTTGGCCTGCCCATCGTCGAGGATGTTGTCGGCGGCCGCGATGATCGAAGGGTCGATCCTCGGAATGCGCCAAGGGATCGTCTGGAGGTTGGGCGCCGTGCCAGTATCCTGGCCAAAAAAGAGGCCCGAAAACGCAAGATGAGCCGTTCCGCGATAGGCGCAGATTCCGCCCAGGGCTGAATCCGCCGGCTGCGTGTAGGTGCCTCGGTAGAGCTTGCACCAGCCGCCCACGATGATGGCGGTCGGATCGAGCAGCGAGCCGGTGAAGTCAGTTACGTCCGAGACCAAAGATACATTCCCCTGCCAAAGAAAATTCCCATTCTCAATCAGGCCTATCAGGCCGTCGATCGGGCCCCAGCAAATGCCGCCGCCGATGTCGCCAAAATAGTTGTAGCTGGGCTGCGCGCTCCCGCCTTTCTTTCCTCCCCCTCCGCCCTTCTTGCCATTGGTGACTTGGGTCTTCCTCTCGTTCATCGCTCCGGTGAGCCAATGGACGGCGATGACACGCGTGCCTGCGAGATAGGCCACAGGAACGCGCTGCTGATTGCTCGCGACATTTTGGGACTGAAACGGGAGCAGCGTCGGTTTGACCGGGGCAGCGTAGCTCATTTCAGCCTCCAGATCTTCTCGAGCCGCTTTGCCCATTGCGCGGGGACGGCGACCGCGATTTGTGGCCCATGCTCGCCGAAGACGTGGAAGAGCCTTCCGCCCTCCAGCTGGATTGCGACGTGATGGAGGGCATGGCCGAGGCGGAAACCCAGGAGATCGCCGGGTTGAGCCGGCGCCACAACCGGCGTGAAAAATCCGCACGACTCAACCCACGGCGTGATGAGACTGCGCCCCTGCGACTGCGCCCAATCGTAGTCGCCGGTCGGGATCTCGAGATCCTGCGGCAAAAGGCCAACTGCCTTGTAAATGTCGGCCATGGCGACGTGACAACGCCGCTCGGGCGAACCGACCATGGCGAGCGCAGCCGCTTCGATTGAGTGGATCTGATCTGGGCTCATTTCTTTGCCTGACTATTGGCGTTGCGCACCGGGAGAATGAAGCTCGGAGAAATCGCCGGGATGTCTGCGAATCCCTGATGGTTGATCTGATTCGCAAATTTCGCGCAGCCATTGGAGTCATCGCGGAGCAGATTGCAGCCGGGTACGACCGACACCACAGCACCAACAGCCAGGGGAATCGGACGATCGACGGTCAGCGTGACTTGGCCCGCTGCGATAACTGTCGAGGTGAGGATCATCGAACGCATGGGCAGCCCGCTCGACGTCCAGCGGGCGGTGCCCAGTGCGAACCAATCGGCGAGCGCGGCGAAACCCGCAGGCAGGGATCCTGTGAACGTACCAATCGTCAGCGTCTCTCCGGCGATCGAGACGATGGTGGCGCTGAATGTATATGCCGCGAGGGCGACGGCGCAGCGGGCTGAAAATAGCTGAGTCGAGCAGGCCGGCGAATAGACCATACGCGGGGCCTGCCGCGCAAAGAGCGCATTCATGCCGAGCGATTTTTGCTTCACCCGCGTGCCGGCGATAGTCGGCTCCGATAGATCTGCGGCGATCTGCTGGGTGAAGGCACTCACATTGCCAAGCGAATCGACGCTGCCGGTGAAGATTTTGATTCGCCCAACAGCGGCGAGCGCGCCGGGAAGCCAATTTGCCCACGGTCCGTTCGCGAGCCAGTCGGCATCAAACGTGAAGCCATCGTCTTCGAGATCGTCGGACTGGGTGATCTGATTGAAATCGCAGGCGTTATAGGTCCACGTCTGACCGGCGACCGTGATGCTGCCGCCCTCCCAATTGGTGAAATACCAGGATTGGATCGCGCCAGCATAATCGAGATCTATCTCGAAGAACCAAGCCGTGGATGCGAGTCGCCCGAGCGTGGTCCCGAGCGTCTCGCCGGCGGGCGCAGTATATTCATTCGCGAGCTCCTGCCAGTTGATCGCCGATCGGGCGAGCCATCCGGTGTCGGCGCGCTTGCAATCGAGGGTCAGCTTGTCGTCGCTGTGGCGAGCGAGAATCGCGATCGTGACGTTTGTCCAAGTCGCGGGCCAGGTGGCAGCGAGTGGCACAGCGAGCGGGATCACCGTGCCCGCCGGCGCGAGAATTTTGACATAGGCCAGCTGGCCTCCCGGCGTACTCAGACAAAGCGAGGTATCTCCGACGGGGAGAATTGGAGCGCTCTTGAACTGGAGTTGCAGGGCCCCGGCAACGGCGTCGACGGCGAGCTGCCCAACGGCCTGCGTGGTGGGGATCCAATGCGCATCAGATCCACCGGCGCGACGCTGCCACCAGCCTATTGCCGCAGCCGCAGAGGCCGCGGACTTGAACAGAAAACTCGCCTGCTGCGTGCGCTCGGGCGTTTGGGGGAAATAGATAGTCGATTGCCCGCGGCCAGGGCCGAGTACCTTTCGGTCGACCTCGACGCTCGCAGCGCCCGGCAATGGATCGGTGCTGCCCTCCCAAAGCCAGGGCCAAACGGGCGCCGTCGATCCGCCCGGAGTGGCGAACATCGTATCAGTGGCCGCCGAGGGAAGCACAGGATAGGGGCCGTCTTCGAAAAACGAAATCTCTGCGTGGACGTAGTTCCCTTCACGGCCGACGAGGCGCGGGGGCTGCTTGAGCCGCCCCCAGAGGACCGGCGCGTAGGAAGCATAGGTAAGCGCCGGGGAGAACGCCCAAGCCAACCATCCGGGATTCCAGCCGACGAATATGGAGCCGGTGAGGGTAGGAGCGCTCCCGGCAGCGTAGGAAAAAGGCCAAAATGGAACGACGAAGGGTTCATCCTGCGCCTGCATCGAGCCGTTGCGTAGCGCCACAAATTCCGCGGCGGTCATCACCGTGACCCAGGTCATTGCGATGCGCACCGTCGATCCTTGCGGACGCCTCGAGCTCGGACCCTCCTTGGAGCGCCGGTAATCGACCGGCACAGCCACCTCGACCTTCACGGCGTCGTCGGTATTGGGCGCGAATGGCAGCAGCCAACAGGTTTTTCCGCCGTAGCTAGTGAGGATCATGAGCGGGCCCGCTTGTCGTAGACTTCGTGCGCGACGGCCGTCATGTCGGAGCGCAGGTATGCGAGATAGGCCGATTTGTCCAAAAACACGGCGACAGGCGATGCAGTGGATCGGGCGCTCGCAGGTGAAAAGAGACGACTTGCGGATGATGACTGACCTCCGGCGCCGCTGCCGCCAGAGAGTGCAGCCGCATGGAGAGCATCGAGCCGCCCCACACCAAGGCTGCGCACGGCGGACGCGGAGAAAACGTATTCGTTGGCATGGACAGAGCCGGCCTCCTCGTCGTCGCTTCCTGCGCCCGTAAATCCGCCGACCTTAAACCCACGGCTGATACCCTTCACAAGGCCATATCCAGCTGCGAGGATACCCGCCATGGCGGCGATCGCCAGAATTGGTCCGACATAGGGGATCGAGGCCAGGGCCGACATGGCGCCGATCGCTGCTAGCACGACATGCGCGAGCGATTCCGCGATCACGGCAGCGATGCGGATGCCCGTCTGGACGACGGTGATGGCCGTCTTGGCAATTTCTCCGGCAATATGCAGCCCAACGCGAATCGGGATTTGTAGAGCGTGAAAAATTGTCTCGGCCAGCGATATTCCCGAGCGATTCCCGGAGCCCGAGCCGCTAGCGGCAGTCATCGCAATCTCGCCGCCCGCGTGAATCGCCACGGTGGCGCCAGTCGCCGCCGCCTTTGTGGCGACTTCCTGGAGCGCGAAGATCCGGGAGAATGCCGCCATCACTGTATGCTCCATGATCCATTTCGCCGCCATGTCTGAGATCATCCGGGCTGCGCTTTGGCCGATCGAGGTCCAGACGGTGCCGACAAATTGGCCGAGGGTTCGAACCCGGCGCTCGAAGACATCGAAGAGGCCGTTGGACAATCCCGACCCGATCGACGCCGTCACGGTCGTAATGCCATGAGCAAGCGAGGCGGCCGTGATTGTCCATTCGGCGCGCAGGCGCGTGAACTGCGCGCTGATCTGCTCGCCAAAATTGGAAGGGTTTGCGCCGAGATGGGCCACCTGACTTTGCGTGCTCCCGATTTGCGAACCGGTATCCGAGGCGCTCTTCTGCCAGATGGCCTTCGCTGCGGGATCAGTGGCAATATCGCCGGCATGCTGCTCGGCGCCCTGGGCCGCACGTAGCGCGGCGATTTCGGCGAGGAGCTCCCGACGGCGGGCCTCCCACTTTTCGGCGTCCGTGAGGCGATAGTCGGCCTCGATGGCGGCGAGATTGCTGCGAATCTGGGAGAGCTGGGCTTCAAGCGCCGTTTTTTGCTGCTCGATCGCCGTGCGGGCATTGGCGCGCTGCTCCTGGACCGCCTCCAGCCGATCCTCTGCGGCAATGCGGCGATTCACCTCGACCAGCTCCTGGCCACTATATTGCACCGAGGCCTGGCGCAGCTCGATTTCGCCCTTGATCTTCCGGGCGAGCGCCGTGTTGCCCGAGGCTTCGGCTTCCTTTTCATTTGCTTGGAACGTGAGGATCGCGATGCGCGCTCCCTGCTCCGCGGTCTTCTTCGACTCCTCGGTGATGCGCTTCTGGACGTCGGCCTCCTCGCGTTTGAGCTGGAGGATTTTCTCCTCGCGGGTGTCCTGGTAGACCTTGCCCTCCTGGGTGCCACGGAGGCTCGCGGGTATTGTCGCCTGTTCGGTCTGGAGCTGGGCGAGCTGATGGCGTAGCGAGACAGCCTGATCTCCCGGCGTGAGAGCCTGGAAGTGTGACTTGGCGATACTCTCCTCGAGCCGTGGAAGATTTTGGATGAGGGGCGTGAGCGATGCCTTCAGCGAGTTGGCTTGATTCGCCGCGATCGTCCTGGCGACCTCCGCCTCGTTTTCCAATTTCGATGCATCAAGTTTTTGGGCATTGATGGTCGCCGCAAGTCCAAGCTTCGCAGTATAATTCTCTTCCAATGAGGCATGCCGAGGAGTGACGTCTCCCGTGAAATAATCGGAGACTTTACCCCGTAGATCCGCGGCGGGAGAAATCACTCCCGCTTGCTGCATGCGGATGATATCCTCCAAGGCGTGCAGGCGATTTTCGTTTACGGCGATCGTCGCTTGGAGCTGCGCCAGATGGATCTTCGCTTCGGGTTCACTGCTGATACTCGAAACCAGCCTCGCCGACGATGCGCGATCTCGCCCCTCATGCGCAGCCCTATCAAGCGAGGATCGCAAGTCGGAATCTGCCATCGCGGTGATGACCCCAAACACAACCGAGCCCGCAATAGCGGCTCCGAGCACCGGCGGGAGCGCGTCGGCGATTCCACCCACAATTTTCCCCGCACCAGCGGCGAACGAACCAGTGATACGTCCCTTAAACTTCTCGGCGAGGTCGAGGAGCTTTAGGTCCAGCTTGTCGATTCCCCACATCCCAATAAGTCCGCCGGCGGTGATCGAGCCGGTGCCTCCGAGGATACTGCCGAGGCCGATAAAGTTCATCCCTCCGATCAGCCCTGAAATCTCTCGGATTGCGGGAAGCAACCGCTCTGCAACCCCCAGCCAGAGTTCCTTGAAACGCAGATTCACGACGCTCAGGTCCCGCTGTGTCTCGTTCATCTGCGCCGCGACCCGCTCCATCTCATCGGCGTATCCGCCGGCTTGGCTCTTTGCCAGCTCGAGCGCCTTGGGATCGCTGAGGAGCTGTAGCATTTGACCGCCGGCGTAGCGACCAAAGAGCTGCATCGCGGCCTCCGCGCGGCTGGCTTGATCGGGGAGCTTTGCGAAACCGGCGGAGAGCGTCTGGAGCTGCTCGCCAAACGACTGCATGCGCAGCTCGTCCATCGAGATACCGAGCTCGGCGAATACCTCCTTGTTGCGGCGCGCATTCTGGTTGAGCGGCGAGAGCGCCCGATCAAGGAGGTTTGAGGCCGTCGCGAGGTAATTCGCGCTGAGGCCCGCATTGCGAAACGCCTGCTCCTGGATGACGATGTCGCGGACGTTCTCGCCCAGGCGCAGGGAGAGCCGCTGGTATTCAGCACCGTCGCCGATTGCGGTCTTTATTCCCGTATAGACTGCGCGGACACCCGCAGCAGCGACGGCGATGGCAAGCATCTGCTTGACCGTCGCATCGAGCTGCGGCGCGAGGCGATCACGCACCTCGGCGGAGACATCCGCAAGCGAATCGTGGAAGCTCCGGATCTTCGGAGTTGCCGCCGCAGCCGCAGCCCCCGCGGCGGAGCCTCCTTGCGTGATCGCTGCATTCAGCTTCGCCACGTCCCCGGCCGCCTTATCGGCGCCCACCACGGAGACGATGAGTTCAATCAAATTCGCCATCAGGATTCGTGATTTCGGAGAGGTTGTTGATCAGGCGGTTTGCCGCATTGGTGTCGTTGACGGCGAAATTCACAGACTGGATGAGCGCGATCTGGCGAGCGGCCTCGACGCGGGCCCACTCGCCGAGAAAGCGCTCGAGAAAATCGGGCGGGCTGTCTAGGCAGGCGCCGAGATTGCAGCCGCCGTAGCCACGGGCGCAGGCGCGGAGGGCGAGGCGCTCCCACTCGGCAAGGCGCTCTCGGCAGACGGCGATGAGGTCGTCGACCGTGCGGATGACGACGCGGTTGCCATCGCCTCCTGGGTCAGACCAGGATGCGCCGCCATCACCCGATCCATGGCCGTCACGAACGGATGCACCAGCGTCGAGGTGATGGGATCGCGGCTCGCCCTCTCCATCACCCACGAAAAATTTACGAGGAAAAACCAGTTCGCGAGATCGTCGAAGCAGTCCTCGGTGAGCGAGTCGATCCAGCCCGCGTTTCGGCCCGCGCAAAAGGCGACGATGCCGACGGTATCGCGCTCCTCGAGAAAGCGGATGTAGCGCTGGCGCTCCGTGATGGAGAGCGTGCGAAATGCCACGGCTTCGCTCTGACCGTTGGCATAACGCACGCGGGGCGGTTTGGAGGGATCGAATTTCTCGGGGGCGGAGGGAGAGGATAAGTCCATGGCAAAATTGGTCGATAAAATGGCCCTTACATCGCGCCCAGTTGAGCCGCGGTGAACCCGAAGCGATCGGCGGTTGTCGCATCGGCGACAGGGCCCATCACCGGGGGAAGGTAGCCGGTTTCCCCGACCTTCAGGGTAAAATCGTAGGTCGACGGATACACCTGGGTATCCGCCGTGCGGGTGAGCGAGCCCTTGAGATGGGCAACGAATGCGGCATAGGCCGTGGGATCACTGAGCTGGAGAGCGTCGAGGTCGGCGCGAGTGTTGATTGTCATGCTATGGGTTAGTTGCGGGCGCAGAGGCCCATTGATGCGAGGAGATTGTGCGAATCTGCCCAGGAGGCGTGGCCCATCCATGAGCCGAGGAATCGGGCGCGGCCCTCGGCATCGCCATGCCGATCAAAAACGCGCAAGCGGCGCCGGGCGCGAACCACTGAAGAACGGCGAAGGAGCTTGTGCGTCGACCAGATTCGGTAGCCGAGAAAGTTAATCCCGCGACTGTGGTGCGCGACCATCCAGCGTGAGAGGCGCAAATGCATTTCGCGCTCCGCGAAAATCTCCACCTGGTGGAGAAGTGATACCATGCTTCGCCAGTCCGATCCGCCCAGGACGACCACGTCGTCCATGTAGCGATGCCATTGGAGCGCGCCCTGCGCGACGAGCCAGCGATCGAAGACCCCGCCATAGACATTGGCCCAGAGCTGCGAGGTGAGATTCCCGATCGGCAGGCCGGTTCCGGCCCGCGGCGTAAAGACCTCGATCAATTCGAGAGTGCGGCGATCGCTGATTTTTCGCTCAATCTCTCGCCATAGCCGGGCGCGATCAATCGACGCAAAGAACGCCTTGAAATCCGTTTTCAGGAAATAGACATCGCCGTACTCGAGCTGGCGCCGGAGCTCCGCCTGGACAGCCCGGACGCCGACATGTGTCCCGTAACCGCGGCGGCAGGCATAGCAGCGAGGCATGAGCGTCGCATCGAAGATCGGCTCGATCACGAGGCAAAGCGCATGCTGCACCACCCGGTCCTCGAAGCTGAGCGCCGAGATCGCGCGAGGTTTCGGATCGAACACCAGGAATTCCCTTGGAGGAGCCGGACGGTAATCGCCGCGCTCGAGCGCCTTGGCGAGATAGTAGAGCCGCGCCTCCGCATCCTCTTTGAACCGGAGGAAGCCGAGCGTGCCACGCTTGCCCAGCGATGTGCGCCGATAGGCCTCGCGCAGATTAGCCGGCGCAATGATCGACGCGAATAGGTTGCGGTAGCGTGTGCCCAAAGAAAAATGCGGGGGTTGCGGGTTTCGACGCAGGGCGCTACTCGCCGCCCCCCGACCTAGGATTGTATTTGCCGAAGCACGACCAGCGGGCTGACCACCGGTGAAGGGATCGGTCCGCGCGCCCGTGAGCAGCGCGGAGGCGGTAAAGGGATAGTCACAGACGCCGCGCGCCCCGATGTTGTTGTTCGAGTTCGAGGGCGCGTTGTTCCAGTTGGAAGCGCGGGAGCCGGCGTTCACGCCGTCGTTCCAGTTGGCGCCGTTACCCCGCGGGTCGTTTCGCGGTTCTCTGAGCCCGAGCGATCCACGCCCCCAGCATGCGTCCGGTTTCGGCGATGTGGACCGCCGCGACCTGATGCTGATGCTGAGAGATGGACTTGCGCTTGGGGCTCGAGAGGAACCGCAAATAGAAGCGCAGCAGGGCGAGATTCGCATCTGCTGCATAGAGTTTTGACAAAGAGGTCGATTTGCCGGCCTCGGAGAAGAGCTGGACCTGAGCGAAGAGCGCGGAGACGGTCGCATCTCGGAGGACATGATGCGCCCGAGGAATCCCGAGAAGGACTGGGTAGAGGTAGTCAATGCAGGTCTCGAAGCGCTCGACGATGGCGAGCTGCTCCGCACAGAGATGACCTGTATCCGGTTTTCCATGTTCGTGATCGTGCAGCCGCTCCGCTTTCGCTTCGCTCATACAAGAATCAGGTGGTCACAGACGCCGCGCGCCCCGAAGCTGCCGCCCGAGACCGAGGGCGCGTTGCTCCAGCTGGAAGCGCGGGAGCCGGCGTTCACGCCGTCGACCCAGCTGGCGCCGTAGATAGCTCGCTTGAGGTCACCGACGCCGTAAATGTTGCTCTGCCCGCGGCCTCCAGTGTCGGCAAACCAAGCATTGGCGGTGGTGCTCGTCGGGTCGACGGCAGCCTCCTGTCCCCAGACCCACAGGTTGCCGGTCGCTTGCATGATGCCTATGGCCGAGGTGCGTGGGGCGTCTAGGCCCGTGGTGACGGTCTGAGGCCCGACTGACGTAGCCTCCGTCACCCCAAATGTGAGGGCGGAAAATTCCTGCTGCGTGGGCAGTCTCTTCCCAAATGCCGCGAGGATACGGGCGGCCGTATGCCACGAAAAGTCAGCCTCGGAGGCCACGCCGTCGCCGCCGTAGAGGGCAGGGACCTTCGGAAGCGCGGCTCCCGTCGCGCAGGTGGCGCCGAATTTAGAAGTGCCGTTCACGTCCGACGCCGTATTCAGAAAATAGGCATCGCCCCAGACTCCCATTGAGTGGAGCGCCATGCCGCGTGGATCCAGGCATGCGGGACGCCATTTGAGGTCCCAAATCGAGCATGGATTGATCGCCGGGGTGGTGTTGCCGCCCGTCTGCGCGGTGGGGCTGGCGTTGCCGCCGGGGGCGTAGTGGAAGCCGCCGATCTTAATGCTGTTTGCCGATGTGTAGCCGGTCGGGGCCGAGAAATTGGCATCGGCCACGATCTTGCCGTCGGCGCAGGCGTAGACGGCGTAGTCGGTGCCGGCCGCGAGCGCAGGCATTTGCACCGGCGTATTGACCGTGACGTGGAGAAGCGTCGTGCCGACGGCGACGCGCGTGCCTGCGAGCAGGTTGAGCGTGCCGCCGATCAGCGAAAGCGCCGGGGCGAAAGGATTGGATTTGGAGAGCATTAGATGTAGGAGCCAATGAGGCCGAGGAGGTAAGCGGACGATTCGTCGAGGAGGCCGATCGACACGTAGCCGACGTTGAATACGCCAGCGGCCGGCTGGACGATTGGTCCGGTGAGGGTGAGCGCCGGCGTCGCGCCGGCGATCGGCGCGAAGGTCGTCGCGGCGCTGGGCACTGTGGCGCCAGGGGCGACGGTCGTGGCGGGTGGATTGGTGGTATCGCCGGGAGCGGGCATCGCGGGATTGGGTTGGCCAGGAGGGCCCCTTGCGGAGCCCTCCCAGGAGTTGAAGACTTAGGTGAGGTTGCCGACGTTGAGCGTGGAATAGAGCACCTCGGCCTCGACCGGCGTCTCCGAGGCTTTGTCGTCCATGTTCGTGTCGCCAGAAGCGCGCAGGGATACCCACATTTCGACGGTGTTGATCAGGACATTGTTCTGATCACGCTCCTCGATATGGAGCCAGCCGCGCACGTTCGGCGCCGCGGAAAGCGGATTGTAAACGCCACCCACGCCGCTGCTCGGAATCGTCGCACTGTCGCGCAGGGCAACGAAGAGATTCGTCATTTTCTCGAGCTTGCCCTTGAGGGTCTTGCCTCGCGAAAGCGGAATTTCGTCTTCAACCACGTAAGCGCCGCCACCGGCCGGCGACATGTATTTCTCGGTCTTCCCGCTCTGGGCGGAATTCCATTTCACGGGCCCGATGTCGATGTAGAGCGGATCGGTGACATCGGGTTTATTGGAGGCGGACGCCGGACCGGCGATGCTGCCAGTGCCAGCCGCAGGGACGGAGACGGCCGCAGCCTCGAGGAAGAAGAGGGACTTTGAGCCTATGACTTTGCGTGCTTTATTCATGGGATGGGTTGGTGGAAAATTATTGGAGCCTCAGCCCCGCCGTGATGTGGAGTTCGTGGACGTTGAGTTCGGGCAGAGAATCCATGCGGCGCTGATGCCCTGCGTATCCGAAATAATCCCACGCCTTGTCGGCGTCGGGCGGCGTCGGCTGCACGCTCTGCCCGATGACCGCCTGACGCACGGCATCGAGCGCATCGAGGGCATTGTGGGTCATGTCGAGGGTCGGATTGTGGACGATCGAGACAGTCAGTCGTTCGAGCGAGACGACTACGCCGAAATCGGCTGAAGTCGCCGGTACGCCCTCGGCCGTCATTACCACGATGCCGAAGCCAAGCTGGAGGAGCACGGTCTGGATCCTGTTATCAAGATCCGCGACTTGCTCGGTGAGGATTTGATTGGGCGCGAGGGCAACAAAGTAACTTTGCGCGGCGATCAGGTCATGCACCCGTTGCTGAAGCGTGAAGAAGGGATTGCTCATGACTTGCCCTCCTTGCGCGCGAGGTAGGCTTCCGCGTGGGGCACGAGCGCACTCTCGATCTCTGTGTCGGTCGGCAGCGCATCCGGATCCGCGGGGACAACGACCTGCGGGACGAGTCGGTAGAGGAACGTAAGCGGTCCGCCCTTCTGCTCTCGCATGACCAAGAAGCCGCCCATGCCATTTTTCGCTTTGATGAAAAACATGCCAGGGAACGTCTGCGCCCGAGGCCAGCTGCCGTAGGCGGCCGCCTGCATTGGGATCGCGATATTCTTCGTCGGCTTGCCGGTGGCCGGAGAAACGGCTCCGGTGGCGCGGATCGTGGCGCCATTCACCTTCGCAGCCAGAGCGGGATCCGCGACGGTCACAGTCGCCCTGTCCTCCGTGGTCTTGCTCGGATCGAAGGCGGTGCGCTTCGCGAGCCGCGCCCAGAAATGCTGACGCGGCCATCCCTTCTTGTTCGGGCTCTCGGCGTCGCGGCGGATGAAATGGCGTTGCACGGCCTGTTCAGCGGCGATGCCAAGCACAACCATGAGCCCGCGGCGGTTCGCCGGTAGGAGCTTCTGGTGGATCACCTGGATCTGCGAGGTCTCGGTGTGGAGAGTGATCATCGCGCGCCTCCCTTCGTGGCCGACTGCACCTCGAGCGTCGCGAGCGTCCATGTATCGCCGGCATCGCGGCGGAAGGTGGCGCTGGCGGTACGGCCGAGGAACCGCTTAGTGAAGACCAGCCCACCACCCGAAAGCGCCTCTACCTCGTCAGGTGCGCGCCAGATCTGCGGGACGAGCCGGAAATCGAGCTCGGAAAGCATGGGCGAATCGATGGCGCGGATACTCGCGGCATCGAGGCGCATATTGCCGCCCCCGAATTGCGAGGAACCGGCGGCTCGAATCGCATCGGGAGTAGCTTGGCCCAGGTCGAGCGACTCCGTCGATTGCGGACGATCGAGCGCGGCGCGGGTGAGTTCGCGGATGCGATCGCCGCGCCAGATGATCTTGCCATCGCGCACATCGACCTGGTCGCCGAAGATTTCATGAAAGGCTTCCTCGATCGCGGGCGTCACCTCGGCCATCGTCGCCTGGAGATTGGTATTGAACGGTTCGCTGCGCGGCTTGGGAGCTGGAGCCCTCGGCGCGATCACACCCAGGCTCTCGGACTCCGCTCGCGAAATATCCGCGAGTCCCATGCCGCTGTTGAAGTCGAAGGGAGGCCAGGGCCGGCCGAAGCGTGAGATGGCTGTCCAGATCCGATCGTTCTTGAGCGCGATCATGCGGCCGTCGACGAAGGTGCCCCCGGCGGCTTGCCAACGCGCGGGCCAGCTCTCCTCGGGCACTTCGATGAGCACGCCTCCCTTCCCTTTGCGGAAACCGCGGGGAACCTTGCGGTCCTCGACCCGGATCAATTCGTCGCATGGATAGGCGTCGAGCGCGTCAGGATCCTGGCTGCTCAGCCAACGGCCGTAGGCCATGGCGTCCTCCGTGTTGAAATCGTACACGAGCCCCAGGCGCGACCCGGAGGTGATGTCCGTCAGCTTGCCGGAGTCGCCCGGCTGCGCGCCCAGGAGCGAGCGCATGTCGCCAATGAAGCGCGAGCGATCCATGAATGCGCCGCCATCGCGACGCACGAGTTTGAGCGCATCATCAATGCGCGACTGCATCTCGGAGACGATGCGGACATCCTCCACTCTCGCCGAGAAAAACGCGCGATCACGGAGCGCAACGTCGATCTCCTGCCACTGCGCCGAGGTGAGCGGAGAACCAACCGGAGTCTTGGACTCCAGGCGATCGACCGCCGCGGCGATAGGTTCTGGTGAACTGAAGAGCATGGTCAGAGTCCGCGCATGGAGTCGCGGGTCATCTTGCGTTCCTCGCTCGAGGCGAGCGTCACAGCGGGGCCCGCAATGATTTGGGCCGAAATATAGGCGGGCTGCTCGATGCGAAACTTACAGGCGGCGACAGCAGACAGGAGAGTCAAGGCGTCGGTGTATTCGCGCTCGCGCTGCGGTGTGATAAGGCTCGAGAGCGGCAACCGGATGAGGATCCGATAGCGGATAATCGCAAGCGCGGCCGGCTTCAGTTCCTCTGGGATCTGCTCTCCCTGAGTGAGGTCGCCAAGTCGATTGTTCTGACACGCAGCCACGCGGCCGCGGATCTCCTGGACCGCTTCGAGAACCTTCTCGGGGATCGGATCTGTCTGGCCCGCACCTAGGGCCGCCGACTGCACGGCAGTCATCTCGGGCCCGGTGAGGGAGCCGATCAGGTCGCTTTCGGTGATGGTAATCCAGGCCATGATGTTTTCTAGAGAGCCCCGTCCGCGCTTGGCGTCGGGGCTCGAAGAAATCACCCCTGACTCAGCTCGTCGTGAAACTGCGGATACCGAGCGTGCTCGTGAGTGAGATCAGCGAGTAGTGCTCGACCGTGATGTCGACCAGCTTGCTCGAGATCTGCTGAAGGTAGACGTTGATATCGAGACCGCCAGCGGGACGGTCGAACGGTTTGCCACCAACCTGGATATTTGGCGGAGGCGAGACGAACCGCTTGATGTTCGACGGATCCTCGATGTCCTGGCCGGCCATCGCCGTGAACATGAGCACCGTGTTGCCAACAAGCTGGCTCTTGGCCGTGGCGCTCGACTGGAAGCGCTCCCTGGAGACGTAGATTTCATCGACGGCGAGCAATGCGGCGAGCTGCTCGGGCGTCATGCCGGCGGTGGCGAACTTCGCCGCGTTGGCATTGCCGCGCAGAGCCTGCGAGCGGAGCACCCAGGAGGAGTGACCGTAGCCCACGCGGTTGAACGCGAAGCCCTGGACGTCGGCCGCCAAGCTTTCCTCGGCGAGGACGTCCTGATCGGGATCGGCGGCGGCGTTCACGCCCGGATTCCAGGTCTTGGCCGTATTGACCGCGGCAGCAGAGAGGACGCCGATCGAGCGGCGCAGCTCGTTGCGGAGCAGACGACGGATCAGCTTCGCGACGTAGAGATTCTCCCAGCCGGGCACCTGCACGACGTTGTCGAGATCGACGCGCATCGTGAGACCCTTGTTCTGGGTCTTGGCGGTCTGATCCTGACCGGTGTACTCGACGCGCTTGAAGTCGGCGCCGATCGCGCGCACGTCGTCGACCTCAGAGTAGAACTCCTCGGCGTTGTTCCACTTCTTGAACTCGAAGAGGCGGCCGGGAACGCGGGTCGTCGGCGAGAAGAACTCGAGCGCGGCCTCGAGATTGTTGGGATCCTTGTAGCCGACGGCGTAGGTCGTCAGCGGCTCTGAGAAGTAGGTTTCCGCAAAGCGGCTGTCGTTGGCGACGCGGTAGACCTGACCGGGGATGTTGCTGTTGCCGAGGTCGAACGGAATCGGATCGGCGTTGGCCAGGTTCACGGTGGCCCCGAGCGAGGGGCGAATGATGGAACGGGACATGATTGAAACGATGTTGAGGGTGATGGTTGCTGGGTCGTCGCGTGGGGCCTTAGAAGCCGAGAGTGATGACCCCCGCGTTAACCGTGGCCTTCACGGGCGAACGCGGAATGAACTCGATGGTATCGCCGGCCGCAGCGGGCGTGGCAGCGAGCGTCGCGCGGCCGAAGACCCAGTAGGTGCCGTTCGCGGTCGGCAGCGTGCGCGCATAGCCGTTGGCGTCCGGCGTGAGCAGATCGCCGTCAGCGACGGCGCTGTTGATCGCGACCTTCTGGGTGCCTTCCGAGGCGCCGAGGAGCGCGACCGCAATCGGATCGGCGGCGGTGGGCTGGTCGGTGAAGATGCCGAGCGGCTGATCGGCCTGGCCGGCGATGTCCGCGTTGAGCGGCGTGGCGCCGAGCTTGGCGATCAGGTAGCGCAGAGAACCGGTCGAGACCGCAGTATAGGTCTTCAGACCGTGGAGGCTCTGGCCTTCCCCGACGTTGGCGAGGTGGAAGATCCGGTTGCGGCGGAGAAAGCCCTTCGTCCAGGCGGCGAGCAGCAGGAACGTGGCGATGAGAGCGAGCGTGACGATGGTCATGGGTGGAAATTTGGCGGTTGCGGTGGCGGGTTTGTGCGGATCCGCGAGGGATCAGCCCTTCTTCTCCTGCGCCTTCGCAAGCTTGGCGTCGTGCTCGAGCTGGCGCTTGGCGACATCGGTGGCGTCGGCCTCGCTGAGGCCGGCGGCGCGTTTGGACTGGATGAGTTCGGCGAGGCGTTCGGCCTCGGTCTTGGATTTTTCAGCCATGGTGATGATGGGTTTGAGGATTACGTGGAGAGGGAGGGGTTACTTGCCGGGCTGCTCGAAGAGCGCACCATGCTTCGGGTCGCGCCGGACCTGATCCCATGCGAGATCGTAGGTGATCGTTACGCCGACTTTCTCGGCGTCCGCCATCTTGGCGTTGACCAGATCGAGGATCTTCTGAGCGCGGCCGACGCCGGCGCCCTTGTCGGCGCTGAGGCCTCCGAGGTGCGAGGCGGTCTTCAACACCTTCGGACGGGAGGCGAGCTTCCTGGCCTCGGCGTCGAAATCCTGGGCATTGGCGAGCGTGTCGATATAGCCCGCGCATTCGGGCTCGAGGATCCGGCCTTCGCTGAATGCAGCGTTGACCAGGGAGGTGGCGCGCGCCTTGCGCTCCGCCTGGAACGCCGTGCGGGCGTTGGCGAGATCCTGCTCGAGCTTCGTTTTCTCGGTCTGCGCGGAATTCGCGAGTTCGCCCTTCGCGGCCTCGGCCGCCGTAATCTTCGAGCGCAGATCCTTCGCGACGTTGGCGAGAGCCTTGCGCTGCCCGGCGATGGTCTTGGTCCCCTTCTTCACCTCGGCGAGATCCGCATTCGCGGTTTCGTCGTCGTCGCCGTCCATTGCGCAGTCGGTGCAGGCCGACTGCACAAGCGTGGCGAAGTCGGTATCGGAGGCGTTCGCAGGGACATCATAGCCCATCGCGCCGAGAAGCTTCGTGAGCATGTCCTTCATGTTGTTCATGGAGGCGCTCGCATCCGTGCCGGGCATCTGGGCGTTCATCAGCGACGGGCCGTCGATGTTGCCCTTCACGACGAGGCCGACGCTCGTCAACTCGAAGGGAGCGACGATCGCCGTCTTCCCGTCGTTGGCCACGCCGACCTGTCGGCACTTCCAGTAGGGAGACAGCCGGTCATTGCCACCCTTGACGACGTCGGCGCCGTCGGCGGTGAGCACAGGCTTGCCGAAAAGTCCGTCCTCGCGCGCCTGGAGATCCGCCCAGGTGCCATAGACGGTTTTGTCGGGGAAAAGATTCGCGAGGCCCGGATGGTCGGGATGCCCTTTGTAGATGGGGAGCCCGACGATCGCGCGCTTGATTCGCCCGATCACCGACTTGAAGTTCGCGACGATCGTCTCGGCATCGGCCTTGGTGAAACGCTGGATCAGCGGCTGGCCCGATCCCGGATTGCCCGGATGGGGATGCTCACCGTATTTGGCGATCTGGGCATAGCCATCGCTCGCCTCAACGAGGTCGTTTGCGAGACTGAATTCAGGCGACGCGCCCTCGATCTGGATCTCCAGATCTGCCGCGTTGGCCAGGCGATGGACGGGCACGGAATGCCCGGCGAGAAGGATGCGGACGATGCGGTTCATAAAATGGAGGCTCAGAATGCCGCCTTGCAGCCCTTGCAACGCGGGTTCCCGGCGTTGAGGACGGGGGGCCGCTCTCTTGATACTCGGGAAGGCGACTTTTTGGGTTATAGGCGATTTCACGGGGTTGCGGGTTTGGGCGCTTCGGCGAGGCCATCGACCAGGGCGGTCCCGAGGACTTGCTCCCATACTTCGGCGATGCCGGGAACCTTGAGGCGCGCCTCGGCAAAGAGGCGGGGAAGATCGGAGCGAAACTGAGTCAGGGCATTCGCCAGCTGGTCGGGCGGCAGATCGCGAAGACTGGCGATGCGATCGAGCACGGGCCGCACAGCATCGGTCTCCGCTTGGGAGAGCCGACGCGCTGCGTTGGCGCGGAACACTGCCTCGCCCGCGTCGACCTGGGCGTGGCTCGCGTTGGAAACGGCCATCGTCTCGGCGAGGTCGGGCTCGGGCGCCTGGGGCTTGACCAGGAGCGGCTCATCGGGCGCCGGCGGCGGGACGCCGAGCTCCTTCTGGGCATAGGCCTGGGCGACGGGCACTCCATTCTCCACCAGGAAGCCAAGCTTGTTGACCGTGTCGGCGTTGTCCTTTTTCTCCGGCACGATGATCTGCACATAGGCGAGCGGAGGTTCGCCGTAGAGGTACTGGATCACTTTGCGAGAGACCGACTGCAACGTCTCGGAAATCATCTCTGCGTCGTCCTCCTCGAGGAGCGTCGACTCGTCCGCCTGCACCGACGCACCGCGGCCCTGGCCGCCGGCGCCCATGTGGCCGGAGCTCATCGTGGACAGATCTGCGCCGCGGCAGACGCTGGCAATCGCGCGATCCATGCGCTGGACGAGCGGCTCAAACGGCATCGAGGTCCCGCCCTTTGCTTCGACGAGCTCGATCGATCCCTCGGAATTGCAGACAGCCGCCCAGTCCTGGCCGAAGCTCGCGACCGCGTCGGCCATGGTGTTCCAGGCCGGGCTGTTCTGTGCCGCTGTCGTCTTGCCTAGGATACCCGGCGCGCCGAATCGCTCCGAGTAGGCCACCCAATCCTTGAGCGACATCGTCTTGTACATGTAGCACACCGACAGCGCTTCCATGATGCCTTCGCCAATGGTGACGAGCCAGTCGTCGTCGCTCATGTCTTCGCCCATGACGGTGCCGTAGTAGCGGCGGATGAACCGCAGCTTGCCGGTCGTCGCCTCGAAGAAATAGGCCGGCACGTGGTTGAAGCTGGCGGTGAGACGGCGCTGTCCAGTGAGGGGATCGATGATCGGAGTCCAAACAATCTCGTGGACTGAGTAGCGGTAACCGACCGCCTCCATCATCTGGCGGACGAGCAGCGTGAAGCCGCCGCGCTTGTCCTGGTCGAGCACGTCGGTCGCGGTGCAATGGTCGTAGAAATACCGGAGCGCCGCGGCGTGCTCTTCGGCGCGGGCCTTTGTGGCGTCGTCGAGGCCGTCGTTGATCAGCACCTCAAAGCCATGCCGGCTCACCGCCTTCTCGCGCTTGCGCAGGCAGACGCCGATCATGTCGTCGCGGTCCTTGATGGCCTCGGCCATCAGGGAGAATTCGCGGAGGAAGCCTTGCTTCCAAATATCGATGATGCGCGCGAGGTAATCCGGATTCAGCTGCCGGATCGGGTTGTAGCGCGAGCGTTTCACCCAGGTCACGGTCTGAGCCGAGACATGGGGGGAGATCACTCCAGTGTTGGCGATCGCTTCGCTCATATCGGCATGGCCCTCCCGGTGGCGACGCGGCCATGGCCTGGCACGCTGACGGGCTGGTAGGCAAAGGGCCCGGCGCTGCCCGCGGCGCGGTCCGCCAGCGCGAGCGCCGTACAGCGGTCGCTGTGGCCAAGCTTCGTGCGGGCGCTCCAATAGTTGTATTCCCCGTTGGAGATCACCTGCTGCATCTGATGGAGGTCTTCGCGGATCACTCTCGAGATCGGGATCCGCAGCTTGGTCGGTGCGACGAAGTCGTGCCGAAGCTTCGAAAAGAGTTCGCGCTTGAAGCTCGTGGTGAAGGTGCAGAGTTCGACCTTCCCGTAGGCATGCTTCTCTGGAGCCCACTCTCCGAATTCCTTTGCGATCAGATCGCCGAGGCCGACGCCAGGGCCCGTATAGTCGAAGCAGACACGGTTGGCGGCGCGGATCCGGTCCCGTAGGATCTGCTGCTGCGAAGGCGTATCCATCTTTTCCAGGACGAGCACCTCGCGCGTCCATTTGATGTCGCCGACTTGCTGGAGCGTCCAGCAGACCGTCGGGTCCGTCGTGCGCCCAAAGTCGATTCCCAAATAGGTCGGATTGGTCGAGCCGGCATCGTCGAGCGACCAGGACTCCGTCGCGTCCGCACTTTCGGCGAGGGCTATCAGCTCGTAAGGGAGCAAGACGTTCGAGCCGTCGATAAATTCGCAGAAGTACTCTTGCTCCATGCCCTCGGGGTCATCCATCGCCTCACGGATCTGCGCGAGGTCGACCGGAAGGCCCATGAGGATCGCGTCGAGAATGGTGACCTTGTGCCGAGACCACTTCATCTTGTCGGTATCCGGCTTGGTCATGATCCGATGGAGCGGGCTGCCGACGCCGTTGGGCGTGGAGTACACGCGGACCTTCTTCTCACCTCCGCGGAGAGGATTCGTGATCGAAGGCAGGAGCGCCCGCCAAGTCGCCGCGGGATCCTCGAAGAAATCGAACTCCGTCAGGCGGATGTTCGACGACCGGCCGCGCACGGTATCGGGACGGCCTGGCACAGCGCGTTCGCGCGAACCGTTCTCGTAAACGATCTCGGCGCTCTTGAGGAGCGTCTCTGAGCCGCCTTCGCGCTCTTCTCGATAATCCTTGATGTAGAGGTCGAATGCCTCCGCCCAAAGCTTGTCCTGCTCGATCGAGTCGAGCGCCTGCCGTTCTGACGGCGCGGCGATCATCCATTCGGTGCCCGGCCGCTCGTGACAATCTTCGACGGTCTCCCCTGCGTGCGTGAAATCCTTTCCGCCCTGGCGGCACATCAGCGTCGCTTTGAAGCGCGAGCGGTCGTGCTTGATCTGGAATTGGTATTCCAACAGCAGCGATCGGGGATCGGCCTTCGGATAAGGATTCGTCCAGCCGCTCAGCGTGGTGCCGAGCTTGTGATCCGCGACGAGCTTTTCCTTCACCTCGCGGGTCATCTGCCAGACAGGATCGGACGCAGCCGCGTTCATCGCCTGCACGACCTGGGCGCGGAGCTTTTCGAAAGCGTCTTTTTTCCGGTCGGCCATGATCAGAGGTGGAAGATCGAGCGCATCCGCTGATTGCGCTCCTCGTCCGAAAGCGTTTTGTCCTGGAGCACGCCCTTCGCGGCATCCGCCTGCGCCGCCTTCTGCTCGAGCAGCGCGACCTTGCGCGCGTCGAGAGAGAGGCGTTCTTGCTGGATCGCGATCTTGGCCGAGTCGCCGATCACCTTGAGCAGCGCCTTCGCCGTCCCGATGTCGGGCCGCGGGCTCATCATCGCCTCGAAGGCGAGCTGGCGGGCGCGCTCGAGCGATGCCTTGTCGTAGTCGCCACCCAGGAGCTTCGCGAATTCATCCGCGAATTCCGCCGAGCGCGCCTTCTGCATCGGCGCTGCAAAGGTCTGGTAGAAGTTCACCAGGGCGCCGGTCGACACCTTCATGCCGAATTGCTCCTGGCAGGCCTTCACGACCTCGGCGTAGCTCCGATTCTCGATCGTGAGCCATGCGGCGATCTGCTCCTGCTGCTCGATCGGCAGGCTCAGGAGCTTGGCGTCTGAGCGCGGTTTCCTCATGCCGCGCATCCTCCGCTCACGACCATCGGAGGAATCCTTGTCGGCAACCCCAGGGCGCCTAACCGACTCGTCTTTGCCCAGGGTGCGGTCGCAGATTTCGCGGGTTGGTGGATAGAAATTGAACCGCTCGCCGACAGGTGGATACCCCGAACCACCTTCGTCGCGGAAACAGGAAACGCGACGGCCGAAGCATCGGCGAGCGGGTTGTGTGCGGGCCGGGAAAGCTGACCGAGCCGGGCGCGAGTCTCGCAGCATTGCGCCGAAGCGGTGTGGGTGTCTGCGGCTGTCGGGCCGTTGGCTCGGAGTTGGTTGTGGCGCATCGCCCACCAGGTGAGCGTCAGAAAGAGTGTTCCCAGCGAGAGCGCCAGGAGCCAGTCCGTGAGAGTTGCGCGGGGGAGATTCACGGGCGTTCAGAGAGCCAGACGCGGCCAGCGTCGGTGATCTTCCACTTGGCGCCCTCGTCGGCCGTCGTGATGCCGGCGACCAGGCGATCCTCATCCGCCCGGCGCAGCTCCGCCTCGAATTCCGAGCGGGTCGGCGCGGGCAGCACGCGGCGACCGGCGTCGGCGGATAGCGTGTCCTGCGGGAGCAGGTAGTTGTCCGGCACGTCGTCGAGCGCCTGGAGGATGGCGCGGCGGATCTGGAGGCGGCGTTTCATCGGGCGGCTTCGACTGTGCGTTGGAGGGTCTCGATCGCTTCGCCGTGCTTGGCGACCTTTTCGCTGATCCCATCGATGCGATTGTGCACCTTGCCCAGTTCGCGCTCCTGCTTGCCGCGCATCTCGGTCAAGTTGTCGGTCAGGATATCGACCGATCGATGCAGGATGCCGAGCTCACGGCTGTTCTCGCTGAGCGCCTTGGTCTGCTCGGCGATGCTCTCGCGCAGTGCGTGGATCTGGGTCGGCTCGATCTGGCGCTCGCCGTCCTTGCCGGAGACGGTCCGGAAGATCGCGATCGCCGATACGACCACCGAGCCGGCTGTCGCGAAGATGAGCAGCGTGTTTTGGGCGTCGGCCCCGACGACTTCGGCAAGGAGGTTCATGACGCGGTCGGCGCGATGCCGCTGTGCTTCTTGATGTTCATCTGGAGCATCAGCTCCATGTGGCGGAAATCGATGTGCCACTTCTCAAGCTCCGGGTGCTCCGGATCGGGCCATACGCGGATCATGCCGGCGTCGTGCTCGAGGTGATACTCATGCCCGTAGATGTCGATCAGGGCGTTGTAGCGAGCCCGGAACACACCATCGACGGCGTAGCCATCGGGCAGCCGTGCGATGATCCCGCTGTTGCGAGAGGCCCCCGAGTAGCTCGCCTGCGCCGGCTGCACGATCCGCGGCGTAACGGTTGTCGTGCAACCGGCCAGGGCGAGGACCGCGGCGCCGATGAAGATCGCCGCGATGCGCGAGGGCCGAATGGAAAAGGTGTTCATTCGCCGGCGAGTTTGCGGATTTCGTCGAGGTCGCCCTTGGCGGCCTTGTCGTCGGCCTCAGCCGCTTCCTTCGCGATCGTGGCGTCGGTGCTGGCTGCCGCGTTGGCCTGCATCGTCGGCGAATTCTTCTCGCCGTCGCGCTGGGCGCGGTAGCCAAAGAAGGCCGCCACCGCCTTGAAGCCGTTGCTGATGAGGTCGACGATGCCCATGGCTCAGGAGCCCTGCGTCGCTTTGGCCTGGGCCGCTGCGTTGTGGATGCCATCGGCAACGGCGCCGATGAAGAGCTTCACGTCGGGCCGGATCGCGTTGTTCGCCATCGACTGGTAATTCTTGGCGTAGCGGGCCCAGGCCGCATTGATGGTCGCCACGACGGCCTTCTCGTCGGTCGGCGAGAATGCGTAGCCCTTGGCCTTCGCCGCGGCGATCATCGCATCGGTGTCGGCCGAGGTGAAGGTCGCGCCCGAGAATGCCCCGAGCGCGTCGGCCAGGGCATTGGCGGCACCGATGTAGTTCGCGTTCTTCACGAGCACCGGAACCAGGCCGATGGAGATCGCATCGTCGACTCCGTTGGCGATCAGCTGTTGCTGACTCGTGACCGGCATCGGAGTCGTGGTGCAGCCGACAAACGCGAGCGCGCAGAACGCCGCGGAGAGGAGGAGGAGGGGCTTAATCATGGACGGATTCGGGAGGAAGTTGGGGCGCGGCAGCGGCGCTCGGGGCTGCTGTGTGCTGCGCGAGCAGTTCGTCGGGGTCGGTCGGCAGCGGGTGCTGCTGGAAATACAGCAGGGCGTTGCGCAGGAAGGCCGTGGCGAAGACGGCCAAGGCCATCCGCCAATTGGGCTCGGAGATCGATGGGGATACCGCGGCGCCCGCGGCGATCCCCAGGAAGGCATCGATGGCCCCCACGCCGCCGTTCCAGGCGGTAGCGAAGAGGCCGAATGCGTAGTGCAGCGCGTAGCGCTTGAGCTTCGCTTTCATATGATCCTCCCGCTGGGTTTCAGGAGGGGCTCGCGTTCCGCGGAGGACGGGCGCTTGGCCGGCCGGTGATTACTGACCTGGTCGACTAGATCCGCGCCTACCCCCCGCGCCAGGGCGGGTTCGAGATAGAGGTCAAACGCCTGTCCCTCGTGGACGCGAACACGGCACCGGATCAGCCGCCCCGCGCGGGAGCAACTGACCGCGAGGACCCGGAGGCCCACGATGCCGCTTTCAACGTGACTTTGGGAAGGTGCTGCCATTAAGACGGCAGCAGCTTACCAGCACGCGAGTTATGCGCCTAACCGACCATTGTGTCGGTTGCCTCCATTGCCAAATTTCCACCGAGTGGAAATTTCAACCGGGAGAATTTTCCCTATTGTTGGCCCATCGCCGCCTGCATCTTCCGCACCTTCTCGGCGGTCTCTTGCTCGATGCGTCGCTGAAAGTCGGCATCGGATTCGATGATGCCTTCCCGCTGGAGCACCGTGCAACTGATCGGGAACCGGGTCTTTGCAGCGAGATATGGCATGTGAGTAATCTCATCCACATTGATGAAGATCTCCGAGTAACCAAAGCCATTCCGGGGAACGACCTCAAAGCCCACCCGCCCCCCGGTAATGACGTGAAACTTGCCGAGTCCAAAGCCGATGACGGCCACCAGGAGCAATGCGAGAGCGACGATAGATCCGGTCCGGGACGCAGCCTTCTTCGCGACGAGCGGTTCTCCGCAACCGGGACAGGCCTGGGCGTTCGAAGAAACCTCACGTTGGCAGCTTGGACATTTGATGAGAGTCATGGCGTTTTATCGATTTGATGCTGGCTATTTGCAGGAAACGTTCAGGCTGGATTTTTGGGTGTATTCGTGCAGGTGAGACGTTGCTTCAATGATTACCACCAGCGGGCTGCGACGCATCTGGCATCGTGGCCGACAACGTCGTTCCATTTCCAAATAAGCTCGGGATCCCCCAGCAGCTAAGATTGCGGCTCGCGCGGGCGACGACGCTGCATGAAGCGACGGCAGTCGGATTGGCGGCAATTGTCCTTTTGGATCTCATGGACCGCCCGTCTTCTGCCCAGGCTTGTGTAATTCCGTTTCCTCCGGCGGCAAAAGCTCGGAAAGGATTTCCTGCGCGCGGCCCAAGGTCGAAGCATCGAAATCAGCGCGGCGAGAAGCGGAGAGTGGTTGCTCGAGGTGCATCTTCATCTGCTCGTTGATCCAACCCAAGCGGCTCTGGTCGTTCCCCGCGAGCCGCATGATGTGCTCAAATCGCCTGCGCACTTCCCGCGCGACAGGGGGAGGAGGCTTAGCGCCGGATGTGATGTCAGTTCTCTTTTCGTCTCCATAGAGAGACCTCTCGTCCGCGACTTGATATTCCTCTTTTATCGATCCGATCTTCACGGCCGATTGGATCTGAAAGAGCTTCATTCGGATCAGTTCCGATACCTCTTCCTTACCTCGCTCCAGACGCGAAACCCATTCGCGTGTGACCCCTAGATAATTCGCCATCTTCTCCTGCCCCCAGCCCAGCTGGCGACGGATATCATGCAATTGGTGATTCAGGGATCTATCCATGTGATCGGGTAGAGTTCACTTTTTTGAAGTAACTTCTCTTTTTGGTGTTGACGTGAAGTTAGTTCACGTGTGTGAACTATGCACACATACACCCCATGCCTTCACGAAATCAAGCCCGAATCGCTTTTCGAAAGAAACTGGCCGAGAAGGATCTCTCGGTTAAGGACCTCGCTGCGAGGGTCGGGTATCCGCGCGAAACCGTCTCGCGCGCAATCCACCATCAGAAGTTCCCGAGGGTGCTAGCGAAGATTCGGGAGGTGCTCTATGCATGAGGTGGCGACAGCGCTAACGGTCGCGTTTCGACACATCGCCGACCCCAACACCAGCGAGACCGAGCGTGAGGCAATTCTCAAGGCCATGGTACGCTGCATGCGCGGCGAACCCGCCGAAACAGCCTCGCGGGTACTCCATCACCTCCACGAGGCCAAGAGCCACCAGCTGACGCTTCGAGGCATCCTCGAGCGCCGCGCCTGACGATGACTGAGCAACTCCAGTTTTCGGCGATGCTGCACAGCCTCGACTTCCCCGGCCGCACTACCCTGCGCGCCGAAGAGATCGCCGCCAAGCTGGGGATCACCCGCCAGCACGTCCTCAATCACATTGAGGATGGCTCGCTCCAGGCGATCGATGCCCGACGCGACGGCGTCGAGCGCCGCTGCCTGCGGGTCCCGCTCGAGTCCTACCGCGATTGGATCGTGCGCCGCCTCACCACGCCCTCCGAGCGCCGCAATCTCCTTCGTGACCTGCCAAAGGCCACGCTCCGCGAACTCCGCCGCGAGATCGACCAGATCCTCGCCGCCTAAACCCCTCCTATGTCCAAAACATCGAAATCAACTTCCGCCCTTGTCGTCCTCGGCGACAAGGAACTCGGCTTCAACGCCCAGCAGCTGCCCAAGCTCCAGGCCGCAGCGCTCCAGCTGATCGACCAGGTGCGCCTCCTTGAGAGGCAGAGCGCCGGCCATGCCATCATGGCGGGTCTCACGCTGCACCGCGTGAAGGTCTCGCTGAAGTTCGGCGAGTTTATGCCCTGGCTCAAGGCCAACGTCCGCGGCGTCCGGTATTCGCAGTGCAACTACTACATGCGCCTCGCCACGGTCTTCGTCGAGAAGCAGCATGTCAAAAAGCCCGACCTACTCGCGTTGCCCGGCGACCAGACGAGTCTCGCGATCGACGAGCAAGCCAGCGACGAGACGCGCACCTTTTTCCTCAAGCTTTCCGAGTTTGTCGGCGACCGTTCCCTCAACGACCTCCTCGAGAAATACGGCATCAAGGGAGCTCCTGCTCTCGGGGGCGCCCGCGAAAAAGCCGACACCGACGAGCCGGCGCCTGCGCCCACCCCCGAGGCACTGTACCTCCAAAGTCGCGATGAGATCGGCGACCTGATCACCCGCGCCGAGGGGCTGCTCCTGCGCGAGAACCGGCTCCAGTTCCTCGTCGGTCATCCCGAGGAAATCAACGGCGTCGCGGCCTCGCTGCGCGCCCTGGCCGACAAGGTCGAAGCCGCCGCCAAGGACCTCACACGCAAGTCAGCCTAACCCCTTCTTTCCGATGCACCCGCTCGAACTCGTCACGTCGCCTGATTCCGCACCGGCTTCGATCGTCGCCTTCTCGGTGCCGATGGCGGACAGCCTCCAATTCGCTTCCCTCCCGGAGGCGCGACGCCACGAGGTCACAGTCACGCTTCGGCTGATCGAGCGGGTGCATCACCTCCTCCGCGAAACATCGCTGCATCAGGCCTGCAAGATCATCGCAGCTTCCTCGCAGCACATCATGCGCGGATGCTCCGCGGGAACGCTGCGCCGCAAGTACGAGGCCTACGTCGAGTCTGGCCACAAGTGGACGGCGCTCGTCGCCGCCTACAAGGGCCCAAAGGCCGGTCTCCCCGCGGAATTCATCGAGTACGTCCGCCAGCTCGCCGAAGAGAATCAGCGCTCCATGGCCGAGGCCTTCGCCCTGGTGCGCGACCTCTGGCGTAACGGGCATCCGATCCCCGGATACGGCACCTGGGCCGAGCACTACCTCAAGCTCTACCCCGAGCGACCGCTCCCCAAGCACATCCCGACCAGTTTCATCCCCGCCGGCTGGAGCAACCGCACCCTCTACCGCAAGGCCCCCACGAAGGGCGCCCGCACGCTCTACCAGCGCGGTTTCGCAGCGGCAAAGAAGCATTTCCCGAGCGTGAAGCGCGACCCCTCCCAGCTGCGCCCGCTCGAGCTGATCGTGATCGACGACTTTGAACTCGACTGCCTGTGCGTCTTCCGCGGCGACGCCAAGAACAAGCCCCAGATCGGTCGCGTCGCCGGGCTCCTCGCCATGGACGTCGCCACCCGCCGGAAGCTCCACTGGGGCCTCGGCCAGCGCATGGAGCGCGAGGAGCGTCAGGCCGACGGCACCGTCAAGACCGTCCGCACGGGCATTTCTCGGATCGATGTCCAGATGTTCATTCACACGCTGATCGAGAAATACGGTCTCCCCGCCTACCAGATAACGATTCTTTGCGAAAACGCCGCCGCGTCGATCTCACCCGAGCTTGAGCTGTCCCTCAGCGCCCTGTTCGGCGGCGCGATCAAGGTCGAGCGCACCGGGCTGATCAATTTCCGCGGCCTGTCCAATGGCTTTGTCCAAGGCGGCGGTCGCCCCTGGGACAAGGGCTGGATCGAGTCCGCCTTCAACTTCCTCTGGAACCGCCTCGGCAATCTCCCCGGCTACAAGGGAAATAACGCCCGGCTCAACGCTCCCGCCGATCTCGAGGCCAAGCTCAAATACACGCGGCTCCTCATCGGCCAGGGCGAGGGCGCCCTCAATCTCACACCCGAGGAGATCGCCCAGGTGCGTCTCCCGTTCCCGTCGATCGAGTCTCTGACGCAGGCCTTCGCCTGGGCGTGCGCCTCCATGGACGCCCGGACCGATCACAAGTACCTCGGCTTCGACCGGGTGACCGAATTCTTCCTCGCCGAAGCGTCCGACCCGGTGCCGTTCTCGTCGCTCGCACTGTTGAGCCCCGCCGAGCAGACCGCCGTCAAGCCCGTCGAGCGCATGGAATCTCCCCTCGAGCGCTGGGCTCGCCTGACGATGAACGCTCCGCGCACGCCCGTCCAGGCGCCCGTCCTCGCGCTATTCCTGCTCACGCCAAAGAAGGTCATCTGGCGCAACCAGGCCCTTTCCTTTGTCCACGGCGGCAAGGGCTATTCCTACGTCGACGAAGACGGCAAGCTCCTCGTCGACGTGGAGGAGGGGACAACTTTCCTCGGCTACTTCGATCCGGCCAACCCCGAGAACCTCCATGTCGCCACCCTCCAGGGCGCCTACAAGGGCACGCTCAAGCGCCTCGGCGGCCGGCGCGGCATGGTCGACATCCGCGACAATGCCGCGGTCTCCGAGGCCGGCGGCCAGATCGCCAAGATCGTCAACCGCACCGTCGCCGAAATCCGCGAACGCCATGCCGAGGAGGACGCCCAGCTCGCCGCCGACCGCGCCCACAATGACGCCATCGTGCAGGCCCACCAGGAGCGCAGCGTGGGCCTTTCCCGCGCCGAACACCTCGCCCAGGCCGTCGGCCAGATCGCCGCCGCCAAGATCGCGCAGGACGCCCAGGACAAGGCCCTCTCCAAGGCCAAGGGCCTCGACGCGACCGACCTCTTTTAACGCTGAGGCCCCAGGCGGTGCAACGCCGGGGGCCGAGGCCATGTGCAAAAACCGAAGCTCAAAACATGGACAACGAAACCCAAATCCCAACTCCGCCCGAAGCGCAAGCTCCGGCCGACACATCTGCCGCCCAGGTTGATCGCGCGCAGAGCAACCAAGGCAACACCTCGCGCGCCTCCTGGCGCATCTCGCTGGACGCCGTCCGCTCGAACATCGCCTACATGAGCCCCGAGGCCAAGGAACTCCTCGTCTGGGCGTTCACGTGGTGCATCGACCCGGCGCACCCGATCGCCTTCGAGACCTTCTGCGATCGAGTCAGCGCCTCCGCGAACACCGTCTACAAGTGGTACAACGGAAAGTACAAGCACCCTGAGAGCGGCAAGCTCATGGATCTCTCCGAAAAGGCCGTGAAGTCCCTGCGCGACTTCCGCCGCATCGAACTCTCTCGGGCGAAGCTCGGCCGCAAGCGCTTCGTCGTCACCCAGACCGCCCGGAAGGTCTTCTGGGCCTGCGATCAGGCCCGCAAGAGCAATACCCCGGTCATGGTCTTCGGCGGCAGCCAGATTGGCAAGACCGAGGCCTTCCGCCAGTACTGCATCGACAACAACCACGGCAAGTCGGTGCACGTGGAACTCGAGGCCGTCAACGGCCTGCGCGGGCTCCTCCAGGCGATCGCCAGCAAGCTCGGCATTTCGCCCAAGGCGAACACGCCCGACCTCATCGAGCGCATCAAGCGCGGTCTCACCTCCGACATGGTGCTCATCCTCGACGAGGTGCACCTCCTGGCCAACGTTTACCGCAAAGGCTCGTTCTTTGCCGCGATGGAGCAGCTGCGCCGCATCTACGATGCGACCCAGTGCGGCATGGTCCTCTCGTACACAGAACTCGGATACGCCCAGGCCGAGAAGGAGCGCAAGCGCGAGTTGGTCCAGATCTTCCGTCGCGGCGTCCACAAGGTTAACCTCGGAGCAATGCCCACCGTCGAGGACGTGCGCCGCATCGTCGAGGCCTTCGGGCTAACCTGGAGCGAGCGGCATGAGACCGTGCAGGTCGCGCCGGGAATTTCCGACACGCCCTTCGAGGCGCTCAAGCAGCTCGCCGCCGAGCAAGGCCTCAAGGCCATCATCGAGCGCATCCGCCTGGCCAACGACCTCGCCGCCGACGACGAGCGCGACGCCATCACCTGGGCCGATTTCCTCACGGCCCACTACGCCGTCGAGCGCAACGCTCAGGCGCCCGTCTCCGGATGGGGAAAGGAGGCCGCGTGAAGAGCAATTTCCCGCCCTCCGAGCATTCGGAGCAACCGAATACTCTCGGCGATCTCATCAAGTCAGTTCGGGATATCAAGGCCGCAGAGGCTCGGCAGGCTGAGGCCAACCGAATCGGGAAACAGGTTGTGTTCGCCTCATTCTTCGCCTGGGTCGGCTTCTCGATCGTCATCTACGCCTGCTGGGGACTGCTCGGACTCGGCCTCTGGTTCGGCATCCCCTTTGCCCTCCTCGCGCTCTTCAGCTTCGCGAAGCTCTGCTTCGTGATCCGGAAAGGCGGTGCGTCGTGAGCAAGAACTGGAAACCATCGCGGGCAAGGCTTCTCCGCTCAGCGAGAGCCTTAATCTTTCTCTCGGAATATATAATCCAAGCCCTTCCCGTCGAAGTCGGGACCGAGGTCGCTGCGCAATACCTACTCATCGCCCGGAATGACCTAACGGCAATATCCAAAATAGCCGGGATCACGGCTCGCGAGATGCATCGCGCGAAGCAGAAAGGGAGGCGGCCGTGAAGCGCCCCTATACTCGAAAGTCCATTTTGGAGCGCATCGAAAAAGCCATCGCCGCTTCTAGGACTGCCTTAAATCGTAGCCGTCGGGACGTGAACCCCTGGTCTCAATCAGACTATCTACATGAGATGATCGGCCTTCTTGCCGATGCAATCCGTCTCGCGACCGAAAAAATCAAGGAGAACGAGCTAAATAAGCTCCGCATTCAGAACGGTTGGGGGCTTGCCGACGCACTGAACTACTCCGAACTGCTGCTTCTTAAGCAGCTGAAGACTTCGCCTGGAACCGCATGCTTCTTCGCCGACAAATCCATCAATGAGAGATTGACGGCAATCTGGCAGAGGGAGCCAAAGCGGCTCATCCGGCTCGATCGGGATGGAATAATAAGCTGGATGCTCAGTGGGCCAACCTGGGCGGCCATAGATGATGCCGTTCGTTTTCGCGAAAAAGAAGAGCTTCCGACAGTAGACAAACCCATCGGAGGTGCGTCGTGAGCAATCCCGACCACACCCTCGAGCACTGGGAGCGCATCAACGCCTCGCTGCGCGCCCCCTGCAACGTCCGGCCGGCCGTCGAGCTGACCCGCTCCCGCATCTGGCTCCAGCGCTCCACCGCATGGCTGCTGTGCGCCGTCCTCCTGACCGGCGGCTTCGTCGCCGGCCTCTTCATTCACCTCCTCTTCATCCAGCCGTGAGCGCCGCCTTCTCCCTGCCGCGCCACGACTGGCGCAAGATCGACCCGGTCGACAACTCCGACGACGTGCTCGTCGTCGTGCCCAACCCGAACGGCTCCTGGGCCCTAAAATTCGAGCATGATCCCGACGACAAGCGCATGGGACATTTCCCGGACGCCGAGGCCGCCTACACCGCCGCCATCCGCTGCTGCAAGCATGTCCGCCGTCCCACGCCGCTCCCTCACCAGGAGCCGCTCAGCACCCTTCAGAATCCCGAAACCAAATTCCTCAAACTCCTCTCCGAATCATGAGCATCTCCGAACTCGAAACCCTCTGCGCCGCCTACGCCAAGGCGCGCTCCGAACTCGCCGAGCGCGTCTCCGCGCTCGAGGCCGAACTCTCGGCCGCCAAACGCCGCCACATTCGCGGCATCAAGACCGCCGCCGCCCGCGCCACCGATCTCCAGGCGCAGCTTCACTCCGCGATCGCCGGCGCCCCCGAATTCTTCGAGGAGCCACGCACGCAGACCTTCTCCGGCATCAAGGTCGGCTACCAGAAGGGCAAGGGGAAGCTCGACTGGGACGACGACGCCAAGGTCTGCGCCAAGATCCGCAAGCTGTGCTCCCCCACGCAGGCCGAGGCCCTCATCCGCATCGAGGAGCATCCCAACGCCGAAGTCCTCAAGTCCTGGTCGGCCTCCGAACTCGCCAAGTTTGGTATCCGGATCGAGGGTACGGGCGACCAGATCGTCATCAAGGCCTCCGACTCCGAAATCGATAAGCTCGTCGCCTCCATCCTCAAGGAAGGCCTCAAGCTCGCCGAGGAGGTCGCAGCGTGAGCCTCTCCCAGGCAGATCTCCGGGCCAAGCTCGTCGCCGCCGGCCTCAACGCCACGCTCTGGCAGTTCCCCGACGACGATTTCGAGGAGTGCTCGTTCGGCTTCGTCATGGCCAACTGGACCGCCTGGCTCGCCGCCCGACCGAAGGAACTCGTCATCACGGTCGACATGGGCGGCAAGCCCGTGCTGCTCCCGAAGTGGGTCCCGAACGCAGGCGACTGCGACAACCTCGCCTTCGGCACCGTCTGTTGGGCCGACACCGGCAATGCCCTCAAGGCTGTGCTCAGCGGACAGGCCCGCGGCGGTCTCGCCTACGGCGCGATGTTCTATCAGGCCGGCCCCGCCCGGCCCGACAACTTCGGCATCGCCGGCGCCCATGCCATTTGCTGGTTCGTCGATTTCGACGGCGCCGTCCGCTATTTCGAGCCCGGCATGGGCTGCGAGGTGTTCCCCAGCCAGATCGAGCGCGCCTCGGCCTACTTCGGCTTCGCCCTATGAGCACCTCACGCGAACAGCGCCTCCTGGTGGTCCTGTGGACCCTCGTCCTCCTCATCATCGCCTTCGGAGTCGTCGCCTTCACCTCCGGCTGCGCCACGACGCGCCTGGATCCCCGAGATCCCGCCGTCTACCAGCCGGTCAACCCGCAATATCCAACCCCCTGAGTCCATGGCCCTCACTCGCGCCCAGGTCGCCCTCTACTGGCGGGAATGGTCGGCATGCAAAAAGGCCCGCGCCGCTCGCGGCCTCTGCATCACCGACGCCGCCCGCCACGCGCTGCACCGCGAGGCGCTCGGGCGCGAGTGTTCCATGACCGAGCTCGGCAACGATGATCTAACCCGCGTCCTGGGCGCTTTCCGGGCCTTCTCCCGCCCCGATGACGTCAACGCCCAGCTCCACGCGATCGACGATCCCAAGGAGCGCCGCGACGCCTTTGAGAACCAGGCCCGCGAACTCCTCGATGAGATGCAGCTCCTCGGGAAAAAGTGGGACGGCACCGACCATCGCGAGAACTATCTGAATGCCATCGCGTGGCGGGTATTCGGGAAGCCCCTACGCCAGCTCGACCACCAGGAGATGGCGAAACTGTTCTTCAGCCTCGCCGCCCGCGTCCGCGCCATGAAACGCAAGCAGCAGAGCCAGGACAAGGCCGCTGCAATCGCCGAGCAGGAGTCCGGCAACAGCCCATTCTGAGCCATGCAACTCGACCTCGATCTCTCCCGCAGCAAGGCCCCTGTCGTGAGCCGCCAGGAGATCGAGACCGTCGTACAATTTCTTGCCGGCCGCCCCTGGACCACCGCCGCCGAAATCCTCGCCGCCCTGGGCGTCGACGATCGACGCCTCCGGGTGATCGCCGAGCAGTCCGAAGGCCTGATCCTCAGCGGCCCCGGATGCCCCGGATACAAGCTCCTCACCGCTGCCGCCCAGTTCCGGGAGGCCGACGAATCCGCCAACCGCCTCGAATCCCAAGGCCAACGCATGATTTTCCGCGCCCTTCAAATCCGCCGCCGCGCTCACTCTCTCATCCGATGAACGAACAGCTTCCTCCAGTCCTCCCCCCTGTCCTTGATGCATGCTGCGGGCCGAAAATGTTTTGGTTCGACCGCCGCGATGCCCGCGCCCTTTACGTCGACAAACGGCGCGAAATCTGCACCGCCGACACCCGCGAAGGTCGTCGATCCATCGTCGTCGATCCGGATATCGTCGCCGATTTCCGCGCACTTCCCTTCGCCGATGAGAGTTTCTCTTTGGTCGTCTTCGATCCTCCACACACTTTCGCGGGTAAGAAGGGCTGGACTGCCAAGAAATACGGCTCTCTCACGGCAGGATGGCGCGATGAAATCGCCGCTGGATTCCGGGAGTGCTTTCGAGTTCTCAAACCGCGAGGGACGCTGATTTTCAAATGGAACGAGCACCGCGTCCCGGTCTCGACAATACTCAGCCTCACTCCCGAAAAGCCGCTGTTCGGCCAGCGATGCGGCACGACCGCAAAGACTCACTGGATCGTCTTTTTCAAGTAGTGAACTCCCTCGAAATCATCCTCGCCGAGCGCGAGCAGCCCCGCCAGACCCGAGACGATGCCGCGGTGATCGCGTGGCTCAACCAGGGCGCGGCCCCCGAAGAGCGCCTGCTGAAATTCGATGCCTGGGCTCGGAAGATCCTCGCTGAGAAACTCGACTGGAGTTGGGCAGGGGAGGCGGAGAGCAAGCGCATCGAGCAATGCCGAATCTATCTCGAGCGCATCGTCCTCGAGCTGTGGCGCCGCGGCTGGATGCTCGATGGCCGGCGCCTCGCCAACCACATCGAGCGTGCCGTGGGTGCTGTCGCGCTCCAACAGAAGGCCGGTAAGATCGGCACATTCTGGCCCTATTTCCAGGCCGCGGTTGATCGCTATGTCGGTATCAACGCAGAAGAGATCCGCGAGGAGGCCATGCGTGCCGGCTCCCACATCAGCCAAGCGATGACAGCCCTCAGTATCCATCGCCGCGCGACCGGCACCTCCATCCCCGAGCTGATCGCCCAGCGCACCGAGGAGATCTCGACCGCCAAGGCCGAGACCCTCCGCTCCAAACTCTCCCGCGCCCGCCAGCGCGCCCAGGCCGAATCCAACCAGGGGAAACTACTGTGAACGAAAATATCCTCGAGAAGATCAAGAAGCTTCTGCGCCTCGCACGGAGCGCAAATCCACATGAGGCGAATCTCGCGATGCAAAATGCGATGAAGCTGGCTGCCGAGCACCAGATCGCCGTCGAAGGAATCAATCCAGACGAGCAGCAGGCAGCCATTACTGACCAGACTTCCCGCGGATTTATTCAGCTGACCTACGATCGGCATTTTGCCGCGTTGATTGTCCAGCGGTTCTTCAACGTGTCGGTCGTCATTCGTCCGAAGATCATCGTGGTCGATGGTTGGCCCAAGGGAGGAAAGGCCCTGGCCTTCGTTGGCAAACAGGTCGACATCGACATAGCGCTCTACGTTTACGTCTTCCTCACCCGGCGCTTTGCGTATTGCTGGAATCATCACCGAGGCCGCGCCCGCAATCGCCGAGCTTTCATCGAGGGAATGTTCCGGGGGATCTGGGCCGTCCTACTCGAAGCTCAGCCACCCGAGGATCCCCATAAACCGGGCCTGATTCTGGCCGAGCGAGATGCCTATATCCGGGCTCACTTCGGCGATACCTCGGCACACAAGGCCCCGCATTCCGACAAACTCGCCGCGGCAGCTGCCTTCGCGGGCTTTCTCCATGGGCGGAACACAAAGATTCGCACGCCGCTCGAGCGGCCGACCGAGACTCTCCGCCTCGCGTGATGAGCCTGCCCCTCCAACTCGGCCTCGCCGCCTTCTGCATCACCCTCGGCATCCGCCTCGCCGTCCGCACCGACCGCCTCATCGACAAGATCCCAACGCTGAAACCTCATGCAAAACTCAAAGATCGAGTGGACCACCCATACGTTCAATCCGTGGATCGGCTGCTCCAAGGTAAGCCCCGGATGCGCTCACTGCTACGCCGAGCGCGATTTTGACCTGCGCAAGCATGTCGCCAAGTGGGGCCCAGGCCAGCCCCGCCACCGCACCAGCGATGCCTACTGGCGCCAGCCCCTCCGCTGGAATGCCGAGGCCGAGAAATCCGGCACGCGCCCCCGCGTCTTCTGCGCGAGCTTGGCCGACTGGCTCGACGACGAGGTGCCGATTGCATGGCTCACCGATCTTCTCGAGCTGATCCACAAAACCCCGCATCTCGACTGGCTTCTCCTCACGAAGCGTCCGCACCTGTGGCACTCGCGAATCAACGCTGCCAAAGTAGCGTGCGGCCGGAATCCCGACAAAGCGGAGATGGCATTGATGCTCGACAACTGGGCCGGCGCATTCGGAAACGGCGAGCCGCCAGCCAACGTCTGGATCGGAACATCCGTCGAGGACCAGCAACGCGCTGACGAGCGGATCCCTGCTCTCCTGAAGATCCCGGCCCGAATTCGCTTCCTCAGCTGCGAGCCTCTTCTTGGAGCTGTCGAGCTTCGGCATCATCTCCTCACGCCGATCGTCGGTTGCAAGCACAAGGATCCCGACGATGGGTGCTGCCTGAATCCGGAGGCTATGACACCGGAATGCCATGCCGATGCATGTCTTCTCCCCGAGGCAAAACAGATGATCCACTGGGTCATTTGCGGCGGCGAATCCGGCCCCCAGGCCCGTCCGATGCACCCCGCCTGGGCCCGCTCGCTCCGCGATCAGTGCGCCCAGGCCGAAGTCCCGTTCCTGTTCAAGCAGTGGGGCGAGTTCGGCCCCTGTAATGATCGGGGCCTTTGCGAGACGGTTCCGGGAGCTAAGTTTCCGAAAAACGCGGAAGGATACCTATTTCAAGGCTCCCGCCAGTACATGATCCGCGTCGGCAAGCATGCCGCCGGCCGCCAGATCGACGGCGTCGAGCACAACGCATTTCCCAAACCCTGACCCATTCCCACCATGTCAATCTGGGCCTTCCTCGTCCCGCTGTTCTGGTTCTTCGTCTTCGTCGCCGGGCCGCTCGCGGCCCTGATCATCTCCCTCATCGCCTTCTTCACCCACGGCCCCGCGATGTGGCAGCTCTACCTCACCGCCGCCGCCGCCGCCCTCGTCGTTTTCGGCCTATGGAAGATGCGCCACTGAACCTATGGGAATGAAAGGAACCATGCTAGATGAACAACCCTGTCCCAACTGCTATGGGGGACACTTCCGGCCCTGTCAGTGGTGCGGCGACACAGGCCGTGTCACGTTCGTACCGGCTGACGAAAGACGGCTTACCGGTGGACCAGAACGATTGGACATACGAGGATTGGAAGGATCTCTACTGCACGATGGAACGGCTAAAGCGGCGGATTGCCGCACGCCATCGCGCTGTAAGGACTGCGACGAAGACTGTCGATATGTGCTCAACAAGCTCGCGTGCTATGCTTATCAACCGGAGCGCGGCTGGTGCCCGTTCCTAAGTTCTGAAAATTGACAACTGCAACCCTCCTGGCCGCCCTTTGCAGGGCGGCTTTTTTTGGCCTGCAAGTTGCCTTCCGGCGCCGATTTTTTCTCAAACCTTTGGCGGAGTGGGGTCCGGTGCCCCGATTTTTCGCAAACCTAGCTCGGGCGCTCGATTTCTCATAAGTCCCGCATCTTCAGCCTAGTTCAGGCTGATTCGGCCTCGTGCGGTGATTTTTCAAACCTCATGGCAAGGCTCAAACAGGAACAACAGCAGC
>JAEHJW020005150.1_pt1 | contig 40294 bp, 53 predicted proteins | sample 9271431 | NCBI WGS metagenome assembly JAEHJW02 | reverse complement strand
AGTAACTTGCTTTCCTTGTAGCGTTCTCACGTCCTCAATCGGCTGTCTAATGTCAGCAAATGTCATAGAGCCAACAGTAGTTACGGAATACCGCAGCAGATTGCCGTAGTTAATTGCATCTTGTGCGGTAGTGTCTTGAGATACGGACCAAGCAGCACCAGTTAGGCTATCAACGTTTACTTTCCAACGGTCTAGTGTGTATACATCGTTGGGGTCTGTGAAGCTTGTACCACGCTGTGCAATCTCCATCTTACCATTGATGATCTTATTCCTATGGCTGAAGGCTCCGAGAGTCTCGTCCGCAATTGCGGTCAGGGTGGCGTCGAGGGGCTGCTTTGCAGTCAAATCGGAATCCAGCGCATACTGGGGATGCGGGTCAGCAGCCGCCACATGGGCCGTTAAGTCGGTGTCCAACGCGTATTGCGGATGGTCGTCATCCGCAAGCCCGATCAGCAGCCCGTGATCAGTGACGCCACCGGTTGCACCAGCAAATAAAACATACGTTCCGGAGTTCACATCCCATCTGTAGGTTTCCTCAATATCCTGCGCAAAATACAATACGCCCTCTTTCCCGATGGTGGGGAACCACGCTGTCGATATGAATATCGACAGCGCCCGGTCAGCGTTAATGATGGCGGTCGCCATGTCAGTTTTCCCGCTCCAGTTCTTCGATTTCAGATCGCACCCATGCCGGGGGGTCTGAAATTGCCTTTAACCGGCTCAACCGAGACGCGCGCCTCGCCCTCATCGCCTCGCTCATCGGAATGCGGGGGGAAGGCGGGGGGCTGACGATGGGTTCACGTGATCCCGGCACGACGACCTCTGCCGGCGCAATAACCTCCACAGCCCCCACCGCTGGCTTACGCTTCCGGAACTCGAACAATTTTTTCAACCACTTAAACATGGGATCATCCCCCTGTCAGGGTTTTGGTTGCCGAAGACCCGCCGCCAGTGGTTCCACCGGCCCGGCCCCCGGCACCCGCAAAAATGGACGCCGCCTTCCCCTTGCGACGACGCTGCTGATCAGCAGCGTCCCGCGAAGCAGATGCGTCATCAATCGTAGGTGCCGGCGGTGGGACAATGGGTGGGGGTGGTGCTTTCGGTTTTCCGCCAAATAATCCGCCCATAATTGTGCGCTCCTTATTCCAATTCGTTATAACTGGCGTCCGCGTACGCGCTGCGGTTCAACTGACGCCTCATGATTTCAGGACTGACCATAACGTTACGGTCTTCCCCCGCCGAAACGCAGTCATATTCCAGCGCTTCGCACACGTGTGAAAATGAATTTTTGTCCGGGACGTCGCGGTACTTAATTTCACCGGAAACTTGCAACCGCTTCCGGTGATAACCCCCCGCCATGCCTTTCCTCAATACGTTACACCTTGTGTGTACCCTGATCGCCGGTTCCCCGTCGATCAGATTCCTCAACAAATAAGCCACGGCTTCCCTACGGCGCGTCGGGTCTTGCGTAACCGCCGGTTCGCACATTGGGAAGCCGTTCGCCTTCATGATCTTGAAGCATGTGGATTCTTCCGGGGTAACTGCGTCGCCGGACGGGTCGCCCCTGCCGGACACAATCTTGATTCCGGGATATTTTTCAACCAATTTGCGGGACAATTCATGCGCGAAGCTGGCGATGCCCATCCGCTCGGACACGAACTCGTCATGAACGCGCCACAAGCCGGATGCCGTGCGCTGACTGACGGTACAGGCCGGGGTGAGCCCCCAGTCGAAACCCAACCGGAATCCGAGACTGCGAATGATTTCAAATTGGCCGGAATGGATCGAATCTTTGTACTCGGGAAACACGGGCAAGCCGTCCATCACGAATCCGTATTCCCCGTCCACGTACACCTTGATCCAGTCCAAATCCTTACCGGCCATCAGGAATTCATAATAGCCGGGGCGCAAATTTTTCCTGTTTTCCGCCTCCTGCGACCGACCGCTCGGCTGCTTGTAGAAAGTCATCAGCCGCTGGTCTTTTTTCAACACACCGGCACGGCGCAACGTTTCCTCAGCTTCCTGCATCGACACCACCAATTGCCGGTTCCGTTCATTGCTGACGTCGCCCTCCGCCAGCACATACCACCAGTGGTCCGAATCCGGGGGGTTGGTATCCATCATAATCTGCACATCCGTGGCCTCCGCCTGCCACATCGGCGGGTAGCGCCCAACACGCCCGGTGAGGCCGTCGACGATAACTTTCGGAACTTCCCGTGCTTCGTTCACCCATGCGTCGGAAAGTTCCATCGACAGCAACTTCGAAACGTCGTCCGGCCTGTCCAGTGCGACAAACAAGATCTCCCAGTTCAATTTATTTGCGCGGTCCACGATATGGTGCATCGGGGGACCGGCCTCGCGCCAACGTCCCAAGTGCTGCGGCACCCATTGGTGCCAAGATTTCATGGTGGTGGTGCGCAGTTCGGGGTACGTATTACGAATAATCGCGGTGCGCCGGTAAATCCACCCGTCAGCGGCCCGCTTTTGTCTTTGCGCGTTGCGAATCAGTTTCATGATTGCGGCGGTTGACTTGCCCGACCCAAACGGGCCGCGAATTCCGCATATGAATGAATCGTCATTGAGGAATGCTTTAGCAACGGGACCGGGCGGATAATAATGGACGTTCCCATCCTGCATGACCGGCTTGCCGGTCTCTTTCTGCGGCTTTCCAATCCCGCGGACTTCGACCGCCGCCTCATCCATGCGGCTTTCTCCCGATCAACTCCAACCCCGATGGCGTGTGAGTGCCCATCGCCCGCGCGGCACCCTCCCGCATCGACAGATGCACTAGCCGGTGCAGGAAATCCATCGTTGCCTTCCTAGTCGCCCGCACCCTCTCAGCCCCCGGGGACTTTTCCACCGCCAGCGGGGCTTCACCGCACACGGCCGTGGTGAATCGCTCCATTGCCTCAAACATCTTCTTATTCGGGGTGACGTCCATAGCCGGGGTCCTCTAGGCGTGAATGTGAATATTCAACATGGCAGCATTGTTCTGGTCGTTCGCGTCCGACTCGCGCCAGCCCATCCGGGCCTTGGCGTACAGCAGCGTCATCCGCTCACTCTTCCCGGACGCCGCTAAATCCAAAATGGTTTCACCCACCATCATGTCGGCGGCAAACTTGCCATTTTCCAGTTCCATTTTATAATGTTTACGGAGGACACCCGGACGAATGCCGGTGTACTGCGCAATCTCCGTGATATCGGCACCGACCGCACACCACCGGGCGATTGCCTTTGCGAGTTCTTCGTCCCGCTCATGGGGAATAATTTTCCCATTCTCGTCGCGGCCAAGGCGGGCGGGAATGGTGGGCTTGCGGATGGAAGTGCCGGGCAGGGGGGCGGCGGACTCCGGAGGGGGGATATTTATCTGGACGCCGAGGAATACATTTGTCGCCGAAGGGGGGGCATATTCCGGCGACAAATGGGGTATATTTTCAGACGCGGGGGTATATTCGCCGGTTGAAATAATATCGGGGTCAGGAATGTCTATCGCGCTGGCTTGCGCCCCCTCCGCAGCGGTAAGGGACCCGCACTTGGGGCGTCCCCCCTTATTCGCGGCGGGTCCTTCCCCCATATGCCCCCGCGCGCTTTCACGCGCTTTGATCCCCCCGGCTTCCCCCGCCCCCCTCGCTCGTGCGCCGCTGCGCGTCTCCCCGAGTGCCCGCTTCCCCGCCGCCAGCCCGCCTTCACTGGTCGCCCCGTCTCCGAGGCCCGCCCGCGTTGTCGCGACCCCTGACCCGCTACTACCCCCGCCTGACCCGCCAGCGACAACGACGGCGATACCGTCCGTGGTCAGGGCGGGGCCAGCGGGGGGCTGGGCTGAGGGCGCAGGAGCACCCGGGTCGCGCGGCGCGGTCTGGGCTTTGCTGGCTGTGGGCTTCGTGGAAGAGGACACCCGGGGCTGCTCCGTGGCTGTGGTCTGTACGTGATCAAAACACGCCAGTGGGCGAGAGTCAAGCTGATTACCGACAGAAGAAAGCACCCGAGCAGGAGGAGCCGCTTTCTGTCGCTCCCCGGCGACACCCGTCCTGTTCTGCTGTTCTGACGGTTCACGCACGTCGACACGCGTCACGCCGTATCCGGAAGGCGCGCACCCCCACACACGACTCAGAACACGGAACAGGACAGGGTGCAGCAGTCCGGGTGTCCCGTCCTTCGGGGTCTCTACGCGTGTGGGGTCTGTTCTGCTGCTGTTCTGTCGTTCTGGCTCCGCTGGTGTCTACGCAACATGTTGCGTGGAACATACACTGGGCTGTTCCACGGCGTCTACCGCCCCCAGCACACGTCCGGACGGGCGTTTCACGTGTTTCACGTGCATACAGCCCCGTCCCGCCGCATATGTGCAGAAAGCAGCGCCCCGATCCACGGGGCCTCTGTCTGTTCCGGTCGCCACAGCCCCCGCCCGGCGCGGCCTCCCCGCTGGCTCGCCCTAGGGTCACGGTCCGGCGCGGCCTCCGAACGTTCTGGCTCGCTCCGTTCGTCCGGCGGGGCCTCTCGGCCCGGAATAGCCCGACAGACCGCGCCCCTCCGTGATATCGCGTCAGCAGAACAGCACAGCGTTCGTCCAGCGGGCGTTTCACGGCTATTCGGCCCCCGCATGTCCCGTCCGACGCCGTTCCGCTGCCCGTGAAACGTCCACAGCCCGCGTCCCCCCGTGGGTCGGGGTGCCCGCCAGCCCGCGCCCGCACTAAGGTCAACCTTTCCTAGATGTGACGTCCCTCGTCACCCATATGACGTCCCTCGTCATATCCCGGAAGCCGCGTCCCTCGGACCGTCTGAAGTTAGTGGTCGCTCACTACCGTTCTCAGCCCGCGTCCCTCCGTGACATCTGATATGACGTCCCGCGTCATATGCCCCGACCCCCGGTCAGCGCCCGCTAACCCGAAAGCCCGCGTCGGATGGAAAGGTTTCCCGGCCCGCCGATCTGGCCGCCGATCTGGCACGGCGGATGCAAAGGTCCGGGAGCTTGACACGGAAAGCGGGGGATGATATCCTTTGCTTTCCGGGTAGCTTCCGCTTCCACGGCACCGGGCCGATTCCCGGTAAGGTACCAACCATAAGGAGCATTACCATGAGCACCGCACAAACCACCCCGGCAAAACCCCGCAAGCCCCGCGCAGCCGCAGCCCCGAAGGCCGGTAAGGCACCGCGCAAAGTGAAAGCCCGCGCCAGCGATACCGGCGCACCCGCCCGCAAGCCGCGCGCCCCCAAAGTCGCCGATGGTGCGGCCATCCACGCCCGGAGCACCGATGCCCTGCGCGAAGCCGCAAAACGGTACGTCCACGATAGGGAAAACAAGACCTCAGGCGGGCACATGAGCGTGAATAACGGTGACGAAATCGCGCAGAAGCTGCTCGGCAAGGACCTTGATCAGGTCTACGCCATGGCGGCAAAGGCCCTCAAGGAAGATGAAGCCGACCTCCGCAGCAAGTACGGCCATCTGAACGTCGGCATGCAGCGCATGAATCTGGGCAACCGGATGCGCGCAGCGGCCAAGTAAAGGCCAAAGCCGGTGAGGCATCCGCTCAGGGTGCCGATCCGGGTGGGGCTTTCCCACCAATAGACGATAGAAGGAGAAACAACCATGAACGAACGCGCCCACGAACTGCACCAAGACGGCTTCTGCATAACGCTGGAGTTATTGCCTGAATACACCACCGCACCGGACTGGGATTTTGAGAATGAAGAGGAGAAACGGTGCTTACTGCGCAGGATTGAGCAAGGAGACATCCTGTGGTTTACTGCCAAGGTTTCGGCATCGAAACTGGGCATCGAATTAGGGACCGAATACCTTGGGGGCTGTTGTTACGAGTCCGTCGATCAGTTCATCCAGCCGGGGGGCGAATTCACGGATATGGTGGACGAAGCTATTAAAGAAGCTCGCAGGACACTGGCGCGTCTGTGCGCGGAAGGAGAGCAATCATGAATAACTTACGGATGGCGGCGTTGAAAGATGCTGCGGCCAAGCAGGGTTTGAAAATCGAGGCGCACAACCCGGGCGACGGCGTCAGGCTGCGCCTGTTCAAGGCAGACGACCCGAGCGACTTTTGGGGACCGAGCAACCCGATCTGGACTTTTTACGCGCCGACGAGGAAGCAGACCATCGAGCAGGCGCTGGCCTTTATCGATGGGTGGGCGATGGCCGGGCGCGTCGGCACTTCGTATGGTGAGGACCACCAATCATGAAAAAGTGGACCCGGGCTGATTGGCTGGCATGGGGCATCATCATGCTTATCCTTGTTATTTTACTGGAGGTAACGAAATGAACGATTTGATAGAGTACGATTGCCAAGTATGGGACTCGGTCACGCACGAATGGTCCAAGATCACGGCGGTGGCCGAAAAACCGAAGCATCCGGTGGATTATGAAAACGTGGCGAAGATTGGGGAACAACTCAATAAAGCGGTGTCGACCGCCATGGACGAGGAGGAAGACGCGTGGATATTGACGGACGCGCACTTGTTGAGCGCCAGCGGGGAAATGGTCATGATGGTCCAGTTGCGCTCCCTGACCGGGGACGACATTTCCGTCATCTTGGGAGTCGCCGCATGAGCCGCCCCCGCTGCAGTGAGGGCGGCAGGCGCAACCCACGCCGGCCTTATGTAGCAATGGTGGAGGGGGTGGAGCACGGTGTTCCGTTTCGCATCTTTCACAAACGGATGGACTGCGCCGAGCGTGTGGCTCAAAACGTCCGGGGGGCTGTGGTCACCTGCTTATTTACCCTCAGCAGACGGCGTTGGGTAAATGATTCATGGTGCGCCGTGGCGTAACAGGCTGGACAGGCGGCACGAGGTCTGATATACTGGGTCCTCCTACCACCAATTGAATAGACGAGATAGGAGTAAAACAATGGGTACATCAAGCGCACTGGAAGTAGGGTCATCGGTTTTTTACCGCGACCAACGCTACTGGGTGGAAACCATCGGGCAGCGATTTATCCGCATAGCGGACACGCCCATCAGGCCGGAATCACCCGCACCGCTGGCGCGGAACAGCTTTTACGTCCCGGCCCCCATGGTGGAAGCAGCGCCCACCACGCGGAATAAGTACGGGCGGCAACCGTCAAAAAAGACCATCGATAGACGAGAGAGGCAAAAAGTGGAGGGCACCAAGGACAACGGCGATGAAGTGGCCGTCCTGCTCCGCGCATGCGCCGACCTTGATGGCGTCTATAAAGCCGCCGCCAAGTACCTCAGGGTGCCCGAGAAGGAATTGCGAGCCAAGTATGGACATTTGAACCCGGGCCAGCAGCGGATGAACTGCGGCAACCGGATGCGAGCTGAACAGAAGAAAAGGAGGCGATGATATGGACATGAACCAAAACGACCGCGAACACTTGATAGACATGGTGCAGCGCGGAGAGATGACGGCAGCCCAAGCAAACGTGAAAAAGGTTTTGATGCAGCGCGTGCTGCTTGCGACCGGAAGAATACCGGCAGAGGTACGCAAGGCGTTGAACGAAGCCGTGAAGCGCGGGGAGCTTGGGCACATGAAGAAAGACGGGCACAAGCCTGAAGCCTACTACCACCCGACATTTGACTACTTGGCGCGAAGCGAACGCAACGAACATGCGCGGAGTGTGGTGCAGGCGGTGGCTGGTGTTATGGCACGGCGCGAGTTGCCTAACGCTTGCGGTGAGCCGGGCCTTACGGAACCCGGCAAGGATTGAAGACGCTGGCGGGCCTCGGCTCGACCAATGGATTAGAGCGCTGTTTCAACTAGGAGAGAACATGGTTTTGATGTTTGAAGTGGCTGGGCCGTTTCGCTGGAAGCCGAGGCCGCGCCGATGGTACATGCGCGCAGACGGCATCAGGCGCTGGGTGAGCAATGACCAACCGTGCGATGCATCAAACGAAAGCGACCTGTGGCGCTGCACCGAATGCGGGCGAGTTGGGTCAGTAGGTCGATGCTGCGGGGATGAGACGCGCGAGCCTGTGCGCGCGCCTAACGCAAAAGTGAGCTGACTGCGCGGCTTTTTGCGCAGGTCGGCTCGACTGCCGGGTTGGGCACCGGACTTAACTACAGGAGAGAACAGTGGCAGAACCAGTGGTAGGACACAAGACGTTCCGCAATGATGACGGGACATTCAGGCACGAACCTCTGTACGAGAGCGAAGCCAAGGATTTGATGGCGCGGATCGAAGCCGCCGAGGCTCGACGAAACGAACTCATGCCTGACGAGGACGCCGCAATCAGAATGATGATGGACGCACACACGCGGCTCAAAGATTTCGGCTGGCGCGATGCGGTTTACTGCCCGAAGGACGGCAGCGTTTTTAAGGTTTTGGAGCCTGGCAGCACGGGTAAGCATGACTGCATTTACCAAGGCGAGTGGCCGAACGGCTCTTGGTGGATTGTGGAAGATGGCGATATGTGCCCGAGCCGCCCGGTGCTGTTCAAGGTGCCCAACGCAAAAGTGAGCGAGGGCGAGAATGAACGATAGCAAAGACCACAAAGCCGCTGCCGAGCCTCCGCTCGACTGCCGGGTTGGGCACAGTTTCAGGTTGCTCATTCCTGGAGAGCGCATTCAGCGTGGAGACGAATGCCTGAATGACGACTGCGAGACATGGAGCGAGGTAAGCGCAATCGTATTGCGTTGCGACTATAACCCCGGATTATTTGTGCCAATCCGTAGGGCGGTGCCCAACGAACAAAATTGAGGCGCGGCTGAAAGCCGTCGCTCTAGAATGCCGTGTTAGGCACGGCGCTAAATAGGAGAAGGAAATGTTTAATTACCACCAATGGCTACGCGAAGGAACCCTTAAATCGGTAGAGGGCAAACCTGTACAAGAGAAAGCCGATGCTCTTAATTTAATTGAGGCAATTATTTCGGGGGATATGGACGTTGATGAATTGGTTGATGCCATAGCAAACGGCACAGTGCCTGTGACCTATGTGCCCAACGGCCCAAGGTGAGCCGGGGCGCGCAGACCATGACTAAGAAAACGAACCTCCAAGCCCTCGGCTCGACCGCCGAGTTAGGCGCACTGCCCTGCCCATTTTGCGGCAGCACACAAATTGGATTTGCTGATGGCTCGACCTTCCGCTGGCTTGTTGCGGTTTGCGAAAACTGCGGGGCGCAAGCAGAGGAAGTGCGGATAGACACGCTGATGCCGTGCCGCGCAGCAGCCGAGGCTAATGCAAAGGTAGACGCTCTCAAGGCGTGGAACACAAGAGCGCCTAACGACTAAGGTAACGCGCCGCGCTTCAGCGCGGTCGCTGTTGACCGCCGTGTTATGCGCTGTGTTTGAGATGACGTTAATTTTCAATAGCTTACTGGTTATAGAAAATTACACCTTATAGAAAGTTACAACATGACTATGGATAAGTTGTTCGATGGTAGCAACGCACACCTACTGTGCAGCCCGTGTAGCGGGACAGGAAAAATGCTCGATGGTGAGGAATGCCAGTTTTGCATGGGTGGAACCCTGCTGTCCGGAGAACGTGCACATATTTCATCCGTGAACTGCTGGTGCAAACCGTATCAGGATGACCAATGCCCGGACGTTTGGATACACAACGAACTTCCGTCAGGGAGGGCATAAATGATATGGAGAATTTTATGCAGGATCGGTCTGTGCCGTGGGAGGAATAGTGATCGTAGTTAATCGCAGGCATTTCAACACGAAGGAAGAGGCCGACCAGTACCGCGCGGGCTACAAATCATACCCGCGCTGGCCTCAAACCGGGGTAAATGGAAGCCGAGTCGACGTCGATACCGGATCAATCGAGGCCATGGGTTGGTATGACGCTGACGAGGAACAACAGCACAGAATGGATAGGGACAGATAAAAATGGGTTACACTTTCACACTTGCTGATGTTGTTATAATAGTTATTTTTTGCACAATTGCCGCGATCTTGATCGCCTACATGGCTACTGACGATGGCCCGCCCGTCCCGGTCGAATTCACATACAGGCTGGGGGAAAACGCCACGCGGATCAAGTGGTGCAGCAACAGTGGAATACACGAAATAATGGTCCTCATGGAGCGCACCACCGACAAGCGACCGATGGTTGGCGATACGGTGCATTTCATCGAGGAAGGTGGCGAACGGTTTCGAGCCAAGGTACTTGATGTTCCTTACGTCGTGCATTTTAGCGGGAAGCGCCAACAAGTATTATTGGCTGTGAAACCGGTGATCAGGGGTTAAGATGGACCAACTGTTGGAATTGTCCGACCGGATGGTTCGTCTGTTCTCGTCGAACTCGCGCTCATCGGGGCGATGGGAACCGGGCACCGGTCGGATGTATGTTGAGTATTTACCTATTGACGAAGCGGTCATGGACGAGCACTTGGAGGGGACGCGGGGTTGTGGCGGCGTCCCAATTCAGGATGACGGCACGTGCACTTGGGGTGCCATCGACATCGACAACCACGGTGAAGATCACGACATACCGATTGCCGACATTGACCGCAACATCCGCACGTTTGGTTTGCCGCTGATTGCCTGCCGATCCAAGTCGGGCGGAGTCCACGCGTATTTGTTCCTAACCGAACCCGCCCCGGCTGCACAGGTGCGGGAACTGCTGGCCCAATGGGCAACGAAACTCGGTTACGCCGGGTGCGAGGTCTTCCCCAAGCAGTCAAAGCTGTTCACCAAGGATGGGAAAAAGGCGTTCGGCAACTGGATCAACTTCCCCTACTTCCGCGCACAGGACACGGAGCGCTACGCCTTCATTGACGGGAAGAAACTGACCCTGCCCGAGTTCATCACCCATGCCGAATCGATCCGCGTGACGAAGATGACCCTGCGGGGGCTGGTGCTGGCCGACCACCCGAACGCGCCGCCATGCATCCAGAAAATCCTTACCAAGGGTGCCGCCGAGGGCCAGCGCAATGAAGCGATGTACAACGTGGCGGTGTATTTCCGTAAACGGGACCCGAGCACGGCGCAGGCGTCGGCCAGTCAGGCGAACCAGTACATCTTCGATTCGCCGTTGCAGAAAGCGGAACTGACGCGCACGGTGAATTCGGCCATGAAGCCGGATTACAGTTACCGCTGTGGTGAAGACGTACTGAAAAGCAACTGCAACCGGGAGGAGTGCCTCAAGCGGGAGTACGGCGTCACCCCGGGCGATGTCAGCAGGATCGACACCCATGAATCGCTGCCGGTGTTTGGCAGTCTGACCAAGTACCTCACCGAGCCGGTGCGATGGGAACTGGAAATCGAGGGGGTGAGGGTGTTCAACATCGGGACCGCCGAACTGCTGGACTGGCGTTACATCAGGCAACTGATCGCCGATCGCCTGACACGCGTGGTCCCATTGATCAAACCATCCGAGTGGGAAAGGATACTGGGGCCGATGATGCAAGAAGCACGAATAGTCGAGGCACCCGACGACGCCAGCGTGAACGGCATCATCCGGGACCGGCTGCGCGAGTTTGCGGCGAAGACGGACCTGCACAACCGGGGCGAAGACCCCAAAGACCGGGACGGGCTGTTACGCGGCCTGCCCGTGGTGCAAAAGATCGACGGCGAGCGGTGCGTCCTGTTCCGGGGGCAGGATTTTGTTAATTACCTCAAGCGCACCAAGAGCGAGGAGCTTAAAGGCGCTAACTTATTTTTTGCCGTCAAGGAACTGGGCGTCAGTCACCGCAAGGTACGAGTCGGGGCGAAGGAAAGTTGCAACGTATGGTACTTACCCGTCAGAGCCGTGGTTATTGACTTGGCGCTGGAACCTGTTAAATTCAAGACGGAATTGTAACACGGAAGGAGAGCAGGGAAATGATGCAAAGCCACGAGCATGAGTACCGCAGGCTTGAGTCAATTATAGACGCCGCGAATGAGCGGATCAGGGAGTTGGAAGCTGAACGCGATCGCTGGTACGGCAAAGCAACTGAACGCGCCATCGAGCGCACCGCCGCGAATGAGCGGATCAGGGAGCTAACGGATGCGTTTGAAGACGCTGAGAACCGCATCATTGAACTGCGTGAGGTATCGGGCAAGCTGGAGCGGGCGCTGGGAGAACTGACCGACAGGGCAGAAAACTTTCATGCGGCCGACATTCACTTTGTAGAATTTGAGGCAGCAAAAGCCGCGATTCGCGCCGCCCGCGCCACCCTTGCCGAAGTAGCAGCCATCCGCAAAAAGGATCAGGTATGAACGAACAACTTACCATAGATAGCGACGGCAAGCAGTTTCTCGTTTCATGCCCGTTTTGGGCGAATGATTTGGTTCGAGCCTTACCAAACCGCCGTTGGTCGAAATCCAAGCGGGCATGGACTGCGCCGATCATCCGCGCCAACGTTGAAGAGTTGGATCGCCTGCACAGGGAAGAGGGGGCCGTCCTCACGACCGCCGCCTTCACCGCACTGACGGCGTATCGCGCGCAACAGGGTGCTGCCACGGTCCCGGGCGTTGGGTTCCCTCATTGGTACAAGTTTAAGCGAGCACCCCGCGAACACCAAGTCGCGGCACTTAACAAGGCATACGGGAAGCATGCGTTCGCCTTCTTCATGGACATGCAGACCGGCAAATCCAAGACGGCGATCGACTTGGTATCCGCGCTCCGCATTGAAGGCAAACTACGGGCGGTTTTAATCCTGACCAAAAAGACGTTGCGACGGAACTGGGTTAATGCACTCAACGACGATTGCCCGATCCCGTTTCTTGTCCACCTGCCCGAAACTGGAAAACAGCGCCAGTACGATTCGTTCCTGCACTCAAACCACGATTTCAAGATCATGATTGTGGGGTGGGAATCTTTGTCGGTGGGCGGCATGGCGGCGATGTGCGAAAAATTCCTGTTGCTGCATCACCCTACGGCTGTGGTTGGCGACGAAACCAACTACATACAGGAGCACAAAGCCAAGCGGGCGCAGGTTGCTGAGCAATTTGGTCGAATGACCGAGTACAGAATAGCGCTGACCGGTACCGCGTTTGCGGAAGGCCCGATGAAAGCATACCAGCAGTTCCAGTTCCTTGACCCGGAAATCATCGGCATCGGCGATTTTTATGCCTTCCGTAACCGGTACGCGGTGATGGGCGGTTTCGTTCCGAAAGATGGGCCGATGCGGGGCAAGCCGACTGAAATCGTCGGATACACCAATCTGGATGAATTGATGGAGTTAATCGGCCCGTACACGTTCCAAGTGATGAAGGCCGACGCCTACGATCTACCGCCCAAGCGATACCAAACGCGTGAAATTGAGATTACGAAAGAACAGCGTGCCGTGTACACTCAGATCAAGAAAGATTTGATAATCCGTGCCGGGGACGATGAACCGCGCGTCATCAAAAATACGCTGGAACTGGCACTGCGACTGCATCAGGTGGCTGGTGGTTACACGGTCAAGGCGCGCGATGTCCATTCGTTTGACACCAAGGGCAACCCACGGGTGAAAACGGTGTTCGATCCGGTTGAAATAATTACGCCCGACAAAAATCCTAAGATCATCGAGCTGGAGTCAATCATCGAGGAAGCCCGGCACAAGCAAACGTTGGTGTGGGCGGTTTACTCCCCGGAAATCCGGGCCATCATCGGCCGGTTGAAGCGCATGGGCCTTCGCATCGGTGAGCTGCACGGCGGGGTGCCCGAGGAGGACCGTCAGCCGATGGTTGACGAATTCAAGAAAGGCGGTATCGACATCGTGGTGGGGAATGCGTCTACCGGGGGCATGGGTTACAGTATGATGTCAGCCGAAATGTCCATATTTTACAACAACACCCACAAGGTGCGGGACAGACTGCAGGCGGAAGATAGACTGTGGGGGGACGGCCAGAGTAAATCACCCATCATCATAGATGTTGTTGCTACGAAAACGGTGGATGTGGCGATATCGCGCGCTTTGTCCGACAAAACTGATTTGCACGACTATATCCGGAAAAACATTAAACGTGTGCACGCCATACTGGATGGGGAAGAATGGGTATAACGCAGTTGACACTGTGCACCGGGCGTGATATACTGGCGGTTCTACAGACTACATACGCAGTTAAGGAAGATCATGGCGACAAGAACCACAGCGGAACAACGCCGGAAATGGTATTGGGCGAACAGAGAAAGAGCTTTGGCGCAAGGGGCACGCCACAGGGCGAAATATCCGGGCCAAGCTACTGAGCGCATGACCAAGTGGCGCGAGGAGAACCCAGCCAAAGCTGCGGCGATCAAGCGCAAATGGCTGGATTCTGGCGGCGGCACGGCCGCGAGGGCGCGACGGCGGGCCGCGCAATCATCGGCTACCCCGCTGTGGGCTGATCGGCACCAGATGAAATTGATGTACAGCATATCAAAAAGGGTCACTAAAGAAACCGGTGTCCCCCACCATGTTGATCACATTATCCCGCTTTCACATAAGCTGGTTTGTGGTTTGCATTGTGAGTTTAATTTACAACTTCTGACCGGTTCAGAAAATGATAGTAAAGGAGGCAAATATAATGTCTAGCCGTCAACCCCGAGTCCTAGTGACCCAAGAAACTAATCTCAATTTCATGCCGGCTGAGAAGTTTGGTGAGATTAGGTTCTTGGCGCGCGAGGATGTGAGCAACATTCAAAAGTCGTTGCACAATGAGAAGTTGGTGACGCACATCCGTGGTGGTTTGGCTGAGTACGACAACGACAATGACTTCATCGTCATCGCCGGGTCGCCGTACGTGGCCGCGTTGGTGTTTTTAATGCTCGGGCGTGAGGGTTACCGTTCTGTCAAGGTGTTGCGTTGGGACAACCGCTCGTTTGAGTACATTCCGATGATGATTGAAATGAGAGGAACCTACCGTGAGTGATGATTGTGATGATTTGAGCGCGTTTGATCAGGCCAAGGCAAACGCCCGTCGCGAGTATGCCGGGTTTTCGCTGCAGGCGTTATCCGGCCTGCAGGCGGCTTTAATGGTGGAAAAGGAAGAGGTTGAGGATGAACTCAAGCTGATCAACGCCAAGTTCGATGTGTTGCGGTTTGAGTTGATCCCCGAGAAGATGGAGGAAGAGGGGATCGAACGCGTATCGTTCGACGAGATTGGCCGCGTCAGCCTGACCGCCGATCTTTTTGTGTCCGTCCGCGACAAGCCCGGTCTGTACGACTGGCTGCAAGAAAACGGGTTCGGGGATTTGATTCAGCCCGTCGTCAATGCCAGTACCCTGAAGGCTTTCATTAAAGGTCGCATGAAAGCCGGCGCGGAAATCCCGGAGGAGTTTTTAAACGTCACCCCCGTGACCCGCGCCAGTATCACCAGACCCCGTTAACCACAGGAGCAAACGAATGGAACACAAGGTTGAAATTTGGAACCGGGGCGACGAAGCCTTGGAGGTAGTATATCCCTCGCACACAAACACGGATGCGGTCGGCAGTCATGTTTTGAATCCGAACGAACGTGTGTCGTTTGACGCGGCGGGCGGCATCGGTATTGGTCCGGTCGTCGTTACTCCACCGCCGGTTGGCAAGACGGATAACCTGTAATACGCCCGGGGGACGGCGTCATGTCCCCGAATTGTTAATCAACCGTGAAAGGAAGCAAAATGGCTAAGCCGAACAAAGAGCAGACGACCGAACTGGCGGCACCCGCAGCGAACACCATGATCATGGTGCAAGACGAGGTACCCGAATACATCGGCACCGAACAGCGCGGTTCCGAGAATATCGGCCAAGACGATCTGGTTATCCCCCGACTGGAAATCATCCAAGCTCTGTCGCCACAAGTCAAGCAGGGCGACGCCAAGTACATCGAAGAAGCGAAGGCCGGCATGCTGGTAAACTCCGTCAGCCAGCAGTTGTATGGGCGGGAGGCGTTCGTGATCCCGGTCATGTTCATCAAACAATGGCTGGTGTGGGGCAAGCGCAAGTGGATCGATGAACAGGGCCGCGAACAGAAGTCGGAAGGCGGGTTCTTCGGGGCGTTCAACAGCCCGGAAGAAGCGAACGCCCGCATGGGGGCGGAAATCAAGGACAACGGTGTGAACGCGCGTGCCATCGAAGTGATCGATACCCCGCAGCACTTGTGTTTGCTGGTCGACCCCAATACTGGTCGCGTGGAAGAGGTCATGATTTCGATGGCCAAGACCAAGTCCAAGATTTCGCGTCAGTGGAACAGCCTGATCCGCATGAACGGGGGTGATCGTTTCTCCCGGGTGTACAGGATCGGGACGGCGATGGAGAAGAACAAGCAGGGCGAGGATTATCTGAACTTCACCGTCACCAAGCTCGGCTTCCCCGCCAAGCCGCTGTACTTGCGGGCCGAAGAGTTATACAAACAGATGCAAGCTGGCCGCGCGGTTACGATGGATGTGACCGGCTATGAAGTCGAGCAGGGCGGTGACAAGCCCGTCGATACTGACGACGCCGAAATGTAATGAACAGGCGGGGCGCGTGGCCCCGCCGCCTTTATAGGGAATAGACGATGAAGGTTAACTCGATTTTCGGCCCGCCCGGTACTGGCAAGACCAGAACTCTGCTGAGTTTGGCTTCCGGCAAGAAGGCCCTGTTTCTATCATTCACCAAGGCTGCAGCGCTGGAGGTGCGGTCACGCATTCCGGACAATGGCGCGATCACCGCATCGACGCTGCACTCACTCGCGTTCAACAAGCTTGGCGCGAACCGCGCACAGGTGGTCGACTCGAAAAAGCTGGTCGAGTTCGGCAAGGAAGCCGGCATCCCGTTCAAGGGTGGGGAGGACGGCAGCGACGAGATTCAGGAGGGCGACGAGTACGCCTCCGTTTTGTCGTTCGCGAACAACCGCATCATGCCGATCCGTGATGCCTACAATCACTTCGGGTGCCCGGGCACCCTGCACAGATTTGAAATGTACGTTGAGGGATACCGCAGTTGGAAAGATACTTACGGATACATGGACTTCGACGACATGTTGAAAGTCATGACGGAGCGGGCACCCCGGCTGGATGTGACCGATGTTTTCTTAGACGAAGCACAGGATTGCTCGCCCCTGCAATGGGCGGCGCTGAATTCAATCCTACCAGCCGACGCCAACGTTATCATAGCCGGCGACGACGACCAAGCGATTTACGAGTGGAACGGCGCTGACCCCCACGGCATGATTGACTTCATGCAGGCGAACGAGGGCGAAATGCGCGTACTGGGCCGGTCCTATCGGGTGCCCCGTGTCGTTCACGAACTCGCACACGAAGTGGCGTTGAAGAACATCAGCCGGCGTGTGGAGAAGAAATTCCTGCCCCGTGACGCTGACGGCAGCGTGATTTCATACGGTGACTTCTACAACATCGACCCCCACTCACTGACCAAGGGCGATGGCAGCATGGTGCTGGTTCGGGACCGCTGGCGCATGGAGGAAGTGAAGCGCGCATTCAACCGTGACTTGATCCCGTACGCCGTGATGGGTGGTTCCAGCCCGTGGACCAGCCGCATTGCCAACGAACTGCGCGACGGCAAGACACCCGACATTCCGCTCCACTGGCGCGATTTCTACCGGATGGCCGACTTGTCTTTGCCGATCAACATCACGTTGTCGACGATCCATCAGGCCAAGGGGCGGGAGCACTCGCACGTTGTGCTGGACCTGACCCTCCCCACCCGTACGCTGGCCGCGCTATATAACGATCGTGATGCTGAATTGAGAGTTCTCTACGTTGCCTTAACTAGGTGCTCGGAAAAATTGACGCTGTGCGGCAGCAATCCCCTGCTATGAACAGGAAGGAAGCCAAATGAGTGAATTAAACCTTGACCGGCTGGACGAATACCCGTTAGTGGCGGTTGATGTTGAAACTGATTCGCTGTACTGGTACAGGGGCAAGGTTTTTGGTATCGCTGTCGCCGCTTGGGATGGTGAACGCGCCCACGCCGGGTATTGGGATATCAGGACAAATGCGCGCATCGTGCCGCTTCTGGCGGACAAGGTGCCGCAAGTTAAACGGCTTGTAAACCACAACATCAAGTTTGACGCCAACTTTCTCGTGAATGAGGGCATCATGATGCCGGAACGGATTGAGTGCACCAGCGTTCGCGCTGCCTTGATCAACGAGCACGAGGATTCGTTCAGTCTCGACGCGTTGGCCAAGAAATACCTGAACGCATCCAAGGTTGATATCTACCCGGAACTGGCGGCGATGTTTGGCGGCAAGCCGACGCGGGAAGCGCAGATAAAAAACCTGCACCGGGCACCCGAATCGCTGGCTCGTAAGTACGCGATAGAAGACCCCGTGCTCGCCATCAAGCTCTGGCTGTGGCAGGAAAAGGAAATCAAGCGTCAGGGGCTGGAGCAGGTCTGGGATTTGGAGCGCAAGATCACCCCGATCCTTATTGAAATGGAGCGGTTTGGTGTCCGGGTCGACGTAGCCGGCACCGAAAGGGCAATGGAAGAGACAACACCCAAGATACGCGACGCGCAGCGTGAATTGGACCGATTGGCCGGCAAGGCCATGAATGCCAATTCCCCAAAACAGATGCGCGAAATGCTGGGCGTCAAGAAGGTCGACGCGCCAGAGACACCCCAAGGCTTCAAGTGGGTGACCGACGCCGGGTTTCTGCTACCGATGACCGAAACCGGGAACCCGTCCATCGGGAAGGATACTCTCATCATCCTGCAGGAACAGGGCGATCCCCGGGCCAAGCAGGTGTTGACCCTGCGCAAGATGATCAAGGCACAATCGTTCCTGAAAGATCACATCCTTGGGCATGAACTGAATGGGCGAGTTTACCCCAACTACAACCAGACGCGCGGCGATAACGATCTGGGGACCGGCACCGGCCGGTTTTCGATCAGCGACCCGGCACTCCAGCAAATCCCGTCACGGGACGTTGACATCGCGGAAATCGCGCGGTCACAATTCCTTCCGGAAGAGGGGCACGATTGGTGCTGCGCGGACTGGGCGCAAATGGAATTCCGCATGTTTGCCCACTATACCAAGGACCCCAACATTTTAAAGGCGTACGAGGATGATCCTGACACTGACTATCACCAGATCGTTTCAGATATTACTGGCATTCCGCGAAAACCCCGGTTCGCTGGCGACGCAAACGCTAAGCAAATCAACCTTGGGATGGTCTTCGGTATGGGTCAGGGGAAAATGGCTTACGAGATGGGCCTTGATTACACAGTGCGGTACGGTTCCGATGGTCGCGAGTGGTTCAACGCCGGGCCATCGGCCGAAGCAGTATTCGACACTTATCATAGTGCTATTCCCGGAGTTAAAAAGCTTCTGGAGCAAGCTTCTTCCATAGCCAAATCCCGGGGCTACGTGACCACGATCATGGGCCGGCACCTCCGGTTCCCCCGGGGAGCGCAGTACAAGGCGGGTGGGTTGGTGTTCCAAGGTTCCAGCGCCGACTGCATGAAACAAAAGATGGTCGAGTTGTGGCCTATCTGCAAGAGTGAAGGAATCAAAATGTTGCTGTCGGTCCATGACGAGCTTGACTTTTCAATGGAAAAGGGCAAGTCGGCGCGGCAGATCACGCTGGTGAAGGAAGTGCTCGAAACTTTTGACGGCAAGCGCTGCCCGATCAAGCTGCGGGTGCCGATCAGGTCTTCGGTCGAACTCGGGCCGAATTGGTTTATTGCCTCAAAATAGGAGATAGATGATGGAACAATTACATGTAATTACCGATTTACAATACGGTTCGACCGGCAAGGGGCTATTAGCGGGGTGGTTAGCTAAAGCGGTCGCCCCCGACACACTTATCATTGCGTGGTCGCCGAACGCGGGCCACACGTTCATCGACGAGGATGGCACAAAATTCGTAAACACGGCGCTACCCAATGGCATCGTGGCTGACAGTGTGCGCCAGATTCTCATCGGCCCGGGGTCCGTGATCGATCCGGCCGCTTTCTTGGACGAAGTTGAGCGGTACTGCCTGTATCTGGATGGCGTTGAAATCCTAATCCACGAAAATGCCGCCGTGGTTACGCAGAAACACCGGGATCAGGAAGCCCGGGGCATGTTCAAGATCGGCAGCACCATGAAAGGCGTGGGCGCGGCGGTTATTGACAAAATCCGGCGGGATCCGACCGAGAATGTCATCGCCCGGGACGCGTTGGTGTCGACACCCATGGAAGGGTACGTGGTTTCCGCGCAGCAGTACAATGACGCACTGGACCGCGCCAAAATCACAATACTTGAGGGTGCCCAAGGGTTCTCACTGTCCATCAATCAGGGTTTTTACCCATACACCACCAGCCGGGATTGCACTACACACCAACTGTTGTCGGATTGCGCGATCCCGGTCGCGTATGCCACCCCGACCAAGATGAAAGTTTACGGGTGCGCCCGCACCTACCCGATTCGGGTGGCGAACCGGTTCGACGCTGATGGTAAAATGATCGGCACATCCGGCCCGTGCTATGATGACCAACGCGAATTGGATTGGTCCGAACTAGGTATGGAACCGGAACTCACGACCGTCACCAAATTACCGCGCCGCATCTTCACGTTCTCCAAGCGGCAGATCACGGAAGCCATCCGGATGAACGGGGTCGATACCGTGTTCCTCAATTTCATCAATTACATTGGGAAGGAAAAATCCCCGGACGCGATGAAATTGATTGACTACATGGACATTTTGGCTGATTGTGGAGTTGTTGATGTGATAACTGGTTGCGGCCCCACAGTCCACGATGTTGACGAATTACCTTTCTAAGGAGAAATATCATGAGTTCGGTCGATAATAGGGCCATTATTGAGAAGCAGGCCCGCGAGTTCAAAATCAGGCACAAACTGCAAAAAATTTCTGATGCGATTTATAAAGAGCGCGCGTACCAAGACAACAAATGGGGCAGCATTTATGAGCACGGCCACAGTTTGGCCGAATGGGTGCTGATAGCCGAAGCGGAACTGGCCGAGGCCAAACACGCTGTTATTAAAGGCGGGTCCGGCCGGAATTCGGTGCGCTCCGAAATCATCCAAGTTATGGCGGTGCTGCAGGCAGCGTTGGAGCAGCACGACATCGAGGACGATCACGAGGGGCGGGCGCTATGAGCAAACTGAGCTTTTATGAATTGGCCCGCACCAGCCACATCAAGCGTTGGACGATCATCAACACGACCAAGGAGCAGAATCTGGCCGAACACCAGTACAACGTAACGATAATCGCTATGCGCCTGTTCGTCGGAGAACTGTCTGCTCAGTTCATAGCCGCCGCAATGTTTCACGATGCATGCGAGATTCGTTATGGCGACATCCCGACTCCGGGCAAGAATTTTATACGGGGGTCGGGGACCGGGGCGGATGGCGGCGACATTTTTAAGTACATGGACGAGTCCATTATGCCCAGTATACCTTTCATTGGCGGCAAGCTCAGTGAGCGGGAAGCGGTTTACATCAAACTGGCTGACTTGATCGAGGCGGCTTGGTGGATCGGCGAAAATGGCGCGGGGCACCACGCCCGGACCGTGGCGGCTAAGTGCTGGCGAGCGGTCGAGGACTTTGTGCACTTGCACGATTTGTACGGCGCGGCCAACCCCGTGCTGATGGACTTGGGCTTGCCGTTTGTCAACAAATCCGAAAGGGTGACGCCCCCGTGAGGGGTGGTAAAAAATACGATAACGAAAAGACGAGGACCATGGCCCTGATCATCATTGTGATCGGGGCCTTTTTGTATAAACTTTTCAGAATCGCGGGTCTGATATGACGTTCAAGGACGAGTTGGAGTACAAGCACGAAATAATGAGTTTGTTGAAGGGGCGGCGGTGGTCGGTGCAGGCTCATGAGGACAAGATCAGTAATTATATACCGGACCTGTCGTTCGGGTTTCAGCGGGTCGATGGGTGGATCGAGGTCAAGTACTTGCCCCGGGTGCCAAAGTCGCTGGCGGCGATCCCTCACTATACTTACGGCCAGCAGGAGTGGTTAATAAACCGGGGGGCAAAGGGTTCGGGACATTGTTATCTGTGGGTTGGCACCCCGAATGCCCACTATTTGTGGCGTTGGAGTTCACTGGCGGAGGCCCGAGTCATGCCGTGGGCCAAAGCGGCGGGGCTGGCGTTGGTCGAGGAGGACCTCGGGGGCCTGTGCCGCGCCATATCCGCCGTTGTACGACCGGGGCCAAGCTACTAGTATAGCTGCCCCCCGGTTGTCAAACGCCGTCAGCCCCCGGCTTCCCGGATCTTCTTTTCGACCTCTTTTTGGCGGTCGCGCAAAATGCCGGCCGCTGACTTGCGGGACACCGCCTGTTTCAAATAATCCAGAGCGGATTTCTTTTTCTTTTTGTCGTCTTCCTTGGCCATGGTGTTACTCCTTAAGTATGGTGGGTTGTTTCATCGCCCATTCGTGACAGGTTTGGGCGTAGATGGCGGCGCGATCGGCTTCGGCCGCGAAGTTGAGGAGGAATTCCCCGGCTTCCGCAGAAAGAAATCCCTCAGTCGTGTTTGAAAATTCGCTTCCGGTGGAGCCGCCCTGATTGTCGGCGGTGGCTCCGGTGGCGGCGGGCATGGGACCACAACCGCTGTCCGTACGGCCGGGGTCCCGCAGCCCACCAAGCTTAGCAGCAAGACGCCTGTTATCGGCCAGAAGAGCGTCGGCTTGTTTAATCGATTTAGCATGCTCAATCTCCAATTCATCTTTCAGACCGCCAATTTTCCGTTCAGCTTCCAGAATTTTGATGGTGGCACCCCGCAATACTTCGGCCGCTTCCTTCTCCTGAGCGCTGATGATTGCCGAATGTTTGGCGTCTTTATACTCGGCGGTCAGATACCAAGTAAGAGGGACGGACAGGGCGGCACCAACAACAAAAGCTACGGCCGCTGATTGAATCGACGGCAAAATCACTTGCCCAACAGCCGCGCTTTTTCGGCGGCTGCCTCGATTCTGTTGCGGTGGCGACGATAAAAAAGCGCCCCGCCGATGGCTCCGACCACGAAGGCCACAACTGCGATGATAATTTCACTCATGGCATTACTCCTTTTTGGGAGGCTCACTTTTAATCCATTCTCGGCCGAGCCAAATGCCGAGAATGAAGGCTATTGAAGTTCCGAATTCGGTCGGGGACATTTCCGGCATACGGCCGAAAATCGGCAGTGTAACGCCCGCCAGCACGAATTTGAACAGAATCGCCGCCCACGATACGGTAACGAAGAATAGCGTTCTGGATTCCTTACCACTAGAATCGATACGCATCATCATCAGTCTCATGCTGGGAATTCCGACAGTTGGAAATGCATGCCGTCTCGGACACCCCATGCGCCACCCCAATCAAACCCGGCATCAGTAAAGCATTTTACGAATCCCGATGATAGGGTCGGGGGCTTCCCGAATCCATTCCATGCGGCGTTGACATCGATAGCCAGACCCCACGCATGCAATGATGTTGATGTGCCGCCCTTCTTTTTGCGGATATTGAAGCAGCCGTCCCAAGTCCGGAGTTCATCAACGAACCCTCTGGCGATCAGATGCCTGAACGCGTGTTCCAGTGGTCCAACCATGTCTCGATTACAATATATACGCTTCGGAAGGACACCGATTTCCAACTCGGCCGGCACATCCCACAGCACCATGGATGATTCCTTCTCGGGTGCGCCATACCTGATATAACACTGCCTCGATGTAATCATGCGTTTCTCCCCATTAAAGGTTCCTGCGAAGCCAAGTCATCATCCCGGCACCCAAAAACCCGATAATCACCAGCACGGCCGAAAGAATCAATGATCCGGCGATCCTGTCTTCAATCCGCTTGCGCCTCTCAGCCCGTTCTTTTCTTTCCAGAATCATTTGCGCTATGAATTCGTGCTGACTGGCATGAGTCTCCGGGTCCATCCACATCACATGCCTTTCGGCCTTCATTTTCTCCACTATGGCGGTGGCGAGTTCTTCCGTATCAACTGACATCATTCATTCCCCAAATACCGGCATTTTAGATTGTTGTTTGGCCCCCTTCATCCGGTGCACCAGATTGGCGAACTCCGCATGGCCGGGATTGACCAGAATTTCCTGTTGAGCCATTTTCCTGTAGTCGCGCACCGTGGATTCGATAAATTGACGCTGGCTTTCGTCACTCATGATGTCCCACACGGGAGACATGGCATGCTTACCCGAAACGACGGCGTTCAGGAAATCTTTGGCACCCATGCCCCATGCCGGATGCTTGAGGTCATTCCCGGCCAGTCGGGTGTAGTCGTCGTAGACATCGGGGAACGATTTCAGGCTGACTTCCACCCCATCGAATATCGTGCGTTTCTTGATGCGTTGTGGTCCTTGACCAAGGCGGACGATTTCGCGGTCGATGGGGTCAACTTCCTGCTTGGACGACGCCACCGGGGACATGAAATCGTAAACCTTGCCCAGCCCGGATTCATTTTTAATTGTCTCGCCCCACAGGTTGCGACGGGGGGGCAGTTTGTCCGACATACCGGTGATCTTGGCTTGAACGGCTTCCCACGGGTTGCCAGTTTCCCGCTGTTCCGGATCGCCGACGTTTTCCACCGCGCCCATCAACGAGGTCATCGGAAGGAACGATGCGACCAAATCATTAACGTATCCCTCGGAATAACGCTTCGGGTCGGATGCCACTTCAACCACGTTGGCCATGCCTTCAAGATACGTTTTGTTAACGGCCACTTGGGAAATCGCCGCAATCGACATGGCCATGACTTCCTGCCATTCGTCCACATCTTCTTCGTCAATCTCACCCGAATTCACCGCTTCCGAAATCGACGCGGCTAAGCCCATGGTAGCCCCGAACGGGTCGGCCCGGTTGTATGAATACCAGCGGTCACCAACCCGGAGCGAATATGGTTTCCACCCGGACCGCATGAGTGCTTCGCGCTCAGCCAGATCGGACGGTCCGTTCCCGGAAAGCGCCCCACCGGTCGCAAAATCCATCGCCGCCATCATGATCGCCGTTCCAGTACTCATCCGGGCAAGGGCAATATCGGCCCGGGCACCCCCGGCAGCGATGTCAGCCCTCCATTGCCCCACCAAGGGGGCGAGGGGGGTGCGCTCGAAAGTGTACCGGGCGATGTTGGTTGGGGTGCGGATGAACGGTAATACGAAGACGGTCGGGTTCATGGCACCGCCCGAATCGCGTATGTTCATGACCGCCTTACCGAACCAGCCCATATCGTTCGTGAAGGTGTTGTACATAGCCGCGTCAGCGGCATTGATGCGGATGTGCTCGGGCGGATTATCGACCAACTGTTGCATGCGCTCCCATGCAGCCTTCCCGGTCAGCCCCTCATTGGATGCTTGACGCAACGATTGCGCGTGAACCTCCATCCGGTAGCCGATGGTTTTGAAGAATTCATCCTCGGCACCCAACAGCCGGCCCGGGATTGTGAAAGCATGGCCAATGAAGTCTACCGAACGCCCGAGTCCAGAATTGCTGGCCATATTGAAGGCTTCTGAACTGATGGAATTGGGGTGCGTGATGTCCATCTTGTTGAAAGCGTACCCGGTTTCGCCGGTCTTGAGTGATTTCGCCGCCATGCGGAAAGCGTCACGGATGGCACCCGTCAACCCGTATGCCATGGCGATTGACTCGGTTGCTTTGACGCCGTCCCCACCAACCAATCCCCGGATGCCGCCCGCGACCGCGCGTTCATAAATTTGCTGGAAAGCAACGCCAGTGTTGGAAGTAATGTTAACCACGTGGGTTTTCGGCGAAGACAATAAGCCATTCACCCAGACTTCCTTGATGACATCGGTAGTCTTGGCACCCCAACCGCGCTCGGCAAAACGAGCAATAGCGGCGGGGCTGGCCCCGGTTTCGGCGAGAATAGCTAAACGGCGAGCCATTTCCTTCGACTCGCGCGGACCGCCCGATGCTTGCATGATCTGTTCGATGGCGCGGGCGCGTTCAATGCCACCACCGGCCGGAATTTTCCACGCGGCGAGTGCGCGGGCGGTTTCAGTTCGCGCCCCGATCACTTCGTTTTGGATGGCGGAGTGGACCGCCATGGCGCGGCGGAAAGCAAACTGGTCGAGCGGACCAGCATTCGGGCCTGCGGCAACCTTGGCCAGATTAAGCAAGTTTTCACCGGAAGCGGCCCACAGTTGGCGGGCGGCGAGGGCTTCTTCGGCGTTGAATGGCTGGCCCTTGCGGCGCTCCAGCAATTCGGCCACGGTCATGCCCAAATCTTCCGCCATTTTTTCAGTTTCAGTTTGAGTGATCTTACCGCGACGGGCTTCGTCTACCGATCCCTTCATCGCCTCGGCCATCTTGCCGATGGTGAATTTGACCTGACCCGGTTCATCGATGCGGGCGAAGTTGATATAAGTCTCAAAGTCCTCGGACTTGAACTGCGCGTCGGGGGCGTTCCACGATTGCTTCAAGATTTTGCCCCCGCCCGCGCCGTCAAACGCGGCAATCGCCTCTTCTTTGGTGTCAAATGTCTCGTCACGCGTGGGCTTGCCCACCCCGGCTTTGCCGTCCCAAAACGTGACCTGAAATTTGCCCGGTTCCTTTGCACTTTCGGTCACAACCACATCGCCGAGTTCCGTGGTTTTGTGACCGGCCAGCGGCTCCTCGATCTTCGTCTTCTTTTGGGTGCGGATCACGGCGCGGGGATCCAAATTCGGTAGTTCGCCTTCCGCTTTCGAAATTTTCTGACTAACGGCCGGGGGCTGCACAATCCGTGTTTCAATCATCGGCTTCGTGGGGTCGCCCAGATGCTTGGCAATTTCTTCGTCGGTCAACTCGCCATACTTGTCCTTGAGGACGGCCACTTCCGACCCCGGGCCATTCATAACCTTGTTGGCCACGATCAACGAACGGGTGTAGCGGGCGGCGGCGATGATGCCGTCGAGGAGGACACCCGGGATAATACCCTCGAGCGCAGTCTTGAAACGCTCGACGATTTCCGGGTTCTCCTCGTCCGTCTGCATGAACTTGACGAAATCACTTTTTGCGCCCGGGTAGCCTGACGCCGCCCACACATCAGCCAGCCGGCCTTCGTGGCCACCCCGCGTGGCGAAATCGGATATGGCACCCGCAAGAGCTGGGTTGGTCACCTTGCCCTCGATGCCAACCGCTTTCAGCGCGCGGGTCGCGGGGATAAATCCGGTAATGAATTGGGTGATGCTCTGGGTCACTTTGCCCGTGGGCGAGTCCATTTCAACCGGTTCAAAATCAGCGGCTTTCATGGAATCGGGGACTTGGGAATTGATCCAATCGGCCAGCGGATCAACCGCGTTCATCACGGCGTTATAAGGTCCTGATGCGATGGCGGCGGGAATTTCGCCGACGTTATCGATAATCTTGCCGGCCGTCGACCGCTCAACCGCATCTGTCGGGCCGGTGGACAACTCGACACCCCGGCGCGGACCAGCGGCGGGCAGATTGCGACCCAAATCATCCTGAGTCTCGCGGCGCTGTTCGAATTTGCCGGGGATCGCCTGCTCGGGTTCACCGTCATTAACGCCGCCGAACACATTGATTTCCATCGGGGGCTTGAAACTGGGTTCGGCGGCTAAAGCCGCATCGAGTGCGTCCGCATCGATTTGGGCGATATTAGTGTTTCGCTTGTTTACGTATGAGTCGATCAAATTTTCTGTCATTTTTTGTCCTTAGGAGCATTCTTCGGCGGGGCCAATTTCATCCACGCGTTGATGCGCGACGCTTCTTGATCGCGCTCCTGTTTTGTGATTTTGCCCTCAGCGTACGCCTTCTTAGTTTTAATCCACGCATTGCCAACAGCCTGCATATGCGATTCATAATCGGATACGGCGCGGTTGATTGAGCCAAACCGAGGTTGTGGCAGACCAGCAGCGGTTTCCTGCAAATTGATGAAACGCCACTGCTTGATAATTTCCTTGCCGCGCAAATCAATTTCTTCATCAGTGCGCTTGCCGTTCGGGCCACTTTGCACCCAAACATCGAATTCGCGCAATGCCTCCGCCATGCGGCCACGCCCGACCGGGTCTTGGACCATCGGCCCCGGGTCGAGACTGTTGGTGATGTAGGCACGGGTCCGCTCATAAACCGACTTCGGACCGACGCGTCGGTCCGAACTGTCGGCCCGGGTCATGATTGACGACAGATCGGAATTACTCAGCATACCGTTACTGTGATGTACCAGTGCCTGTCGTTTCGCCGCTTCCGGGTCCTCGTACACCAATGCCTGCAAATCGCGGAACACTCCCGGATCAGACTTGGCGCTGCCGCCTTCACTCGTCAGTCCGCCAGTGCGCAACATCACCAATGCTGACTTGTATTCGGCCGGACTGAGAAAATCACGAGCTTCCTCAATGTACTGTTTGGTCAAGCGCTGTTCACTCCCGCCAGAAGCGCGCAAAACAATCTCTTTCATGTAATCATCGCCAAGCTTCTTGGAGCTTTCCTTGGCCTCGCGCTCAATTTCGGCGTCGCGGGTATTTTTCGCGGAAATGGCTTTAGTCAACATCGATGTTCGTTTTTCGAACGACAGGATATCAAACGGTTTGTTGCCGGTCACGCCATTGAGGGCAGCTTTGCCGTCAGCCCCGGTCCCGATGGACGACAGGAATTGTTCGGGCGAACGATTGATTTGCGACCACACGGCAGCTTCCGCGACATCGTCAATGGCTTTCTGCCGCATGCTGGTTCGCTTGGCAGGAGGCAACTCAGAGGTATCAATAACGGACAGCAATTCAGCCAGCCCCACTTCAAATTGCCCGGGGTCAGCGTTCATCAACTTCTGTACATTGCCAATGGCAGCGCTGAATTTGGTGTCCCTGTAGTCGATCCGGGCACCCGCCTCGAAGGTTATCGCCCGTTCGCCCAAACTGGTTCGTATTTCAGCCAACCGTTCCCGCAAATGCTTCTCAGCGGAGGGGGTGGGGGCGTTCTTGAGCGATTCGGTAGCGTACGCATCGAACTCACTTACGAAGTTTTGTGTAAAATCGGGAGCACCCAAATCGGCGTTGGCCTGACTGTCCATCAAGCGGCTGGTCCATTGCAGGCGGGCGTTCGACACAGCTTCCACCGCCCACGCCCGGCCGGCTTCTTCTTCGCGCTTGGCTTGATTCGCCAGCATGCCACCAAGGGCATCAGCAATCTGGCCGGCAACACCGCCAGTGTTCAACGCCGATGCCCTTGGGGTGGCGTAACTTGCCTGCGGGGTTGTTCTTTGCTGATATTGGATTATACTGGGCATATTAAGCCCCCGCCGTTAACAATTTGGTGCCGGCACCGATGAAACCCATCGTAACCGCCGATTTGGCTGCCTTCTTATTGGCCTTAGCCGAAGCCTCGTCGAGATTGGCTTGATTCAGTAAGCCAGTTGATTGCAACTGACCGCCATAACGAATGTTGAGGGAGTCCAATTCAGCCATAATTTCCGACTGGCGATCGATGTCGGCATTTGATCCGCCGAGGCCGGCACCCGACTGGCTGATTGCCGCCCGTCGCTCCCCCGCAGCCAACCGCGCCACGCGACGTTGCTGCTCTTCCTGCTGGTTAGCGGCCGACGCCACATTTTGCGCCTTTTGTCTCCCCACCAACGCATTGTACTGATCGGCCTGAGCTTGCGCCTTCAATTGTCTGGATTGGGCGTAACCCCCGGCAATAGTGCTGACGGCCGATGCGACAGTGGCGGCACCCGCAAGAGCGCTGCCACCGCCCAACGCCGCGAACATCGGAACGACGAATGCCATTTAAAAGTACCTCACATAAATTAAGGCATCAGCGCCATCGGGAAGGAACCGCTCTTCATAGTGGTGGAACTGAAACCCAAAGAATCTTTCAACAAGGCGGCACCCTTCGGGGAAATCCGCCCTGACCATCACTTCGATTCTGCCCTCCCCGGCATATAAAGGCATCACACGCTTGATGGCCCTAATTATGCCGAACATGTACTTGCCAGCCTTGTGCGACATCAGGGACCAGACGATGTGCCGCCCCTCCCATTGCTTGGCCGCACCGACGCAAAATATTACTTCATCGCCATCGATGCCGGTCATGGCCGGACCCATGTTTTCGATCCCGACAATCCCCCGCGAACACATTAGATCAACCACCTGACTCCGTTGTGGAGTCAACGCTTTCAAATGGGAAGGCTCGAACGGAATCAGTTTCATCTATTGTCCTGTGTGTTCATTTGTGGGAACAGTCCGGCAACTGTGCACGGCAGCGGATCGTCCTGAACCACGGTGATCAACGCCTCATTATCGTACCCGTCCGGCCACGCCACGACCACATCGCCGCTGAACAGATCGGCCGGGGTATCCATAGTTTTACGCAATTCAGCGGCTGACGGGATGGGATCCAACTGGCCGGTGCCGGATCTGCCAAATTTAGCGCCCAAGGAAGCGATGAACCGGATGATGCAGCGCGAAATTCGTTTAGTCTTACCCTGCGCCGTTCCATCAGCCGCACCCGCTTCAATCGGCATGGGGGTGATCAGTGAACGATACGGCAGACCGACATGGACTTTTGCAGCCGGTGCGGCCAGAGTGATGGCACCCCCGGAAACTACCTGTTGCGCCTGCGCCACGCCATCAGCGGCAACAGAGACAATTTCACCTTCAAGGTGGCTGAGGCCGGAAACCGTTTCTTTTGTTTGGGTCCAGTTCGCAGCAGCGATAACGTTGGTGTCCGGGAACCCGGAATCAATGGTAGCAACTACTTGATCCTTACTGATACACCCGGTGACCGTGGCCACTCCTTTGCCCCAAGATATGTCGGTGCAAGCCACAGATGAGCGTTTATAACGATGCTGGATCTTAAGACCGACAGACGGAGGCGGGCCAAAAAACAGCGCGGCCGACCAGTTGATCCCATCAGACGAATACATGACTTCACCATTATTGCCGGCGACTGCAGCGAACAATTGCAACTCCGGGGACCAGTCGACTGATCGCCATTCCCCGCCCAGCAGTGTGTCGTTTCTCGCTGTCCAATTGATTCCATCGGGGCTGGTCATGACCCTATTCGCTCCGGATGAAGCCACGGCAACAAATAGTCCAACAGTCGGGGACCAAGCAACGCTGTTCCAGTAGTCGTCGGCGGCGCTGGTTCTAGAAGTCCAATTAATCCCATCGGGGCTGGTCATAACCCTGTTACCGACCCCAGATCCCGCCACGGCGACCAGCAAATTCAATTCAGGTGACCACGTGGCCCCGGTCCAAACATTGTCGGCGGCGCTGGTTCTAGAAGTCCAATTAATCCCATCGGGGCTGGTCATGACCCTGTTACCGGCCCCGTCAAAAGAAAAAGCCACAAATAGGCCAAGGCCCGGTGACCACATCACGTAACGCCACTGATTTAACGGCGCCAACCGCGGAGTCCAATTAATCCCATCGGGGCTGGTCATGACCCGGTTGGCCCCATCGGACGCTACCGCAACAAACAATCCCAATGCCGGGGACCACGCAACACTGTACCAACTGTTTCTATCCGGCGCAACGCGGGCGGTCCAAACAAGACCATCCGGCGATGTCATAATGAGCGCATTGGACGTATTTATCGCTTGAGTCACGGCAACAAACAAGCTCAACTCTGGTGACCACTCAACACTGGTCCAACCCTGATCTGGGATGCTGGTGGTCGGCATCCAGCTGATGCCATTTGAACTTATTAATATGTTATATGACGGTTCGGTGCCACCCGTGGCCACGGCTAGAAATAGCCCCAATTCCGGGGACCAAGTTACACTGAACCGATATCCGGTTCTCCCGGCCACTGACACCGGACACCCCGGGAACGCGGCCGTTGCTGTGAACACCACGCCATCAGAGCCGGTCACGGTCGCCCCGGTCCCCGGCGTCAAATCAGCCGATTGTGTGTTATATACCGTAATCCCGCTGTCCACATAGAACGCGTCTTCGTAGTCGTCACAAGCATTTCTTTGCGGGGTCATATACTCCACGTAGCGCTTTGTAACACCGTTAATCAATCGTCGGACGATCATCCACAATTCGTCGTACCCATTAGCGGGAATCACGTCGATACTCTCGACGATCGCTCGTTCGCCATAAGTGTCTGATTCACCACCGATCTGATGCGGGTGCCAGCCTCTGACATCCTGTTCCTTGTTCATGGTAAAACCGACCAGTGCGCCGTCATTCTTCATGCACCAAATGATGGAATCCGGCTCCTGCTGATAAGCCATGGCAGTAACGCCGCTTGCGGTCACGTGCTCGGCAAGAACGGTAAGATCAGCCGATGCCCAACGAACATCAACACTTTCGGCCTGAGCCAATGAGCGTACCTTTCGGCCCGCTGCCTGAACAAACACAATTTCCTCACCGACCACGACTTCGCCACCGTAGCTGGAGCCATGCTTCGTCTGCCTGCTGACCTTGACGTTACCCGGACCGAACGCTTGCGACGACGTTAGCTCCGAAATCGCAAATTCCTCGCCAGCGGTGCCGATCAATAGGGCACCCGTCATACCGGCCATCCATACGATGTTATTAGCTTCCTCGCCAGCGATTTCAGAGACAATCGCCATGTCAGCCGTCACCAACCCGCCGTCATCATAGCGACTGAAATTCTCATAATCGCTGGAAACCGACATATACAGATTGAGAAACTTGGAAAAGCACAGCCGTTCGCGGAAGAACGCTACGTTGTCGGGGTACCCCTCAACGGCATTAAACGCGGAGAACGCCCACCGTGGCGTTGGATTGGCCACTCCCACGGCACCCGCAGGGAGACGCGACAATACATCGGCCGATACATCGGTGGTGCTGGTAAACCCCGTTATCTTGACCCATCCGTACCCCGGCTCCAAGAAATCCCACGCAACCCCTGTGTCGCCGTCGTACCGAGATCCATGGGAATGGACCGGCTTAACACCACCGGTGGTAGCGGTGTTAAGCGCTTGATAATTTTTGCCGTCTGACCTTCGTACGTTGCCGGCCACTATGGACTTGCCCGGTTCCCATGCCGTGATGCCGTCAGCCTTTCTTTGTTCCATGAAGATCATGGCCCCAACGTGATTGGCGGTGAATACAGCGGCGTTGGCGGTGATGGTTACAGCCCCGGTGGCTGCTGATGCGTACATAACGATGGGGTTATCCGGATTGATGTCAAGGAACGGTCCTCCGACAGTTTCCAGAGCGGCGATGGAAAACGTGGTGGCAGTCAGTCTGATCAATTTTTGCGTGGGAAATTGACCATCACTGGTGATGTAAAGAACGTCACCGCTTTGCGCAAACCGCAACCGGAAAGTTCCGTCCGAACGGACCATCGAAGCGGCAGTGAACGGAGTGACTATCTCATACGGCACCCCGGGGGACGACTCAATTACGCCGTGGTCCGTATAAAACCGGACGTACAGGTCCCCGAATTCGATGATGTATGCTTCGGATTTGCTGAACACGAACCGGCGCAACCACGTACGGTTTGCGCTGTTCTTGACTTCGCGGACAAACTTGGTCCCCGAGCGATTCCTAGCCGGTCCCTGCACAGTGGGGATGAAATTTTGAATCTTCTTGCAGGCGTTTTGGTAATATTTAAGGTCGGAACGAGCCGCCATCAATGGGCTGAACTCACCCGCATTGAAACTCGTTATAGAGGGGGCCGACTTAGCCATATCACAATCTGCTTAAAATCCACTCATCGTCCGCCAGCCGTTGTGGCGGAAGTTCGATGGCATTCGCCCGTATCGCCAATTTGATCTCATCTTTGAATGCCTGCTCAGCCCGGGCGCGTTTGGTTTCCGACTGGGTCAACGGTTCAGCGAGTACCTCAGCAAGCTTAGCCGACAACGCCGCCGTGAAATTGGCGCTAAATTTCGTTACGTCATCTTCCTTCTTGACATAACGAATGTTCAACTTGTTGTCGGTTGACGGGGCGGTTTTAGTTCCCAAATCAGTCAAAATTTGTCGCCCCTCGATGGTGAATAACTCGGTGGGCATACCCCGATAATCAACCATATCAACGCCGACATAATAATCGCCGACGAACAGCACCCGGAGGCAGTCGGCAGGCAGATCGTACGTCAAACCGTACTCAAATGACGGAACGGTGGCAGTGGCTGTTAAAATAGCCCGCGTTTTCGCGAACGACCAATTGTGTCCGGCCAACAGCGAATCCTTGACGGTTTGATAAACCAGATTCGCTTCACGCGCCGGTTTGGAATTGTCGGTCAACGCGACAATATGGCTTTCCCCGAGTCGGGAAAGAGCTATATTCACAATTTCTACAACGGTAGCCGCCATGGTTGACTATTCACCTATGTCACGGTCTTGTAAAACAGCACCACATCGACGGTGAAATCATGGTGCCTCCTCAAGCCGGGGGCCAGTTGTTTTGCGTGATGTAATTCTCAATCTTTTCCAGAGCCAGCAACACGTCCTCTTTCGAAAGACTTGATGCCAGATCGACAGTGACTTCAATGCTGTCAGTGACGATCGCCGCGCCAACAGCTTCGGTGACCTGATCAAACGTTTCGCCCCGTGAAAGACCATATCGACGAGTGGCCATAATCTATCTCCTCAAAAACGGGGGTCAGAAAATCCGACCCCCAAGGCCCCGGCGGGGGATTATTAAGTGCGACCGACAACCATCCCAATCAGACCGATGCCGCCAGCGCTGCCAGCAGCAGCGGTCAGGGTGGCCACCACATCATACTCGGTTTGTGGGTCAGCGGCCAAGCCAAGCGCTTCCCAAATCGGCTTTTCCATATTCGCGACCGTCACCACGCCAGATTCGCGGGTGATATCCAGATTGGAAACGGCTGCGGCCAACGATTGCGCGGACGCGAAAAAGTCGGCGTCGACCACCGCCCCGCCGTTTGCGGCCGAATTGTACAAACCAACGTCAGCAGCGCTGGTGGTGATGGCGTCGCACGACAGCAGCAATTGCGCCACGATGTCATTGGACTTCACGCGGAAGAAACGATAGGTGGAACCGATGCTGTCGCCGTTGGCCGCAGCAACCACGCCACGTTTTTGACGAACGCGGCCGTCGCCAAGTTGCGCGACGGTGATCACCGAGGGGGAGGCGTCGCCATTGCTGACGACAGTAGATTTCGTGTTAACAACTGCCATGATATTTCTCCTTAAATGTGATCGGGTTCAGGGTTATTCGGAGCAAAGGATCTTGACGACCTTCTTTTCCTCAAGCCGGGTTGCCCCGAAAGTGCCGAACACGTAGACCTGCACGGGGAGGCCAGCCAGATCACGGCGGATAGAAATGTCCGTCGAAATATCGTTCCAGATAGCCAGCACCATGCCGGACTTGGCATACACCGGGATTTGGCGATACGAACTGGCATCGGCGGTCAACAGTTCCGTGTGCTTGAAATTGAAGCCCAAGAAGCGAGTAACGGTACCCTCAGTCAGGACCGGACGCTCATTGAAGTCCAAGCTAGTGATCTGAATTTCCGACAACAAATTGTCGTGTTGGGCGGCGGTAATCGGAACGGTAATCGGATCCATGTCCAAATCAACCTCCGCAGCAAGCAGCAACTTCTTGGCCTGACGGAGTTTGGCCACGGTCAGACCGACTGCGCCCGCCGCGCCATAGTTCACGGCGACCACGTTGGCGGCGAGGAACGAAGTGGTGGTGGCACCGGCCTCGCCGGTTTTGCGATCGGCAAAGAATGCGGTGATGATTTCAGTATCCATCGCCCGACCCATGGCATAACCGCCATTGGTAACATAGGACGACTGAGGATCGGTCACCACGCGCAGCTTATCGATGGAATCGATCAGGTCATTCCAGTCATAGTCGGAGGGGTAAACCCAAGGACGCTCAGCCGGAGTATCGGCCGGGGTCAAGACCGGATAACGAGTGGTACGCTTGGTTGCTTCCACCTTACCGATCTGATCGACGGGAACTGCGGATTTGGCACCGCTGATGGATTTGGGGGTGACAGTGTCGCGCAAACGCGAACCTTTCTGCTGGAGCAGAAGTTCGATGTTCGATGCGTACTGTACAGCATAATGGGTGGGGATTTGTTGGGACATCTTGATGCTCCTAGAAAAAGTGATAAAATAGACAAATTTTCGTAGGGTGTCCCGGATTCCCGGACCTTACTTACGGCTACCGTGCCGTCAGACGTGGGGACTTTCCCCCAAGTCCAGCGGGTCCATTTCTGGAGTGCCCGCTTGTATGCATGCAGTATAACACGCCCCGCAGGGCGTGTCAATACAATTAACCACCGTACCCCGCCTTATGCAGAGTGTCCCACTCAGTCCGGGCGGCTATATCGCCCGACGCCAACTTGGCAGCGAACGTCGAATCGCCCTTCAATTGCGAAATGCGAATGCGGGCTGCTTCCGGGGACATTCCACCGACACTACCAGTACCCTCGCCGCCTTCGAAACTGTGTTCACCAAGCGCTTCGCCAATGGTGGCGAACAATTTCAGAGTTTCCTTGGTGCCGAGCGCCCCCTCAATCCGGGAGATTTTATCTTCAAACTCCGCCATGTCCGCATGTGGGATAAACTGCTTGGCGGCACGCCGGCCAAGCTCGGTTTTCTTATCAAATTCGACGCCGCGCCATTCGTTTTTCAAATCGAGAATGTCCTGTTCGGCCTTGGCAGAAAATTCCTCAACCATGCCCTGTTCTTTCGACATGGCGGTGTTGACATACCATTCCATGGCCGATTTAAAAAACATCGGGGGCATGCCGGATTTATGCGCATGCTCGCGGAAAGCGGCGACCATCGGATCGGCGTTCATAGCGGCTGCCATATTGGCGTCGATGTCTTTCGGCAATTCGTAATCGTCCGGTTTTTCCGGCACCCCGCCGACCTTTTTGTAAAACGATTGCCATTCTTCGGCCGGGGCATCAGCCTTGGGCATGACCACGCCGCGCCCGGCCTTTTCTGCGCTGATAAACTTTTCCAAATTGTAAGCCTTGGTAGCCACGGCTTCCGGATTGGGATAAGCTTGCCCATAAGCTTTCAACCATTCTTTGGTATTCTGGTCCTGAAATGAATCATACCACGCGCCCCCTCCTGCGGGCGGCGTTCCAGCGGCACCGGCAGCGCCGTCATTGGGGATCTCTTCCATCAGCCGGGGGTTTTTAATGAACATTGCTACTCTCCTTCACTTTCTTGGTTAATGATGCGATACAAATCAGCATCCGACACATTGATGTGCTGACTTATCCTAAGCCACACTTCTTGCCTCCCAATGGCAATCCCGGTGGCCACGGGGTCAATCTGTTGGGTTATCGGCGAAACCTGCGCAGCCGATGTGTGCGCCCTGCAAAATTTAGCGAGGTCGGCCAGCACTATGTCAGCCGCCGGGCCGGGCGCAAACAGTGCTTTATACGCCGACCGTCGCCGGGCCAACGAACGCCTGATAATTTCCATCATGCCGGCACCTGCTCCTCCCCGCCACCCATGCCGCCGACAATTTCAGCGGCTTTTGCTCCATTGCGGGCGACATTGGCCATTTTTTCGGCCTGTTCCATTTCAACCGCAGCCTGCTGAGCTTTGAGACGCTCCTCACGGATGGCCGCTACCGCATCGACGGACCGAATGATCTTGGCCGGCACCCCATTGATGTTGGCGATCTCCCTGCCAATGGCGTCATCATCGAAGATGTCCAAAACTTCCGGTTTTAAATTCGCTAACGGGGCCAGTTGCTCAAGGGTGCGCATGATGGCAACCCCATCTTCAGCCCTGCGTAAGCGGCTTAACGGCGACGTATAATCAACCTTAATCCCGCCTCCAGCTTCAATCAATGAATCAGGGGGCGGACGGATCATACCATTCGCCATGATGATGTCGATGTCGCGATCAATCACGGCACCCAACCATTCCGACTGTTGACGCCCAACAGTGGGGGCTAGCAATTGTCCTTTTTCCTGCGCCCGGATCATGGCTTCCGTCGCCGTCATCCGGGGATTTTCAACAAGAATTTGAAACAACGTCACATAGAACGCATCATTGATGGCCTTGCGCTTCTGCTCGGTCATTTCCATGGCGATCGGCAGATTGCTGCCCGTCTTCATCGGGATAACAAGTTGCCTGCCCTGATCGTCAACTCCGCCATAATTCAGAGCATTCGGACGGGCGTTGAACGACGACAAGATCCCGTCCCCATACAGCAGCAGTGGGGGATCGACAATCTTGTGTGCAGCACGGATGATCGTCTTTTCCATTTCGTTCAGCATCTTGATGTCAGCCAGCACCTGCATGGCCGGGGACCGGCCATAGACTTCACGCGGCGCGGTCACATGGCGACCGACAGAGTACGGCATCACGCGATAACCGCCCTCGCTGAGCACGGTTCGGCCCTCAATTGCGATGTAATACGAAGATATCGGCATGCCCCGATAATCCTTGCGGCGAGAGTCGGTATCCTTGTTTGGCTTGACGCAATGGATGAAATCGAACTTCGTAAACGGGTCCTTCTCGTTTGCCCGCAAGATTGCCGGAGGCAATTTGTTGCCCCATTTCTGGAAAGCCGCGCGGGCCGTCATCGGGAATTTGCGATGAACCAGATCAACAATCCCGTGTTGATTTTCGGCCAGATACATTTCCGACATCGGACACGCCTTGTATCGGGCACCGATCCCGGGGACGTCGTCCGTATACATGGTATCAGTCCCAAACGCCATCAAACTGATGTAACATTCATGCGCCTGCGACGCGAAATTGGCTTCCGGCTTATAACGCATGCGGAACAATGCGCGGTTCAGTTCATCCAGCCACAGCCTGACCTCCTGATCCTCCATCAGGTCATCGTCTTCCGGATCAAGTCGGTGATAATACTGACTCGACGGGGTCACCAGTGAATCAATAGCAGAAGCAGCGCGATCCAGAGCCATGACAGCAGTAGAATCAAAAATTTTCTCATTCCGCTTAGCACCTTCGGTCTGGTTATTGCCCTGAAACTCGTTTTGGTTGGGCAGCACCCGCTCCGCGACTTCGCGCCAATGCGAATCAAAGTTAGACCGCTTGCTTTCAAGCTGGGACTGGTGCGATAGGATTTCGTCGGCGCGAGAATCACTCATTATATCACCACTTTATAAAACAGGTTGATATCGGCGGTTCCCGCGATCCAGTCGATGGAAATGCCGTTGGGAACAGCGATCCCTTCCGGGCCGAACCATTCGCGGGTGGATTCGTCCGCAGTTAATTCCACCGGCACGACCGGTGTGCCACCAGCCCCCGTGGCCCCATGAACGATGATGAAAGTCGCGGCAGCAGCGGTGGCGGCAGACTCGCGGGCGGCAAATCCGATCAGCCGAAGACCGGCAACGGCAGCGACGGCGGCGTCTACATCGGCCACAATGGCGCTGTTTACATCGACTGACGCGGCAACCATTATACCAGTGCCGGTGATGCCGCCGATATTATTAGTGCCTGCCGGAATCGGGGGGAGCGTCAGAACATCAACGTCACCGATATTATTAGTGCCTGCCACAAGCAACGTATGAGCCGCGCCATCCGTGCTTTTTTGTGCGGTGGTGTTGCCGGTTACGGCGTCTTCCTGCATGTTACTTGATGGTGAAATCATTTGACCGCTCCTTATTTGATTTTGCTACGTGCCGTAACTGCCAAGGCTTCCTGCGTCTTAAGAAATACCGGTGCATCAGGCTTGGCTGCGATGTACTCCCTGATACTTCTAATGCTTGCAGCATCGATAGCTTCCAATGCAGCCTTGGCTTTAGCATTTTGTACTGCGACTGCCTCAGCAGCAATTTCGGCAGCAGTTTGTGCAGGTTCAGGAGTATTACCGGCAGCAAGCCACGCAAGATATTCTGCATAGTCATAGTTAGCTGGGTCAGCAGGAATGCTTGCATTGTCTGCAAGGCGCTGGATGGAAGTGTGTTTAGTTAGTTTGTACATGGTGATTTATCCTTATAGCTCCGCAGTAAGTAAAGATGTTCCAGAGCTATCTGCTATGTGGACAGCTTGACCTGCTGTAGAGGCGGTAACAGTGCCTGATAACACGGAAGCGTTGGCCGTCGAGCCGCTCAACGTGGGTGCTGATAATGTTGAGTTTAGTGTGCCGTAGGATGTGATCGTCGCAGCCGGCACAAGCGTCGGAATACCACGCATACCTATATGTGGTATTCCGGCGCGAACGTCTGTAGTTGTGATTAGTACTCCACTGAGTGGACCCATCGGGCGAGCGTACCGTTGACACAAAGCCAGCTCAACACCAATAGGTCGCTGCTCAAATGGAGTGGCCACCGAACCTTCTTCAAGTTGTACTTGCGTGACATCAACATAGTCTCCTGCATCAGGTGCTGTTAGCCTGAGAACCAGAGCTAAACTATTACCAGCCCCGATAGTTTTGCCTGCTACCGAGGGGAGTGTCACTGTTCCAGAATATCGGGTAAATCCTGCAGCGGTTGACCCTGTAGCCGTAAATACAGTAGTGACTACTAGTGCTGATCCCCCAGAACCAAAGTTCTGTTCAAGCCGCGCAGTTATAGCTTTTCCTACAGCCCCGTACCGCAACAAGAAAGAAACAGTAACTTGCTTTCCTTGTAGCGTTCTCACGTCCTCAATCGGCTGTCTAATGTCAGCAAATGTCATAGAGCCAACAGTAGTTACGGAATAC
>JAEHJW020007115.1_pt1 | contig 40301 bp, 45 predicted proteins | sample 9271431 | NCBI WGS metagenome assembly JAEHJW02 | reverse complement strand
GCTGTTCCCCAGTTCGTTTTATTGTTTGCAAGAGAAACCCTAGCATATGCATTGCCGCTGGGTTCAGTTGCGCCTGTTCCATCTATTTGAATTGTTGTCGTAGATAAACCAAAATAATATGTGCTTGGCTCTGAGTAAGCTGTTGCGCCAAAATTTTTATCTAAGAGCCTGTTCGCGCTGTAATAAGTTCGAATCTGTTACTTTTATGACTTGGCTTATCCAAGCGGCTAGGACGTTGATCCTAGCTCTACGATTTCATATTTAGATTATATTCGTAGTCCAGACTATATATTCATCTGCTTTTGCAGAGAGAGTCTTCAGAAATTGTGTTACCACAAAGTCCCTGTAGTCGTTACGGTTGAAAGGCAAATGCCCCTTACCTCGGTCTTGTCCATCTCTGGACTTTAACCGATATAGACTCTTACTATATACGTGTTACCACGTATTGCGACAATAATTTATCGCCATTCTAAAATCCTCCTTAAAATAAAAATTCTCTCTTTTAAGAGAGAGTTAAAGATCATTGTGCCGAGATTTATGCAAGAGGCGTTCTTGGTATAATCAAGACAACGCCCTGAGACGGCCTGTATTCTTGTCCACTAAAACTTATAATTACTGGTTGCTGAATATATTTTCCAGAAAGGGATTCTGTATTAGCCGTTGTTAATTCCACAGTTGCGGTTCCAATTCCAGTTATTGTACCATCTATCTCCAAAAGATTTTCGTTTTGTCCATATCTAGACAAAACCCATTTAAATGTCCCCCCTCCCATATCAAGAGGGGTAACTCCATTTTCTTCGTATACATTAAAGTTTAATGTATATGGAGTTCCAGCTATAAAGGCGAATTCAGTTAATGCATTAACTTGAGAGTATAGAGTATATGTTGATGCCATTTATCCCACCTCTTTCTTTTCTTTTTCTTCCATTTCTTTAACTTGCTCAAATGTCTTTTGATTTTCAGCATCGAAAATTTGTCTTACCAACATTCTGCCAATCCAAAGAGAGTTTACAGAATCGCCCTTAACTTCTACCTTGGATAATTCTGCGTCCATCTGAGAAAGAAGTTTTGCCAAATGTTCATCTATTGCTATGTATTTCATTTTACTTCCTTTCAAGGGATTCTTTTTTTATCCATCCGGATATGGGTTCCTGATCCACATCAAAAATAAACCAGCAAAATAAACGAGTAAAACTTTCATTTTTACTACAGTACACCAACGAATCCTTATTTATTCTGTAAACATTCATTTCTCCAGATTTGTCCAAGTAAACATAATCTTCTGATAAAACAACCATTTCCTTTCCCCAAGTGTTTCCATCATACGGATTCTGTTTTCTTATATCAAAAATAATAATGATACTTAAAAACAAAAAAAGGAAAATTATTTTTTTATTTCTATGTAAAGCCAATGCAAATACCTCCTTTAAAGGTTATGATTTTGCTTCCAAAGGGAGTGCTAATACTTCGGCTCGTTGTTACGCCTACGCTTCCTGCTACAATGTAGCCAAGATTTGTGTAAAAGTATCCCTCGTTTGTTGTAATTGTTCCTTCTGACAATAACGATCCCACAACAGTCAGATTGCCCTGTATTCCCAAATCCGTTCCAAGAACTTGAACTCCAGAAAAAGTTGGTGATCCCCCATATATGCGACTCCCGCTCATTGTTCCATTTGTTATCTTTCCGGCATCTAATCCACTGGTAACTTTGCTATCGTCAACCGCTCCATTTGATATTTGAGAGTTTACAACCTGACCAACAATTTTATCTGCGTATATTGTCCCCGAAAAGGTTGCCGTTCCACCAAGAATGCTCAACCCTCCCCACTTCAAATCCCCATTGCCTCTCAAATAGTTTTGTCCATCAAGAGTTATCAACCCCAAAGAATCGATAATCATGGTTCCAATATATCCAGTAGTGGCAATTAATGTTCCACTGAATGTTCCATTTGCGCCAGAGAGAGTCCCTGAGAAATTTACATTCCCAGAATTATCTACCCAAAATTTGTCAACAAATGTCCCGCCTTGATTCTTTTGTATTCTAAACGATATAGACGATGTGGGATCAATAATTACCTTTGTATTTGTTGTTTGAATATTGAATTTTGCATTGTTTAGGGTTGCGCCAGTTGAGTCAAGCGTGAAGTTATTATTTGAATTCGTAATGGTTAATGTATTTCCTGCAAGTAAGCGTCCGACGATTACATCAGCAACAAGCATGTGAAGGTTTTTTGGTGGCACATCGATGTTTATTTTTTCTAAAAATTTTATTTCACTCTTTGTAACAACCCAAATGTCTAAAAATCCCCCAATAGTTTCACAAGAAAGCTTTGAGTAAGTTTTTTTTAGCACATCAACAGCGTTTCTGGATAATTTAAGTTCTTCTTGAAGTATTGATGTACACTCTTTAGACTTTATTCCTGCGCAGTGAATTGAAAGAGAATCCACAAAATCATTATCTAATTCAACTATTTTATAGTCATTATATTGAGAAATTTGATATACGGAGATATTTTTATTTTCAGATTTAACCAATATTATTTCAACAGAAAAGATTCCATCTTCTTTTTCTATATTTAGCGAAGATAAAAGTTTTGAAACAAAAATTGGGGAAATAGTGTTTTCTTTTTTAATGTAACTAAGGATTAATTCCACGACATCAAACCGCCCAGAAATAAAAAGAAGAGAATTGCCAAAGTGGAATATTTTTTGGCAAGAGTTGCCAACTCTTTTAAAAACATCATTTTCAAGAGATGAAAGGGCTGTATCAGATGCCATTATTACAAATTCCCCATTGTTTAAAACTACACAACTGCTCATGAAATCCTCCCTTCTTTAATGTACCCATCAGCGTTCCAATCTTCTAATAATATTTCTTCAAAGTTAGAATTAGACTTGACAATATAAGAAATCGCTGTTGTCAATTGAACTAGTGATGGAATCTTTCTAGCAGAGCGTATTCTCAAAACTTTGTACCCCAAAGATTTAACGAATTCGTCTCGTCTTCTATCTCTGTCTGGATTGTGCCAATACCAAGAATCGTACTCAATATCTATTTTTGCGCCATCTAATATTAGTAAAACATCCAAAGATAATTTTGAAAGAGAATAGTTTTTTTTCACATTTTCTTTTCCATATATATCAGACAACATTTTAAAAATCTTTAATTGAGGAGAAGACTCACTAGACCTCGCTACAAACAGGTTTTTTCTTGTTTTTTCGAGTTGAAGAACACTATCCAATCCATATCGACTTCTAACAGTGGCGAGGGTTTTTAGTTTCTTTTCCCTCTTCTTTTCACTACTCATTTCCTTCTGAGATGTGGAAATTTTTTTTGCTATATCTGGATGTTGACTTGGGTTTTCAACTCCAAAAATAGAAAGGAATTTGTTTTTTAGTCTTTCCTTAACTTCTGTTCGTTTCATTCCATTTTCAACACCATATAATAAAAGATTTGTTTCTTTGGTCTTCAGGTGTATACACTTTTTACAACAATCTTTTTTTGTTTTACAGTTTTTCCTCTGGTTGATGAGAGATTTATATGTTTTTTTAAAATCTATTGAGCAATAATCGCACTTCACCAAAATTTTGTAGTGACTTCCATCTGAAAGATGGCGTATTGGAATAACTATTTTCTCATAAAGTTTTGCATCATAACCAAGAGACCTATAATGTTTTATGTTTTTTCCGCCTATTTTTACCTCTATGTTTTTTGTCATTATCATAAAAATAATTCTCTTTTGTTTATTTTTGTGGTGATTAGCTTGTTCCCAATTACCCCGTAAGCAGTTCCACCAGTTGGAGTAGTAATTTCTCCAAGGGCTAATTTTGCCGTACTGAAACTATCCGTTGAAAAGGCCAGCATATTATTAACAAGCCACATTTGTTTTGCGCTGTATGTTGATCCTGTCTTCTGTCTTGCCCTGAGTCCGTTCTGGTCTATTATAATATCTTGATTGGAGTTACTAACCAAATTGTTTACAGATGCGTTCAAAGATGATGTTATGAATTGTGTGACATCGTTTTTGTAATCTGTTTCCCAATTGCTCCAAGCCAAAGAATCAAAAGACACACTTGATCCTGTGCTTACAACCTGACCCATTAGATCGGAATAAACAAATGCCCCATTATCAAGTCGGAGTCTGTTGCTAAAGGTCATCGAAAAACTTTTAGGATCATTAAATGAAAAAGAAATTTCAAGCAAAACCGCGCTGATATAACTTCCGTCTTTTATCTCTGCGGTAACAATACAACCCACTTGTGTTTGAGATGTGAATACTGAGAACTCATCTAAGAAAATATAATTTACAGCATCAACAGAAAACTCATACCTTGGTTGTGAGACTCTTTCTAAAACATTGACTCCTTGATTATATAAGGATTGACCAGCGTCCTGTACTTCGTCTGGTGTCATACTATCTGTTTGAATTATGTTTTCGTTTTTATAAGTGTTTTCATATATAAAGGTATTTAACTCAAGCAATTGGGATGGAGTGAAATTTTCTTCAAATGAAACATAAGTATTTATTTCTTGAAGGGATACCCTTATGTTTTGTATTAAAGTTGTTCTATTATGTATGAGATTATTCTGAGAATTTATTTGATTCTGCTTATTGATTAATTGAACGGTAATGTCGTTATAGGTTTGACCAGCCTGAATTCTTGCGGCTTGTTGACCCTGCAACGCCAAATATTCTTCCTGATATGTGGCAAGGGTTGCCTGAAGAGCGAGTAATTCTATTTGCGTTGTCTTCAACTCTGATAAATATGCCGCGTAGCGGGTTTGTTGCCCCGCAATTCTGGCCTCCCATTGAGTAATCGCAGAAACGAGACCGCTAGACATCCAATTTGAGTTTTTGTAATATGAGAAGTTATATATCCTATCTGTTCCCAAAGGATTAACTGTCCTAATATCTAAGTCACCTCCACCGTAAACCGCCAAGCAGGTTGTTATTTCGTCCGATTTTTCTGAAAAACTTGCTTGAGAAATAACGTTATCAAAGCTTAAAAATATATCCGTCTCAGTTGTTGAGGTTTCAATAGAATAAACGTTTATTTGTCTGTTTACCGTATCGAAAGAGAAAACACATTCGAACGCCTTAGAAACATCATTCATCAAAAAATTATATACATTTGTGTCTGATATGTTAAATGTTCTATATGATGTTAACAAAGAAGCGTCTATATAACCAGCACTCCAATTGGGAACAAGAAGGAGCATATCACCTAGAACTGTGTCTGTAGAATCGATGATGTTCCACAAAGGGCGAGTCCCTCCATACGCTACAACACGTTTCTCTATAAGCTCTGTTTCCAGAGATTGACACATCACGTTTTTTACTGGAGTTGCACCAGATAAATCCTCTTGGGAATTTTGAATTTGAAAATACCCATATCCTTCCACCAAAACCAATCTCTTATTTTGTATATATTCATAAGCCTCTAAAACGGTTTGATTTCCATCAATGCTCTGAGGAAAGACAAAAGAAAACTCGGATAACGCATTAAATCTAATTTTTATATTTGTATCATAGCATAATCCCAAAGAAAATAATTCTTCTTTATTTGGATTGCAGAGGATAATATATGGGAGTTCTGGCTGTCCAAAATAATCGAAAAGTTGCTCCATCTACCCTCCGATCTTTTTTGCCACAAATTGATTCGTCATCACTATAGAATGAACGTTTCCCTGTATTCTTAACCTGTTTTTATTTGGAGCGAGACGAAGAAATTTTTTGTTAGAATTACTTAACCTCTTAAGTCCAGTTGAAGAAGACATGGTTTGGTATAGAGGAGATGTAGTTAATATCTCGTTTGGAGATAACCCAGTAAAGGAAACAACCCTGCTAGAATCGTCTAAATTTGTGATTGTTAGATTACCGCCACTGGTATTCATAGTTATAACGAGAGAAGTTGGATATAAATAATCGCCAATATCGTCAGACTCATTATAATATATTTCAGTAGAATCAACAACAGATGCGGAGTATGTGTAGGTTGTTGTTTGAGGATATTTTAAAGCAAACGGAGAATCACAAATAACTTTACACGAAAAACCCTGTATGATATTTCCAACTCTCTGAATTTTTGGTTCATTTAAAACAGCATTAAAATATATATCCTGTATATCGGGCTGATCGATTGCAAATCTTTTGTAACTTCTAGATGAAAAGAGCCAACGTTGAATTGCCTCAAACTGAATAGCATCTATTTCCTCTTCAGCATATGCTGAAAAATCGAATTCCAGTTTTGGTGAAGGGGTACTTCCATAAAAATATGGTGTGGCTTTTCTGTATATTTTTTGTTCTACTATATCCAGAGAACTACTGCCCATAGATGCATTTATTGCGTTTGTATCTATGTCCATAATATATAGCCCATATAACTCAGACGGGATTTCATCGTATAAAAAGGAGCGGCCATAAAACATATGTTTGTATTTCCTTTCTTTTGGGGAGAATTTTTATTCTCCCCAAATGATTATGTTTGAAACAAATCGGCTCTTCTATTGTATCCCCGTTGTTTCATTTTGTCGTTTATTTTGTCTAAAACCCTATTAGCCAACTTCTCTAAATCCGGCAAAACCGATTTATCCAAAGTGCCGTTAACCACTATTGGCATTTCAACAGATAGAGACTCGTTATTCATTGTTGGTGAACCAGAGGACACAGAAGAAATATTTCCTAATTTGTCGGGAAGTTTTCCACCATATACCCCTGAACTTGAAAGAGTTTTCTCATATAAATTATTCGACTTCATTGAAACAGGCACAGAAGACGATCTGAAATTGGGATTATCCATGTTATATTTGGTTGGCCCAATATTGGACAATATTACTGCCAACTGAGAAGCGAAATCTTCAAGAGAAGTTGCTTGAATACCCTGTACTTGCTGAATTGCGGCTTCAATGCTATCTTCAAATCTTTCATATTCCTGATCCAAAGCGTCTTGTTGAACATCCACAGAATGTTCAAATTGCATATCCTCCAAATCGCTTTGAAGATTTTCCAGTTCCTCTTGAAGTTGTAATCTTCTGGCATTTGCTTCTTCGGAATCGTCAAGTTGAAGTTCAGCCAACTCTGCCATAACTTTGGATATTTCTTTGTTCTTGTCTTCCACATCGTTGTTATAGTTTCGTTCTTCTTCCATCTGATCTAATAGACGCTTTTTTTCGTCTATTATTTCCTGATAGAGTTCTAGCTGTCTTCTTAAAGATTCTTCGGCCTCGTTTCGAGCATCTTCAATTTCGTTTTCCGTGTCAAGAATTTCATCTTCGATGTCTGATATGTCTTCCAAATCTTCTTGCTCTTGGTTGTATCCACCACCTCCGCCACCAGAATCCATAACAAATGGATTTGTGTTTAAATCAAATCCAGTAAATAAACTGTCAGAAAAAGAAGGAGTAGATGGAGCGCGATTAAACCCAGAATCAACCCCTAAACTAGAAGCCCCTAAATAATTAATTAGTTCTGCGGCATTGTTTGCAGTTGTCTGAATCATGCCGTTTATTTGTTGCATAACTTGTTCTACAGATTGACCAGTTATAAGTGCCGCTTGTTGAACAAAACTATTAAACGCTTCATCTCCAGATGCAAGATATTCGTAAATAGATTGAGCAGACGTAAGAGCTTGCCCTTCCATGTTTGCTATTTGAATACCAGACATGTACGCATCATTGGCTAGTTTCCAAAGAAGTTCATCATACGCCCATGCGGTTTGACCAAACGCGCCATAAGTAGCCTGAGATTCTGCCAATAGTTTGTTATAATACAAGCCTATAACGGCAACTTCTTGAGCAGTCGCCTCTCCTCTTTGTTGTGCTAGAAGAACGGCATCATACGACATTTTGGCTTCAGCCAATTGTTTTTCCTTAATCAGACTTATATTAAGTCTTAGTTTATCGCCCTCTACAGTTAATGCATCCAAATATCCTTCTGGGATTTTTGTAACATCACTAAAATCAAGCGTCCCAGCTTTGGATTCCTCGATGAGACTATTTATTGTATCCAGATTTCCAGAGAGTGCCTTTAGTGTGTCAGTAAAGCCGACATACTCTGCGGTAAGACTTCCGACTGCCGATGCTGACTCTTCATATATTTCTTTCTCGCCTTGAATTTGCTGTGTTAATGCTTCGCTTGCATACTTTGCATTCCACTCCGCATCTGTGAGAGTATCAATATCGTCTGCATAATATTTTACACCAGAGTGATCTCGTATTTGATAAAGACGACCTTCCTCATCTATAAGGTATCCAGATGCTTTTGCGGCTTCTTCTACGTTCTTTTTATATTCACCAAGCGTTCGACTGTTTTCTTCAATTAACGGAATAGCTTCCTTTAATCCTTCATTTATAAGTTTTTGCTTATTAATAAATAAATCGGCAACAATGCCGCCCTCTTCATGGGATTTATTTATTGCATCAACAGCCTGTCTATATGTATCAAGAATTTCTGTGGCATCTGTGCCGTCTCTTTTTATATCTGAAAATATTTCTTGCCACACAGACGCATTTTGCTCTAGCCCAGCTTTTTGAACTTTTGTTACTTGTTCGTTGTATGTATAAAGAACAGCCACCAATGATCCAAGAATAAGTAAAAACGCAGTGGCGGTTGCCGCCGCCGTACCCATAGCGACGGTCATGACGGATGCCACACCGCTTCCCGATCTCATCAAAGATATTGCCGCACTCAAACTTTTCCCGAATCCAACCAAAGATGTTCCAACACCATTTAGACTTGCCCCCAATGCTAAATAATTTGTTTTTATTAATTCCGCATTGAAAATAATAAGTAATGGAATAACTACTTTTAGAACTGTGGGAATACCACCCATAGCATCAACAAAATCCAATGCTCCAGCTACTCCATCATAAAAATTGGCAATCATATCCCCACTGGCAGAACTCATTACAAGTTTTTCCCATGACGTTGTTAGTCTATTCTGAGCCGCTTCTACGCTTTTCAAGTAAATTGCATATCTCTCTGCGGCCAAGCCTTCTGAATCCATTGTCGTAGTAAGAGCTTTTCGATATTTGGTTTCGTTTTCTAATAGTACCAACAGGCTTTCGCGTTGTCTTACACCAGCCAATGCTTTTAAAATATTCGCCTGTTCAATTTCATTCAAATCTTGCCATTTTGGATAAAGATCGCTCAATACTTCAGAGAAATCTCTAAATCCACCATCTACATCTCGAATGCTAATGCCGACTCTTTCCAATGCTTTGCCGACATTGTTAATGCCCATTCCGTCTTCATCTACTTGCCCTGCTAGGATGTCTTGATACCTAGCAAACATGGTTTTGAATGATTCCAATCTGTTACTTTTATGACCCAACCATTAGGCGTTTAGGAATTTCTTCCTAAATCTATATGTTACCACATAGTTCAGACTATATATTCACCCTTAAAGCAAGGGGGAAGGCTTCAGTATCTATGTTGCCAAAAATACCCTGTAGTCGTTACGGATTCTGATTTTATTCAGTCTTTCCTCGGTCTTGTCCCATAGGGATATTAACCGATACAGCCTTCTTTTAGTTAAAATAATTAACTTATACATCACTGTATATTTCGGCAAATTTATTTTACCGATACTTTCTGGAGCGCGTCTGCTAACATCCGAGACAACGGTAATCATGGAAGCTAATTCTTCCATACTTACTCCTGCTTGTTGCGCCGATACACTTGATCGTTGCATTGCGGCGGCTATCTCCGCTGTAGATGTCGCAAAGTTGTTGTCAAGATTAATTAGTTTACTTATAACATCTTGTGCATCTTCTGCCTCTAACTTAAAACCGTTTAAAATGCTTGTCAAATATTCTGTTGATTGAGCAGATTCTATGTTTCCGAGCTTAGATAACATCATTGACGATTCTAATAATTTACTTGTTTCGTCAATTGTCTTTCCTTGTCTGAGCCATTCTGTTGAACCTTTTGCTACTTCTAGTGTTGTAGCACCAAGGCTTTTGGCTAGTTCGTTATATCTAAGAGATAGACCAGATATTTGCTCGTCTGTTTTAGCTCCTTCGGCCTGAAGAAGTTGAATATTAGTTAGTTCTTTATTTAAGTCTTTTAAATATTGAACACCATCTTGTAATTGTTTTAGCGCCCCATAAACAAGACCAACTGAAGTGGCGTAGTTTATAGTTGTTTGAATTGCCTTCCCCAATTGGGATTCCATAAAACTGTAACTACGAGCGGCCTTGTTTGTTATAACTTCGTTTACCTTTAGTTCTTTTCCTAAAGATACTGTAGCTCTTACCGCATTGCCAGCCTTATCGGTATACTGAATGACTCCTTTGGTCAAATTTCCAAATTGGTCTCTTGAAAAACTTACTTTTCCTATTTCTTTTGCTTTTTCAGTAATTCCATCCATAACTTGATTGAATTGTCTCATGCCAGATTCGTCAAGTTTCGTTTTGAAAACCAATGTTTGTTTGTTTTTTAGACTCTCTATTTGAGCGGTTATAGTTTTAGGGTCTATTTGAGCCTGAAGAAGCAATTTGTAATTTGTGCTACTAGCCATATTCCTCCTTTCAAAAAGAATCTCCTCAATTGGAGATATTTTTATTTTCTAGGTAAAAGCCTCATCAGCATCATTCTCATCTTTTCTAATAACATATATTTCTGTTGTTGTGGAACTCTGATGATCCAATAATTTTTGAGCCGCTTTAATATCTTTTCCCTGTTCGACAACTAAGGTGGTTGCACGGGTCTCTCGAATTAAATGCGGATGGAATCGTCTTCCAACTATTTTTTCAAAATAATTGTTTGCCCAATTATTAAATGTTCCTTCTCCAACCTGCTTATATTTACTCTTTGATTTTGCAACAAAAACATGGGGACAATCATCCTCACCCCTAATCCCTAGCCATTTTTTTATTGCAATCATGGCTTCCTCATCAAATTGAAGTTTTCTAACCTTTCCAGAAACCCCTCTCCCCTTACACCTAATTGGATGAGTAAAATATGTCTTTATTTCAATATCTTCTTTTTGTATTATTTTTGGCTCGTAGTTTACAACTTCTTTCAAAAGTTGTCTTGCCTCCGCTCTTCTACAACCAGTAGAAAAAGAAAATTTCAGATAAGCCAACTGTTGCCACATTTCTTGCTTTTCTAAGGTTTCACATAAGAGTTTGTATTCCTCCAGAGTCAATGGTTCTTTTTCGTTAACAAAAACAGGAGGGGGATTGGATATTGCTTTTGTAATATAATTTCTAAATGTTTTAAATTGATCCGAGTAATATGTTTCGACATAATTATTAAATGATGAAACCGCACTTCTTTTAAACTTTATCGCAGATGAGGAAAGTCCATTCTTTACTAAAAAATTCTGATATTTTAAATAATCGATTGATCGTATTTCATGAAAAGGTTTATTTTCAGCAAATGCTGAAACCCACCAGAAATATATTCTTAATCCAGATGTATATTGTTTTATTGTTTGAGGACTGAGTTGTGTGGATTGTTCCAAGAACTCGCTTACCATTTTTCTGTTTTCTTCGTTTACTAGAAACCATTGTTCTTCAGTAATGGATTCTATTTTATTTAATTCGGCCACTTTATTATTCCCTTCTTATTGAAATAACATAATCCAACAGCAAAAGCATCGCTTTGATCCATGTCGTCAAAAATAATATTTTTATATTTATTTTTTATAAAATCTTGGACTTCTTCTTTTTTGGCATTTCCTCTTCCAAGCAGTTGTTTTCTGATTGTGGTGGCATGGAAAGATACTTGTTCAACGTCCCAAAACAATATTTCAATCACACCTTTTACTTTATATATTGCCTGAGTACTTTTATTAAACCTAGTAAAAGACTCTTCTATTACAATTAATTTCGGTTTGTATTTATTTTTTAGTTTTTTTATTGTCTTTTCAATTTTGTGAAGTTTCAGAGGATGTGTTTTTTCCTCGTGTGTGTCTATGCTGATTTTTTCCAAAAACTTTCCAGCATCATTGAAAATGATAATTCCGGTATTGGATAGTGAAATGTCAAATGCAAATATTGCCATAACTCCTCTATATAGATTAAAAAAATAGAACCCAGATTTTTTATCTGAGTTCTATTTCTAAAATAATTTATTTGTTATCCCATGTCTTCTTTTTTCTTTGTGAGCTTGTGGAACAATTGACCACTAAACACAGAAAGAAAAGCCGAAGCAATCACCACGAAGTATGGTGCGATAGAAAGCAAAACTTCTTGCGGAACATATGTTAAAGTAAGATGAGACAGAACACCAAGTAGAGCCATTCCAGCAAAGGAAACCCACTTGCGCCCATTTTCGCTCAGAGATTGAAACCATTCAACCTGCTCAAAGACAAAGCTAACAACTGTACCACTACCACCAACCGTTCCCAGCCAAAGTAAAAATCCTTCTAATGTAATATCCATTTATTCTCCTTTTTTGTTATGCTCTTACAAATCCCCTTTTGGAAAAATGTTTAGTTAATATTTTATCTAACTCACCAGAATCAAACATTGCCTTAATAAATTCTTTCCAGAATTTTCCTTTTCTATCAACAGATAGCCACAATGAAGAACGCTTTCCTTCTAAGATGGCAGGAAGATTATCTCGGACATCTTGAGGACTCGAATACTTTGACCCATGAATAAAGTTCTCTGGATCGAAAGTTTTTAACTTAGATGAGTTATACCATAACTCAGTTAGGATATAATTGGCTTGCTTTTTTAAATCAGTAAATTCCCACGCTTCTCTGAATTCAAACGTTCTTCTATATTGTTTCGGATTTTCAATATAGGCATAACCCATTATATATTTTGTTTTAAATATTTCAATGACCTCTTCTGAAGCTTCCTTTAACGCCTCTGTTGCCAACTTTTCCATCAAAAGTTTCAGTTCGGATTCGTTTCTTATCTCCATGTTTCCTCCCTTTATCTTTATAGGGAAGTTTTCTCTCGTAGTTACAAAGAGGACAGTAGTTATATTCTTGCTCTATATTGCTATCTAATTCCCTTGATCTTAGTTGAAGATGCTGCTCCCCACATTCTGGACACATCTCTTTTAATGTTTTAATCAATCTACCAAGATTGTTACTCATTTCTTCTCTTAACTTTTGTTTCCATAAATTTCGACTGCCTTTTTGAATATCGCAGAATTATCAACTTCCTTAAGAAGTTCTTTGATTTTATCAATACTTTCGGGAGAAATCTCGGATAATCCAGAAACAAAATCCAAAACCTTTTCCAGCATGTTTCCCAAGGATTTTTCAAGGCGTTTCTTTTCTTTTAATTCCTCTATTGTTTGATTTAACAAGGCTCTAAACGCACCATAATTTTGTATTTTTGAGTTTATCTCTTTCCAGAGTTTGTAATTCCTCAATATATTTGGAATAGTATCCTCTCCAACCTCAATGTTGGTGCATTGATCCAAAACGGCGAGTATTAATTTATGCTCAGAAGAAATAACTCCAGATAAATCATTTGAAAAATATTCCTCAACACACACTTCAAGCAGAACTATTTGATCCGTCAAAGATAAATATGGCTTTACCAATATCTTTTGATTTTGAAAGGAAACTTCAGCATATTCTTCGCCATCCTTAAATGCAATTTTTTGTTTTTTTTGATCCAGCATTATTATCCTCCGATATTTTTTCAACAGTCTTGATTTGCTTCTTATTCGATAAAATCAACATTTTATTCATACGACTCTACTTTGGCAACTGGGGCAACGGCCCTGTTCCGCTCTTTTCATACTGTCGCATTTTAGCTTTCAGGTTGTTCAATTCTCTTTGAACACTATCTCTGTCTAATGTCAAATCCGCCACTTTTCTTTGAAGTGTGTTTTTATCAGTCGTCAAACTATCAACTTGTCTGCTTAATTCTGTGTTTTCGTTTTTCCCCTTTATAATTTGTGCTTGCAAGTCTTCTATTATTCTATCGTAAACTGCTTTCATATCAGATATTTGATCTTCACAGTCTCTTTTTGAGCGTTCAATTAATTGTTCGTAATATTCTCTTTCTTTTAATATTCTTCCCTCAAGTAAATCAACAAGCCCTTGAGTTGTTGCTATGTTGTCTTTTGCTGACGTTGTTAGCTGACTAACCACTTCGACTTCTTCCAACCTTGGTTTTTTTCTTTTTTTGTACCACTCTATTGCCCAAGCAGATAAAACCCCAGCTATTCCACCTGAAATACTTGTTATTAATGTTTTTAGCCATTCGGGAAGTGTTGAATAATCCATTATTTTCTCCCCCTTCTAATCATTTTGCTATAAGCATAAGCTATATAGCAAGCTATTCCCAATGACATAGAAACACCAATCCTTAAAATATTTCTCGCAAGTTCAATTGGAGGATCATATACTCCAATATAGGAGTAAACAATAATAAAAATAATAGGAATACACATCAAACTATTTAATTCCCAAGCACCGCCAACAAAAGCATTTATCCTAATTAACTCAAATAATATATACAGACTCATTAGCACAAAAAGAATAGGAATACACATCAAACTATTTAATTCCCAAGCACCGCCAACAAAAGCATTTATCCTAATTAACTCAAATAATATATACAGACTCATTAGCACAAAAAGAATAGGAATACACATCAAACTATTTAATTCCCAAGCACCGCCAACAAAAGCATTTATCCTAATTAACTCAAATAATATATACAGACTCATTAGCACAAAAAGAAAAGGAGCCGAGGTTAAAAATATGTCTTCTCCCATTTCTTACCACCTCATTCCATTAAAAATCTATTCGATCACCGATTTTTAAATTGGAGTGCCTTTCTGCGTTATAGTCAATCGATTCCCCATTGCCGTTTACATCAACAATAATTCTTCCCTTGCCTCCGTTTTTTGGCAGGACAATATTTACGACTTTTCCAAATTTCTTTTTAGCAAGAAAAGGACTTTCTTTTTTACCCTTGGGGTGTTCTTCCTTTATGGCTTCTTCTTTTTTATCAAAAAAATCCATTTACTCTCTCCCTTCTTCTATTTGAAACAAATAATCGTCAATTAATTGTCTCAGTTCTTTAATATTTTGAATATTGTATTTTTTTAAATGAAACATATAACTTTCACGTAATTCTGGGAAATTTATATCGAAGTCAACCCCGTAATATAAAATAAGGCCAAAATCATATGCGATTGCCGCAAATTTCTCTAGATTATAGTATCCCAAATGAAAATGGTTTCTATTTATATTAACGGTTGACTTCCAATTGTCTTCTGCTTTATTATAATTTACGCCCCTGAACTTGGAAGATGCGCTGTTCTTCTTTTTTCCGAATTGAGAATTGTTTTCTCCATGACTTTTTTCTTTCATTCTTTGTATTGTTTTATCTTTGTGGGATTTACCAAACATAAAATGAGACGAGCCAGTTCTTATAAATTTTTCTATTGTTTCTTGGGAGATTATTTTCCCCTTATTTGATTCTGATATTTTTTTCTTTGTTCCCTCAGAGTGTTTTCTTCCCTTTTGGGATTCGCTCATTCTTCTTCGCGTTTCATTTGTTATGTTAGAATGAGATATTGACAATTTTCTTTTTGTTTCTTCAGAATGATGTGTTCCGAATCTACTAAAGCCTCTTTTCAATATGTTATAACCATTTTCAGAAATGAGAGAAGAGAAAAGGTCTATGTAATATTCCTCCACATCATCCAAGCGTTCTGGACTACAATAATCAACTAGATATAGCGAAAAATTATTTCTTCCATATTTTTTAACAGCATACCACAGGGGCTTGCTTTCTCCACCGTTGACTCTTTTAAAATCATCCTTGGAAAAATTTCTTTCATGATCCGATATTCTTTTTTTCAAATTTATCGATTGTCCAATATACTTTTTTCCATTGACCGTATTTTCATAGCAGTATATTCCTGATCCGATTAAATTTTCTGGTATATATTTCATTTAAAAAATCTCCACAACTCCAAAATATTATTGTAGAGAGAGGCGGGGAGTTCCGTTTTCGTGATGGGTAATTAGTCCACACTATCTCTCTACAAACAATCATTGTATCACAGTTATGTTATTTTGTCAACGATTAGCTTACTGTCAAAGTACAAGAAGCCTCAATTGTCGGAACGGCTGTAATTGCCGCTGTCAAGAGAGTCGTGCCTGCGGCTACTGTCGAAACTGCGCCCGTGTGGAGACCTATTGTTGCTGTCCCCGCTGTTCCACTGGTGAAGTCCAACAAGGAATTGGAGATAATAAAAGGGTCGTCGCCACTGCGAATAGCGTACACAACCAAGGTTCTACTTGCAGGGTGTTTTAAAGCGAAGTTCCCACCTTCGATTGCTAGGGCAATGACTCCATCCCATGCATTTGCGTTGTCTAGAATTTCGTAGATAGTTGCATATACCGGTTCTGATGTACAGGCAGTTGTGGTTGCATCGCTATATGCATATGCAAAGCCTGTGAGTGGCGTTTGAGAAACGCCGTCACTAGCCATTGTGAGTGTGAACGCTCCGCTCAAACTAAACTTAGGAACAACGATCTGAACAATTCCTATTTTATTGGTAGATTCGTCCGAAGAGCATAACTGAGCTTCAATAACGAGTCTTCCAATTTTCGGAATTGCGTTAGCGGGAATAGTAATGCTTCTGGATGCCGCATCTGCCGCATAATAGCGAACACAAACAATATCCCCGGATGCACCGGAACTTGTAGCAAATGTCTTGCCGGAGAAAGTCACTCTTTCAATTGTGCCATCGTTCTGAGTAACCCAACCATAAAGGGTTGCGCCCTGAATAGCCAGTGGAGTACCAAGGACTGTTCCAGTGCCAGAAGCGCCTAGGGTTATTGTTTCCTCCGTGTAAACATTGTTACCAGTGGTAACTCCAGAGCCAACAGTATTTCCCAGCATGTTTAAATTAAATTGTGTTTCAGAAAGTGTTATGTTTAAAGCGCCAGTATGAAAATAAGTATAAAGCAAAGAGTTCCCTCTTCCACCTCTAACTTCACTTGACGCAAGAGTGACTTCCATATCAGAGTTCAATAATGTTTTTGAACTGAACAAAAGAACATCATTTGTATCATAGAAATATGCGTCACCGACTGACGTAAGAAACTTACGAGTTGCCATATTTTGTTTTCCTCCTTGTTATTTTTTGTTTTCTTTAGCTTCTTCTCCGCTAATTTTTTTAGTTATGGAGTCCAAGCCCATTGTTACATCACCATATTTGTCGTCATCTTTTATGTCTGCAAGCCATCCTCGCAAAACATCCTTGTTTTTAAATTTTACAAAACCAGACATACTTGCATTTAAATAAATATCAGACATTATCATATGATTTGCTCTTTGAATACTCAATATAAATTTACGAAGAGTCATATTGTATATGCTCTCCAAAGGAAGTCCGCTGTATAATGATAGTGCTATCATTTGCTCCTCAAATGGAGCGGGTCTGGTTTTATTTATTTTTTGTTTAAAACGCCTAGCTTCTTCCAGCGCATTCCTGACACTTTTTTGAATTTTTTCATCAGGAAGCTCTACTAAATTTTGCTCTGCCAGTATGTTTCTTATTTCATTGAATTCCTCAGAGAAAAACTTTTGACCCCTTATTTCAAAATAAGAACCAGTATCTTTTTTCATTTGCCTAATATCAGCATCGTCATCATTGAGGACAAGTCTAAGAAGACCATCAAGAAGATACATTAATTTATTTTCTTCGTTTGAAATGTGGTACAAATAATCGAGATATGTCATGGAAATAGCTTTAACAGCCAATTCGGGATTATTGGAAATACTGTTCTTTTCAAGTACGCAACATGAAAAGTAAAATTCAAACTTCCTATAATCTCTCAACTTAACTGGATATATAAGTAAGTTTTTATATGGAATCGGATCATCAAACATTGTATAGCGAGTGTAATCCATGTTAGTTACTCTTTTGACCCATTAATATCCATCGCCCGCGCCAAGGCAACTGACCACCTAATTCTGCCCTTGTTCCATAACTGCCAATATTGTCTAAATGAAGTTTTCCAAGACCGCCTTCTATAAATGCCCCATTAAAAACCTGAATCATCCTTTGAGTTATCATATCATTTCGAACTTTATAGTTGCTCAAGTGATTGATATGATAATGAGTATACACCTCAAAGATCATAAGAACCGTTCCAACAACTCTATTTTCAGGATTCAAACTATATGGGGCAATTCTTATGATCGCCCCTTCTTGTGTTTCCACATCAGGCTGGCCCTGATCCATGAAAACATGGAATTTTGAAGAATCGTCAGTGCCATTATATATCAAAGCGGCTTTTTCAACTTGACTTAAATCAGGCATTTCCCAAGCGTTTGGAGTTGGATATTTTAATAATTTCCAAACTAACTCATCATTATTCATGAGATAAGTGATGCAGTTATAGCTAAAACTGTCCCACCCACTATAAAGCGCATATGAACCATCGCTGATGTTTGGAGTTGTATTTGCCATATTCCTCCTCTACCATGCGCCACGCAAATTTATTGTAATGACTTTGGAATAAACGCCACTTACACAATTGATTTCCAAAACATCTGTCAAAAATTTCTTAATATTCTTTACCTTGAAGCTATTAGCCCCCAACAAAGTGTAAGTATAAGAAGTCGCAGTAACAGTATTTGGATCAAGTGTGAATACAAATGCATCTGCCTGTTGAACACCGTTTTTATACAGATAAACTGTCCAAGTTGTTTCGACTCCCTCAAGAATATAGTTCACATCTGGAGAGGCGATAACTTGATAATTATCTACAGGTGTTCCCGCCACAGTCACAGGGCAGGTATCCGTCACAGTAGTATTGTTTAACATTTGACATGTTATTACGGCACTACCAGTAGCAATAAAAGTAACAAGTCCGCCGCTACTCACAGTCGCAACCGCTGTGTTGCTAGATGACCAGACCAATGATCTAGTCACCGTCTCACCGTTCAGCGTGACAGTTGCCACTAATTGAACCGTTTGAGTAGCCGACCCGGAAATTGAAGTTTGGTTGAGAGTAAGAACATATGTATTGTCTACTGTATTTGCAATTCCATTTGTTAAATCATCGCTAGATGTGTTTATGTAATCCGTTGCGAGACTGAATCTTGCCAATCCAGCAGAAGTGTTGTCGAGGGTTTTCTGATTGTTGAAGTTATTAATACCGCCACCCTCGACTCTATATGCCGTCCAATTGTTTTGGTTTCCGAATAGAAATCTCTGATTCGGTTTTATTTTCTGAACTTTGGTGTTGTTTTGTACAAAACAATCTATCATACCAGATGGGACAACTATGGCAGAACCAGCGGTGGAATAGTCTCTGTTTTCTTTAATAAGATAACCAATTGCGCATGGAACTTCATACAACGCCCCTGTTTCCTCATCGACCCATCTTAATACATTGTTGCATCTTCTGACAACTACGGTTTGAACCAACGACTTTATTTTATCTACGTTGATTGTCAACCAATAGTTTGAATCGAAGTAATAATATCTTCCTAAATCAACAGAATGTCCGATGTCTTGAAACAATAATTTTTTGAAATCGTCTTCGACATTATCTCCCGTTGTTGGATTGACCAATCCGGTAATTCTAACGTCTACGTTTTGATATGAACCGGAAAACAGGGAGGATTCTTCTGTTATAGTGTAAACATTTTGTGCATTATAAAATTGATCGTATAGATTTTGCTGAAATAAATCTGTATATTCTTGTTTTGGAGTCTTATTTATAGACGCTCCAGCCGTCATAAAAGGATATGCCATTTAGCCTCCTTTTATGGTGCTGTCCAAAATTCACCAGATGTTATCCAGTCAGTCCACATGGTATCATTTGAAAGTCCATAATCAACAAGCATTTGGGATACTTCTTCCAACTCTTGGGCATACAAATCTTTCTTTTCTTTTAAATTGGCGTTTTCTGAATGAGTTTTAAAGTCACGATCCTGAAGGTGCAATTCCATTTGGGTTATGTCATTTACTTCTTTTTTGAGCCAATATTTTTTCATCAATAAAGCAAGTATTTTTATGTTCTCTTCAGTTAATGTTTCTGTAAAAGAGTTGGAGGCGTATGCTAGAGATTGTCTACATGTTTTAAAATCTGTTATCGCAGGAATTAACCATCCTGATAGGTATGTTGCGTAATTACTTGGGGAGGTGTTGTATAAAGCGGTTAGGCGATAATCTTTTACAAACATGCTGAACTGGTCATATATTGTTGTGAACGCTGTTCCCACAAATACCCTCCTTTCTTAAATAAAAAACGGCTGATTACTCAACCGCTTCCTTTTGTGTAAAAAGTTCTCTTGATTCTTCTGCGTTTTGCTGTATGTTTATCTTGGTTAATCTAGATATTTCATCAACAATATTTAGGTCTACTGATTTTGGATCATTAACCAATCTTCTTGTAATCATGCCAACAATGACCTCTTGCTGTTCTTTGTTTGAGGATTTGAATATTTCAACAGCGTCTTTTGAACCCTCTATGATTTTTTCGAGTTGTTCTTTTGATAAAACCCTTGACTGAATTTCGTGAAGACCATGCCTATCAATCACCCTCTGATCTAAAATCATAAACATTCCCTTTTGCATAAATGAACGATATTGTTCAATAATCTGTAGAATATCTTGATAAATGATCGGTTTTGTTTCACCAAATTTTTCAAATCTATATTTTGCTCTTCCACCCATGTTTTGACTTTGTGGTAAAAGGTTTAGTGGGTAGTCAATAAGTGATACAACTTTAATTAACTCGTCCAAAGAAATTTTGTTATTTACATAGGTTTCTTCGGTTGGAGATTCCACTTCATTGCTGGAACCCCTCATTTGTGGCTTTTTTGACACGTTTACTATTCTCCTATTATTTTCTTTATTTTTTCTTCGACATATTCTATTGCGTCTTCTACTGTTTTTATCTTTAAAAGATTTACTTCAATGTAATAGCCGTTTTTTCTACAGTATTTCTTTTTCATTTTGTCTTTGTGTTTTTGGTATTCGAACTCTTCTTCTGGAGTTGTGTTGTTTATTTTTGACTTTTTCTTATGCCAGCCAGATAATTTGTAATGCTGTCCCCCATGAATCTCTATATAAAAACCGTTTAATTCTTGGTTTTCACCATACGGGATATAAATATCACATTTAAACCATTGATTTGTTTTTGGATTTTTTAATATTTTATATTCAGTTTCAGCATTAAGGTTTTCTTTGAAGTACTTTTTTAGTTCTGTTGATATAAAAGACTCCCTTTGACATCCGCAAGATTTCGTCACGCCAGATTTCAATTTATTTGTAGAAGTTGTGTGAGTGTTTCCACAATCACATTCACAATCCCACATAATTCCCCCATCTGTTTTTTGGGATTTCCTTATGACAACTAACTTACCATATCTGTTTCCAGATAAATCTTCAAAATTCCATCCTCCAAGATTTTTCAGATTTTCAATCTCTCCACATCCGCAAGATTTTGTTGATCCTGAATATAAATTTCTACTATCTGCTATTGTTTCATTTCCACAATCACAAATACACTTCCACCTCGCAGACCTTTTCACTATTCCCATAAAATCAATGACGAGGAGTTTTCCAAACTTCATATCTAGCAGGTCTTTTATTTTTGAGTTACTCATCGCTTTTCTGGCTAGGCATCCGCAAGAAACGGTTCTTCCGTTTCTCAGATTAGATGTTCTGGCAACAAACTCATTGCCACAAGAACACTTACAAAGCCATGTACTGCAAGAGACTCCAGAGGGAGAAATATAGTCATCGTGTTCCTCTAACACCAAAACATCGCCAAAAATAAAACCTTTTAAATCTAACTTACTGCTCATTATTTTCCCTTTATAATAGCATCCCTATTTATATTTTTTTATTGAACGGCAGGTACTAGGGATTGTACTTTTCGGTCTCGATTACCTATCCGTTCAATATTTTATTTTACCACAGAATTAATATTCTGTCAAGGGTAAAATTACAACTCGATGGTGGCTCCCACCGCGCCCGTTGCCACAGCCGCTTGCCATGACTTTTGGAGATTCGCATTTTGCATGAGATTGGCGTTGGCGTATGGTTGATCCGTACTGGTCAAAGTAGAACCCTCAATTGCAACCTTAACAAGTTTGTCCACAGAAGGAGAAACAATCCAAATGCGATTGTCAGCCAACTTCAGACCAAACGGAGTAGTGTAGTCAGCAATTTGTTCGAGCATGATAACTCTCGTCATTTGGAACTCTTTCAAGTGACCGACTTTCACATACTCACTTTCAAAGTCATAGCGGTAGTTCGCATCGGCGGGCAAAACACTCGCAAGAGCCGCTTGAGTACCAATCGCAATCGGTTCGGCACTATTCCAAGCACGAACAGTTTGAGAAAGTCTTACGAAGTCAGCCTGAGAATATCCGGCGACTCTTAAACCCGTTGAGGCGGTATTGCTAATAGCTCCCATCGCAGTTGCGAAGGTCGAATAAATATCGTAAGCAAGTTCAGTTTCCATCGACTTGACCGCCTTCATTGTGAACGAAGCCAAGCTTTCCTCACCTGTGAGTACCCTGTAAAGACTCACAGAAACAGCAATTTGACGAGGTTCAGGATTGAGTACAACCTGACCGCGATACTGTTTCTTAAGTTCGGTTTGTCTCTTTGCACGCCCGACTTTCGACACTGTGAACAAATCACGAGGGGTAACATTAAAAGCGGCAGTATCGCCAAACCCAACAGTTTTGATGTCGGAATAAATACCAACAGAGCGAATAAGGGTATCGGGAAGAATCATGTCAATAAGATTTGACACAACCGCAAAAGTAATGTAGTTCAAAACAGGATGTCCAGCCCAAGTTGTGAGAGGGAAGTCGTTAATGTTCGTGATGCCAGCCTTGCGGATAATTTCTTTCTTTAAAGCGGTGTTGATAATTGCTTCTTTTTCGGGAAGAGAAAAATCAACTTCTTTTCCGTTTACATTGCGAGTTCTTTGAAAATAAAGTCCAGTTTTACCGAGCATTTCTGTCTGATAGTGATTCCAGAAATCAGTAAAGCCCTTATAAAGATCAAGGTTGCCTTCTCCTGCAAATGCGATTACACTTTTAGGTACATTTATAATAGTCATAATTGTTCATATCCTCCTTTAATTTTTATTACAGTCCAACAACTTGGAACTTGTAAGCGGTAACTCTCTGATTGTCAATAGCACCCGTACCAATTGAGATATAGGTGGTTTCGAGAAGTTTCATCGAGAACACAGAAGCGGTTTGAGTCGCTCCCCAAAGTGGCTTAAGTCCACCAGTCGTATCAGTGGCATTAACGAAAGTGTTGGTCGATTTTGTTCCAGCCAAACCATCAGCAGTCATTGTAATAATGTCGCCAATTTGAGGGCGGAAGCAGGAAAACACCTTTGTTGCCGCAACAAAGAAATTACGTGGATCAGGATCGAGACCCTTATATTTGGAATCAGTAACCACAACTTCGGGTTCGCCAACCATCCACAAACCAGTCAAACCATTTGCGGTACTTGGCACGAGAGCAGTCCAAACTTCCGATTCTCCGGCTGTAGCAGACAAAGCACTAAGCACAACCAGATTTCCGTTATCCACAGCAGAAGCGCAAACGCCGCTTCTGTTAAACGCATCGATATTCATTGCCGCAACTGCATTAGGAACCATTACATTATGAGCCATTTTAAATTATCCTCCTGTATTTAGTAAAACTATTTATTAAGAGAAGCCCAAACATTATCTGAGTCTTCAATTTTAATATTCGTCCAAGGAAAAGCGTATGTGACAACTTCTTCTCCCTTTTCTTTTGGTGCTTTGGATTTGAAATCAAAGCATAAAGCCTTTGCATAATTCTTCCAGCTATCGAGTTCCGCCAAAGAGTATTTTTCAGACTCGGTCTTCATTTCGGCAAGCGTTTCGTCTGGAACAATCACAGATTCAGAAAGTTCCTTCAAAACAGAATTAACTGCAAATTCTTTCTGACTTCTTTCGATTTCAGCAAAGCGATTTTTTAGGTCTTCGTTTTCAGACATGTAAACCTTGGAATCTTCTTCCATCTTCGCCATTTTTCTAGCCATTTTACACATTTTGGCATACATGCCCTTCATCATAACAGCAGTATTTGTCCCGTTTCCAAATTCTTCTCTGGCTTGAGCAAATACGGCCTTTTCATCTTCTGCATCATCCTCTTCCTCGGCAAACATCTCAGCAAACTTTTCTTCACTTCCAAAAACACTTGCATAGGAAAACTTGTTTTCTTCTTGTGCTTTAGGGCTTTCTTCTGATGTTTCTTCAGGTTTCGGATCAGCCGCCATATCTAGTTCACTACCCTCAACTGGCGCTTCTTGCTCGTCTTTAGTTTTTGCCATTTTTGTTGTATCCTCCTTTTCCAATCCGAGATAATTGTCTTCTACGGATGTATTTTCTTGTTCTGTTAATTGATTGTTTTCGTAGTTTTCTTCATCTGCATAATACGACAACCGCTTTGAGTCAATTGAGTTTATTTTATCTCCCAAGTCTTTCGCCCAAGTGTATCCTTGTTTTCCGCCATATAGCCCCAATGCAATCGCATCCATTTCTTTTAAATTCTTATTCTTAAAAAATTTGTTTATTTGATAAATTCTCTCTGGCGTTATTTTTTCATTTGCAATCAAATATCGCGCCATTGCTAAGGCAACAGATGAACCCTTTTTAGCTTCAAGAGCTTTGTTTGCGTTCTTTTTTATCTGAGGCGGTATGGTAAAATCAACTTCATCATATTTGGATGAAAGTTCGTATCCGTTTTTTGCTTCAGCAAATTCTTTGCTAAAAACCATTACGGCCTCTGCGTTTGGAATAGCTGATTGGATCATGTCCCCAAGTCCGGTTATGGCGTTGTAACAAAAATCAACAATCTCCAATAGTCCATTTGATGAGTTTTCTCTAGACTCGAAAATTTCAATTTCGACACTAACTCCTTTACGACCACCATCTCTTTGAAAGTATTCAATTAGATTATTCGAGTATCTACGCCAAATAAGAACATCCACACATAACATTACACGCCCGTCTTCCAACTGTTTGAAATCGAGTCGGGAATTATGTGGAACAAAACCAGCGGCCACTTCTTTTGAGTTGTGAGTTCCTAAATCAGAAAATCTTTCATCTATAACAAACACAAAAGGTTTTTGCAAGATTGTTTTTGCTGTCTTTCGAAGAGTCTCTTCTGTGACATATGTATCGTGAAGGGATTTTCCAGTAGCAAAAGCATCTACTCTCAGAAGAGAAAACTGACTCGTATCAATAGAACTGTCTTCGAGAAGATGAATATCCTCAACTGCAAATTTTAATTTATTGCTCAAATTCTTAATCACCTCCTTTTATGAAAACAGTTTGCTAATTTTCAAATAGAAAGGTATTGATTCCAATACTTCTAATAGCAATTCGGTTCTTGAAAATACAAACTCTCCTGTTACAGACTTACCTAGTAACGGAAAGTTCTTTTCTTTTAGCCATGATGCAATTACTCCATTGCATTTGAATAGTTTTTCTTGAGGAAGAGAATCCACATTGATAACATACATGTTTACTCCTTACGCCCAAGGCGGGGAAAACGCGAGTCTCATCCACGAGGGCATATTTGTAATTGCTGTTTGGAGAGCTTCAGAATCGGTATAATAGAAATACCTATAATCACTTGAATCTGGGGTAAAATCTAATCCTTCTAAATATTCACTCACTTGTCTGATGCACACATAAGTAGCCATATTATTAGCCTCCTAGCGACATGTCCCAAAGAGAAACTTGCCACCATTCAGTAAGAATAGATGCTTTATCCAAGAAAGTAGTTGCTTCTTCAATTTCGTGTTGCTGTTGCTTTAGCATATCCATCATCGCCATTTCAACTATCGGACATCCACCCTCACCCTGCTCTGCCGCAAGATTTCTAATCTCTTTTAAAGATTCTGTCGTTTCAATTTCTCGCTGAAGAAACAAGTTTGCAATATCGCCAATAGAATTGAGTGGTATGTTGAATCCTTCAATGGGAGGTATTTCAAAAACAACGCCCAGATCGGTTAGTAACTTATATATCTGAAGCGAGTGTCTCTGCTCTTCATCGTGCTGAGATTCAAACATCTTTGCCAAGTTAGACAATCCTTTTCCATGAAGAAAGTTCGCCATATATAAATATAGCGAACCGTTTGTCTTCTCGGACGATAATTGTTCAACTAAGGAGGATTTTACAATGTCGCTAATAAGTTCCATTGCTACCACCTTTCATAATTAAGTTCCAACAGCAACCCAAGCCACATTCGCAAATGTTGAAGTTGCGGCAACGGGGGTAGCGTCGATAGCGGCAGTTGGCTTCCAAGATTTGATTATAATTGAACCAGCGGCAGGGGAGCCAGCTTGATCTCCGGGAGTCACCGAAGAATACATGTGAGTCATGGATGGATCGCCAACCAGCGAAACAGTGGCCGCAACCACCGTAGCCAAACCAGTAACGATTGTATCGCTGGCACTTCCAATTGTGGCAATACCACGAGCAATTTTGTATCCGCCAGCAACGCCTTCCACCAAGGCATTCACTTGAGCCGCTGTTTTTGTAACACCGTCGAGAATATTCAATTCTGCGGCGCTACTAGTAACGGCTGTACCTGCACCCGCCCCTATTTTTAATCCGCCTTCCGCAATAGCAATTGTGTCAATATTCTTATCTGCCCCAACCACAACGGCTTTATTGGCTTCCACTGTTCCCGGAGTCGTACCCGGAAGAGCGCCATCTTCTAAGCTGGCAACCAGCGTTCCAAGAGCCGCATTTTGAGCCGCCTTATTCATTTTGTTTAATTGTGCAATTTGTAATGCTGTTAATGCCATGTTCTATATCCTCCATATAAACCTGTTTTGTCCACACAGTCATTTTAGATTTAACCGTGTACTTCAATGTTAATGCGGTTATTATCAACATTGTAAACCATAAATCAATCTCGCTCCAATATTTCGATTTCAAATTTTATTTTTTCAAGAAAACAAGCGAAATATTTATCAATCCCATATATCGGAATTTTACATAATTTTGTTCTTATAAATCTTTTAGAACCTTCTATTTTTAGTTGTTCTTTCACTGTATCGATTAGATAAATTTTAAATGCTTCGAGAAGTTCAGAAGAAACCGTTTTTGCCTTACAAAAAGACGATATGGTTTTAACAGTCGGGTTTGCCTCCACCTCTTGTTTCACCCCCATTCTCCTAATCTCTCAATAAAATCCATGTTTTATTTGTTTATCAACCTAGCTCCACAACGCCCACAGTAGCTATTGTTATTCCCGTTTTCGAGTCCGCAAGTTGGGCATTTTATTTTATCTCTTGAGTATATGACTTGTTTTTGTTCACCTGAACGAATACCAAATAATTTAAAGGAAATCGTTGTGGGGCTATTTTCTAGATTGCCAGTAAATCCTATTCCAAAGTTTTGAGAAATGTCATTTCCCGGAACACTGATTCCATCTGACACTTGAGAATTTAAGAACACCGCAGAACTCGATAATCCTATTCCATTCTGGATTGTAGTCACATCAGAAACCTGTACGTTTGAAACCGTATATGTCCCATCTGTTGATCCATATGTAGTAAGAGTCCAAGGAGAGTCGGCATAGTAGTATGGATTTGGATAATAAATTGTGTAAGGATAATAAGCCGAATGTTTTTTTTCAAAATCAAAAGTAACAGAAATGATACCATCTTCGGGAGTTACTCCACGAAAATCATCTATCTCTTTTGTTCTTTCAATAAATTTGAACTTATTTCTAGCCGCTTGATCGGTCATAAATCCTTCAAGTTCTAAAACCGAACCGGCTCTTACAATCAACCTGTTGCCATCAAGAACGTCTTTGCCGTCAACGGATATGGTTACAACGGCATCTCTGGATTCCAAATTCTTTAGATAAATGCTATATTCGGAATCGAATGGAATATTTATAGAATCTTTGTTTTCCTTAAAAAATTTCCCATTAGATTTTATTGAAACTACAAAATTATTGCGAAACATTTTTCTCCTTTTATTCGCCAATTACGAATATAATTTTTTAAAATTGGAAGTTTTTACTATTCTTCGTCTTTTTCTTGATTTGATCCAGCAGAGCGAGAATCTGCCCCACCATCAGATAAACTTCCCTCTGATTTAGTTGGCCTTCCGGCTCCATCTGCTCCACCCATCTGATTGGACTTTAATATTGGGGTAAGTTTTGAAACGAAATCGTTGGCCCTTGTTTCTTCCAGTTGCCTTCTAAAATCAAAGGGATTCATTCCAATTGCGGAAGCTATTTTTTGTTCCATAACCATTCCAGAATCGGCCAATCTCATTACCGTATCTAGTCGTTCTGCCCTATCTATAGATGTATTAAAACCCTCAAACTCAAATTTGAACTTATATTTTTTAGTTCTTTGATTCACCCAATATTCAAGCATGTTGCTGAACTGTGTATAGACGGGACGAAGAATATTTTGATCTATATCCATTGATAGTTTTGTTTCCATTACTGTTACTTTAAGACTTTGCATAAACGCAAAGCGGAAGTACCTCTTCCAAAAGTGTCTTTACACTTGGGTACTTCTCTACACTTTCATTTTTGGCTATAAGTGTAGTTCAGACTGTTTCACATTCTCCTAAGAGAATTTTCCTTGTTTCAGTCGTTAACGGTAGCTTTCGCCTTCCGCTTCGTTGTCCCGCCCTTGGGAGTTTCGAATCATTTAGCTTTTCAACTAAAATCATTAAAGGAAATTTTCATTAGAATTTATTTATTATATTCTAATGCCTCAAAAAATAAGGACGTTTTGCCTATCAAATGAATATATCAGCCGACTATTGACACCACTGACACTTGCAGTACTCTTAAGGTATGAATCGTACATTCCATTGTCGCCAGTGAATTCTATCGCGGTTGTATTAGCAAGTGGGGCGGCTCCAATCTTAATCACATCTGGAATACCGGCTTTTAATAATGCCAAAAATTTTCCCAATGTCACAGGGTCTAAACTCAAAGCATCTTTTACTTTTGTGGACGCATCTTTTAAAAATTCAACCTGTCCAAAAACTAATTTCGAGGCTTGCTGAATATAACTGTTGGTCTGAAGACTTCGAATTACTGGTTGCATAACGGCATCACCCAGAAGTGGGGCCAACATTGGAATTACACTTGCGATTTCTGGAAATAATTTGAATGCGGCAAAGCCATCTTTGGGGCTTGTCTGAACCCAGTAAGCAAATGAACTATCTCTTTGATTTATAGATAAGGCTGGGTTGTATTGTAAAATATCTTTTCCCTGAAAAGCCTTGCCATATAACTTTTTAAATATCTTCGGATACATATCAAGATTCGTTCCCGGCTGAAGAAAAAATATAAAGTTAAAATCAAAAGTAAGTCCGAAATCCCAACGACCAGTTATTTTTGAATAATATTGAGGTAGTTCTTGTAAAACATACTTTTCCCCATCATCTCTAAAAATAGAATAAAATGCCTCTTGCCGAAGCATTTGTTTTAAGGCTACTCTAAATTCCTGTTTTACATTAAACCTATTGAAGAAGCTTGCCACAGTTGACAAATCTTTTTTATATGCCGCAGATTTATATTCTTTTGGGTTGTCTACATTGGAACAAACATATGTCCAATCGAACGACATTAGCCCAGAAAAATAAAGAAGGATGCGACGATATAACATGCTGTTCAGTTCCATGAATTCGCTATACCCAATAAGTTTTTGTTCATTTTCTTTTGGGTTTTGCAATGCGCTTGTTATATTTTCAAGACTAGCTTCCTGAGTGTTCATGGTAATACTCTTCATAATAGAGTTTACCAAATCTGGACTATATATACCTCGATAAACGGTATCTGCAAACTTTAATACATCATAGACTTGCTCAACAGATAGTTCATTCGAAAGAGGAGCTTCCTTTGCTGTTGTTTTCTTTTTTCTCAAGTTTCCTCCTTTCTTGTCAAAATAAAAACTTCTGCCAATTTATTCATTTCTAGCAATGCTGGCATTAGCCCAAAACATCACTTGTTCTAAATTTGTAATTGCCAAAGACAATTCTCTCGAAGGCGGACAAAATTGATATAAAAGTTCTGCAAACTCTTTTGCGCTTCTTCTAATTTCTTGATAACGATGTTCCTGTAATTCATCTGTTTTTACTGGATGATAGGAAAAATTGTTATTCAGTTTACTTTGTTCTGTTTCACTAATATCATATTTCTTAAAAGTATGACCACTCATTACTTCTCCAATTTCATATCGAATAATATGCCAAAAACACATACTAACCTAAATAAAATATTGCTTTATTAACTCTTTACAACTCCACGAACGGTTGCTTCTCCGGGAGTATCATCAACCTTTGATTCAATAAATACGGCATAATAACTGAAGGGCGCAACAAAGGCACTATAAGAACTGGTTGCACCTGAAAGAATATCTGTCGATGCTTGGATAATAACTTTATCAGATAAATCAGAAGCATTCCCGCCATAAACGATATAACTAATTGTATCATCACCAGTATTTACTACAGTATAGGAAACTGATAGTCCAGACCAAGCAGATAAAGTTGCCCCTACCACAAGAGTAGAATCGTTGGTTGAGGTTTGTATTGCATTTACACTTCCGATGATGGGAACAGGTGTGCTTCTTAGTTCAGCATTGGTTAATCCGCCCGTTGATACTTCAAGAGGCTCACCTCCCGCAATCCCTTGAACACTAAGAACATGGGTATCGGGTGTCCCAGCAACACCTGCGCCAGCAACAAACCATGCGTTCACCCCCGGAGACCCTTGATCCACTGTCCCCACAGTTATATCGCCAGTTAGATTTACGGGAAGAGTATATTCCAATAAATTCAGGTCTTTCCCTATAACATACCAACTCTTAATGTCGGTTATATAAACAGTTTTTCCAATCAAGTTTGCCCCTGCTATTTTTGAATCAACCACATCGTCACTGGTGGCAATATAAGTTGGAGTAGATTCAAGCGAAATAAAATTTAGTGCCATAAGCCCTCCATTATTAATTTGCCTTATATTACTTGGGTAATAGCAAGAAGAGCTTCCCAGTCACTCGTATTATCTCCCTCTCGTATAAGGTCTTTGTCTAGAAAAGATATGAACCAATTCCCATACGACACCATACTGTATCGATCTTTTAATGCGCCTTCTGGTTCAGTGAGTTTAATAATACCGTTTACCAGATTTAATTCCAAATTGATACACTCCGAAACCATGAAGTCAGTATTTAGATACGGAGCAAGCCATGTTGCTCTGGCGTGAGAATCATCCATATCCGCAACAAACTCTTTATTGTTCCTTATTAAATAATCTTCAGCCTCAGATTCAGAAATCAAAAAATTCCATAGTTTTTTTTGGAGAGCCGTTCTAAACGCTACGGCAATATCATTATTGAGTCTTTGTGAGGCAACAATTGGATACACGATTGGCTTTGCGTTTGGGGAAAGTGTTCTGTCTCGCAGTTCCGCTATAAGTTTTTCGTCCAATGAATAGTGAGGAAATACCGTAAATCCCTCATATGTTTTTCCCCTTACCTCGTCTATTGTGGTTTGAGTCAAAGTATCATAAATTGATATTCCCGCTTGCTGAAGATCAAGAACAATATAATCAATTTGAGCATCATCCCATAAACGTTTAACCGATAGCGCCTGAGTAACAGTTGACTGCCCTTTGGACACCTCCAAATACATGAGATGTCTAGAATATCCTTTGGATGTTGGGAGTAAGCGGATTATTCCAATCGCACTTTGGTCATTGTTTTTATTTGCTCTTGTGCTAACGTCCATAGACAAGACCCGTATTTCTCCATCTATTTTTTTTATGTCATAAGGATTCTTTTTTTGGAAGTTTTCCATCCTTTGTGGATAAAAAGCTCTTTTCATATTTCTAGGAAACATGTTTGATTTATAATATGATTTGGATGAACTACCAGCCGGAATGTTTTGATATTCTGTCTGCTTTGTTATTTCATCCATATCCGCAGTTTCGTTCTCTATCATTTCCTTACTTTTTATGTTGTGAAAAATAGTAAGCATATAATCAAGAGCTAAAAAGTTTGCAGTTTCATCCCCATGCAACATTCTTTTGATGGTCTTTTTGACCATTTCAAACCAATACTCTTGCTTCCATCCACAAGAAGTTATATAGGATATAATCCCGTTTTCCTTTAGTTTTTCATCGTTTTGATATTCGGGTGTAAGACGGTAAGGCGGTGTTCTTTGAAACAAAAAAGGAATGAGAACAGAGTCCAAAATTTCTTTTGGAACTATTCTGGATTCATCCAAAATCAAATAATTGCATCTCTTAGAGCGTGAATTTTCATTACTGACAACCGCTCTGATTGCACTTCCATTATGGAAAAGGCATTCATACAAATTCGGATTAGTTGTTATGGAAGCTATTTCTCTTCTTACATTTGGAAAATTATCATAAAAGTATTTTACTTTTTCTTTGATTACATTTCCGCTTTGAGACAGGGTTTTACTTGCAATAACAACTATAATATTTGGATATAGTATCGCCAGAACAATTGCCCACAATCCAATTATAAACGATTTAGCCGTTGCTCTCGAAGCAACAATATAGGCGAGTTTAGACCGTTGCAACATCCAAATCATTAGTTTTTGATATGGGTGTAATTTTATTTGCAAATAGGTTTGAATAAATCGATTTGGATTTCTTCTAAAAAACGTATTCCAAAGAATTATCTTCTCTCGTTTTTTATCCGAAAGCTCTTTTGCTGTTCGTGGCTTTTTCTCTTTAAAAATATTTCCCTTACTGGACTTGTTTTCTTCCCGTCTATAATTGCTATAACTTGGCATTCTCGCCACCCTCGCTTGAGTCGCCATCTGTTGCTGTGTATTCAAGAGGAACCATTGGTTCAGATTCCTCAAAGTTATCGTCTTCATAATCTTCCGAAGAACTATCTAAATTGAAATCTTTTGATCCAGTAATGAAGTTTTTTATACTTCGAACAACAAATCTCTGCCAATATTCATTTATGTTGTCGAAATCTTTAAAAAGATTATCATCCTTATAATATTCGGCGGGTTCTGTCTCTTCTACCGTTTTAATAAAGTTTCCCCATGTTTCAATGGATTTGTTTGTTCCCGCCAAAACAGCAGAAGACGGATTAAGCCCTGATGTTTTTAGTAATTCCTGAAATTCTTTTAATAAAACAGTTGTACTCGTACCATCTGCTATGGCCTTATCTATTTCCAGTTCTTTTATACATATCAGCTTGAGAAGGACTCTTTCGCTTTCCGTATTTATAGAATGACTTTCCGACCATCTCATATACTTTCCCTCTAAAATTGAAATGTCCTCACTTGCATAGGTTGATCCCCAAAACGATTTAAGTCTGCTCAAATCTTCTTCTGAAAACGATTCTTCACTACTATTATGGTCTGTGTTTATAATAATAGTTGGGTTGTCAGCATATTCTAGTTCAATTGGAAGGTCTGATGTGGATTTACTAACAGCAAGAAGCTTGGCTCTATAAACACCAAAAAGTTTTCCGGGATTCCAGTTGCTTGACTCAATCTGTTTTATGGCAGATTCAATGGCCTCATCACTGTATCTTACGTTAAGCTTGCGGCATAAGTATAAAATAGTTCTCTGGATTGATCCATATTCTGCCTCTAATTTTTTACTATACATTTCATCTATGCATTCTTTACATACGCTAAAGTAACCATTCGTATCAATAACCGAATCAACTGCTTTGTGAAAATTTGTTTCTGATTTTATTTTTCGGCACTTACGACAATAGCAAAGTCCAGAAGGTATTGCTCCTTCTTCTTCAATAATATCCTTAATTCTTTTAGTCCTTACCATATTTCCCTCTCCAATTTCTTCCTTTTCCCTTATTTGCCCCTTTGTAAGTAGGAAGTTGAGCGGCACAGTTGCAACAAACGAATCTCAGATTATTGGGAAAATTATTTTCTGAATTCCCATCAATATGATCGACTTCTAAAGGAATTGTTTTGTCCATCCATCTATCTAAATTACATATTGAACACTTTTTGCTAGTTATTTTTCTGAAAAACAATCTCGCCTTTTCATCCGTCATTCGACCCGCAATATATTCAAAATATTTTTTATCATAATTTTCTTTTATTTTATATTCAATACCGCATTTTATGGAACAGTATATATTATTTCTGTTTTTTACTTCAACCTTTTTCTTGCAATTCTTACAAATTATTTTAAAGATTTTTTTCGGAGATTTCTCTTTTTTTGAGTTGTTGTATGATGCGGAACAAGATATGCTACAAAAAGTGTTCTTTCTCTTTTCATACGCTATTTTAGATTTGCACTTCAAGCATAATTTGGGGGAAACATCATAATTAATAATTCTTTGCTTTTTTCTTTCTTTAAATACCTGATGTCCCATTATTAACTTTCCTAATGCTATCTCTTTATTTTTTTCAGTTTTATAATTCATTTTACTCCTCGTTCTCCAAAGAATAAGAAAAAAGAAATGAGGAGACTTCACTTTCAAACGAATCATGACTTCGTTCTATCTTTTTTCCTAGAGCTGAAGGAGGGATTTGAACCCCCGATAATTCCATCTTACAAGGATGGCGCAATCGGCCAGACTATGCGACTCCAGCAGTTTAGCGTACAGTATATCGTTACATATACAAAATCAAGGTTTTGTATATGTAACGATATGAATAAAAGTTACATTTTATTAGAATCCCTCATAGGGATTTTGTAAAACTCGACCATCTCTCATTATATATGGATTTGGAACTGGCATATCGCTTTTCAAAAATGAGACGCGAGATTTTTCTAGAATTCCACACCACCCGGTAGAACTTTTATTGTTCTTTATGAAACCCCAAACCGCCATCTCCATTTTTTCTCCATACCAAGAGTTAGATGGCTCTTGAAACCATGTTTTAAATCCGATTCTAACTTTCTTTTGATTTAATATCTCTACTCTTGCGGAATTTGTCGGTCTAAAAAATAACCAACGATGAGTGACCGGAGAATATGATCTGTAATCGTCTAAGGGATTAATTCCCTCAAAAAGAACTGCTGGTTGTTTTTTGTAGATTATTTCTTCCACAAACTTCAAAACTGTTCCACCCGTCACCATCGGCTGTAATTGAATATATGGTGGTTTGCCATTGTTATTTATATAATCAGCCCTAGTCCATGATCCAGCGTTGTTCGTCATCCATGCGTTGTCTCTAAAAGAGTTTGCAAAATCTTTTTTCGCCTGTTCAGATGTTGTTTTCCCCACATTTATTGTGTAATGAAACCATTCTTGCAAATCTTTTGTAAAATTAACAAAGGTGTCATTTAAAAATCTGGCTGTTGCCGGGACAGAACGCCCACTTGGAGAATTATATCCCGCCCCTTGCTTTTTTCCCATTAATATCTCGTTTCTTGAATTCCTATCCAAGAGCTTCAGTGTCACCATTTTTCCGTCTTTATTTGGCATTTTCCAAATTTGGTTATAATCGTTGTTGACAAGCAGATATTCCCCAGTAGGACGAAGAAATTTAGATTTTGTAAACACTGTTAAAGAATTATCTGGATATTCCAAAATCAAACTTTTTTCCATTGGACTACCCCTCCGTAACTTGAGGGTTGTCCCAAACTATTGTTCTCTTTTTAATTGTGCCGTCTACCATTACGAATTCTTCAATTGTTGTGATTCTTGTTGGAATCTTATTCTCTAGTCCCGTATCTGGAACATCTGGAACTATTTCATCTACAACAACACTCGAAATAAATGTTGCGACATACATTTCGGAAGTAATTGGAACACCCTCTATTTCGATTATTTTAATCCAATCTCTTCCGAGGCTATCTTTTTTAAATAAGCTTCCAACAAACAATTGTCCGTTTAATAGTTGCCTGACTACGTTTGTTATATCGCTTGTGTTAGATGTTGGTTCTGATCTGGCATTAACCTTGCCAGTTACATGTCCTTTTATCAAGTCTTCCTCCTTCTATAATCTTACATTCTCTGTGTAAACAATTTTGCTTCCGTTTGCTCTCTCAACAATCATTCTTCTAAATATTTTATCGGGTGTCGGGGTAACAACAACTGGTTTGCCGGAATTGAAGAAATATTCAAATTCTTCCTGACCACCGTTTACAATATTGTGGTCTATTTCTTTAGACCAAACTCCGGTCTTGTAGCCAATAACCGGAGTCCCGTTCTGCCACAAAAATGCCTTTTTCCAGAGAGGTGGAATTTTTACATACTTTGGATCACCAGATGTATATGCGGCAATCCAAAGTGGATATTTAGCAAACCATTCTTGTTCGGATGCTTTCTTGGGGTAATACTCCATAAAATAATAATAGCCAGTATATACGACTATTTTATGATTCGGCAATCCTGATAGCTGTTGGAGTTCCTCCATAAAATTATAAAGTTCTTTCCAATCGCGCCACGAGCCAAATTCAAAATCTGCCGCAAGAAAGCCTTCTCCAATATCATTTTTTATGTATGACCAATAAAGTTGTGCTTGAGCCTTACCTTTGGCTCTGTAATCGCAAAACCAATAGGACGACCTTGGAATTCCTGCCGCTTTTGCATTTCTCCAGCCAATATAAAATGCGGGGTCTTTGTAATTCCACTGCCCACATTTCAAAATAGTGGCAGAGAAATAAGTTTTCATTTTTTCATAATCAATATGCTTTTGCTTGTTTGGTGGAAGCAGATTGTGTTTTTCATCATACATTATAACTTGATATTTACTTGTGTCAGAGACTTTTATGCCATTATCTTCAAATATCATTATTCTCTCCAATCACTGTAATATATTCCATTATATTTCAGAGCAAACCACATTCCTTTTCCGATTGATCCCCAATAATTTGTTCTGGAACAATCAGTCCATATTTCAACAACATTCCATCTGATGCCCTCATCTGAATACAATGCCCCAATAACTTTAGCAGAAATAGAATGATCGTTTCTGAGTCTTACAGTAAGATTCATTGGGATTCTTAACTGAACAGATAAGTTAGATGGATAGGTGCTATATCCAGTACAAGCAGTAGAGGTGGGCGTGGAGGTCGGAGTAGCTGTGGAAGTGGGCGTATGTGTTTTGGTCGGAGTGACTGTTTTTGTTGGAGTCCGAGTTGGAGTTCTCGTGGGTGTTGCCGTTGGAGTAGGAGTAAATGTTTTTGTAGGAGTAAATGTTACAATAGGTGTTGTTTGTAATTCATATGCGCCAATATCATAACCACTACCAACCAAACGAGGAAAGCCCGCAAAATCAGATGACCAAGAATTTGTTACACTATTTGTATATCCCGCCAAATTCAAAGAAATTCGATTCGTTCCAGAAATCGAAGGATTCAAATTAGATGGAGCATTAACATAAGCAATGTTTGGATGAATATTTTCGAGCGAAAGCCTTAGCTGAGAAGGCATTGTGCTATCGGTTATATTTCCAATTGACTCTGTTCTTGTTTGAACAGCCGGATTTGTAAATCTCATGGCCGTCCAACCACCATAGGCAGAGTTCAAAAGAAAGTAGTAGCCGTCTGCGCCATAATTAGTTATGGCTCCACCACCGGCATTTATAATAACATTTTGCCTGACGATGACATTTGAATCTTCGTCAACGCACTCACCGTCTCCATCTCTATCCCCATATCCATTTGAAAATGTACAACCAACCCCAATGCCATAATTTATTACAGTAATTCCTCTATTTGTATCATGAATGAAATTATCTGCAACCAGACTGTCAAAGGTATTTTCCAATTGAATTGATTCGCTACCACAACCTGAAATATCGTTTCCTTCTACAACATGACGATATTCGTGTGTTCCAGCACCATCTAAGTTAATACACTGACCGGCTGTGTCCACTCCATATATATCGCTAACAACATTGTTGGTAAAGCGGCTATCATGGGTGGAGTTCATACTCCATATTCCAGAACGCCAAAACCCTAGAATGGTATTTCCGTCATACAAGTTATAATTAGAGGCCGAAGAGAATTCTCTGATGCCGCTTCTCCAGTCGTCTCCGCTTTTTGATAAATGCTGTCCGTCAATATTATTTCCTGAAACAACATGATTGTTTCCACGAATTAATATTCCGCCTCCAAACAAATCGTTATTTACAACCTGCCAATGATGAGTTATGCTTCCATTCCATGTTAAATTCGTCATCATAATAGCAGAAGATGAACTTCCGTTTGTTCTAAGAGTCAGGTCTTTTATTATCCAATAGGATTGTCCGCCCTCATCTCGAATAACATGACCCGTACCACCAAAAATCTCAACGCTTTCGGATGGATATGCCATTAATGTAATTGGTGCAATTGGTGTTCCAGATTTGTTTATAACTATGTTTTCATTATACAATCCGGCTCTTAAATAAATAGTTGTTCCGGGATTTGCCATACTTATTGCTTTGGTGACTGTTCTGAGTGGTGAGTTTATTGATCCAGAGTTTGAATCATTCCCACTTGTAGAAACATATAGGTCACTTAAAGCAGTAGGCGTTAGGGTTGGAGTTGATGTTGGAGTGAAAGTTTTGGTAGGCGTATTTGTAGCTTGACCACTTGTTAGATATTGATTGCCCTCAATGACAATGTTTGAATTTAATGGTGCTGAAAAAATCCAAATCCTAGTCGATGTGTTGTAGGCAATATTGTTTCTTATAACCGCTCCCTGTAAACCTTGCGGATTATGGAATCCTCCCCAATAATTAATAGCTTGCGCTCCATAGGATACGTTAGACAAAATATGTATATCACCGAGCAAACAAACATTCGATCCTTGATATTGTCCAGCGTATTTCTCGCTACCCATAGAAATGCTACCACAGGGTTTTCCGTTTCTATAAAAAGCAGGATTGGTGCATGTAACCGTATTTTTTTCAACCAATACGTGTGTTGCATTGTCGGGATAGACCCCGATTGCCCATGTTTCTGTAACCACGTTTTTAAATACTTCCACATATCTGGCTTCGGTTGGAGCAATACTTTCCCCATAGCAATTGCTAACTTTGTTGTATCTTATTTTTACATATTCAACATCCACCCAGAGCTTAATACAGCTTCCCCACGAATTGCTTGAAGATGGAGGATAGTTTTCAAGAACATTTGTATCTAAATACATATATTCTATAATCACATGATGTTGCGGCCTACCTGTATTTGCCACCTGAATGGCAGAAGAACGGCTTTCGGTTACATTTACTCTTTCGCTTGTCCCATTTTTATGGGAGCTATCCGTAAGAATTAAATAGTTAGCCTCAATTCGAATATACTGATATGGGCCTTGTTCTGCGACATCATATTTACAATATACCGCTTTGGTTCCAGAAGTTCTTAAATAAAGAGTCCTGCCACTGAGAACACCTGTACACGAAACTGTTTCTTGCGGATCAGCAAAATATTCAAACGATGGGGTTTCTGGAATCAGCGAAGCGACAAAAAATCCGCCACCAAGAAGACTTCCTACTAAGGCCATCGTTGAAATTATATTTTTTAAAGTTATTTTCATCATTTCCTCCTTAAAAGAATATAAAACAGCACACGAGCAATTCGTGTGCTGTTCGAATTTCCCCCTTGCAAGGGAATGAATTAGTTGTCTTGCCCCCAAACAACTGCGTTTTGTATTTCCCCCTAAATAAATTGGAACAATAAAATAATAATTCTCATTGTCTACAATCTAATTTTTAAAGATTTTCCCTCGTTTTTATCAAGAAGATTTTTCTTCCCTCTATGCAATGAGCCACAATTTTCGCACCGATACTTATCATATTTAGCTTGATTTGTGTACCAATATCCCTCTGTCTTAAAACTATTGCACCCACAATGACAAGATTTGGAAAGACCCTCATGGTATGTTCCAAAATTGGGAATAGAATTATTCACATAAGGTTGTATTTTCCAAAAAAGAGCCTCAGTTGCCAAAATATCACCCTCATTATATTCCAGCATGATAACCAAAGACTCATCATCACCCTCTGCGCATTTTTTCCAAAGAGAAAAACCCTCATTGGAAATCTTGTCTCTAATGCCGTATTTTTTGTTTACATCAGCAAGTTTATTGGATGTCTCTCTAAAATTATTTCTAAGAAGCAGGTATGTATCGATTGTGCGATATTTAACCGAATCTAGCTCGTGAAACATTAGCTCAGAATTCAATATTTTGCCGTCAAATCCGCTCCAGTTGTGTCCGATAACAATGTCACAAGTATTAACAAATTTTTGAAGAGACTTGGTAATTCTCAAAGAGTCATATTTTATCGCTTCTGTGCTTGTCATAATATCAGAATACATTTTACTATCGTGGAGATATTTTCCAGCCCAAGAAAGCATGTGAGAATCTTGTGCCACCA
>JAEHJW020003727.1_pt1 | contig 40326 bp, 58 predicted proteins | sample 9271431 | NCBI WGS metagenome assembly JAEHJW02 | reverse complement strand
CTTTATCACAAGGAGGCAGATTTTAAGGATTTAAGGCTTGCTCTGGGGATGGTATTCATCGGAATAGCCTTGATGGCGTGGATAGTATTTGCGCATTAACCTTTAGCTAAGTACATACTCCCGTTATATAAATAAGGAGTTAAATGACCCCATATCGTTTCTTTTCTCATACAAACATAATAATGTTTCCATGAAAGGATTCAAGCCGTGAAACATAATTCCGTAACCATAGGAAACGCCACTTTGTTGCACGGCGACATTCGGGACGCAATTCAGGGAATTCAGGCCGATTTGCTGGTCTGCGACCCTCCCTATAAACTCACTTCCGGAGGCTCGTCAACGGAAGGCGGTTTGCATACGCGGCTCTGGGGCGACAGCTACGACAACAGCGGCTTCATCGTTCCCTGCGATATAGACTGGCCTGAATTTTTCCCCCTATTCTACGGCGCGTTGCGCCCCAATACGGATGCATATATTATGTGCAACGATAAGCACATCCGCGCCATGCTGAATGCCGCAGATGCCGCCGGTTTCAAATACCACACGATGCTGCCTTGGGATAAGCGCACCAAGACCCCGAATCGCTGGTATATGAAGCAATGCGAATTCACCGGATTTTTTTATAAAGGGCGCGCCAAGATGATCAATAATCCAAGCTGTTCGCAGCTTATGAGCGTGCCGCAGATGGACGTCTCGGGCGATTTCTCTGATAAAGCCCACCCGACCGAAAAGCCTGTCCTCCTGATGCGCATTTATATCGAGAACAGCAGCAAGCCGGGAGACCTCGTCCTTGATCCTTTCATGGGTAGCGGCACCACCGGCATCGCGGCGCTGCGGTCTGGACGCAGATTTATCGGGATCGAAAAGGATGAGCGGTTTTTTAAAATGGCCTGCCGACGCCTAGAGGCGGAACTGGCGAATCCACCCGCCCAAGAAAATTTAATATAACAGGATCAGAGTCGACCGGCGGCGGATTGCTTTTCTTCCAGAACTGGAAGTCATACCATTCGACGCGATAATCAGCCCCAGCAACGACCATTATCGGCGCAGGCTTGAGCGCAAGGCGATCATTTCGTCTCATGGAGCGCGCGCGCCTCGTCGCGGGTTTGGAGGGCGACTGCGGCAAGATGCGCAAGCGCTGGACATTGACCGCCGGTGACTTCCTTCGCGGCCTGTAGCTGCGTGGATTTTGATACGGCAGGAACATCAGGTGCGATCGAGCGGATATCCGCTGCCGTTATTTTACCAACTCCCGGCGCGCAGGCGCTTAACGAGAACAGCATTATCATAGACAGAATTGCGGATTTCATTTTTCTTCTCCCTGATGATGTTGAGCTTCTGATCTTTTTTGACGGTGGCTGTGTAAGATGATGATTTTACCGCATCGTTGCGCTGCCACGCCGTGTAAGCCGTCAATCCAACCACCAGACCGACAATAAAAATAACATCGAGATATGATTTCATTATTCTGACCCCTGTTTATGAAGCCCGACAACATACGGCAAGACAGACCCAAGACATAGAAGGCGCGTATAGTCGAGCGTGTTGGCGCACCATGCATCCGACCGGTGAAAAATAATGCTCATGATCGGATTGAAAATTTCAGGCACAAAAAACAACCCGTTGAAGGCGCCGATCAGAAAAAGCCATCGGCGAATCTTCAACGGGTCATTTTCATCAGGCTTGAGCATTATGCCGACGTCGAGGCGTCTCCCTGCGTGGTGGAGGAAGTGGCCGGCGCAACTTGAGGGGGCTCTTGTGGGGAGCTTTGGGATTGCTGCACCGGCTCACCCTCGAAGGAACCAACCACACCGTCAACCTGTTTCTGTGTTTCCTGCGCTTCGCTGGTGGCGGCAGCGGCGGCATTTTCAACGACGTCTCCGACGTTGTGTTCAGCGGCTTTCACGTCCACGCCGATTTGCGCGCGGACTTCATCGATATTATCTTCCGCAAGACCGGCGAGATCGTCGATTGCATTGTGAATTTTCTTCCAGATTTCCTCCGGCAAAACTTCGAGCTTTTGAGCAAGGGCGATGATCTTCTGGTCTGCTTCCTGAAGTAAAGACATGGTGGTTTTCCTTTCGTTGGTTAAGTTAACCGTTTCAGTATGACAGAAAATTAAGGCCTGTCAAAGAGGGCACGTTCAGTGGCGCGGCGACGGACGAGGCCATTCAAAACCTTGCCGTGCTGATATATCCATTTCAGGAATTCGGCAGAGGCGCCTGCATAGTCCTGCGCATTAACCTTCTTCAGAAGGGTCGACTCCTTGAAAGCCTCTATGCCGAGATTATAGACGAAGCTCACGATCGCCCCGAACTGGTTGTCCGTCAGATCGTCTCTGACGTCCTCGTCAATGGCGTCATAAGCCCACTGCGCGCGATCGGCGATGTCCTGTTCAAAAACCTGATCGGCATAAGGCTTCGTCCAAATGTCGCCTTCTTTGACGCCTTCCGTGTGACCCCATCCGATCGTCCAGACATCATCCGGCGTGGGCTTGAAAGCGACGAGCCGCAGAGTCTCAAAATCTTGAATCAAATCGGCGGCGGCGGTGCAAACCTGGCGGGTCATCATTTTCCCCCGAAAAAGTTTTTAATGGACTGTATGCGGCGTTTAAAACCTGCGATCCCCGATTCCCAGTTTGAAGCGACAGAAAGCGCCAGCGCAAAATAGGTTATAAATTTAATTGAAATCGCGACGAGCAATGCTTTTTTGAGGATGACAAGAAAACCTATGCCGATTGCTGTCAGGTCGGCGGCTGGTCGGTGGAGCATTTCTGTTCTTCCTCTTTGCATTTTTTTAGATAATCGATAGCCGATTCCATTCTGGTTAATTGTGCCACAACTTTTCTATGTTGAATATCGGAAGTTATCTGGAACACTGTCAACATATAAGAGGCTTCGATTGAAAGCGCCCACACCAGATCGTTGTTGTGAAACAAAAATTTAATATGATTCCAGAAAATTGTCACACCGATCAGCACGATCATGTAAAGACCGGACGAGCGCATTTTCGCAAATTTAACAGCAAAGACGCGTGCTATTTTATCCAGCGTGGCAATGAGCTTATCAATTATTGAACGGTGATTTGTTTTCGGACGGTGAGCGTTCCCCATGTGATATTCTGATCCCCGTTGCTGATGGTTATTGGATTCCCGTTCGTGTCGGTCACGATCATTTCATGCTCGTACTCGGCATAATCACCGTTTTGAAGATTGATCGTGTCGGTGTCTTTTATTTCCCACGTCAAAGTATTTGTGGAGATCGTTATATCGCCGGCCGCGCTGGTTTTCGTGACGATCGGCGTGGATGAATTCGGATTCCTGATCGTCCATTTTGCCGTATAGCCGGTCATATCAAAATCTACGCCATCAGCATTTAAAACTGATAGCTCGATCGTGACAGTGTTATTGGCGACGACGGAAATATCGAGAGGATTGCTCATGACAGTGTCACCGTGATTTTTATGACCGGCGCAGCTACGCCGTTAATATAGATGACCATAGAACCTCCATACCAGCGCCAAAGGGCGGATCGCTATTGAGCTTGTTAAACTTCGATGCCAGCTTTTTGAGGGGCATTTTAGTTAATCGCCTTCCAATACCATGTAGGGACAGATGAATAAGTGATGGCAATAGTGTCACCGGAGTTTAAAATAAAGTCGCCACCTGTTCTCCCTATATCATATCCGTTTACTGTCACTACTGTCACGGTTCCTCCCCATATGCTGACTTGGACTGTTGCACCGTAATTATTAGTGACGACCGTTGTTGAGGCTGGCATCGTCGGCGTAAATTGTCCGATTGCGCGGGTCGTTTTAATGGTCATACCAATTCCGCCCGCCAAAAAATCCGCGACGGTGGCCGATCCCGCCGGATTAATTCCTGGATGTAGGCAACTATTATCACTGCCGTCACTAATGCTTAATCCATTGGCAGTGTATGAATACGTTCCACCGATAAACGTATTCCCGATCGTATTTGAAGACCCACTTGGAATTGCCACGCAATAGGCGCAATTCTCCATGTCAAGAGACAAAAAGACATTCCCTGTATTTGTGCCCGCACCGAAGTTCACAGAAATGCTATTAGCACCAATGGCAGAATAAGAGCCTTCAAATGTATTGAAGTTTGCTTGGTTCACTTGCATCCCAATACCAGCACCAGCCACATCGGCAATAAAGCGGAGTCTACCGTTTAAAACGTAGTTAATCTGCACCGCCTCTGCTGACGTGCTTGTGCTAAAGTTCTGAACTTTCATGTTCACGACGGGTTCATTGTGTGCATCAGCGTATGTTCCAAGTCCGAAGGCAACAACAGCACCCGCAACATTTCCTTGGATTCCGATGCCATCCCAATCCAGATAATTAGACCCGTTCGAGGGCGTTGTACTTTTAATCTGAAGGTTGGGCGCGGCCACGGCGCTCGTAAAGACGAGAAGAGACTGGGAAAGACCATCTCCTCTGAAAGTACATCCCGTAGTATCGTAGGTAATATTAAGTTGGCCGGTGATATTATATGTACCCTTCGGTAAATATCCTATCTGCCCTGCGGCAACAACCGCATTAATCCAGTTTTGAATTGCCGTCGTGTCGTCCGTCGTCCCGTCACCGACCGCGCCATAATCTGTTTTGGCGTTGAGCGCAAAGATATAAGGCGCTTCCGGATTCAGTAGAACAAAATTCGTTCCATCATACTCAAGGAGATATTCTCCGGTCGTCAGCATGGCGTTTGCCGCAGGATTAGCACCAGAGGTCAGCTTGATATTCTTCGCGCCGAGGGCATTGACGTTCAGGGTACACGCGCCAGTATTGGCGTTGGCAGGTTTCAATGAAATGATCTGACCGGCAGTGTAAGCAGAAATTGCAGGCGAAGGCGTGACGGCATAAGCATTTACCGCTCCCGTATCTGAGGCATAAGCGACGAGCCTACTCGGTCCGATCAAAGAAAGATCGCCGAGCAATTCCCATGCCGCCGCGTCGGTGAGAGCGTTCCCGAGGTTGGTATCGATTTTTGAGCCGTAAATTTCATACGTTCCGGCGGCTTTTACGATGCTGTTCGTGAAATACGTGGTGCCAGCGTCATATTCAGGGATGCCTTCCTGCAACAGATAGGCGATCTCATAGCTGTGTACAAACTCGACGCCCTGAAATTCCTCAAGCGCCGGAAGATTTTGTCCGCCTTCGACAGCATCAAGCCATCCTTGCGCCCAAGCTGCGAGTCCTTGGATGGTCGCCGGATCGGTTGAGGTGACTTTCGTGCCCGCCTGCGCGCTGCCGAATTGACCGTTATTTGCCGCCGAACCAGCGAACACCGAGAGAGTTTTTCTTGTGAGTTTTGCCATTTTACACCGCGATTAGATCGTTATACGTGAGGACTTCCCCACTCGTTGTACCATAGTTTGCATAGGTCGTAAATCCTGTAAGCAAGACGCCGCCCCCGCCGCCAGCATAGTTTGTCATCCCAAAAAATGCGTTCTGGTGCTGAATCACATAAGTTAGAGCCACGCCGAGTGGTTTCGGTAGGACATCTTTTTGAATCGCCACCAGAGCGAGCTGGTAATATTCCCGCGTGACAAAATAGATCATCTTCATAAGGCCGCTGCTGGATGCGACAACACCTGCGCCAAAAACAGCATAAAGAGCGTTATCGATGACGGAGTGCGCAGCAATCGTGTTGTTTGTGATGATCTTGAATTTCAGAAGCGGGCGGAAATCATCATCGCTCAAGGCCTGCGTGACCGACAAAAGATCGGCATAGATCAGCGTTGGAGATGTGTTCGTATTGTAACCGGCATACGTCGTGAAACCCACCTGCGACCCAACAGAATCGGCATAGGGAAGGAGGGAAAAATATCCGGTCAGGGTTTGTCCGTTATAATAACGGTTCAGGCCGATATATTTCCCGAGCAGATCAAGCTGCACGCCGGTCGCAGTATCGATATCGAAAGCATCCCGAATCTGCTGCAGGAGCGCGGAGGCCTGCGCCATCTCGATCAAAAGGCCGATCAGTGCCTGCGCATTCGGTTTGTCATGATATTGCACGATCAAAAGATTTTGATAGTACTCGATCGTTCCTGCTACATCGTAAGGATCAGAAGCCATTAAACCACCGTGATCGCTATGTCGCCGGAGGCGAGCGTGAATTTATACTGCGGGCTGGTCGGCGCGATGACGTCCGTATATGTCACACCGTCCGTTGAAATCTGCATATCAAGCACCAAGCCGCCGCCGCCGTTCGCCGCGACAGCGTTCAAAGCAGTCTGCGTGAGTGTTCCCATGTCGGCATCGCCACCGACTTCAAAAGCCTGATTCGTGGCGATATTGGCAGCGATGGCGGTCGTATCGAATACCGTCGTTGATACCAGCTTTTTCAAGTTAAATTTGACATACAGACGCTCGCTGATGGGTTGATCCCACTGCGCGGTAAAGACAATGCCGCTGGCGGTCGTTATGTTGTAGGTCTGCGATCCCTTCATATTGCAGCCATAATTTTTTTTGTTATAGATCGCGTTCGCAATATCTGCGCTCGATCCGCCGTCGACGATCAGCCACATGCCGTGTGCCGGGATGCCATTGCTGTCGGCGGTATCGGTGAAATTCTCGTAAAGCTCCGCATCGACCACGCCAGTAAGCGCGAGGACGGTCGCCAGCAGTCCGTTAAGATATCCGGCAGAAGATATCGCCACGCTTTTCTGACGGCGCAGGCGAAGCTGCGCATCCGTTTCCTCATTTTGACCAACGCTGATTGCGGCGGACGGGTTATTAACGCTCGTCACGCCCAGAACCACCGTGACCTGATTTGTAATAGTATTTGTGGTCGTCTGCACGGCTCCAATTTTAGCGGCGCGGAAATTCAGCGTGGTCGTGCCCGCCGTCAATGTCGTGGTCGTGCTCAAGATGAATTGATTCCCCGAGCTGTCCTGAACCGTATATCCTGTTCCGTTCAAATTGTTGTAATTCGCATCGAGGCCGGCGAGCGTGACTGTGGTGCTGACTGTAACGTCGATCGGCTGCACGGTATAGGTTCCACCTTGGCGCTGGATATTGTTGATCGCCACGCGCTGATCGAGAACGGTGCCGGATGCCTGATCGGGGTCAAAATTGTTGTAGATTTGAACGGCAAGCTCGCGCAAATCCTCTGCAGCCTGCGCAAAGATGTTGATCATCTGCCCGTCGGGGCTGTTCGAGTCGACGTTGATGTCGGCACCATAAATTCCCTGCAAACCTGTTTCCAGATAGGTAATAAGATCGCTCAAGCTCTGGATGGTGATGCCGGTGGAGGTTACTGCGTCGGTCGTCATATTCAGGCTCCCAAAATCAGGGTTGAAGAAAACTGGCTGCTATAGATACTCTGCACTGTATAGTTGGCGGTCACATGCCGCCCGTTGACAGAAACATCGAAAGAGATGATGGCGGTCACGCCATAAGACTGGGCTATAATGCGCTGCAGATCAGCCTTGAGAAGCGTGAGCTGGTTTTTACCCGAGAGCCGCGTGAGCCAGTCCACGCCCGCCCCTTGGTCGAAAAAGCAGTCATTATACCAAGACTTCAAACGCGTCTGGATATTCAGATCAATGGCATCGATCAGAATGGCATAATTTCCTATGCCCGCTCCGAAAGTCCAGTCTCCGTTGCTGTCAAGGTTTCTAAAAATCATAACCCATTATGTCCCGCTTGTAACAATTCCGTCAACGACCGTCACGGTGGTGAATGTTCCGCTCGCGCCGTTGCCCGCCGCCAGCGTCTTGCCAGCCGATTGAACGATATTATCTGAAATCGTCAAAGTCCCCCCGTTGCCGGACATTTGACCAGCCACACTGATATTTGCCCCGCAGGTAACATTTCCGTCGAGCGCGCTGGTGCCTGTGACATGCATGTCTCCAGTATGAAGAAAGAGAGCCGCGACGCTGGCGATCTCACCGGCGGTCAGGCTGATGGTTACATCGCCGAAGGCTAGGCGCACGCCCGCCGTGAGATAACTGGCGATGCTCTTCTGCAGGCTATTAATCCCGACGATCGCCACGGCGTCAGAAACGTCATGCACGCGCTGTGTGATAGGCGCCTGCCATCCGCCATTTGCAAACCACTGGTCGATCTCCCGATCGTTATAAAGCAACAGACAGCTGTCGCCCGCCGTAATCGGCATAGTGAGATATCCGGTTCCACCGAATAGAACCATGACCGGCACGTTTTGTAGCAGCGTCGGAAAGGCTTGATAAAGAATCGTGCCATCCTCTTTCATGGTGTCGATGCGCTTTATTAAAACCTTGACCTGCGCAGTCTGATTTGTGGCGTCAAAGCTCACGATCTCCCCGATGTTCATCACGTTGAGATCGACCATCGTGCTGTTTTTCAAGGCTTCCAGAACGTCGGCAAGAGAAGCATCCCCGAATACATTATTGATCATGACACCTCCGTATAGTTGAAAATCTGGCTTCCGGTGAGGAGCTGAAAGACGCTGCGCAGATCGCCATTTTGTGCGTCTGAAATAATGCCTTCATGCTGAATCCCGATGACCTTATGAATTCCGTTATAAATAGGCTCGACAGTGGAAGAAACCTGCATCTGCTGCCCCATATTGACGCGAGGTTCAAAGAGAGTCGTAAGAGTCAAATACCCGCCGTCGCGCCGCGGAGTTTGCAGCAGGCCGGTCGACGCATCGATCACCGTAATCAGCGAAGAGCGCACCTCGCTGTCCTTCATGATGATGACCTGCTCGTTATCTATGAATGGCTTGATCGGCGAAGAAAATGTCTTGATAAAATTCCAGAGGTTTCCGTTGACCGTCACGCTGCGCGGCATACGAACATCGCCGACTCCTCCGATGACGGGATTCGCGCTGATATGCGGGAAGTCCTGCACCAGAGATGTGAGGATCTGCTTTTGTGTCTGACCGGCGGCTATGGTTTTATACACCCGCGTGTTTCTAACGTCGAAAAATCCGCCGAAGCAGTTGATGCGCGTGATAATGTCCACGCCTTCGCGTCCGCTGTTTGCCTCGTACATTCCTCCGATAAACAGCGTGGAGAGCTGCTGCCCATACCCACCCTCCAAAATAACGCGCTTATAATTGGCGGTATTGAACCGATCTTGAAAAATGCGGTGGCGAGTCTGCGGCGCGAGATTGTAGATTGATATGTCCATCGTATTGAGCGACGACATAACAGAGCGATTCACGTTAAAGCGAATCGTAAAAGGCGGAGTGATGATTATTGCATCTCCGCCATCGTCCAGCTCGATCGTGAGCTTATATGACCTCTGAAATTTAAGCAAACTGCGAAGCCTCCAAGCTGGCGACGTCCGCCGCGGAAAGAAGATAAAGCTGAATACGACCGATTTGGAAGTCGTCGATGTTTTGCGGCTCGTATCCGTCGGATGAATAGATCATGATTCCCCACGTGAGGACATTCTTCCACTGATGGAGCATGTTCGGGCTGACAACGACTTGCAGTCCTGTGACCGACCACGTTCCGGCGGTCAGATCGCAAAACCAAGCGTTCTGCGTCGGCAAATAATAAAGCAGGAATGAAATCTGCGTGCCATCGGCAGCGATCAGCGTAAACTGCTGGCTGGCGGCATTCGATATGCGTTGGATAAGGTTCAAATTATTCTCCTAAAATTTGAAGAACTGTTTTTCCAATCGCCCCAGCCGGAGGAGGCGGTGTCGTCAAAGAAAATCCAGAAAGATCAGTCAAAGATGGTGGATTTAAAGATGGACGTGAAGTTGTGACATCTTGTCCTGTAGTCGATCCTTGTTGGACTGGTATAGACCTTTTCGCTTGAAGAGAGCATCGTCCAATGCGAGACGGCGTTGTATTGTTCGAGACGCTTGTTGCTGGAAGCGTTCCGCTGATGTTCGTCGTTGATGCAAAGCGCATTTCTTTAAAAGTGATGGCGAATGTGCTGACATAGATCGTGTTTTCTTCCTGAATGGCGACCATGTTTTCGATCGCCATATTCGTCATGAACTCATAAGGCGTCTGAATAGAGAAAAGCATCCTCTGGTCGCGCAACGCCTTGAAAAATTGATATGATGACTGCTGTTTGTTTTCCTGCGCGGAGAGAAGATTTTTGACAAGGCCATAGAGATTCGCAGCCGTGGACGATCCTTGTGCTGTGAGTTGGCTGGTCGTCAAAACGCCGGCCGCGGCTTGCTGGTAAAAATTATAGGCCTGAAGCGCGCCGTCGGAAAGTTGCGGAAGAAATCCGGATAGTGTCGTCAGTTTCGCCGCCATTGTCGCGCCAGCCTGGGCGACAGTGTTGTTCGGTTCATAGACCAGCTCGCCGATATAGTTGCGCAGCGTGATGCGCTTCGGTTTGACGGCGATGTGATCCTGGATGACGCTGTTGTCCTCGGTATAGTGATCGGTGATCTCGTTCGTCAATTCCGCACGCGCTTCGCCTTGAATATCGAACATAAAACCAGCCACACCGAAGTTTGTAAGTGGTGTAACAACGTACTGACTCAAGGACTGCTGAAGCGCGCCGAGGTTATTAAGCGCGGAAACAAAATCCGTCATTGTCCTGTCGTCCTTCCGCTATAGGTATCGAGAGCATGGTTGTGCTGCATCTGCTGATGATGATGAACCGCATCCATGCCATCGCGCGCGTTCTGCGTGTGAACATTATAAGTATGATTCATGGTCACCGGTTGCGGAGGAACAGACCAAGCAGTCGGATGATGATAAAGATATTGGAGCTGATAGGTTAGTTTGTTAAGAGCAGTTGTAAGGTCTTTTGAATAGTGCGTCAGGCCTCCCATTTTTGCCATTTTTGCGAGATCGCCACCGACTTTCTCATAGCTCTTTTTTGTCAGAGGATGCTCGATAATTCCGAAAAGATCGCGGATATATCTAAACATCATCTGGATTTTTTGAAGCCAAGGATCCCAAATTTTATTATGGTGCTGCAACCAATGACCGAGATCATTAAGAGATAAAAGAAGAGTCGAAACGCCGATCACAAACAAAGCAAACGGATTGATGGCAACCATCGCCGTCAAAAGTGCTGCAATTCCTATCAGCGGAACTTCAAGGAATTTTGCGCCCACGGCGATGTTGTGAAATATCTGCGGCAGGGCATTGATTGCCGCGATCAGATGCGGAGAAAATGCCGCGCCGATATCCTTGGCGAGCGCCGTAAATCGTAGCTCAAGGATATTGACAGCCTGCGCCATATCCCAAAGCGCCCGTTGCTGCGCTTTTGTTTGAGAGAGAGCCTTCGCCTGCTCCATGACGGCATTAAATTTATTATTCGGCAAAAGCAGAAGATCCTGCATTTTCGGGTTGAGTCCCATCTCGCCGATCCATTTAGAGACGTTCGCTGCGCCCCACTGCGCCCGCATCCGCGGAAGGACATCATGAAGCTGCCGAAGGACGCTGAATGCGCTCTGGTTCATGTAATCGATATGCAGCAGGTTAAAAGGGGTCGGATTTCCCTGTCCATACCGGAGGCCTTGCAGGTTCTTTTGAAGGGCGGCGATGCCTTCCTGTGCATTTTCAAAGGAAAGAGAACTGTCGGCAATATTCGCAGCCTGCGCCCATTTTTGGAGGCCTTCTTGAGAAAGGCCGGTCTGAATTTGCAAGTCCCGCAAGGCAACGGCGTTTTGTGAAACGCTATGCGCGAATCTTTCTATCCCGAAGAGCGCGGCAGCGCCAACCGCGGCGAGCTTGCCGAAGTTTTTCTCCAGCGCCTCGATTTTTTTGTCAAATTCCTTGAGCTTATCGTCGCTTACATCAAAACCGAGCGCGATAAATGCTTCCCCGAGCCTCATGGCGTCACCTCTCTGTTCATCGCCTGAAACATTCTATCATATTCTGCCTGAAATTCTCGATAACGTAAAATGTGCAGAACAATATCAACCGGCGCGCGCAGCACGGCAGAGGGGTCGCCACCATAAAATCCGTTTTCGGCGAGCTTCAGGGCTATGAAGATTGATTCGTCGTCGATTGTGACGCGGGGATAGCGGTAAGGGTCGCCTGCACTTTTGCCAGCCACCCTGAAGCTGTTTTCGGCAAAAAAGGGGTTATGTTGACCTTCAGAAACTCTACGAGGATCTCGTAGTAATCCTGCCGCGCTTTCTCATCCTCGAACGTGGCCTGCGTGATTTTTGCCCCGTTATAGGTCGAGCGTTCAAGGCAAGGCCACAATTTACCGTAAACCGCATCACTGGAAACGACCCTTAGAAGGGCGGAGAGCAGGCTTGAAATGTCCTGCTCCTTATCCACCCTCAAACCCTTGAGGCTTATCCCTGCCTCGCCCAGCTCGCGGAGCGCGGCGTTTTTGAAGGCCATCACATCTTGAAAGCCAGCGACGCCAATTTCGACCTTTGCGCCGGATGATACGGAAACAGATTTCATTATTGCAGCGACCTCGAGACGTTGACGAATTTCAGCTCGTACACGGCGACGGCTTGCTCTGTTTCGCCGTTGACGTTTTCGAGACCCGGCACCTGCTTCAAAAATACCCCACCGGCGAGATCATAGACGTCGCGCACCGTGTTACCGTTGCCATCGCCCAGCATCTTGACGAATTGCCCCGTCAAAAGCTTCTGACCCGTCCAGTTGTTTTTTGCGGCAGTGAGCAGGTTTTGCAAATAACTGTCGTCTGAGCTTCCCCGAATGAGGCGAAGCGTGACGTTGGCATTGTCGCCCTGCCGGTTGCGGCTGATGATGCCGTTCCCGTTTTTGCCGGTTTTGACCTCCGCCATATCGTTCGGGATATCGACTTTCGTCGTATCTCCATCGGCGAAATTCACCAGCGCGCGATTGCCGATGGTGATGGTGTCATCCGAAGTTACTGCATAGACAGCCATATTAATTAATCCTCCACGATTACAAGAACGTCACTCGACTGGAACGCGCCCGCCCGCTTTCCGGCGATCTGAACAAGCGGCGCCTTGCGCGCCGTGCGGTCAGTTTCCGACTGCGAGGTGATCGGGAGCGAATAGATGTAATATCCCGCCTGCGAGATATTGTTCAGGAACGTCTGCTGATTTCCGAACGTAAGAGAGCTGTTCCAAGTGCCCGGCGCGATGCTGCCGTTGGTCACGTATTGCTTCATGACCTTGGCATAGGCGGATTTCAGCCCGTTCATGCCTTGCTCGGTTTGCGGCACCTTTGTGATTGTCTGGCGCAGGAAATCAAAACCGGCGGTCTCAAGGTCAAACTTTAGCGCGGCGTTCATGTAGATGTTGTCGAAATAGTCATTGCCGCCAGAGCTTATAACACACGCCACACCTGCGATGCTGACGTATAAATCAGCACCGGCGGTTTGCGCCGCGGTAAAAATGGTCTGTGTCATGAAGGGGTCAGGCGTAATGGTCGAGAGCGGCTGCAGGTTCATTGTGCCAGCCGTGTTCGATCCGGAGAAATTGGTGCTGAAGGCGCGGCCGGCATAAGCAGCCTTGAAAAGATTCGCGTCCGCCTGATTCGTGCCATACGCCAGCATGCGCGTCTTGGTATCGGTTGCGGCGCTGATGGTCGTGACGATGCCTGCGATATCCTGCCCGAGGCTCGAGCAGTGGTGCAGGAAGATGTTGTCAAGCGCTTGCACAGCGGTCGCGGCAGCTGTGATCGCCGTATCTTCCAGATTAAGGTTGGTGATGATGCCGAAGTACTGAACCGCGCCGGATGTACGCACGATGCATTCGTCAATGGTTTCTCCCGAGCTGTTCGCGCCGCCGGTCGCCGTTCCCGCAGAGCTATTGAGCAGCGTCGCGCCGGTGAGGTCTGTGCCGCCGCCAGCACAGGTGGAAAGGGCAACCGTTGAAGATGCGCCGACCTTTTTGCTCTTGAAAGTGAGAGCCGTGGCGCCTGCCGTGACTTCCACGTCCGTGAGGGCGTTCTGCAGAACCGTGGCGATGCCCGCCAGCGTGCTTGCCGCGGAGAAATTCAGGTTCTTCAGGTTGACGGCGGTTCCGTTGACCGTGACCGTCAGATCGCCATTCGTGACGGCGGCGAAATTGGCGACGTTAGCGCTGATATCGGCGGTAACAAAATCACCTTCCGTGGCGCTGACAGCGGCCTGCATCGGGATAATGACCAACTGCCCGTCGCCCGCCAGAATGTTCGGCGCCTGCGCGAAAATGGCGTTTGCCATCGCTGCGGTGACGCTGTTCGTGCCGTAATCCGTCGCCACGGCTGTGGCAGATTGATAAATGCCATAAACATTGTTGTTGTTCGGCGATTCATTCGTGAAGAGCGCAAGGCTGTTGACGTTCGGCGTGAGCAGGCCGCTCGGCGTGTTCGCGACCGTAACATTGATGACGTTCGAGACGGGCAAAACGCTAGTGGACATTGATCACTCCTGTACTGTTGATCTCAAACTCGAAAACACCATTTACCTGACCGATGGTATTCTCGTCATCGAGACGTGTTGTAAAATCATCATAGTAGTTTTGCAGAGATTGAGAAAGATTTTTTGTTTTCTGATACTGGCCTATGACACCAAACTCGATGATATAGCGGTTTAAATTGCTTCCGCCTTCGGCGTCGGACGCGTCCTGCGTCGATGTGGGTTTGCGCGCGATTTTAAAGTTGTTCTTCTCCATAAGCTGTTGAGCATAAAGGGAATGGCACGCTGCCATGACTTCCCAGTTGCGCGTGGCGGCATCCAGATCACGGCATAAAAGCTCAACCCGCACGGTATCCCTGATCGAGACGGTCTGCACCTGCTGAAGAATATCAGCTGAATCGACGGTGGCTGGTACGAATTCAGTCACCACGGCATAAGGCTCGGGGTTGACAACGCCCACGACCACGTAAAGGCGCCGGTCGTTCGGAATTTTCCTATTTTGATTTTTAAGCCATACCTGATCGTCTTTGAGCCCCATCTCCTCCCGAAGAATATCGATCACATATTGCGAGGACAGCTTATCCATTTTGATAATCCTCGATCAGGTGGAACTCCCAAAAGTTATTCTGTGAATAATTGTTGCTCGCCATGATCTTATACTGGACGCCGCGCCACAGAATTCGATCATTGACCTTGAGGCCTTTGGCATCGCCGGCGATGTGCATCTGATACCAAGACCACGCGCGCTGACCTTCCGGCTTGAGCGCGATCTTCTTCGGCTGCAGGGGTTGAAAAACGCCGCGGAGGTTGACCAGCGTCTGCGTATCCTCGACGGTTCCGTCATCCAGCACGGTCTGCGTGAGAAGAAAAATCTGCATGGCGCTCGACCAGCCGCCGAAAGCAGCCTGCATCTTTGGCTGATTATTTGCTTCGGACACGTTTATCATTCATCACCACGTCAAAGGTTATGCTTTTTCTAAAATCTCCGGTGTCAATCAAAGGCGAATCCTTGCCGTCTTTGGCGGCGATGGTCGAGGGCTTATCCGCCGCCCAGCGCCCAAAGCCGCGGGTGGCAAAAGCCTCCTGAACGATGCGCACGCCTTCAGTGCCTATCCTCTTGAAAAACTCACGGACGAGGCCTTGCGTGAGGAGATCAGCGTTTTTTCCGGCGAGCTTCATGATCTGGTCTTTATGGCTCGTGATCGGCATGTTCGCCCAGGATCGCGCCGGTATGTTCCTCGATTCGCTTCCAAGCTCGTGGATGATGGCGAGATCGTAATTGCTGACGTCCTGCGAATCATCCTCGCGCATCGGTGATGTTTTCAGGACGCCCACGCGCGCGTGGCATCCCTTCAGGTCATCAGCAAACTTTTTAAATCCCTCCATATCCATTTTTATGGTGCTGATCTTTTTCACATTGACCTCGTCGTGCCTTCGACGGACTGAACATTTCCGACCAGATAGGGCATCAGCATATTGACGTATTTAAGGCCGTAGCCGGTCTTGAGATAGCCCTGAAGAATCGGGTCATCCTTGAACCGCTCGGGAAGCTCATAAGTCTCGCTGATGCCGCCCACTGAACGTGAACTGGCTGTCCACTCGGGCGTGCTGTTGAGTCCCATGTTCGAGTTGCGCAGGCTCATAACGAGCGTGTGCGCGGTGAGATATAAATATGCCAGCGTGATCGTCGCTGTCGATGAAAAGAACTGCTGCGTCATGAGCATCTGCGCCTCGGTGAAGGCGTTGGTGATGTCCTGATCGAGAACATAGTCGTTCGGGTTGAGTGTGACCTGCTTCCAGATTTGCGGCGCGGCTGGCACCGGCGGAGTATTGATGGTTCCGTTCGAGAGGCACTGATAGAAATTCCCGTCCGTGTAATATATCAACGAGCCAGCGTTATACGTGGCGGTGCTGCTATAAGACGGCAGGTATTGGAAGTCTCTAAAGAACTGCGCCTGAAACTGCGCGACGGTGATCGTCGTCAAATCCATTCAGGCCTCCGGTCTTTATTTTTTGCCGAAGCCGAGAAAGCCCTTCTTTTCATTTTCGTTGCCTTCCCCGCCGACGGGCGGAAGCTCGGGCGAAGGTTCCCCTTCATCCGAGACTTCCTTTTTCCCAGCGACGGAAACATTGGCTTGCGGAGCCTCGGGAGCCTCTTTGAAACGCTCGGTTACGTCCTCGAGCGTCCTGATGTCCTTCGGACACGTCTTTTTCAGGAAAGCAGCGGCTTTTTCTCCGCAGAGGAAAATGCCGCCAGTTTCGGGGTCTTTTTTCGAAGGAGCGATTTTCACCTTACCATCGTCGTCGGTAAAGTGGATTCGGCCTTCGCGCGTGTTCAAAAGTTTAGGCATCAGAGTCTCCTCGGTTGGTTAGCGGTTATTAAGCGTGGTCGAAGTACAGCAGCTCGGCGGCGCGCTTCAGCAGGACGCCGGTGTATTGACCATACGCGACGTTCTGGAACTGGAACCCGTTGATCGTGTTCTGCAACGTCGCCGTGTAGTCGACCGGAATGGACATCGCCAAGCTGTCCTCGTCGTAGTTGAGGAGCGCATAGCGATTCGTGCCGAGGTTGTTGTTTGCCGACGTACCGTAAGCGCAACGCAGGATTTTGAAGTTTTTGTTTCCTGTCGTTTCCTGAAACGCCTTGGTCAGATACTCGAGCATGCTCACCATCGGATAGGTCTGGCTCACCGGAACCGTCAAACCGTTGTAGTCGTCTTCGGGAATGATGAAGTGCGTCGGCATCGCCGTGTAGTTGCTGTTCGCACGATATGCTTGGATGATGCCGGCCACAAGCGTCGAGAACTGCGCCGCCGACATCGAGCTGATGTTTTGCGTGATCAGCGTGGTGTTGATCGTGGCGGCGCTTTGGTTCAGCAGACCGAGAACCGCGGAGTTGTTGACGGATCCGAGGAAGGCGATCTTTTGGATGCCGAGATCCCAGTTTTTCTTGCGGGATTTTTCCTTGGCGGTTACAAGCTCCCAGTTGCCGGACGTCGCGGCGAGCTTCAGCTCGGGAATGTTCCAGTTGATCTGCTTCGCCCAGTTGATGATCTTCTGGTTGATCGAGCTGATCCCGGCATCCGTACCGGCGAGGCGGTCATCGCCAGCGCCGACGTTGATGACGCCTGTTTCAAAGTCGTCACCGAGCGCGAAGCTGGTGTAAACCGTCTGGTTCGAGTGCCATGCGCCTGCGCCACCAACCAGCACCGGCATGAAGTCTGCGGGCGGGATTTCGAAGAACTTCTGTTCGACGACGCGCTTGAGGACTGCAGTCAAGGTCGTGATGTCCAGCTCAAAGCCGAGAGCGTTTTTCAGCTCTTTCGGGAAGCGCTCGTCCATCTGACGTTGCAGAATGTAGGCATTCCGCATCTCGTCATCGGTGAGAATAACCGGCTTCCCTTTCGAGTTGCGGATCTGTTCTACAGCAAAGGGCATGTCATTTTCTCCTTATGGTTATTCTTGGACGAAGGTCACGGTGACCTCGATGGACGTACCGCCCGTCGCGGCAGTGCCGGTCTTGGCGATTTGCAGACCATCGCCAGAACCGAGCGCGTGACCAAAGCCAGCGCCCAGCGTGGTGCCGGCCGTGTTAGGATTGAGGATTGCGCCGTCGGTGACGTCTGCGATCGCCTCACTCGTGACAACCACCGGAGAGGCGTTGGTCGATTCGAGGACGACAGCAGTCGCCGTGGCAAAGTTGCCGGTAACTCGCGCGATGAAGTTGCTGACCGTGATGGCCTTGCCCGCAACCGCAGGAACGATGACCAGACCGGCATTGATCTGCGCCAGCGTTGCGGTGACTGTAACCGTGCGTGCCACGCCAGCGACCTGCGCCGGAAGCGTGTTCAGCAAAACGCGGATCAGACCGGCAGCGCCGCAGCCATCGACCGCGCGCCCGAGGATCGGGTTGACACCGCCGGACGGAGCAACGTTGCCCGCCGTGGTAATATCGACCTCAACCGGCGCGCCGCGCGTAACCGCCGCATTCGCCTGAAGAAACTGGATCGTGCCGTTGAGGGCGATTTCGAGGCGATCGCCTGAACCGTAGCTCTGGTCTTTAAGCACGTAAACTACAGTGCCGAATGCTTCATCCGAATCGGCGGCAAGGGGCAAAACCTGCGGCACGCCGCCATTGATGGTTGTGTCCAGCTTGACCGGTTGACCGGCAGACAGTGTGACGCCTGCGCCGATATTGTCGGAAACCTGCGCGGAAAGGATGGTTCCGCCGCGAGACTGCGCATCCAGCATGCCTAGCTGCGGGGTCTGCGAGAACTGATTGAGAGACTGAGTCATGGTTCAAGTTTCCTTTCGTTTTACTCTGCGGAACCGTAGTTTTGCTTACCGATGTTCATTCGATCCATCGGCAGGTCGATCATGGCCTGGCTTTTCGAGTTTTTGCGGGCGTTCTTGAGATCGTCGAAGTGCTCGCGACTGTTTTTCTTGTCGTCGTCATCTTCTTCGGCGTTCTTTTTGTTCTTTTTGCGGGAGTTGTATTCTTTCATGAAATCTTCCGCATTGTACTTTTTGCCGTGCCAGAGGACTTTGTCATCGTCCTCGTCTTTTTCGGCTTCGTTGTCCTTTTTGTCCTCGTCCTCGTCCGATTCGTTATCTTTTTCTTCTTCCTTTTCGGACTCGTTCTTTTTGTTTTTCTTGCGGTCTTTCTTTTCTTCTTCGTCTTCGGACTCGTTGTCCTTTTCCTTCTCGTTCATCAGCTGCTCATAGCGGCGGATGGATTTGGAGAGCTTTGAATCGTCGCCGGCCTCGGCCAGAACCTTGTTGATGTCGCCCAACTTGACGACTTTCCCGTTGCGCAGCTCGACGAGGGTTTCGTCATCAGCATCTTCAATGGAGACTTCTTCGCGCTTGTTCCGGAACATTTTAAACATCGGTTTTTTCCTCTTCGAGTTTTTCAATTCGTCTATCTCTGCCCGTTTTTCCGCTTGGTAAGACTTGAACTCGTCGGGAGTAAAAATCTTCGCTTGCTCATACCGCGGATCGGGCACGATCGCCAAATGAGTAAATTCAGCCTCTCTGATTTTTCGATTGTAGTCAAGAGCATGATTCTCGCCGCCGCCTTCCCATGCCGTGGGAGTGTATGCGTTCGAGACAGCCCAACCCTTTGCAACAGCAGCTTTTCCCTTGTCCGTCGTGACGATGATTTTTGACCACAACCATCCGTCCAGCTCGTTGTAAAAACAATCGGCAACAACACCATCCATATCGGTTTCGAGTGAATCGAAGTTTACATCTTGGTGCCCGACATAGACCGGTTTACCGGCAAAAGAAGGCGCCATGCGCTTCATCGCGTCGGCATCGACGAGGATGTTTTCTTCCTCGTAACCGCACAAGCCCGGCTCCATGTGGCGGGCGAAATAGACCTCGGCAAATCCACGCGCGTTGGATTTGCTGTGCGTTTTGAAGTATTCGACCTGCCGCTCGTGCTCTTCGGCCTTCTCGCGCGAATCGAATGTGCCGAGGTTCTTTCCCTCGTGCGACAGCAGGCGATATTTTCCGTCCTTCAGTTTTTCGATGTGATTCTTTTTCTCGTCGCGCGGCATGCGTAAGCTCCCTGTTCAAGTTATGCTCTCACAAAAAAAACCCCTCCGTCAAGGGAGGGGCTATTCCCAAACAGGAATCGCAACGCACCGGCACCCATAGTCTTGACCTGGATTTGAGCGCCTGCCCGTCGCGCGGTCGGTCACCGGCGGCGAGTCCCAAGTGAAAAGCCGACCGTCGAGTGCCTTGTGATCAGGGCGCACATGGCTGTCGTGAGACGTCGACCACTTATATTTTGAAATGCCGACGTCCTTGTATCGCTGCTCATGAAAGGATGCCATCATCAGCGATGTCTCCTGCCGAGCGAGGAACTTCGCCTTGTCCCGCGAGAGCCGGTATGAATGCTGCAGAATATCAGCGAGAGTTTCCGCGCGCCCGCCAGCGGCGACGTGCTGTGTGACCTGCTGGCGGAGGGAAAGGATTTGCTTTTCTGTAAAGTCATTTATGTATAACTCAAGGTTGCGACCCCACTGTTGCGAGATGCCCTTGATCTGCATATCCGTCAATTCCGGCGCGACGGTGAAACGCTTGATGGTCTGTTTGAAATCCTTGTCCGCGTGCCGTAGCGCCCACTGATACGTCCCGTCGAGCTTTTTCTGCTCGAGCCGCTCGCGCGCCGCGGCTGACATGCCGTCGATTACCTTGATGACATTTGCTTTTTGGACTGCGGCGCGAGCCGATGCTTCCGCGACAGCCATCTGAACCTCGGCGGGCACGCTCTCGATCGTCCACGCCTGCCTGCGCTTGTTGAACGTCGCCTCAAGATCGCGGAAAACCTTACTGATTCGCGCGTTAAACTGACCGGTAAAAACTCCATCGGCATAGATGATCTTCCCTGAAAGGATTGCTTTTATGAGCGGGTCGTCTTTGGCATTTCTGAACTGAATCGCACCTGTCGCACCAAGCGGCTTGAACATTACCTCAAGGAAAAATTCGTGCAATTCTTTTTCCACCGCGTCGACGTAAGAGGACTTCAAACGCAGCGGGCGGAGGAATTTCATCCTTGCGACTCCATGTCGAATGTGTCGTCGGTCTCGTCGATCTCGACGCCCAGCAGCCCACCAGCGTTGCAGATTTCTTTGAACTGCACCGCGCTGATCTCGCCAGCCTGACGCGCCTGAAGCGCGCGCTGAAACTGCGCTGTTTTGACGTCCTCTTCGTCCTTGGCGCCGAGGATGCGCAGCGGGTTGAACTCGATTTCCAAATCCTCGGGGATGAAGCCATGAATCTGCTGGCAGGCGATGTTCGTCAGAATATGCGCTGACCGGCGGAGCTGCGATCGAACCGTCGACTCGACCATCGAGTTGTAATTCTCGATGTCATCCTCGCCCGAGTTGAAGCCCGCAGATGAAATCCCGAAGAGCTTGGTCACCGGCATCTTGAGATCGCTGGCGACGCTGATTCGAATCTGCGTCAAAATGTCGGCGAGACCCGAGAAGGTCATTTGCTTCTGATCGAACTCATCTTTACCGTCGAGAATCAGGGCGGCGTTGTAATGCTTGAGGACGTTCGCCTGCTGAATACGCGCGGCGACAGTTTGACCGCCGCCCGGCTCCGCCAGCGTGCTGTTGAAACCGTTGATCTTGTACACGTCGACCTTTGCCTCGTCGAGCAGCTCATAGATCACGTTCTGGTTTTTGAAATAGGAGTTGAGCGACCTGATCAGCCCCTCAAGCTCGCTCATGCCCCAGCCACGCAGTCTCGGCTTGATGAAGCTCGGTGCCTCCTTGCCCTTCATGATCAGCAGGCGCGACCGGTGAATCCTGCGCCCGTAATAATAAAAATATTCCGCGTCGGAGTTTTCAAAGGCATCGCCCAGCCCGCGATCGACGAGGTTGAGCGTATCCATGAACAGCTCCCACATATCGAGCGCGACGAATTCAATCGGCGTGTCGGGTTTGAGCTTCTCCATATCCAGCGGCGTGTCGGGCTTTTGCGGCGTTATGATCAGCATCGCCGCGCCGCCGTAAAGACGGTTCCATTTCGCGGTTTGCGCCAGCCGGTCGATGACATTGTTTTCCTGAAAGTATTTTTTAATCAGCTCGACGTCGTTGGCATCCAGCTCGCTTGATTTGATCTCCCAGCCGCCACGCAGCGCATCGTCGACCGGCACGTCGCAGAGCGTGCGAACCAGCCCGATTTCGGCATACATCTGCGATAGGAGCTGCCGGTCGTTGCTGATGACGTACCAGCGCAAATTATAAAACGAAGGATTGACGCTCGACGCTGGCGCCGACGGCAGGCCAGGATATCCACCGGCAAACCCGAGCGCGTCGATCAGGTTGGTCAGTGAGTTGAGAGTTTCTTCATTCTTTTCAATAGACGATGTCAAAACTGCTGACCTCCTTCACTGGGTTATAACACATGACGGTCATGTCCGCTAGGTTCGGAGAAACCGTGCCAGCAGGCTTTTTGTCTATGAGTATTTTGCCAGCTCCATTTTTTTTGTAAACAACTTGCGAAAGCTCCTGCATGAGCTGATATAGGTTATCCATCTGCGAATCCAAGGAAATAAGCTGCTCGGGAGGATATTGAACGCCCTTCGTCACCGCGCGCCACGTCTTTTCAAAGCGCATGCGCAGGCGCCACCAGCTTTGCGCCTTCAGGTTCAGAAAAAAATCCCCGTTGAGAGGAGACTGCTCATCGTTCTTAATGACAGGCTCGTCGGGGTCGAGCGGGCTGGCGGAGGCAATCCACGGATAGACGCGCAGGTATTTAGGCCACTGATCGGTTTTTTTCAGGCGGTTCATCTCGCCCTTCACGCCAGCGCCGACGCCGATCGCGTCGTAATAAAGCTCGGTGATCTTGTTGCCGGTGGACAGGTCGAGCGCGTTTTGCGCGGTGATGGTGGTGTCCGTCTCCCCCCACATTTCGCAGCCAAACATGACCACACCGTGCCGCGCGCCAAAGGCGCTCTTGTCGCCACCTTCCTCGTCTCCGCCGACGTCCAGTGCTGCGATGCGCGCGCCTGAAGCCGAGAATCCAAGGCGCTTGTGAGCGTCGATCGCCGCCCGAACCCAGTCCGCGGGGATGACCACGCCTTGAACGGCGGAGGAGTAATCGCGGTCGACCTCCTGCGCGAAAATGTGAAGCAGCCCGTCGTCGGCGTATTTTTGGCGCTTTTCGTCATACCATGCCTGTGTTTTCATCGGGTTGTCACGCCAGTCGAAGATGAACACTCGCGTCTTGCCCACGGCCGGCGCGCGGTCGGGGTGCCACACATCGCCCGACATGCGCTTGCGGTAAAATATGTTTCCGACTCCGTTGACGGAGGATATATCTATCTGCACCTCTGTATTTTCGGAAAGAGCCGCCTCGATCTTTTCAGGCCTCTCATAGTGCGCGGAGTTATGTGTCGGAATAAAGGCATTTGCAAGATAAAGATGATCATTTGATGTAACGGAAATACATCTTACCGGTTCTGTCTTATTTAATTTTTCAACGCTTGTAATAGAACGTTCAATTCCATTTTTTCGTTCTTCAAATATTTTTAATTTCCTAGGAAGGAAAAAAGGTTTTATGTCTTTTGGCAAGATTACAAAAACCACATATTGATCTCTAAATCCGCGTTTATCTTTTTTAATTTTTAATGTTGCATAACCACCCAAAGAATTAACGAGGAATCTAACATCATCGGCTAATTGTTTTGAGCTTGTATAATAAGCACACGATCCTTGACTTTTGCCTGCACTCCCATCCGTATCCATTAACCCCTGCAACATCTGAATACGATCTTTTATGGAAGAGAATTTATAATCTTCTGGAATAAATTTTTCCCATGATCTTTTTCCAGCAATACCTATCTCGACAATAGCTTGTCGAATCCGACTTTTATATTTCCATCCCATTCTTCCACGAACATCCCCTAATATATATTCTATTTTTCCGCTTTTTTTAATTGTGCAATACTTTGGCAAGAATGAGGTAAAGTGTTCTACCAGTTCAGGATCAGCACTTGTTAGCTTAGGTGAATGTTTGGGAACCTGAGAAACACCGCCATCGCCAATCAAACATCCGACGACATATGGATGCAAAATTAACTTCTTTTTTCTATTAAAATCCACAGGATCAATCGAGGGAATTGTATATCTATATAAAATTTTTCCTTGAGGAGATGTATATTTGTAAGTTTTGTATAACTCTTCAGTTCTAATTGTTTTATTTTCTCTTTTTCCTCTTTTTACGTTCAAATTCCAAAGATGATGCGGACTGCACTCAATAAAATTTCCATCGCTAAAACCAACACGATAAATTTCGAATTCACCGCAATCGCGGATATTAGTTATTTTTTGAGGCTTTCCGTTTGTTCCTATTACTTGATCTTTCATTGTAAGTTCTCCCATTGGTTTCCATCCATCAATGGTAAGAATTTTTTCTGATAGAGCCAGCGCCTCGTCCTTGAAGAAAATCGTCGAGCGACCGCCGCGCCCGATCTCGTCGCCGCCCGCCGCGATGATGGAGCTTCCGTTTGCGGGGTTAAGAATCTTTTTCCACGCGAGAGAGATGCCCTGCCGCGGAATCATGAATGCGGGAAGCTTGCTGATGATAATTCGCACCTTTTCGAGGATGCTGTTCGCATCGCCGATCTTGTCCGCCATTTCAAGCGTGCGCGAACCGAAGCCGACGGTCGTGCCTTGGTGATAGATCATGAGCCACGTCGCAAACGCCGCGCAGAGCCACGTCGCGCCGACGTCGCGGGATTTTTCAACGAGACCAGGCGCTTTATCGTTGAGGCAGGACTGTAGGAACTGAATGAACTCGACCTGCCTTTGGAAAAGCACGAATGGCACATACTTTTCCTTCGCGCGCGGGTCGTAAGTCGTGACCCAGTCATTGATCCATGCGACGGGGTCGTTTTTATAGAACTCGAACAGAAGCGCGGCGTTTTCGCGCCGACGGGCAGCGGTGATATGCCGGAGGCGCTGCTGATATATATCTACGTAATCCGGCTCCCATGTCATTTACGGAGCCTCTCGTAAAGAGCCTTTGCCGCCTCGAGTGTGATCGGGATTTCAGGCTCCACGGCGGGCGCTGCCAGCGCGTCAAGATCCTGTTCGCCGCGGCGCGTGTCCACCACCGGCTTGATGAATACATCCGTCATCGAGGACAGCCAGAAGATGATGCTTCGCTCCTTACCATTCTCGATGTTCTGAACCAGCGCGCTCATGGCCTTGGCGGTGATGATCGTGCGGCCTGTATCAATTTCTTTCTGGTAATACTTGCGGAGCGTGCGCACGCTCATTCCCATCGCGCCCGCAATATCCTCCTGCGATATGCGAATCGAAGCGAGCAGCGTGACGAGGCCTGCGACCTCTTTTTGCCACTCGAACTTTTCGTTATATCCGACTTGATAATCATCGGAGGTCATTGATCAGCTCCCGTAAACTATTCAGCAAAGCGAAGGCATCAAGGGCTGCGCCGGTTAATTCGAGTCGCACAAGATCGGCATGAATGGCTCTGACCTGCTTTTGCATCTTCAGGAGCTTCCGGCGCAGGCGCACGCGAGCTATGATTTCGGCAATGGAGGAGCGCATCATTCGTCTCTCCGTGGCGGGTTGAGGTGGATGGTGCCGTCGTCATGCTCGGGGCAGAAATATGCGCGCGTGACGTGGATCGCTTCGGTGGCCTGCAGCTGGCGGATATCGCAGCCGCAATATGAGCAGATGATCCACACCCGAGCGGGCTTATATCGCGTCGGCGGCTCGGTGCGGAAGCATGGGCAGTCACAGGGTTCATGCGGTTTGGTCATTGAACCTCTCGCGCAGCATCCAGCGCCTTTTTGGTCATGCCTTCACCCTTCCAGCCCATCCTATATCTCCGGAATGTTCCCTTGCATGTTCGGCGCGTGTCAAAGTTGGAACGATAAAATCACTTCCGCAATTCTCGCATTTGAGCATATGTTTTGTTTGTTTCTTCATGGATGGCCTCCTTCCCAGTAAAATTTTGCCATCGTTCTATACCGAGATCAACGTAAGATGGGTTTAATTCAACGCCATAGCATCTGCGCCCAGTCGATTCGGCTGCAATAACAGTGGTTGAACTTCCTAAAAACGGGTCATAAACGGCATCGCCAGGCTGTGAGTTGTTCAGGATCGGGCGACGCATGCATTCGACCGGCTTTTGCGTCGAGTGGTTGGTGTGGTCGTCCTCCGGCGTCTTTTTGCCTCCTCCGACCTTGTTCAGGTTTGCGATATCCCAAACGGTCGTCTGCTTCCGGTCGCCATGCCAGTTGCCTTTTTGACCTTTGCGGACGGCATACCAGCACGGCTCGTGTTGCCAGTGATAATCGCCGCGGGAAAAGACGAACTGCTGCTTTGCCCAAATGATCTGCGCGCGAAGGTTGAAGCCGGAGGCGATCAGCGAGTCGGCGACGGTCTGTGCGTGCAAGGCGCCATGCCAGACGTATGCGACAGCTCCGCCGAAGAGCGCCCAGGCTTCGCGCCAGTCCGCTCGGTCGTCGTTTTGAACCGCGCCGGTGCGCCGGTTTTTTACGCTGTCGTGGCCCTCGCGCCACATCGGGTCGTACTTCACGCCATACGGCGGGTCGGTGACCATGAGCTGCGGCGAGGCGCCTGCGAGGAGCCGTTCGACTGCAGCGGCGTCGGTGGAGTCGCCGCAGAGGACGCGGTGGTCTCCCAAAATCCAGAGGTCGCCCAGCACGGATCGGGGCGCGGCCGGCGGCTCGGGCACCTCGTCCTCGGGCGGAGGCGGCAAGGAGGCATCGAGAATCTTCCCGATCTCGATCGGGGCGAATCCGGTGAGGGATAGATCGAAACCGGCGGCGGTCAGCGTGCCCAGCTCAATCGCCAGCTTCGTGTTATCCCACCCCGCATTCAGGGCAAGCTTGTTGTCGGCGAGGACGAGCGCCCGCTTCTGGTCGGGCGTCAAGCCGGTCAGCTCCACGGCGGGCACGGTTGTCATGCCGAGCTTCCGCGCCGCCAGCAGGCGACCGTGCCCAGCGATCAATCCGCCAGCTTCATCGATCAGAATCGGGTTGGTGAAGCCGTACTCCTTCAGGCTGGCAACGAGCTGCTCGACCTGCGCGTCGGAATGCGTGCGGGCGTTATTCTCATAAGCTGTGACTTTATCAGGTGATATGTCTAAGTTTCGGCGGGAAACGGGCATGGTGTGGTTGCTCCTTCCTGCTAATCCAAGCACGTGGGACGATTCCGGTCAACCCGCGCCCGATTATTTAATTATCGATGCGCCATATTCTGACAGTTTCAGGATCAATTCTGCGTTGAGTGACTTTTATTCCGGCGCGTTTTGCCCACGCTGGGACTTGAGTGTAGAGTCGGGAAGGTAAATCGACGCAATCTCCGATGTCCATTTTATTGAACAAAATCACGTATTTGCTTTTACGTGGATTGAGGAATTGCTTGCGAGGGATGGGCATATTTTTTTTGATTTCTTCGTGCATTTTTTTCTCCTTTTTAAGGAGCATATTGCATTTTTGAGTTAAATCAATGATTTTATTTGTGTATATAGCTATATGCACATATTAGACGTCATATTAGACTGTATATTGCATTAACTTCATCCTCTAAGTATATATATTATATATCTTTTTTAATAAATAAATAATAATAATGGAGGATGAATATTTTGTATATAGCCCCTTTCGTTATTACGCGCGCGCTCCCGCACGCCTGCACGCGCGCATGTGCGCATGTGCGCACGCGCCCGCAGGCGCATGTGTAAGAGATGGTGGTGGTGGAAAAAGTGGTGAAATGCATATTAAGCTATAACTTTGATATTGATATGCTTTATAAGTTTTGGTATGCATATATTATCAGAACTTAATAAATTCAAAGGTGAGTTGTAATAAGACTTTGATAAATAAAAGAAAAGGATGTATATGGGATGGCGACAACAGAACAAAAGCGTAACATCAAGCGGGCGGCATATATATGCCTTATTGGCGATAAAACAGGCTCTAAGTTAAAGATATCACGAGCACAAGCCATAACAGCTATCAATTCTTCAGAGAGACCAGTTAACATTTCTGTAAATCAAGATTTTGGAATGGAGATCAAAATATGAAATTAAGTAAATTAAATGGGTGCAAGGAGGATAAGAATGTCTATTTTGACATGGAAAATAAGAAATGGGCAGTGTGGGTCGAGTGTCGCTCTTTATACCACTGCAATTCGAAAGATGATGCTCTTAAATCGGCGGAAACAGAGCGGCTGATGATTGAAGAAATGGGATTTAAAATTAAAGATCATCGGCGTAAAGAATTAACACCTTCCGTTTTATATATAATGGAAGAATAGACTTGCGAGGCGTGGTATCTGGTGCTACGATTAAGACAGATAAGGCGATGAACGCCGAGTCGCAGACCTAGCCCAGGAGAAAAAAAATGACCTACCGCATCAACCCCACCACGAATAAAAAAGGCCTCATAATCGTCGAACGTCCGCATAGAGGCTGCCGGCGCGTCTGGAGCGCCTTCAGCCAACAGGACGCTCTTGAACGCACGCAAGCGGCGGCAGAGAAGTCCCGCGCCGACCTCTCTGACTTCGACCTCAGCACCTTTGACGGCGCGATGGAATGGAACGGCCATGACCTGCAGTGCCAGTCGATCATCCGCTTCGCCGACCTGACTCAGGAGATGCTTGAGGACGACGAAGAGTTCGCCCGCGAGTGCATATATTTGGACTGGGCAATGGAAGTTGAGGAAGAGGAAGAGGCGCGGACGTGATGACGGGGCGCTGCCGAGTGCGCGCATCCGGCAATCAAAGAGTGGGAGGAAATATGAACAACGATAACATACAGGCCATCCGGCGCGCGGTGCACGAGACGATCGTCGCGGCGGGAGACGCTGGCATCCCCAACGGGCACCTTTACGCGGCGCTCATGGAGAAGGGCTGCTCTTTCGATCTGTATCAGCTCATGATCGAGACGCTGAAAGGCCTTGGTTATATCACCGAGCGCGGGAACGTGCTGCGCGGCACGACGGCATGAAAATCCAAGCCAACCACATGCTCGACCTGGACCGGCTATATGGCGCGTATATGTTCGCCGAGACGGAGATCGGCGCCGGATGGAGCGCAGACCGTTCGCACGAGGCGCTGATGGCATTTATTGCCCGATGCAAAGAGATCGGAGTCGACCAAACCGCCGGTCGCAGGCTGGCGTATATTGCCACGGCGAATTGGGACGAGCTGCGGGCGCGCGGCGAGGAGGTGATCGATGTTGACTTCTGATGAACGGAAGCTGGCGGCGCGCGCGTCGCATCATGACTGAAGGAGGAAATCATGCTGACACCGTTTAAGCTGCTGATGGAGGAATGCGCGATCGACCAGAATGCCGGAGCGGAGCTGTTCAAAGTCTCCGTCAAAACGATTCAGGCGTGGATGCAGGGCGCGCGCAACGCCCCTCCCGAAGCGCTCCTGAAGTTGCAGCAGATCGCACGTGCGCAGGACGAGACCGCGAGAATCATGGCGGCATCCGATTCGATGCCGAACGGGAAAGAGCGCGGTTTGCTACGCAAATATTTTGTGCATGTCAACCCCGATAATTTAATAAAAGGGGCTTAATCTCTACGGCCGAATCGACTAGGCTGATTCTCGAACTTCGGAGCCTACATGAATCACCTAGAAGAATTTTTAGAAGCGATGGCTGCATCGGGATGCGCGACGGATAGCCATATATTTCCGGACGACAAAATCCACCGCGCCCACGCCGTCGACGATAAGCCGCAAAAGCTGAACATCACCTATCAGCTGGCGATCGAAGGCGATTTCGCCTTTGGATGGTGGCGCGATCATAAACGCGGTGCGACAGAGAAATGGTACGCCAAAAAGCCGAATATGAGCGCGGCGGAGCATGCCGCCATGAAAGCCAAGATCAACGAACGGCGCGCGGCGGCGGAAAAAGACCGCCGGAAAGCGGCACAGGATGCCCGCATAGCCTGCGAAGCGATCTGGAACAGGGCGACCACCTGCATAAGCCACGCCTATCTGACACGCAAAGGTGTGGCCTCTTATGGCCTGCGGTTGCACCACGGGTTGGTCGTACTTCCCGCCTGCACCGATCAGGGCATCCAGACCTTGCAGTTTATTACCGAACAAGGAGCAAAGCGCTTTAAGCGCGACGGCACGAAAAAGGGTGCTTGGTTTACGATCGCGGGAACGCGTGAGATTGTGGGAGTTTGTGAGGGATACGCGACGGGCGCGAGCGTGCACGAGGCGACCGGCTGGGAAGTTTGCGTTGTTTTCGACTCCGGCAATATGAAGGCCTCGATCGCGGCGATCCGTAAAAAATATCCTGACGCGCACCTTGTAATTTGCGCGGATGACGATAAATTTGTTTTTCAACAAGGCAAGCGACCGGCAGAGCTGGACGCTGAAAAAACAAACTGGCCTGCGGGCGATTCCGACGAATGGAATAAGTGGCGCGGAGCTGGTTTACTGACAAACCCAGGCTTAGAGGCGGCAGAGTCCGCTCTCAAGGCGGCGGGCGGGAATGCGAGCATCAAAACTCCGAAGTTTGAAAATCTTGCATCCCGCCCGACCGATTTTAACGATATGCACGCGCTGCAAGGCATCGATGCGCTTCGGGAGCTTCTGCTCGCGCCGTCGCATGCCGACGACATGGATATACCGCCGCACATTTTCGAGGATATTCCGATCGACCCGCCCGAAGACATGCGCGAGATGGTTCCCTGCTTTGATGAAGATTCAATCGACCCACCGATCATGCAGGGGCCGTTTAAGATTATGGGTTATAACAAGGGATTTTTCTATTATCTCCCGCGCGACGCAGGCCAGCTCGTCATCCTGAACGCGGCCGGTCATACGGAGCAGAACTTGAAGCAGTTGGCGCCTCTTGAATGGTGGAGCGAGCGCTTCGGAACGAAGAAGGGCGTGAGCTGGTCGCACGTTTCAAACGCGCTGATTCAGACCTGCTATAAACAGCGGGTTTTCACGCTTGAAAACCGCATCCGTGATTGCGGTATATGGCGCGACAAAGGGCGCGTAGTCGCGCATCTTGGCGATCATTTGTGGGTCGACGGCGTGAGGAAAGAAATCTATGACATCGGTTCGGCGTATGTTTACGAGAAAACCGCGCCTATTTTCGAAATCAGCCAGACACCGCTCGATGACCTGCAGGCGAGAAAACTTTTTCAGATTTGCGATTTTTGCAGTTGGTCGAATCAGCTATCAGCCACGCTCCTGTCGGGCTGGCTTGTAATCGCGCCACTCTGCGGATTGTTAGAGTGGCGTCCGCATATTTGGCTCGATGGAGAAACCGGAGCTGGAAAATCCTTTGTCATGAACAAGATCATCAAGCCGGTGTTAGGCAATATGGCGATGCGCGTGAGTCAGGGATCGAGCGAAGCAGGCCTGCGCCGGGCGATGGCACACGGAGCGCGACCGTTCCTGATGGACGAGATGGAGGCGGAAACGGAAAAGGACGTCGAGATGATGCGCAGCATCCTTCTTCTCGCGCGCAAGTCGTCGAGCGGAGACACCATTTTGCAAGCCGACCAGAAAACAGGTGGAACAGTGGAATATAATATTTATTCCGTATTCTGTATGTCTTCGATCAACAGCTCGGTCAGTAAGCGCGCCGATAAAACACGGTTTTCGCATTTGCACCTGAAGCGTAACACCTCGCCGGACGCGCGGCAGCATTTCCGTGACCTGAAGGCCTTTGTGAGTGAGACTTTGACAGAGCAATACAGCCGCGACCTTCTCGCGCGGACGCTGGCAAATATCCAAACCTTGATTAAAAACTCCCTCACCTTCAACGAGGCGGCGGAAGAAGTGTTCCAGATGCAGCGCGCCAGCGACCAGATCGGTGTGATGCTGGCGGGCGCATATCTGCTGCATAGTACAAAAGAGGTTTCCTACGATGCCGCGCTCGAATGGATTAAAAAGCATGAGTGGCATGAACACACGGCGCTTTCGGAACAGACCGATCAGGAGCAGCTCTTCGGGCACCTGATGACCACGAGAATCAACGTCATCGGGTCGAGCAAGCGCCACGAAACTCAGATCGGAAAGGCCATCATGGTGGCGCTCGGGCAGGAAGATGCGAGCTTCATTTCTTCGGAAGCCATCGCAGCGCTCGAGGCAATCGATATTAAAATCCGCGGTGATGAAGTCTGGATAAGGAAGCCATCGCAGCACATCGATAAATTCCTCAATAAAACGCCGTGGCACGCATCGTGGGCGGAAAAGCTGATCGAGTTGCCGGGCATTGAAAAAACCAAATCACCGAAGCGAGAAGGAAGCAGCAGCGCGCATCAGGTGATCATCAGCGCGGAGCGGTTCCGCAATCCAAACAGGCTCTGCTAAAGGAGAGAAAATGTACACGGAAGATCAGGCAAAAGATAAGTGGTGCCCCAATAGTCGCGTAGGACTTTATGTGGACGAAGTTGCAGTAGCGGTCAATCGCAACATAAACGATGGAACCGGAACCGAATATGATGTCAAGGATGACACACGATGCCGTGCATCCGACTGCATGTTCTGGCGCTGGGATGACAAGCGGTTCAAGAAATTAGGATTGGCACCCGAGCATAAAGATAAAAACAAAGATCAGCTTCCGCCGGTCGAAAAAAATCAATTTTGGCAGTACTCTCATGACGGAGACTGGATGCTCTGCGAGCGAGTCGGATATTGCGGATTGGCAGGTGCGATGTGAAAGACCACGGCATAAAACCCAGCACCGAGCATCACACGCTTGTCATCATTCGACTGGAAAATGCCAAGCGTAAAAAAGATCGGAAGGTTATCGGCATCACCACCGAATCCTTCCGGTCGATATACAATGCCGAGCGCCGCGCGCATGAACTGCGCGACAGCATGATGCTTCGCACAGAAAGCATGCCGTATCTGATCGCCACCGAAATCATCGAGAGGAAGGCGGCATGAAACAGATAAAACCGACAGAAGCGCATTTAAAATTAAGAGCTGATCTGATAGCTGTTTTACATCAGGCCGATGTTGATGCGCTTGAAATGCTGGCTATCCTTGCGCACCTCACTGGCCAGGTGATCGCCATGCAGGATCAGAGATGCATCACCTTTGACATGGCACTTGAGATTGTATCAACGAATCTCAACGCCGGAAATAAAGAGATGGTGGAAAATTTAATGGACACTAAGGGAAACGCTTAATGCCCCTCCGCGATTATCAGGAACGGATTGTTGAAGATGCCCGCGGGCACATGCGGCAAGGTATCAAACGCCTTCTTCTGGAAGCTCCGACCGGTTCCGGCAAGACGCACCTCTCCTCGCACATGATGCAAGGATGCGCTGAACGGGGATGGCCGGCGTGGTTTATGGTTCATCGGGAGGAGCTTTTAAATCAGACGGCTGGCACATTTCGAAGTTACGGACTCCCGTTCGGAATAAACGGCGAAGGCGGTCATGGCCTTCAGCTTTGGAGCGTGCCGACGCTGGCAAACCGCCGCGCCATCCTTACGCCGCCGCGGGCTATGTTTTGGGATGAATGTCATCACCTCGCCGCGCGGACGTGGGACGAGACTTTTCAGTGGGCTGCGGATTCCTTCCATATAGGATTGAGCGCCACTCCGGTCTTGCCGAACGGGAAACCGATGGGTCGGTGGTTTCAAAAAATGGTCAATGGGCCGACTGTTCCCGAGCTGATCGCGGGAGGAAATCTATCGGACTTTGAATATTTCGCTCCGGACACGCCGGACTTATCCGCTGTGCGCGAGACTGCAGGCGGTGAGTTTAATACCGCCGACGTCGAAAAGATCATGCGCGGCAAAGCGATCGTCGGCAGCATCGTAAATACGTGGCACCAGCGCGCCTTCGGACGCTTAACCATCGGTTTCGCGCCGACGGTGAAGTCCTCGAAAATGTATGTCGAGGCATTTCAGGCCGCTGGCGTTATTGCGGCACATCTTGATGGTGACACTCCCAGCGGAGAGCGCCGCGACACTGCGATGGCATTCGCGCATCGTGAAATTACTATGCTCTGGAACGTCGATCTTTTTGGCGAAGGCTTTGATCTCGCGTCGCTTGCCAATATGGACGTGGCGATCGAGTGCGGAATCATGGCGCGCCCGACCAAGAGTTTCAGGCTTAAAAAACAGCAAGATGGGCGCATCCTGCGCCTGAAGCCGGACGGAAGCAAAGGCATCATTCTTGATCATTGCGGGAATTGGCTGCGACATGGCCTGCCGGATGACGTAGTTCATTACACGCTCGATGGCAAACCACGGCGGAAGGACGCCAGCGGCGGCACTAGCGTTGCTGTCACACAGTGCGAGAGTTGCTATATGGTCTTTAGACCAGAGCCTGCGTGCCCTTTCTGCGGGCATGTGCGCCCGATCAAAGAGCGCCCGCTGGTTTACATGGAGGGTGAGCTGAAGATGATCGAGCGCGACCAGCGTGAGCGTGAAGAAGAAGAAAAGAAAGCCCGGCGCGCGCGAGAAAAGGAAGAACGCGCAGCGCAAAAAGAAAAAGACGAGGCACGCCGCAAAGAAGAGCGGCGTGAGGAAGGACGGGCGCGCACGATTGAGGAGCTTGTCGCCCTTGGTGAAGGGCGCGGATATAAAAATTCCTATTACTGGGCACAGCAAAAAATGAAGGCAAGACATGGCAAAAGAAGAAAGTGACATTCTGAATCGCTGGCGGCTCAAGTGGGCGCGCTGGGCTATACTTTTTCGCAACAACGTCGGGACAGCGCTTGCCGGACGCGAGGTTAGGAGATACACCGAGAACGGAAAAGAATATGTTGTTTTAGAATCTCCATACCGCATCGCCTTCGGGCTGATGAAGGGGTCGGGAGACTTCATCGGCTGGCGAAGCGTCACCGTGACGCCGGAAATGGTCGGCAAGAAGGTGGCGATTTTCACCAGCATTGAAGGCAAGACGGCGGACGGTCGCGTGAGTGACGATCAGCGGATATGGACAATGAATGTCCGCATGGCTGGCGGCATAGCAAATGTTATACGTGATCCAAATCAAATACCGGCAGACTGGGAACCGCACGATTAAAAAGGGCGACCCTTGCGAGTCGCCCTTCTCTACTTCGCAGGGATGACGCCTGCTTAGAACATTGAAAGTTGCACTGACAAAAGCGCCTCTTCGGTCGCTTCGTTTTCTTCGATGATGGCTTTGCGTTTTTTCTCGTTGGCGATCTTGAATTTCGCCGCGCGTTTAATTGCTGCCTTTTTAAAACCGGAGTCTTTGGCGGAGGAAAGGATATCGTTCTGATGCTCCTTATAAGGCTCCATTTCTCGCTCCATCTCCTCTAAAGACTTTGCGTATTCGCTGACGTATCCGTTCAGCATCTTCTCGCGGTTTTTAGGCTGTTCTGTTTCCTCTTTTTTTGCGGCTTGTGCCATTTTTCGTCCCTTTCATGATATTGGTTAAGATTCGGTCGAGAAAATTACTTTCAGAGCGGCCTTCCGAATCAGATCTATCCCTGATCCAGACTGCGACCGATTCGCTCAAAGTAAATGATTTTCTAGTTTTCATGCGGTTTATCCTATCAGTATTACTTTATGCGATAAAGTATTATTTTTACCCTTGCGCTTATACGCTTAAATCATTAAATTTAAGACCGTCGGGCAGTGAGTCGCCCGAATCATAACCTAGCCCAAGGAGAATAAAATCATGACAGAAGTGATCAATTTTAACGATTCGCGAATCGCGCGGGGTCTTCCGCCGATCGAGAGTGATGTTCGCGTGCAATTCGCGCGCGAAGTGGAACGCATTAATCAGGAGAAAAAACATGACAAATGAACTTGTCACCATTGAAAATCTCGTCCCAGCACAGGTTTTCGCCTACGGCGGAGCGCAAAACGTCCTCGAAGAAATAACGGCATGGGCGCGGAGCCTCGACAAAGACGCCAGCACCGAAGCAGGACGTGATACGATCAGGAGTGCTGCATATAAAATTTCCCGATCCAAAACGGCTCTTGATGCTCTCGGAAAAAATCTGAAGGATGAATATGCCGAAAAGATCAAGCCGATCGATGCAGAGCGCAAGCGCATCCGTGATACGCTCGACAGCCTCGCTGATGAAGTCCGTAAACCTTTAACGGACTATGAGAATCGGGAGAAGGCACGGCAGGAAGGGCACGAAACAGCGATCAACGCTATTGCGGCACTCAATGATCGCACATTTCAGAAATCGGAGGAAATCAAGCACGAGCTTGAACGCCTGCCGGTTCTTTATAAGCGTGATTGGGAAGAATACGGGCAACGCGCACAAGAAACGCACGATCTCGTCCACAAATCTCTGACCGGTCAATTTGCCGATCTTAAAAAGCGCGAAGAAGAGAAGGAAGAGCTGGCGCGCCTGCGGGCTGAAAAGGAAGAACGGGAACGCCTTGAGCGCGAAGAACGCATCCGGCAGGAAGCGTCAGATAAAGCCAAGCGCGACGCTGAAGAACGCGCCGAGCGTGAGCGGCAGGAACAAGAACGCCGTCACCGTGAAGAACAGGAGCGTGCAGAGCGCAAACACCGCGAGGAGCAAGAACTTGCCGAGCGTGAAAAAAAGGCTGCTGAAGAACGTGCAGCCGAATCCGAACGTGAAAAGGAACGCGCGGTGGAACGTGAGCGCCAGCGGGCGGAAGAAGAAAAACGGCGCCTCGACGCTGAAGAAAAGCGCCGCGCGGAAAATAAAGCGCATCAGGGAAAAATAAACAAGGAAGTGGTCTCCGCGCTGATCGATATAGATCATCCGGCGCTCACTGAAGAGCTGGCAAAGACGATCGTTATCGCGATCGCAAAAGGCCAGATCCCGCATGTGAAAATCAGCTATTAAGGAGATCAACATGGATCGAGCGATTGAGATTGCGGGAACTATTATTGCCTTTATGATGATCGGCGGCGCGGCATTCATGCTTGGCTGGTCGATGCGCGGAGATCGCATATACAGCGGTCTTTATACGCAGCAGATCAGCCAGCCAGTCTTTTCCGATCTTGCTAAAAAGATCGAACCGAAGAGGCGGAAATGATCACGCTGTTAAATAATCGCAAAGAACAAATCTTTTTCCCTAGGGCTAGGGAAAGGGCGTCGGTGGGAGATGTAACCGCCGACGCCTCCAAGCCCGCGACGAAACTAGACACCACCTTCTGGATGGATTTCTGGCGGTGGCGTAACCACAACACGAAAGGATAAAAACATGACACCCACCATTACAACGGCAGGCATCTACGACGTGCCTTTCAAGGACTACACAAGCCAGAAGGGACTCACGCCGACGCCGTGGCTCTCGAGCAGCGTTATCAAGACCATGCTGCAAAAATCCCCGCGTCATGCCGCATTTGATCATCCAGATATAGGCGGCGGAGCGGAAGAGGAATCTTCTAAGGTCGCCAATATTGGCACCGTAGCACACTCTCTTATACTTCATGAGCATGACGAGCGCATTGTGATCAGCCCATATCCAGAGTTTCGCAGCAACGAGGCAAAAGCATGGCGCGATAATAATATAGACGCCGGGCGCGTGATCGTGAAGCAGCCTGAATATGATGCTGCCAAGGCGATGGCGACTGCTTTTCACAAAGGCATCCGCGTCTACGAAAAGGAACTCGGAGAAGAATTCAAAACCGATCAGACCGAAAAAACGGTGGTCGCCGAGATCGAAGGAGTATGGTGCAAAATCCGCGTGGACGCGATCTGCTCCTCGCTTTGGGATATAAAATCCACCGGCGTTGAAATGACGCCATCCAAGTGGGTCAAAAATCAGCTTTACGGCAACGGATACGATGTGCAGGTGGAATTTTACCGGCGCGTCTTTAAAGCTGCCACCGGCGAGGATAAACGCATGATTTTAGGCGTCATCGAGCAGAACGCGCCGCATGATTGCTATCCGGTGGTTCTTTCCAATGCCGCCGACGCTCTCGCCGCCGCCAAGGTGGACTGGGCGCTTAAAACTTGGCGCGAAGGCATCGAGAGCCGCATCTGGATGGGATATACTCCGCGGGTCATCTACGCTGAACCGCCGGTGTGGGAGCTGTCCGACTGGGAACAGCGCCGCGTCCTTGAAAACGCCGCACAGGAGATGGCGGCATGAAAACGAGAATCATCAGGAGGATATTCAAATGACTATTCAATTCAAACCGGCTCAACGCGAAAACATTCCGCAGCTCATAGGACTCGCCGGTGGCACCGGTTCCGGCAAAACCTACACCGCTCTCCGCTTGGCGACGGGGCTGGCGGGCGGAAAGCCCATCGCATTCATCGACACGGAAAATAAACGCGCCAAGCACTACGCCGATGAATTCAAATTTGAACATGCCGATATGCGCGCGCCTTTCCGCCCGCAGGCCTATATTGACCACATCATGGCGGCACAACAGGCGGGATTTGGCGTCGCTGTTATAGATTCGACGTCGCATATATGGGCGGGCGATGGTGGAATCCTTGACTGGCAGGAAGAAGAGCTTGATCGCATGGCGGCCGATGACTGGAAAAAGCGCGAGGCCTGCAAAATGGCGGCATGGATCAAGCCAAAGATGGCGCATAAGGAGTTCGTCACCAAGCTCCTGCAGCTCAACATGCACGTCATCATGTGCTTCCGCGCGGAAGAAAAAATCGACATGATCCGCGAGAACGGCAAAACGAAGATCGTGCCGAAGGAAACAATGACCGGTCTAAATGGCTGGGTTCCGATCTGCGAAAAGAACTTGCCTTTCGAATTGACAATGAGCCTCCTTTTCACGGCGGATAAGCCGGGCATCCCGAAGCCGATCAAATTGCCGGAAAAGCTCCGGTCATTTTTTCCGCTCGATCAGGTCGTCACCGAAAAAGCCGGTCAACAGCTTGCCGCATGGTCGGCTGGCGCGGCGACGGCAGAATCTCCTCGCCGCGAGGCAGGAGTTGAATCGACATCATCCGCTGCTTCTCCTGACCTTCTGAAGGCAGGAGAATACGCGGCGCAGGGAGGCGTGCAGGCCTATGTCGAATGGAGGGATAAACTTTCGGCAGAGGACAAAGAAAAAATCAGGCCGCATAACGCGGCATGGTCGAAGCTGGCAAAAGAGTCAGACGAAGCAAACAAATATTAAACCGGCTAGATCAAGAGTGAGGTGTGCAAGTGAAACACGACTTTAAGGCTGCGCGGGAAGCCATGCGCGACCAGTTAATCAAGGAGGTGGAAAAATGACTCACGCAACAATCATTGGAGAGCTTGACGGGATACGGCACATGCTTTCGTATATATTTATATGTCTGCTTTGGGGAGTGATAAAAAAATGACCACGGAAGAACAGAAGAAGGCGGCTTTGGAAGCGTTGGATTTTATTTCCGATAGCTTTCAAACAGAAGGTAGATGGGAAGCTAGAATAGATAAAGATGCCCCGTACCGTGAAGCTATCAGAACAATCCGCGCCGCCCTCGCGAAGAAGTGCGAGGAGGTGACGAGAACGTGTAAGGGCTGCGGGATTGATATCTCGCATAAACATCCCAATGCTAAGTTTCATAGCCAAAAATGTAAAGATAGATATTGGAATGAAGTTAATCCAAGGGGGATTGGCGCACGATACGACGACTATGACGATGACCCGTCTTGGGATGCACATAAAAGCTGTTAAAGGAGAAATGGAATGACCGACAAAATCACCGCCTACAAAGGCTTCGACAAAAACCTAAAATGCCGCGATTTCCAGTTCGAGATCGGCAAGACGTACACCCACGACGGGGACGTTAAGAAATGCAAAACAGGCTTCCACGCCTGTGAGCATCCTCTCTCCGTTTTCGAGTTCTACGATCCTGCGGGGAGCCGTTTCGCCGCCGTCGAGCAGAGCGGAACCATCGACAAGGACGAGACGAAAACCGCGTCCTCTGTTATCGAGATCAAATCCGAATTGACACTCCACGACCTTATTAAAGCCGCTATCGACTTCACTTTAAGCCGAGTAAAGCAGACCGGACAGTCCAGCAACACGGGCGACTATGGCGTGGCCAGCAACACCGGCTACCGTGGCGTGGCGTTTAACAACGGGTATGAAGGAAGTGTAGAAACCAGCGGTAAGGGTTCCGTGGCGGTCGGGGTCGGCTACCAGAACAAGGGTCGCGCATCTGAAGGCAACTGGCTTGTCCTCGCGTACCGTGATAGTGAGCATGTCATTAAGCACATATGCTCGGCGAAGGCTGACGGTCGTGGAGGGATAAAGCCGGACGTATGGTACACGCTCAACGCGAAAGGTGAATTTGTAGAGGTGAAGAAATGAAACCTACTAAAGAGCAGATCGAGAAGGCGCGGGAGATTTGGGTAAATCGCGGTATATATGCTGATACTATTAAATTTGATAATTCGTATAAATACTACCACTCCGATCATGTCGCTGCTCTGGAGGCGAGGGTGGCTGAATTGCGGCGCACGATTGAACGCCTCGAAGCCGACCGCAAGCTGGCGATGGCGGAGAAGGCGTTGAGGGTAATACTTCCAATGGCGAAGGCGCACGCATTTAGACATGATGTAGGAAATAACGTTCAAATGTGCAAGGACGCTACAAACAGCCTCTAAGCGATC
>JAEHJW020002156.1_pt1 | contig 40356 bp, 71 predicted proteins | sample 9271431 | NCBI WGS metagenome assembly JAEHJW02 | reverse complement strand
GGGCGTCGGCGCGGATGTAGAGGTAGTCCCCGACGCTGGTCAGCACCGGCAGTTGGGCGTCGGCGCCGATGTAGAGGTTGCCCCCGACGCGGGTCAGCACCGGCAGTTGGGCGTCGGCGCCGATGTCGAGGTCGCCCCGGACGCTGGTCAGCGCCGGCAGCGGGGCGTCGGTGCCGATGTAGAGGTTGCCCGCGACGCTGGTGAGGTCGGCGTACTGATGCGCGTTGTGGCGAGTGATGATCAGGTTGCCGTCGATTTTCATGTGCTGCTCCCCGGCGCGGGTGCGCCTTGACAGGAGCTATCCTACGGCTAACCGTAGGTCATGTCAACGGCTGTCCGTAGTTTATCGACTAGGAATTTTTCTTAGGGCTTGTACAACCACGAAAAAGGCCGCGCGTGGCGGCCTTGGAAGCGGGAAGCGGAGGGGGTTAGTGAAGGTGCGTCAGGATGGGCTCAAGATAGGCGCGAACGAGCCACCACATGGCGGCGAGGATGATGCCTGCGCCCGTCAAAGTTCCACCGAGAACCCAGGCCTTGGTGGCTGTATGCGCCAAGCGCTCCTTCATCGTGGCGACATCCACGCGGATGTTGCCGACGTGCTCTTCGAGCTTTGCCACGCGCGCTTCCATGCCGCCATCATGGGGTGGTTCCCCACTGTGCGCAAGTGGCGTCTTGGCGCGCCTGATCGGGTACACATTGCCTGCTGACTCGCTCATGCTGGATGCTCGTTGAGCCAATCTCGCACGAACTGCGCGGACATCATCCACAAGTTGCCGCAGCGTTGGCACGTCAGCGCCAGAACCTCAAATTGCGCACCCGTGGGCATTCGCGTGGGGCTGAGCACCGAAGCCCCAACCGCTGGGGCGAGTTCGCTGCTTTCGATTGCCCAGGTCTCGTTGCCGCACTTCTCGCATCGCGTGGAGAGGATGCCGATCGCTTCATGGAAGCGCATCAAGTCGTCAGCGGCAAACATGGCTATTGCTCGGGCGTGTCGACTTCGTAGATGCGCGGGTGTTCAGTAACGGCCCACATCGCCGCGACTATCCAGCCGAGCACCGTCCAGCCGAACAGCAGATTGATCAGGAAGATCGAGAGCTGATAGGGAACATCCCGCGTGCTCGCGATCACCACGGGGATGAAGTAGAAGATCAACCCGAATATCCCCAGAACGATCAGCCCTATGGTCACGCCGGTCATGCGCACCCTCCACACATGTCGAAATTCCATCACTCGCGCCAGCCGCCCACCCAGCGCACGCGGCCGATCAGCGCAAAATCCTTCACTTCGTCCACCGATTCGGGCTTGCGCCAGCGCGGATCGGCTTGGTTGTCGGACTGCAAGAACCACGCTGATCCTATCTTCATCAGGCGCTTCGCGCGCAGCTCGCCATCGTAGCGCACCACGAACAGCTTGCCGTCCTTGCGCGCGATATCGGACGTGTCGGCCAGGATCGCGTCGCCATCCCGGATCGTCGGCATCATCGAATCGCCTCGGCCGTACACCACGATCAGCGCTTCCGGCCGCAGGCCCTTCTTGCGCAGGCTCTCCGCGCGGAACTTGAGCCGGTGCGTCTCGGCGTATTCATCCGGCACAGCGCCATCGCCCAGCGCCACGGCGGTGCGGTAGGCGAGCACTTCGGGCCAGTCTCCGCGTGTCGAGTCGGTTTTTGGTAGTTTGCCCCACGCCAAGTAATCGACCCGGAAGCCGGTTTCGCGAGCAATTTCCGGAAGCTTGCGCGTAGTGGACTGTTCGTTGCGCTCAAGGTCCGCGAGCGTACTGGGCGCCATGCGCGCAGCCTTGGCGAGCGCGTCCTGCGTCAGGTTCGCCGCCAAGCGTGCTTCACGCACTCGTTCACCTACGGTTGCCATGCGCGGATTTAAGCCCGCGCTCTGTACGGGTGCCCGTTGACAAGTAACTACGGCTAGCCGTAGTCTCTGCGCCATGAACCCATGGTCCGAAAAAATTGCTGCGCTCGAAGCCGCCGGTTGGTCACTCACGGCGCTCGCCCGCGCGGTCGGTCTGTCCCCCCAGGCGCTCTCGGACATCAAGCAGGGGCGCACTGTAGAGCCGCGCGGCATGGCTGCGGTGCGGCTGCATGCGATGCCCGTGGTGCCCCCGCGCGCGTCGGCCGACCTGCTCGGCCTCACCACCTCCAGCGACAAGGCTGCGTGACTCATGTGCGCGTTCGTCGCTCATGCGGCAAGCGTGCCGGACGGGGAGGGGAATTCTTGGGCATGAACATTCCGCAGAATTCCCAACTCACACTGAGTTTCGAGCGCGGACTTGCCGACCGGCACCTATCGCTGCGCGACTGCATGGTGCAGCAGGTCTACTCGCGCGGCCACGGTCGCGTGTCGAACTTGATGGACGTCGCGCCGAGCAAGCTCACCGAAAAGCTGGCCGGCATGGACAGCGGCGGCAAACCGCGCGGCCTGACGGTCGATGAACTCGAACGCTACATCGACAAGACCGGCGACACCACGCCGGTGCTGTACCTCGTGGACAAATACCTGCGCGACCCGCAGGCGCAGCAGCAGGAAGCGCTGGCGCGCCTGGCGTCGCTCGCCGATCAACTGCCGGCGCTGCTGAGTGCAGCGGGCATCAGCAAGGGGAAACGCTGATGCAAACCCGTAGCGACTGGCGCGCTCTCGCCCTGTGCGCATATCTCGCCGCCATCGCATGGCTTGCAGTGATCGGCGTCGCCTCGATCCTGATGGGGAGGTGGGGATGAACCGTCTGCGGCGCTGGTGGAACGCTATTTGGCTCGACGCGCTCATCATCGCAATGCTGATCTGCGTCGCGGGCGCTGTCGCAGAACTCGCGCTGGCGGGGGCGACTGCGCCGTGACCGCCGTCCGCGACCTGCGCGGTCGATGGCTGCGCATTCCGCACGATCCCGCGCGTCCCTGGGTGCTCGTGGACATGGACGTGCGGCAGACCGTCCTGCGCTGCGCGACACGCGCGGAATGCCGCGAGCACCAGCGCGTCGGCGGTGGGCAAATCGTGCGCACGCATGGCGAGCGGAGGAGGGCTGCATGATCGCGACCCTCTGGCTCCCCTGCGCCCTGATCAAGTGGAGGTACTGATGCGCCACCACTGCCATGAGGCCGCGCACGCCGGCACGCTGCCCGAGCGCGCCGACCACTTGCATGCCGCCGACGATCTGTCGCGGCGGTTGAAGGATCACGCCGAACGTACGGAGGCATGCGATGAACGCGCAGCTTGACCTTTTCGCACGCCGTCCATCGCGCGCGGTGCACACGCCAGCAGCCCGGCGCACCGATCCCCAGTCATCACATGCGGCCGCGCGGCACATCACCCGCACCGGCAAGCGTGGCGCGCAACAGGATCAAGCGGCAGCCGCCGTGCGGCAGTACCCGGCGCATACCAGCTTCGAGCTGGCGCTGCTGACGGACCTAGACCGCTACATGCTCGCGCGCCGGTTACCCGAGTGCGAGACCGGCGGACGCGTTCGGCGCGGCGTGATGCGCCGCTGCACCGTCACCGGACGCCTGGCGATGGAGTGGCTGCCGGCGTGAACTTTTTCAAGCTCTACATGGGGGACTACCAGCGCGATACAGGCGCCCTCTCGCTGGCCGAGCACGGGGCCTACTTGATGATGCTGCAACTGTACTACGCGACCGAAAAACCGCTTCCACTCGGCGCAGATTTGTACAAGATTTTGCGTGTGTCCGGAAAAAAAGAGCGCGCGGCGGTTGACAAGGTGGCGGCTCTATTTTGGATCGAAAAAGACGGCAAATTGATCAACACGCGCGCGGTCGCAGAACTCGAAAAATCGGTGCGGCAGCGCTTGGTAAATCAAGAGGTTGGCAAGCTTGGTGGGCGCCCTAAGAGGAACTTTACATCACCGCAAGAGGAACCGATTCGGTTTCAATCTACAGGCGCTAACGGTTCCGATCCAGAAACCGAATCGGTTAGCGAATCAAAACCGAACCGTAACCCTAACCATAGCCAGATACCAGATAAGAGCAAAGAGCAAGAGCAAAAGCAGCCACCGGCTGCGCCGGTGGCGTTGCGCAGTTCGGCAAAATTGGTGGCACCCCCGGACTGGATCGGGGCCGAAGCGTGGGCCGGCTTCGTGGCGATGCGCCAGCGGGAACGCCACCCGCTGACTCCGCGAGGCGCCCAGCTCGTGATCCTGGAACTCGACCGGCTGCGCTCCACTGGCGCCGATCCGGCTGCCGTCCTGGACCAATCCACCCGCAACGGCTGGCGCGATGTTTACCCCCTGAAATCCACGGGAGAAATCCATGCAAACGGCTCATCACGCGGCAAACTCAGCGCTGTCGAGCAGGTCGAGCAAGCCATCCGGGAGCGCCGCGAGCGCGAAGCCGCCAGCGCGCCGAGTGCCGCTGAATCCCATGCTGCCCACTGACCTCCTGGACTTCGTGTGGCTGCGCATGGCGGCTCGCTACGGGCACGCCTGGGTATCGCAGTACGGCGCGCGGCCCGAAGGCGCGGTTGCTGCGGAGTGGCGCGAGACGCTCGGCCCGCTGACGCAGGCGCAGCTCAATGCCGGGTTTCAGACGGATGCCCAACGCGGGGCGGATTGGCCCCCCAGCTCCGGCAGTTTTCGGCGCGCGTGCCTGGGGATTCCGCCGCTGGCGCAGGTGCGTGCCGAGTGCCGGCCGGGCTGCCCGGCGATCTCCCGCTTCACGCGCGGCGTGATGGCTGTCATCGACTCGTTCGCCTTGCGCCAGGCCACGGCCGAGCGCGCCGAGCGAATGCTGGCGGAAGGGTACGACCTCACGGTGGCCGCCGTGATGCGCGGCGAGGAGTTGCCTGCCGAGCCGGTGGGGGTACTGGGGTACGAAGTCGACGCGCGGGATGCCCACTACACCCCAGAGGTAGGCGCGGAAGCTCTGCGGGGCCTAGAACGTGAGATCGGGCCCGCATGACCCCCATCCATCCCACTGACTGGCGCCTCGCTGGCACCGGCAAGATGACCGACGCGCAGCGGCGCCTCCTGAATGCCGCATGCGGCGACTTGGCCGCACATCTGCCCTGGCATGGCATCCGACTGAGCCACGACGACTACCGGCACATGATCGCCGGCACGCTGTTGGGGTGGCGTGCGCTCCCCGGTATCGACCTGGGCGACGCCAAACGCGGCTGGATCATGCTCGGGGGCTCAAGCGTGGCCCTCACACGCACGCAGGCCACCGAGGCCATCACGCTGGCATTCCATTTGGGAGATTGCCCGCAAGATCAGGGGCTGCCTTCGGCCCCCGTCGCGTGGTGCGATGTGATCTGCCTTGCGCGCCGCATCCCAGATAGCGAGAGGGAGGCAGCATGAGCGCGAAACGCGTCCAACGCCCGTTCGGCATCCCGGCGCACATGCATACGCCCATCTCGCACGCCTTCGCTCCAGCGCGCATGGTGCGCTTCGCGGAAGGTGTCTACTCCATCGAGGAGGCAGCGCGGATGACGGGTCTCACACCCACGCAAGTCAGCAAGCGCGTGCAGTATGCATGGCAGCGGAATCAGCGGTGCGCTCTGGCAAGCATCACGCGGAGCGCGCCGGCATGATGCGCGCCCTCACTCGCACGTCCGCATTCAAGCCGTCGCAGGTGCGCCTGCGCACGCGGCGCACTGCGACGGTTGCCCGGCAGTCCGCGCGCAATCAGCCGTGCCTGATCCGGCTGCCCGGCTGCCTGCACGACGCGGCCACGACGGTGCTGTGCCACTACAGCCTCATGGGCTATCACGGGATGGGTCTCAAGGCGCCGGATGACCTTGGAGCCTACGGCTGCGCCAACTGCCACGCCATCGTGGATGGTCGCATGGCGCGCCCGGATGGCTACACGCGCAACGATGTGCGCTTGGCGCACGCAGAGGGCGTGATGCGGACGTGGATGCTGCGGGGAAGGGCCGAATGACTCCCATCATGGCTGCGGCCCTGCGCGTTTCGAGCGCGGTCCTGTTCACTGTCTTGTGGATCGTCGGCACCGAATGGGGCTACTCGCATGCCATCGAGTTGCGCACGCAGCGCAGGGAGTCGCAGGCGCAGGCCATTACGCGCGCCCGCGATATGCAGCACCTGCGCGACTTGCAGCAATTGCGCGAGTGCCAGATGCGTGTGTTGGAGAGCTACGACTACCAGCAGACGGATTTGATGATCGCGCATTCAGCCCTCAAGCATGCCGGGATGGAGCGCTGACATGCTCCGGCGCGCATCCAAAGACGGCAACCATGACGCGATCAAGGCGCGATTTGTCGAACTCGGGTGCAGCGTGGTGGACATGGCTGCCACGGGCATTCCCGGCTGGCCAGACCTGGCCTGCGGCTGTGTAGGGGTTACCCAATTGGTCGAGTGCAAGAACCCCGCGACCAGCTATGGGCGCGCCGGCTTCAACGCCAATCAGACGGCGTTCTCCCGCGACTGGCGCGGCGGCCGCGTGTGGATCGTGCGCAGCCCCGACGAAGCCACCGCGCTGGTGCAGACCTGGCGCCGCGAAACGAGGAAACGAGCATGACGGACGTCCGCAAGCTGCTAGGTCGACTCAATCCGCGCAACTCGCAGTATGAGGTTGGCTCGGGCGGCATTCCCACCCTCACGCCGCAGGACATCGCCGCTGGCCTAGGGATGGTGCGCAATGAGTTGGGCCGCGACCTTCTGTGTCATGTCTGGTGGCCCGATGGTGCGCAGCGCACACGTCAGCAACTGCTGACGCACCTGCGCGACATGCAACTGGCCGAGTGGATAGCGCGCATGCGACGCTTGGAAGCCGCGAACCTGGCCTATCACATCGCCTGCGAACTGGCCGATGGCACCCACGGCCGAATGCGCGGCGAAGTGCACCGCGCGCACTCGGAAGTCGAGGATGGCAAGGGGAACATGTGGCCCAGAATTGGGCCGCAGTCACGCTACAGGGCCATCCGGGAGGCGGTCCTGGCCGAAATGAGCGACCCGCATCTGTGCCCAATCTGTGGCGGCTCTGGCGAAGTTACCGCGGATGCGATCATTCGGCAGTGCAATCGATGTAGTGGATCGGGGCGCGCGCGGCTGACGGATACCGATCGCGCAGAAGCCATCGGCGCCACGCGCCAGGCATATGCAAAGATTTGGGCGCCCCCCTTTGAGTGGCTGATTTCGGAGTGCGCGCATGCCGAACGAAAGGCGGCTGCACAATTGGCGCACGCCTTGGAAATCGCAACGTGACAGGTTGCGGAAATATGCCCATACTTTGTACAACCAATGTCACCACCGAAGCCCGGCCACGCGCCGGGCTTTTGCGTTTCCGGAGCCTGAAATGACCCAGATGATCCTCGGCTGGCTGTTCATGGTCGCCATCCTGGGCGCCATGGTATGGCTGGCCTACCGCAGCGAGTCGCGCGGCGAGAAGGAGCATCGCAAGTGAGCGGCGAGGAGAGTGCCGACATGCAGCGCATGCTCGGGCAGCATGGCGCGCGCCTCGATGAAATGGAGCGCTGGCGCGGCCATATGGAAGATCGCATGAATGCGCGCTTTGACCTGCAGGATGCGCAGCTCGCGCGGATCAACACGATCCTGGACAAGCTGGCCGGCGGCTGGAAACTGATCATGATCTTGGGTGGGTCCGTGATCCTGTTGTCGGATGGCGCCGTGCGCCTGTATCGCATGCTGCTGGCGCGCTGATGGCCGACGGCAGTAACCGCAAGGTGCGGATCGAAGGGCGCACCTACACCGCGCAGGAAGTCGCCGATTTCCTGCACGTGCCGCTCCGGCACATCTGCGCGGTGCTGGACAAGATCAAGCTGGCGCCGATCACGCCCACCTGGGCGCTGTTCGGGCGCCCGAAAACGCAACAGAAATCGTGACGCGCATCGCCGCTTTGCCACCCCCTGGGCAAGCGCTTGCCGCGTCATGCCGGCAGCCGATGGTCCTAGCTCCACCGGCTGCCTTTTTACTCTCGGAGTTGATCGATGGCCGCTGACAATTTCCCCGCATGCTGGGCGCAGTTGCTCGGCAACGAGGGCGGCTACGTGGACAATCCCAATGATCCCGGTGGCGCCACCAACTGGGGGGTGACCGAGGCCGTCGCGCGCGCCAACGGCTACACCGGCGACATGCGGATGATGTCGCAAGCCACCGCCGAGAGCATCGCCAAGCGCGAGTATTGGGATGTGGTGCAGGGCGATGATTTGCCTGCGCCGCTCGATTTTCAGGTGCTGGATGGGGCCTACAATTCAGGGTCTGGGCGCTCGGCGGAGTGGCTGCAACGCGCAGTCGGGGTGCAGGCGGATGGCCAGATCGGCCCCGTGACGCTGGCTGCCGTGGAGCGCATGCCCATCTCGCAGATCATCTGCGGCTACAACGGCGCGCGACTGGCGTTTCTGGCCTCCCTTGGCACGTGGCCCGATTTCGGGCGCGGCTGGGCCAATCGCATCGCCAACAACCTGGCTTTGGCAGGGGAGGGTAAGCCATGATTTTCCAGCGCCGGCTGACCGCCGACTGGCGAGCGGCCCACAAGTGGGGGAGCATCCGGCTCAAGGCTCTGGCTGCCGGCCTCGTTGCGCTGCAACAGGGGTGGCCCAACATCCCTGAGGCATGGAAGGGCGCTTTGCCGCCATCCGTACCGCATTGGCTCGGCTACGCGGCTATCGCGAGCATTGGGGGCGCTGCCTACGCGCAGCTCACCAAAGCCGCCACGCCGGCGCCGAAGCCATGAGCGCCTGGCGCAACATCGCTGCGCAGGTGGGCAAGATCGGCGAGACGCCGGCGTTCATCACCGCGATGGCGCATATGTGGTTCGCCTTCTCGGCGCTGGCCGTCGCCGCGCGCTACGGGCTCACGCTGTGGGTAGCGGTGCCGCTGTTCGTGGGGCTGGCTGCCGCAAAAGAATTCTTCTTCGACCTGAAGTTCGAGATCACCCCGCCGCAGACCGTTTTCACCAGCGCCGAGGACTTCGCCGAGTACATGCTCGGCGTGCTCGCCGCCCTCCTGATCATCCACTGAGGATTTGTCATGACTTTTCCGCTCGCCATCGAACCGCATTGGAACCCAGCCGCCCCGGCCGTGGACAACGGCGCGCTGCTGTGGATTGTGTGGGTGCAGAAAACTGGTAAGCCGTTTATCCAGAACGACGGGACGGTTTCCGGCGGCAATTCTCCATGCTCTGGGCAATGGGTGGAGATTCCGCCGGACCAAGTGCCACCCCAATGGGCGCAAACTTACCCTAATTTGACCGCACCCCAGAAGTGGGTGTGCAGCGACCCCACGCAGCCCGGCGCGCTGATCTACCAGTATGCGGACCTATACGGCCGCGCGGGCTTTGATCTGTGGGTGTTGGGCGCCGAAGCGCAAACGGCTTTGGCCGCATCCAATGCGGTGCTGGTGGACACGCTGCCGTCCTATCTCGCCCCACCCCCGGCGCCTCGCGTGGCGCCTCCACCGCCAGTTCCCGTCCCGGTGCCCCCTCCGCCTGTCGGATTCTGGGAATACTTGGCGGAACTGCGCGCGCGCTTTGAAGCGCATTTCTGATGTTCGGCTTCTCTCCCTGGGCGCTCCTGGCAGCCGGCGCCGGCTACGTGCTGGCTGCTGCGCTCGGGTGGGCCGCGCTGCATGAGTACGGCGTTGCTGCCAAGCAGGCGGCGCATGATCGTGCTGCCGTAGCTGTGGCCACGGCGCAGGCGGCCAACGTCGCGCGCACCATGCAGGCGAGTGCCGACCAGCAGCGCCTGGACTATCTCCACACGCTGCTGGCACGCGCCCAGATGGCCTATGCCACGCAGCAGCAGATTGCCGCTACCAGCGCGCGCCACCTCAGCGCGGCCAACATCAAGCTGGGGGCTCTGACGGCGCAGGCGCCCCCAACGGCGTGCATTCGGCAGCCCATACCGGCGCAGGTGGCGCAGACGGCGCTATGGACGCACTGATGCGCTCGCGCTTGAGGGCGCGGTAGATCGTCGCGCGGTTGATGCCCTCGGCTCGCGCCGCCGAGTATCCCGATTCACCCGAGCGCACCCGCTGCAGGGCGCGCTCGGTGGCTGCGGATGGCCGGCCGCTCACGAGATGATGGCCCACTCCCGGCCCCGGTCTGCGACTATGACGGCCGCCGGGGGCTGACCATCTCCCACCGGGGCGAGCCGCAGGCTGTCTCCCTCCACCAGATGCAGTCGCCGGCTCGCGGATTGGTATTGCCGGCGGCTGATCGTCATGTAACGCCCCCCCTCCACACGCGCGCGGAGCGATGTCACCTGCCCGGTGGTGCTGTGTTGCGCCTCGACCCATATCACTGCAGTGGATGTAGTGGTCATCTCGTCTCTCCCCGTCGGGCCGATCCCGACCGTGGAGACAGTATAGCGCATCATGCGCTATATGCAACTACCGTTCGGCGGGTAATCCTGAACATTTGAGGCTGAAACATGCGCCTAGCATCGATCGTGCCAGCCCTCGCACTCGCAGCACTCTGTGGCTGCACACCCCAGATGGCTGTCCGACCCGGCAAGCCGGTCATCGTCACCCGCGTCCAGTACCAGCCCATCCCGGCGTACCTCTTGCAGCCCTGCCACATCCCGCGGCCGCCGCTTACCGATTGGGCAAGCGCCATTGCTGCCGGCAACACCCTCTACACGGCCCTCACGGCCTGTGCCGCGCAGGTCGATGCCATCCGTACCACAGGATCAAAGCCATGAGCGAAATCGCCAACTCCACAGCTTCTGACGTCACGCCCGCCGCCACGCAGACCGAAGCTGCCGCGCCAGCACCGGCTGCCCCCCATCCCGCCATCGGCATCCTGGCCGAGATCGAAACCGTCCTTCGCGATCTGGACGCCATCCCGTCCCACATCGCCGCGTGGGTCAAGGCCAAGCTCGCCCAGGCCAAGGCTACGCTCTGATTTGTTATCGATGAAAATCATACACTTACAGACGATAGTGCCATGAAAGGCGGAAAGCGCCCAGGCGCTGGGCGCCCCCCGGGCAGCCGCAACAAGCGCACCGACGCGCTCCTGGCAGCGGTCCAAGCATCCGGCGTGACGCCGCTCGACTACTTGCTGAGCGTCATGCGTAACAAGCGCGCCGGCTCGGTTGCGCGCCTCGATGCGGCCAAGGCTGCAGCGCCCTATGTGCACGCGCGCCTCGCATCGGTCGAGCTGACGGGCGACTCCGACCACCCGCTCGAGCACACGGTGAAGGCGGATGCCAAGCAAGTCGCTGAGTTGCTCGCCGCTGTCCAGACCAAATACTGAGCAGGCTGCGCTCGAGCAAGCGGTCATCAAGGCCCTGTGCGAGCAAGACCATCTGTTCTTCACGCGGTACTTTTTCAGGCACCGGCAGGGGATCAAGTTCCGGGTCAACTGGCACCACTACCTGATCGCCGACGCCGTGCAGCGCGTGATCGATGGCAGCTCGCGCAATGTCGTGATCAACGTGCCGCCGGGCAGCTCCAAGACGGAGCTTGTGGCGATCAACCTGATTGCCCGAGGGCTCGCGCTCAACCCGCGCGCGCGCTTCCTCCATATCAGCTATAGCGACGATCTGGCGCTGCTCAACAGCGAGACGGCGCGCGAGATCGTGCAGTCCGACGAATACCAGGCGCTCTGGCCGCTGAAGATCAGCGACGACGCCAAGTCCAAAAAGCGTTGGAACGTCCTCGCCGACAATCGCACCGCCGGCGGCGTGTACGCGGTCGCGCTCGGCGGCCAGATCACCGGATTCCGGGCCGGCCACATGGAAGCCGGCTGGCAGGGCGCGGTCATCATCGATGATCCGCTCAAAGTGGAGGATGCCTACAGCCGAGCCGCGCGCAACAAGGCGAATCGCAAGCTGGTTTCGACGGTCAAAAGCCGTCTGGCGATCCCCGACACGCCGATCATCATGATCATGCAGCGCCTGGCAGAAGAAGATCCGACCGGCTTCATCAAAGGCGCGAACGTCCCCGGCAACTGGGAGTACATCGAGGTTCCGGCGCTGATCACCGACGCCTACGTGGAGCGGCTGCCGGAAAAGCTGCGCGCGCTGGTGGAAAGTCCCGAGCGCGATGACGAAGGCCGCTACAGCTACTGGCCGTACAAGGAGCGCCTCGCCGATCTGCTCGCCTTGGAGCGCGCCGATCGCTACGTGTTCAGTGGCCAGTACATGCAGCGCCCGAGTCCGCTCGGCGGCGGCATCCTGCGCAGCGAGTGCCTCGGACGCTACGCGGTGCTGCCGGAAATGCACAAGCGCGTGATCTACGCCGACACCGCTCAGAAGACCAAAGAGCGCAACGATTACAGCGTGTTTGAGTGCTGGGGCCAAGGCAAGAATGGTCGCATCTACCTGATTGACCTGATCCGTGGCAAGTGGCCCGCGCCCGAACTCAAGAAGCGCGCCATTGATTTTTGGGACAAGCACCTGGCAGCAGATTGGCCGCACAACGCGCCGCTGCTCAAGATGCGCATCGAGGACAAAGCCAGCGGCACCGGCTTGATCCAGGACATCCAGCTCACCGGAGCGATCCCGGTCGAAGGCATTGAGCGCAGCACCGACAAGCTCTCGCGCGTCATGGACGTGGTCAGCTACATCGACGCGGGGCTGGTGTGCATTCCGGAGCATGCGCCCTGGGTCAGCGATTTCTGCACGGAGTGCGACAGCTTCACGCCGGATGACACGCACGCGCACGACGATCAGATCGACCCCATGGTCGACGCGATCAACGATCTTCTCGGCAAAGGCCGAGTCACCAATCTCTGGGCGAAACTCGCATCATGAGCCGCAAGAACCGCACACGAACCACTGCGAGCGTGCGCGACGCGGCAGCGCCAAAGGTCGCTGCGGTCGGCACGCCTTGGCGCGCGCAGGACAGCTTCACCAACTTCCTGGCGCGCACCGGCTACGGCACGGTCAACCAGGGCAGCGGGGCCACCTACAGCTTCGACTACATCAGCCGCAACCGCGTGCAGATCGAAGCGATGTACCGCTCAAGCTGGATCGTGGGGCAGGCAGTGGACGTGATTGCCGAGGACATGACGCGCGCCGGCATCACGCACGAATCCGACATGCCGCCGCAGGACAAGGCTAAGATCGACTCGGCGTTCGAGCGCCTGCAGCTCTGGGACAAACTCTGCGACACGATCAAGTGGTCGCGGCTGTACGGTGGCGCCATCGCCGTGCTGCTGGTCGACGGCCAGAAAATGAGCGACCCATTCCGTCCGGAGACGGTGGAGCCGGGGCAATTCAAGGGGCTGCTGCCGCTGGACCGCTGGCTGGTGGTGCCGTCGCTGACACATCTGGTGCAGGAGCTTGGCCCGGAGTTCGGGCTGCCGATGTACTACGACGTGGTGGCCGACGGCATGGCGTTGCAACGCCAGTCGATCCACTACACGCGCGTGCTGCGCTTTGACGGCGTGGATCTGCCCTACTGGCAGAAGATCACGGAAAACCTGTGGGGCATGTCGGTGCTCGAACGCCTGTTCGACCGGCTGATTGCCTTCGACAGCACCACGGCAGGCGCGGCGCAGCTCGTATACAAGGCGCACCTGCGCACGCTCAAGATCAAGGGTCTGCGCGACATCATCGCCATGGGCGGCCCGGCGATGACCGCGCTGGTCCAGAATATCGACTTGATCCGGCAGTACCAGTCCAACGAGGGGCTGACGCTGCTGGATGGCGAGGATGAATTCGCGGTCAACCAGTACGCATTCAGCGGCCTGTCGGACATGATGCTGCAGTTCGGCGAGCAGCTTTCGGGTGCCCTGCAGATCCCGCTGGTGCGGCTGTTCGGGCAGTCGCCGGCGGGCATGAATGCGACGGGCGAAAGCGATCTGTCCAACTATCGCGACACCATCCGCCAGCAGCAGGAACGCCGCTTGAGCGCGCCCCTGACGCGCCTCATTCAAACCGTTGCGCGGTCGGAGGGCGTCGATCTGCCATCGGACTACAACTTCGTTTTTAACTCGCTCGAGCAGATGGGCGACGACGAAAAAGCCGACATCGCGCAAAAGGTCAGCACGTCGATCCTGGAAGCATACGATGCCGGCGTCATCGACCTCGAGGTCACGCTGCAGGAGCTGCGCGCGCTGTCCAAGGTGACGGGCATCTTTTCGTCGATCACCGACGAACTGATCGCAGAAGCCAAGAACGCGCCGCCCAAGATTTCGGAGCTACCTGATGGCCCACAGCCGCCCAACCCGGGACGACCGCCCAACCCGGAAGAAGGTGCGCAGCCCGGTGCGCGCCCGGCGGGCGGAAACGCACTACGCGACCCAGCTTCGCAAGGTGGCGCGACAGGTGGGCGACCTGATCAGGGGGTTTCCGCCTGACGATCCGTCGATCGTCCCGACCGTGCGCGAGATGCTGGCGAAGTATGCCGAGGCCTTGGAGCCGTGGGCGATTGCCGCGGCGCGCCGAATGGTCAGTGAGGTCAACGCGCGGGACGCTGACATGTGGATGCGCGCGGCGCAGGAAATGTCCACCGAGTTGCGCCACGAACTGCGCAACGCGCCCACCGGCGAGCTGATGCGCGACCTGATGGCTGAACAGGTGACGCTGATCAAGTCGATCCCGCTTGAGGCGGCGCAGCGCGTGCACGACCTGACGCTGGAAGCGATGGCGGACGGGACGCGAGCGCGAGAGATCGCGGAAATGATCATGCGCTCGGGCGAAGTGGCCGAGAGCCGCGCGACGCTGATCGCGCGCACTGAGGTTGCCCGGTCGGCTTCGACGCTCACGCAAGCGCGCGCGCGGCATGTGGGCAGCACGCACTACGTCTGGCGCACCAGCGAGGACAGCGACGTCCGTCCTGGGCACAAGGCGATGAATGGCAAAACGTGCGAGTGGGCCAATCCGCCAGCCGTGAACGAGGGCGGACGAATCATGCACCACCATCCCGGCGAGATTTGGAATTGCCGGTGCTGGCCGCAGCCAGTGCTGCCGGAATAACCCTGCTGGAGGATTGCGCGCCGTGCGCACGACAAATGACGAGGGCTCGCGCGCGCGCAGCCACGACCGGGCCGAGTTTTTCACGCCATCGAAGATCAGCCCGAAGCAGAGCATGACGCCGGAAGGCTTCCTGCTGTGCGTCGGCGTGCCGATCGCGCGCACCGGGGAAATGCTCTACGCCGCCGGCGAAGTGCCCGTGGAGGCGACTGCAGACGGACTGGTGCGCATCGCGCGCGACGCGGCCGAGGTATTTCGGGGCGAGACGATTGCCAGTTTCGAAGGTAAGCCGGTCACGGTGCATCACCCCGACGATTTCGTCAGCCCCGAGACCTGGCGCGAATTGGCCGTCGGCACGGTGATGAATGTGCGCCAAGGGAGTGGCGTGGAAGATGACTACCTGCTGGCTGATCTGCTGATCACCGCGCAGGAGGGTATCGAGGCGGTCCGGAAACACGGGCTGCGCGAGGTGTCGTGCGGCTATGACGCCGAATACGAGCAGGCAGAACCCGGGCGCGGGGTGCAGCGCAACATTCTTGGCAATCACGTGGCGTTGGTGAGTCAGGGCCGCTGCGGTCCGCGCTGCGCAATCGGAGATCAAACCATGGCAACGAAGAATCGAGTGAAGGACTTCCTGATGCGCGCGTTCCGGGCAAAGGACGCGGCGGAAGTCGAGAAAATCTGCAAGGAGGCCGAAGACGCTGAAGTCGAGAGCGCCGAGGAGAAGGCGGAGCGCGAGCGCACCGAGAAGGCCGCGCGCGCGGGCGATGCCGCAACGCGCCTGGTGCTGGACAAGCTGGATGCGCTGTCCGAGAAGCTGGACGCGCACAGCGAAAAGATCAAGGCACTGGAAGAAGCCGTCGAGGATGACGATGACGAGAAGGCCAAGGATCGCAAGGCCAAGGACAAGTCGGCATGGGATGCCGAGCTGACCGCAGAAGAGGCCGAGGAGATCGGCAAGGAGGGCGTGACGCTCTACACCGGCGACGTGGCCAATACCATCGTCGCACGGGCCGCGATCCTCGCGCCCGAGTTGCGCATGCCCACCCTGGACGCCAAGACGTCCGACGCCAAGCGCGCGGTGGCGCTCTGCCGGTGCCAGCGTTCGGCGCTGGACGCCGCCTACAAGACGGCGCAAGGCAAAGCCGCCATCGACCCATTCCTGGTGGGCGGCTTCACTGCCGACTTCGGGAAGCTCCCGACGCCGCTGGTGAACGCTGCCTTCCACGCCGCTGCGCAAGTCATGAAGGCGAGCAACAACGCTGACATGCGCGCATCGGTCACCACGCGGGACTTTGGAAAGCGATCCACGGTCGCCGACCTGAACGCCGCCAACCGCAAGTTCTGGGCCGAACGGCTCGCCAAGTAAGGAGAGGACGCCATGTCCAACGCAATCCTGTATCGCATGTCGTCCGGCATTCCGGGCGATGTCAGCCGCAAGGATATGTCCACCATCGAGAGCTTCCAGTTCAGCCCGACGGCGCCGTTCGGTGTCTACGGTGTGGCTGCCAAGGTCTCGGGTAGCAACCTTGTGCCCTTCACCGGCGGCGAAACCGCTGCCTCCCTGTACGGCTTCCTGGTGCGCCCGTACCCGACCAACGCCGGCACCGAGGGCCTGGGCGTCTCGACGCCGCCGCAGTCTGGGGGCACCGGCAACGTCCTGCGCCGCGGCTACATCTCGGTCAAGGTCAACAACGGCACAGCCGCCCAGTACGGGCAGGTGTACATCCGCGTCGCGCTCAACGTGTCCATTCCAGCGGGCGTGATCGGCGGCGTGGAGGCGGTGGCCGACAGCACCAATACCGTTGCGATCGACGCGCAGTTCATGTGCTCGGCGGACGCCAACGGCAACGCCGAGATTTCTTACAACATTTGATCCCACCACCCACAAGCTCACGCACGAAGGCCCCGCAAGGGGCCTTTTTTGTGGGCGCGTTTCGGAGAGCAAACCCCATGAACAAGCAGTTGATCCTCCCGCGCTCCATCAAGCGCGCCTACACCCGCGACGGGCTGATGACGTTCGATGCGGCCACCATCGATTCCACCGGCGTCTTCCTGGTCGGCCAGTTGGAACGGCTGGACCAGAACCTGCACGCCCCCCTTGCGGCCGTCACCTGGTCCCGCGACATCGACCTGCGCGAGGATGTATCCATCGCCGATGAAGTCGGATCGTTCACGAATTCCAGCTTCGCAGCGGCGGGCGGTCCATCGCCCTACGGCAAGAGCTGGATCGGCAAGGATGCGGACGCCATCACCGGCATCGCCCTGGACATCGGCAAGACCGCATACCCCCTGAACCTGTGGGGCATGCAGCTCGGGTGGACCATCCCCGAGCTGGTCTCGGCCCAGCAGCTCGGGCGCCCCGTCGATCAGCAGAAGTTCGCCGGGATGCAGCTCAAGTACCAGATGGACATCGACGAACAGGTGTACATCGGCGACTCGGTGCTGAATGTGCCGGGCCTCGTGAATTCCACGCTGGTGACGGCGACGAACGTCCCGAGCGGCGGCACGGGCACCACGTGGCTGACCAAGACGCCGGCGCAGATCCTCGCGGACGTCAACACGCTGCTCAACAGCACCTGGGCGGCTTCCGCGTACGCGGTGTGCCCGGACCGGCTGCTGGTGCCCCCGGCGCAGTTCAGCCTGCTGGTCGGCACCGTGGTGAGTTCGGCGGGCAACATCTCGCTGCTGAACTTCATCAAGACCAACAGCCTGAGCAACTCCGTCAACGGTCGCCCGCTGGACGTGCAGCCGCTGAAGTGGCTGGTCGGCCGCGGCGCCGGCAGCACCGATCGCATGGTCGCGTACACCAAAGACATCATGCGAGTGCGTTTCCCGCTGGTGCCCTTGCAGCGCACTCCGCTGGAATATCGCGGCATCCAGCAGCTGACCACGTACTTCGGGCGACTGGGCCAGGTCGAGTTCGTCTACCCCGAAACCGTGTCGTACGCGGACGGCATCTAAGCCTCCAGCAACGCTTCGTCCGGGAAATGATCCCCCGTGGCGGGGGATCATTCAGGGTCGCGTCCACCATTTCGAGGAAACCATGGCCACCATCCATGTCACCAAAGCGTTCACCCTCACGCACGACGACGGCGTCAAGCAGTCGTTCGGCGTAGGCAAGCATGAGGTCGCCGACCACGTCGCCGCGCACTGGTACGTCAAGGCGCACGTCGAGGCGCCTGCGCCCGCGCCGAAGCCCAAGGCGGACGCCGACACGTCCGGCAAGGATGCCAAGGCTGCCGATCAGCCGCGCGCGAAGTAAGCTGATCCTCCATGCCGATCACCGCCGCCCAGTTCGTCGCCGATTTCCCAGAATTCTCGAACGCCACGACCTTCCCGGTGGCGTCGATCGATTTCTGGCTGAATGTCGCCAGCCTCACGCTCAACGCGCAGGCGTGGGGTGCGCTGCTGGACATGGGCACCGAGCTGTTCGTGGCACATCACATGGCCATCGCTGCGCGCGATCAAGCGGCAGCGGCCACTGGCGCGCTCCCTGGCACGCAGACCGGACCGACGGCGTCCAAGGCGGTCGACAAGGTCAGTATCAGCTATGACACGGCGGCGGCCGCAGTGAACGGCGCGGGCTTCTGGAACCTCACCAGCTACGGCACGCGCTTCATGTTCTACTCGCGCATGGTCGGCGCCGGCGGCATTCAGCAGGGCATGCCAGGCCCGTGGCCCGGTTTTCCCGGCAACCTGAGCCCGATCACGTGAACAAGTTCGGCGCGCGGGTCACCGCAGATCGTTTGCCGCAGTTGATCAAGTCTCTGCACGCGCTGGCCGCGCGCCGGGTGATGGTCGGCATTCCGGCCAGTCGCGATTCGCGCGAAGACGGATCGCCGATCAGCAATGCTGAGATCGGTTACATCCAGGAGTTCGGTGCGCCCGAGGCCAACATCCCGCCGCGGCCGTTCCTGGTGCCGGGCGTGGAGTCGGCGCAGGATCAGATCGTCAGTCGCCTGCGACGCGCTGGCGCAGCGGCGACGCGCAATGATCAGACCGGCGTCGAGCAGCAGTTGAACGCTGCAGGCATCACCGGCCAGACGGCGGTGCGCGTGCAGATGACGGACGGCGATTTCGAGCCGCTGAAAGCGGCCACGTTGGCCGCGCGCCGCAGCCGTGGGCGCACGGGCACGCATCCACTGATCGACACGGGGCAGCTCCGCAACTCGATCACCTACGTCTTGCGCGATGCGCGCGTCGGCGCGAGTGGTGAAGGCATGGACGCGGCGCCTGGCGACAGCGCGGCATCGAAGGTGCACACCACCGAGTTCCACGGCGAGGAAGGCCGCGCCGCCACGCACGCCAAGTCGCGCGCGGCCAAGATCGCGGGACAAGAGGATTTCGCCGAGGCATCCAGTGAAGGCCTGGACGTAGGCGACCTTGCGGTATTGTTTTTCTGAGGCTTCCCGATGCCATTCCTTGATGTCTCGGATGTCCTGTTAGATCCGGATTTCTGCGACACCACGCTGGTGTGCACGCGCAGCGCGCAGACGGTCGGAGCGGACGGCCTCGCGTCCAACGCCACGACCACGCTCCCATTTTCAGGCGTGGTCACGGCGGGCACCGGCAACAATCTGGTGCGCACGCCGGTTGGGGAGTACGCGGATGGCGACATCTTGATCGTCACCAAGTTCCGCCTGCAGGTCGCCGGCAACGGCAACGATGCGGACGTGGTGACGTGGAATGGCGCCACGTACACCGTGACCAAGGTCAACAACTACACCACCTACGGCGCAGGCTTCGTCTGGGCCGTGTGCACGCTGCTCCCGCTCGGCGGAGGCTGATCAATGCCCAACACGTCCGCGACCGGAGGGTATCTCAGTCCGGTCAGCGGAACTGCGCCTGCAGAAGACGCGGCGCTGGACGCGATCCTGCAAGCCGCTGTGGTGGCCATCACGGGACTGCCCGGCAACATGGTGCGCCCGCGCTGGCAATCCGTCGTGCCGCAGCAACCGGAGCCAACGGCGGATTGGTGCGCGATCGGCATCACCGCCGCGGCGCCAGTGGACTATCCGGCCGAAGTGATGGCGGCCGACGGCCTGAGCGCAGCGCAGCAGCGGCAGGAGCACCTGCGCGTGAAGGCGAGTTTTTACGGCCCGAATGCCATGGGCAATGCGGCGTTATTGCGCGCGGGGCTGTACATCTCACAGAACCGCGACGTGCTCGTTTCCAACGGCATCGACCTCACCGACGCCAGCAGCATCATCGCCGCGCCCGCGCTGATCAATCAGCAGTGGGTGCGTCGCTACGACCTCGACATCCGCTTGCGGCGTGCGTCCGCAATCGAGTTCCCGATCGAATCCCTGCAATCCGCGCCGGTCTCGATCACCACCGACTCACCCTGACGGAGAATTCCCATGCCCGGCCTTGCGGTCAGCGACATCGTCAACGTTTCTGTTTCACTCAACCCGATCGCTTCGGCGTTGCGCAACTTCGGCGCGCTGCTGATCCTCGGCGACTCCAATGTCATCGACACCCAGACGCGCATCCGGGAGTACAGCACGCTCTCTGAGGTCGCGGCCGATTTCGGCAGCAGTGCGCCGGAATACCTGGCCGCTGACCTGTTCTTCGGCCAGTCGCCCCAACCCTCCACCCTGTACGTCGGGCGCTGGGCGTCTGCGGCCACCAGCGGCTCGCTGACGGGCGGCGCGCTGAGCACTGCTCAGCAGGCGCTGGCCAATTTCACCGCCATCACCGCCGGCGCGATGAACATCACGGTGGACGGCACCGTCAAGGCGCTCACCGCGCTGGACTTCGCGACCGTCACCACGCTCAACGGCGTGGCTTCGGTGATCACCACCGCGCTTGCGGGCGCGGCAACGGTGGCGTGGCAGGCCGCCTACAACCGGTTCGTGGTCACCAGCGCGACCAGCGGCGCCACGTCCAGCGTCAGCTTTGGGACGCCCCCAACGACTGGGGTCGACGTCTCTGGCCCCATGGGCCTGCAGTCGACGCAAGGCGGCTACACCGTGGCCGGCATCGTGGCGGAGACCATCGAGAGCGCCGTCAACACGCTCGCCGGCCTGAGCAACAACTGGTACGGCCTCTACATCGCCTCGAGTTCGGTCCTCGCAACAGCGGACAAAGTCTCCGTCGCGGCCATCATCGAGAGCGCTTCTCCGTCGCGCATCTACGGCATCACCACTCAAGACCCCAACGTGCTACTGGCGTCCAGCACCACGGACGTCGCTGCGGAGATTCAAGGCGGCACCTACGAGCGCACGTTCGTGCAGTACAGCAGCACAAGCCCATACGCAGCGGCATCGATGTTCGGGCGCGCGTTCACCACCGACTTCACCGCCAACAACTCGACCATCACCCTGATGTTCCAGCAGGAGCCGGGCGTAACGGCGGAAACGTTGACCGAGACGCAAGCGGCTACGCTGATCGCGAAGAACTGCAACGTGTTCGTCAACTACCAGAACAACACGGCCATCATCCAGCCCGGCGTGATGGGCAACGGTTCCTTTTTCGACGAAATTCAGGGCACCGACTGGCTGCAGAACGCCTACCAGACGGCGGTCTTCAACCTGCTCTACAGCAGCGCCCAGAAGATCCCGCAGACCGATGCCGGCGTGAACCAGATCGTCGCGACGCTCGATGCGGTCTCGGAAAGCGCGGTGGCCAACGGCCTTGTGGCGCCCGGCACGTGGAACGGGCCGCCCATCGGCGCGCTCGCCACCGGGCAGACGCTGAGCAAGGGCTACTACGCCTACGCAGCGCCCGTTTCGTCGCAGTCGTCCGCTGCGCGCGCCACGCGCACCGCGCCGACTATCCAGATCGCGCTCAAGCTCGCCGGTGCCGTGCAGAAGGCGAACGTGGTCGTGAACGTCAACCAGTGATCGGAGCCTTGCCATGACCACCGCATACTCGTTCCTCGAAGTCCAGGCGGCCATCGCCGGCCCGGGCGGCACGTTCAACCTCGGCAACGGCTCAGGCGCGGCCGAGGAGGGCATCACCATCGAGATGACCGCCGAAAAGGACATCATGACCATCGGCGCCGATGGCACCCCGATGCACAGCCTGAGCGCCGACAACAGCGGCATGATCACGGTGCGCCTGCTCAAGACCTCGCCGGTCAATGCCCAGCTGCAAGCCATGTACGACGCCCAGAAACTCGACCCGTCGCTGTGGGCGCAGAACGTCATCACGATCAGCAACACCAACAGCGGCGATTCTGTGGGCTGTCGATCGGTGGCGTTCAAGAAGCTGCCGAACAACGTCTATGCGAAGGAGGGCGGCATGAACGAGTGGGAGTTCAACGCCGGCGCCATCGACACCCTCTTCGGCACCTACTGAGGCCTGACGCATGGACTTTGAAATTGCGGGCCAGCAGTATCGCAGCGGCAAGATGGATGCGTTCCGGCAGTTCCACGTCTCGCGCCGGATCGCGCCGGTGCTCAGTGGGTTGGCTGCCGGCGCATCCGCTGCCGCTGGCGGAGATCCAGAGCAGGAGTTCGCAGCCTTCCTGCAGCCCTTGGTCAACGGCATCGCGAGCATGTCGGATGCGGACTGCGACTACGTGCTGCATGCGTGCCTTGGCGTCGTCAAGCGTCAGCAGGGCAACGCCTGGGCGCCGATCTTCATCACGCAGGGCAACTCCCTGATGTTCGACGACATCGACCTTGCGGTCATGCTGCAGATCGCGAGCCGGGTCATTCAGGACAACTTGGGAAATTTTATTCAAGGCGCCGTTTCCAAGGTGCAGGAAGCCCCGCAGACGGCGTGAAGTGGTCGCACATGGCCGATGGCGAGGATTGGCTGATGCGACCTGTGCTCAAGGGGCTGTGCCGGTACGAGAGCCTGAAAGATGGCGCGATCGATCTTGCGGACATCGACCGCATGAACGAAGCGCTGGATGTCTACGACGCCAACACGCGCACGGCTGAGCAGATCAAGGAGTAGAAGGTGGCTTCCAACTCGGACGTCCTGCGCGAATTCCTGGTCCAGCTCGGTTTCAAGATCGACCGGCCGACTGAGCAGCGGTTCGTCGACCACGTCAAGCGCACCACGCTCGCCGTGGCCGGCCTTGGCACCGGCGCCATTGTGGCGGCCGCAGCCGTAGTGGGCGCGACGGCCAAGATGGCGAAGGGACTCGAAGGGCTCTACTTCACGTCGCAGCGCACCAAGGCGTCGGCCAAGAACATCCTGTCGTTCGGCTACGCCGCCGAGCGCATGGGCGGCAGCGTCGAGGGGATGACCGGCGCGATCGAAGCGCTGAAGAAGTTCGAGCGTTCGCAGCCGCACGGGCGGTCGTGGATCGAGCAGAGCCTGGGTGTGGACCTGCGCAACGCGCACGGCGGGGCGCTGGATACCGCGGATCAACTGCAGCGCATCGGCAAAGCGCTGGCCGCGATGCACAATCAGCCGCGCGCCATGCAGTACGCGAGCATCCTGGGCATTCCATACCGAGAGCTGCTGGTGCTGGAGCGCGGCATCTCGGCCAAGGAGCGCGTAGCCAAGTCGATTTTCAAGGCGATGGGGTATCACCCGCACGCCGCGGCGAAGGCCGCGCACGCCTTCATGAACCAGTGGTCCAAGCTCAAGCTGATGGGGGATGCGCTGAAAGGTGAGGTGACGGAAGACCTCTCCAAGGCGATCGGTCCCGAGCTCAAGAAACTGGTGACCTGGATCGAATCGCACCGGAAAACCATCGTGGGTTGGATGGATACCGCCGGCGCGGCCATTGTGAAATTCGGGAAGGAGTTCGGGCATCTCGTTAGCGTGATCTGGAACGGCTACGAGCAAATGAGCCCCAGCTTCAAGCGCATGCTGAAGTGGATACTCGGGATCAGCGCAGCGCTCATGCTGGTGAACGCCCAGCCGGTGCTGTCGCTCGGCGCGGCGTTCGTCTGGCTGTGGAATGACTACGAGAAGTGGAAGAAGGGCGGCAAGAGCGTCATCGACTGGAAGCGCTGGCAGCCTGAGATCGCGTGGGCCAAGAAGTCGATCAAGGAGCTGATCCACTGGATCAAGACCATCGACTGGGGTCACGTTCGCAACAACGTGGTCACGATGGCCAAGGATTTTGAGGGTCTGGCTGCCGCCATATGGAGCGTGGTGCATGCGTTCGAGGCCGTCGGCCACTTCCTGAAAATCGGCGGGAAGTACCCGTGGACCACCAAAGTGGGGCAGGCGGTCGAAAATTTCGGGATCGACTCTCTAGCAATTCAGCAGCGCGTCCTTGGTTACAAGCACACGGGCGCCGAGCGCCAGTTTTTTGGGGTTCATACCCCGCGCGGGCTGCGCAACAACAACCCCGGCAACATCATCTACGGGAGCTTCGCGCGGGCGCGGGGCGCCATCGGTAAGGATTCAAAGGGATTTGCCAAGTTCCCCCATCTGCGCGACGGGCTGCGCGCGATGTCCGCCAACCTGGTGGGCTACGCGCGCGATGGCATCCACACCATCGCCGGCGTGATCAGCCGGTGGGCGCCCCACAAGAATGCGCAGGGGAAAGTGATCAACAACACGGCCGCCTACATCGCCGCTGTCGCGCGCGCCATGGGCATCTCCCCGAACGCCAACATCAACCTGATGGACCCGACCGTGCGCGCCAGCTTGGAGCGCGCGATCGCGCTGCATGAGAATGGCGGCGCTGCGCTGGCCATCCCGACCTGGAAATACGCGATGGCATCCGGCGCGCCTGGAAACTATCCGGGTGGCGTGCACATCGTGCAGACGGTGAACAATCACATCACAAGTCCGAGCGATCCGGGGAGCATCGGTAAGGCGGTAGGGTCAGCCACCGCAAGCGCCAACGAGCGCCTGGTGCGCAACACCAAGCGGACGCTGCAATGAGCTTGCTCAGCGCCGCCGCGCTACTCGCGGCCGGGCAAGCCACGGATGTGCTGCTGATCACCTCGGGGTTCGGGAGCGCCTATCAGCGCAAGATCGGCTCCGGCGCGAGCATGATCATCCCGCAGGCCACGCTGCAGGAGCATTCCAGCGACCTGATGACGATCACGCAGCACCCGGTGGAATACGGGGCCGTGATCTCGGACCACGCCTACAAGATGCCGGAAACGGTATCGATGCGCTGCGGCTGGTCCAACAGCGGCTCCCTGTTCAATCTCGGGCTCGGTGTAAGCCCGATGGACAGCGTCTACAAAAACCTGCTGGCCATGCAGTCGGCGCGGCAGCCGATCGACGTGGTCACCGGCAAGCGCGCGTATCGCAACATGCTCATCAAGAGCATCGACGTCATGACAGACGCCAGCACCGAAAACGCGCTGATCATCGAGGTCATGTTCCAACAGGTGATCATGGTGCAGACCAGCGCTGCGACCATGGCGCCGGCGAGCAATCAGGCATCCCCGCAGCAGACGGCCGCGATCGTCAACGGCGGCACCATCCAGCCGATCGCGCTCTCGACGCCGCCCCCTGGCGTGGGGATGCCCTGAGATGGCCGCTCAGACCTACCTGCTGCAGCTCAGCGCCAACGCGCAGACGCTGCAGGTCACGATTGCCGGCGTCGCGTACCAGCTCACCATCCAGTGGCGCGATGGTGGCGGCTGCGGCTGGGTGCTGGACATCGCCGATGTCAACGGCAATCCCATCGTGCAGGGCATTCCGCTGGTGACGGGGATCAACCTGCTGCAGCAGTACGCCTACCTGGGCATCGGTGGCGAGCTGTGGGTCACGACCACGGGTGATCCTGCGGCCGTGCCGACGTACGAAAACCTGGGCTCAGCCGCCAACCTCTACCTGGTGATCCCGTGAGCGGGCAGTGGCTGCGCAACATCCAGTTGCGCGTCGGGACTGCGGCGGGCAACGCCATCGACCTGTCCGAGATGCACATCCGATTCATGGTGCGCAACGCCACGGTCAGCACCCTCAAGCGCGCCGAGATCACGATCTACAACCTGAGCCCGGCGACGGCCAAGCAGATCCAGAACGAGTTCACGGTGGTCACGCTCAGCGTCGGCTACGGCGACGGCTTAGCGCAGATTTTCTCCGGCGAAATCGCCATCATCAAGCAGGGCGCCGAGAATCCGGCGGACAGCTTTCTCTACATCCTCGCGCAGGACACCGACGCGGCCGTGAACAGCGGCATCATCAACGGCACCCTGGCCGCTGGCTGGACGCAGCAGATTGCGTTTTTACGCATCGCGAAGGAGTGGGCAACCGCCGGCGTGCAGATCGGGTACAACCCTACGCTGCCGGCGACGGCTGCGCCGCGTGGCAAGGTGCTGTTCGGCATGACGCGCGATGCGATGGATGGCGTGGCGCAAGCGTCATGGATGGACTGGTACATCGAGGACGGCCAGCTCAACATGCTGAGTCCGCTCGCGGTGTTGCCGGGCGCGCCGATCAAGATCAACTCGCACACCGGCATGCTGGGCATCCCGGTGCAGACCGTCCAAGGGTTGGAGATCAGGACGCTGCTGAACCCGCGCATCCGCGTGGGTCGCGTCATTCAGGTGGACAACGCCGAAGTGGTGCAGCAGCGCCTGGTGAGCCGGCAATTCGACATGATCCAGCAGCAGTTTCTGCCGAGCCCTGCGGCCGATGGGCTTTACCGCGTGGGCTGCGTAACGCACGCCGGCGACACGCGCGGCGAGGAATGGTACAGCGAAGCCATCTGCACGGATGTCGTCGGCTCGTTGCCGAGCGTCAGCAGCCCGGCATTGCAGGGAGTGGGCACCGGTGGACCTTAAAGAGCGCTTCAGCGACGGCGAAGCCGCCTTGCGCGTGGCCATGCGCGGCCTGATGGCGCGCGTGTGGACGGCGCTTCCGGCGACCGTGGTGTCGTACAACGCCGCGCAGGGCACCATCGTCGCGCAGCCGACCATTCAGGCCGTGCAGCAGGCGCAGAACGGTACGCTGTCGAATGTCACGCTGCCGGTGTTGCCTGACGTGCCAGTGGTGTTTCCTGCCGGCGGCGGCTGCACGCTGACCTTTCCGATCCAGCCGGGCGACGAATGTCTAGTGGTGTTCGCTTCGCGCTCCATCGATGCCTGGTGGCAGAGTGGTGGCGTGCAGCCGCAGATCGAGCCGCGCATGCACGACTTGAGCGACGGCTTCGCGATCTTCGGGCCGCGCTCGAAGCCCAACGTGGCGCCGAATGCCAGCACCAGCACCACGCAACTGCGCAGCGATGACGGATCGACCTATGTCGAGCTGAACGCAGCGGGGCAGATCGTGAACGTGGTCGCGCCGGGCGGCGTGAAGATCACGACGCCCACGCTCGAAATCACCGGCGCGCTGAAGGTCGATCAGACGGTCACGGCCAGCGGCAATATCAGCTCAAGCGGCGGCGATGTTCTGGCCGGCCCGAATCAGATCAGCCTGACCCATCACCTGACCACGGGCGTCACCACGGGCGGAAGTGTTTCGGGACCGCCGCAAGCGTAGGATGGCGGGACGTTCACATTGGAGTGAGGGCAATGCGTGCGATTTTGGTGCTGGTGCTGGTGGGGTTGTTGGGATGCTCGGGATTGGCTCACGCGGCTACCCGTGGAGATGCCATCGTCCCTGCGACCGCTCCGTCCTTGGCGCGCATGTATTTGGAAAATGACGCGGCCACACGAGCCATCCTCGCCGGCAGGCAGGTAGAAGTCGACGGATATGTCCATGCCATCACGATGAACTCTGGGCGCATCCAACTCGATCTGCGCACGGACCTCTATGCCCCTGCCAGATTCGTGATGGAAGCCGCCTCGACAAAGAAGGTGTTGGGTCTTGAGCGTGGCGATGAAGTGGCGGTGATCTGTCTCCACATGCGGCGCAAAGGGAGCGCCCCATTTGGCAGCGGATGCCGGTTGCGCTGGTCAATCAAAGACCCGTTCCGACCGGCTGCAGACCCTGCGGCTCTTGCACTGACGATCCACAACTCGCCCGACACTCTGTGCCCGGACAACCCGGCGCTGCCGCCGATTGAATGCACGCCGCTTCAGTTCGAGTACCTGGTGTATCGGCTCCGCTTGCGCTGGCCGACGATGCCGCCCTCAATCCAAAAAGAGTGCGCAAGTGAGCACACACTTCCGACGATTGATGGGTGCGTCATCCACGCGACGTTGCTATGGCTGACTACGCAACCGGGCGATCAAAGGCTCACAGTCGCGCAGATCATCCACAAGGCGCCCTGGTTGCCCGGCGTGCCGCGAAGTTAGAGACGATCGCTTCCACCTTCTAAACCCCGCTCCGGCGGGGTTTTTCTTTTCAGGAACCCGCATGCGCTACCGCAAGCTCGATGCCAACGGCGACTACGTGTTCGGCCAGCAGCAGAACAGCTTCTGGATCGATGCGCCTCAGGGCGTCGCCCAAGCCGTGCAGACGGCGCTGCTGCTGTTCGCCGGCGAGTGGTTCCTGGACCTGACCGCGGGCGTGGCCTGGATGCAAAACGTGCTCGGGCCGCGCGCGCAAGGCGCCTACGACACCGTGATCCAGAACGCGATCATCAACGTGGACGGCGTGATGTCGCTCGATAGCTACAGCAGCACGCTCGATCCGACCACGCGCGCGCTCAGCGTGACCGCCTCCATCACCACGGCCTACGGGCCGGCCACTGTGCAGGTCACTCTCTGATGGCCACGATCACCACCACGGCGCCCACCATCACGGCAGCCGGCATCAGCGCGCCGGCCTATGCCGACGTGCTCGCATTCCTGCAGGCGCAGTACCAACTGATCTACGGCGCGGATGTCTACCTGGGTCCGGACAGCCAGGACGGCCAATTCCTCGCCATCATCGCGGCCGCGATCAACGATGCCAACGCGATCGCCATCCTGATCTACAACAGCTTCGCGCCGTCGACGGCCAGCGGCGCGGCGCTTTCGAATCAGGTCGCGATCAACGGCCTGCAGCGCCTGGTGCCGACCAACAGCACGGTCGACCTGCTGATCACCGGGCAAGCGGGCGCGACGATCTCCAACGGCGCGGTCACCGACACAAACGGCAACACGTGGAACCTGCCGGCGTCCGTGGTCATCCCGGTGGGCGGTTCGATCACCGTCACGGCGACATGCGCAGTGCCGGGCGCCATCGCCGCGGCGGCGGCAACCATCACGCAGATCGCCACCCCGACGCTGGGCTGGCAGACGGTCACCAATCCCGCCGCCGCCGCGCCAGGCGCAGCCGTCGAGACCGATGCGGCTCTGCGCCTGCGCCAATCGGTCTCTGTGGCCCTTCCGGCGCAGAGCGTGCTCGAGGGAATGGTCGGCGCCATCCTCGCGGTGCCGGGGGTGCTGGCGTGCGTTGCGTACGAAAACGACACCACCACCACGAACGCGAACGGCATACCGCCTTACTCAGTCGCTTTCGTGGTGGAAGGGGGCGACGTCAACGCCATCGCGGCTGCGATCTTCAACACCAAGACCGTGGGCACGGGCACGTACGGAACCACCTCGGTGCAGGTGACCGACACCTACGGTTTGCAGCACACCATCAACTTCTTCGTGCCGACCACCATCACGGTCACGGCGGCGCTGAACATCACGCCGTTCAATGGCTACACGGCGGCGATCGGGGCAGCCGTTCAGGCCGCTGTGGCGGCCTACATCAGCGCGGTGCCCATCGGTGGCGGGGATCCTGCTGGCGTCGATTGGGATGGCGCGTTCGTCGCCGCCAAGAGCGTCACGGGGGGCAACACCTTCAAGATCGAGTCCCTGACGCTGACGGGCCCCGGTGGTGCCGGCGCGCCGGACGTGCCGCTGGCCTTCAATCAGCTTGCGACCTGCACGGCCGCGCAAGTCACGCTGACGGTCGCCTGACATGCCCGCGGTTACTGACTACACCGGGCTCATCACCTCGGAGCATGCGAGCAAGCCGAATTTCTCGGCCATGGTCGCGGCCGTCGCAGGGTGCTTCGTCAACCTGCAAAATTTCCTCGAATCGATGGTGGGCGCATTCGACCTGCCTTTCGCGCAAGGCGTGCAGCTCGACCAGATCGGCCAGTGGGTGGGTATTTCGCGCAACATCGATGTACCCATCACCGTGCAAGGTTTCAGTTGGAACGTGCAGGGCTTGGGATGGGGACAAGCCAACTGGGGCAACAGCACGTCCGCATCGATTACCGAACTCGACGATGGCACGTATCGGCAGTTGATCTACGCAAAGATCGGCGCGAACAAGTGGAACGGGAATGCCAATTCCGCGCAGTCGATTTTGCAGGCCGCATTCGCCGCAACGTCCGGCGTGAACGTCGCGCTCGATGACAACCAGAACATGACGATCTCGTTCTATCTGACGGGGCAGCCTATTTCAAACGTCATGCAGGCGGTGCTGCAGCAAGGGCTTTTGCCGCTGAAAGCTGCCGGCGTAGCCATCACCGGGTACTTCGCATCCTCGTCAATTGGTGCGCCGCTATTCGGTCTTGATTTCGAGAACGCGTACATCTCGGGCCTCGATGTTGGCGCCTGGGCGGTTGCAATTTAACGGGAGCGCGGTATGGCAGTAGAAAATGATTTTCTGGTGTTCGCTGGCGCGGCGGGCGCCAATGTGCTGACGCAAGCCGAGTGGCTGGCGTTCGCGCAACTGGCAGACGGTTTTCAGTCGGGGGTGCTGACCTCCGCATCGCTCAACAAGGCGCTGCGCCAGGCGAGCACGATCGCAGCGCTTGTCGCGCAATTCATCGCCGACAACAGCGGACAGGCCGTGCTCGATGACGGCACTATCGCCAGTAAGGAAACAAACCTTGAAGCCGCCATCAAGAATTTGGTGCCTCCCAGCGGTAGTGGAAGCACCTACTGGCCAACGCTCCCGGCAGGCAACTACCACGCATCTGGCGCGTCGTCGAACGCCTTGACTTCCAGTGCTAGCGTTGGCGCAGCAAACAACATGACGCTGATTCCGTTCACGGTTCCGCGCAATTGCGCGGTCACTGAGATCGGATTTTATGTTACAACCGCTGCTGGTAGCTTGTACGCGAATGCCGGCATTTACTCGGACGCCTCTGGCGCGCCCCACGCACTGTTGGCCTCGACTGGGCAAATCTCAACCGGCACGACCGGAATGATAACCGCTGCGGTTTCTCTCACGCTGACGGCCGGGGTGCCCTACTGGGCGGCCGTGGCCATGACGGGCGCGAGTCAGTCCATCTTCGCGGGGCTCTACGTGCAGGCGTACGGAAATCAAGCGCTCGGGTTTCCGGGCGCGTCGCCAACCGGCGGATCAACAGTTGCGCTGGTGCAAGCGCTCGCATCCGGCTGGACTGTGCTGCCCCCTACCGCTGCCCCAACAAGCACAACCACTCAGGCGCCCGTCGTGTTTTTCAACGGCTGATGACCTACTTCCCGAGTCGATAAAATGACGACGCCACTCGAAAATGATTTCCTCCCCTTCGCCGCCGCTTCCGGCGCGAACGTCCTGACGCAAGCGGCCTATGCCGCGATGGCTGCGCTCCAGGACGGCTTCACCAATGGCCTGGCGGACGCCCCTTCGGCGAACAAGGTCTGGCGTCAGGCATCAATCATGACCGCGGTGATCGCCGGCTTCATCGTCGCGGAGAGCGGGCAACCGGCCATCGATGACGGCACCACGGCCACGCTGCAGGCGAACCTGCTCGCGGCAATCATCGCCGTGGTGCAGTCGCAATTCGCCTCTCCGGCGTTCAGCGGGACCCCCACCGCGCCCACCGCCGCGCCCAACACCAATACCGACCAGATCGCGACGACCGCGTTCGTCGATACCGCCATCTCGAATGTCAACGCCGGCACCGGCTACGCGACCGAGGCGTGGGTGCAGGGACAAGGCTATGCCACCGAGGCGTGGGTGCTCGCCGAGGGCTTTGCGCCGATCAACTCGCCGACTTTCACCGGCAACCCCGAAGCGCCGACGCCCGCGGCAGGTAACGACAGTCAGAGCCTCGCCACGACCGCGTTCGTGACCAACGCCATCGCCGCGGCGCTTGCCGGCTACCTGCCCAAGAACAACCCGACCTTCACCGGCACGATGACCGGCCCGGCGTACAACTCATGACCAGCGGCTACAGCGTCAACGGCGTCGATCTCGACAACTGGTTCGACCCGTACATCTCAGGCACGCAGCCGGCGGCGACCGGATACCAAGTGGCTGGCGTCGATCTCAACCAGCGGTACGCGCCGCTGTATCTCGGGGTGCAGGCGGCGCTCACGGGGTACGCGGTCAATGGCGCGGACCTCAACACGCTGTTCGCGAAGATCGGGACGGCGCAATACCTGCTTCCGATCAATGGTGTGAAGTACAGCGCGCTTACTTCTACGCCGCCAAAAGCTGGCGGGATTGCCACTGTCTCATTCGGATTTTCCAGCGCGACCGAGTATTTCATTGGCGTCAGCTCGGCCGCGCCGCCTGCTCCCCCTGGGTACAGCTTTGCGGTTCCGGCTGGAATGGCCCAAGTCAGACTGACTTTAACGCTTGGGAGTGAAAGTATTACTGCCTCTACCGAGAACACTGCTACAGTTCTTACGCCAATTTCTACAAATGTCGCTGCTTACGTGAGTATTAGTACGGCCGCAATCGGGACCAACGTCGCGGATTATACCCTCAAAGTGGAATTTGCCGACGCATCCGGGAATGTCGTCTGGACCGGCACTTGTACGCTATTCTGTGAAGTCTATGTTCCCTCTTGAGACGGCGCACCCCGAAAACGGTCCGCAATCCCGCATGCGCCCCAGTAGGAATGCGGGTCGCAAGAGCGCCCAAGGAACGCGATTGCGGACCAGTCGCGCGCGCAAGACCTTGACAAGCGACGCTTCGACGGTAGCCTCTTAATCCGTAGGTTGAAGGTTCAAGTCCTTCACGGCCCACCACTTAAAACAAGGTTTTGCGCCTAGTTTTCGCATCCTTGGATGGTCCGCAATTCTGCGGGTGGTCCGCAATTTCTACCGTGTGGGCGTCACCTTGTCGCCGCGGCGCGCGCGCACGTACGCCTCGGTCATCACCACAGAGGCGTGCCCCAGCTGTCGCTGGGCATCTCGCATCGTGCTCAGCTCGGCCTTGTCGGTCGCGGCCTTGGCGCGCAAGTCGCGGAACTGGAATGCGACGCCGGATTTTCCGCGCGCAGCATCGAATCGATAGCGCAGGCCGTCCTTGCGGAGCGGCCTTCCGCGCTCATCGACGATCAGCCGCGTGGCGTGCAGCACCAGCGCGCTTTTGCGCGCTGCAATGCGCGACAACACGTTGGCCAACTCCCCATCGATCACAATTCGGAGCGGGGTGCCGGTCTTGGCTTGGCGTAGGTGCAGGATGCCATCGCGCACGTCGCGCTCGTCCATCCTGAGCACGTCGGCCGGCCGCTGCCCGGTGAGGTAGGCCAAGTCCAAGGCGTCGCGCAGAGGGCCGTCTGAGGCTTCCCATAGCGCGCGGTAGGCGTCGTCCTCGACGTACATGGACCTCGCGTGCTCCCGATGGCCTGGAACGCCAGCACAGGGGTTTGGGAGGGCCGTGTAGCCGGTGGCGCGCGCCCAGTTCCAGAGATGCGACAGGAGGGCCTTCTCGCGGTTGGCGCGCACCGGCGACCCCCGGCGCCAGGTGAGGTACTGGCGAACATGCTGCGGCTGGATGGCATCTAGGGCGGCAGGCGGATCGTCGAAGAATACCAGCAGGCGCCCAAGCTCTTGCAGGTTATCGCGCTGCGTGCGCGGCGCTTTGCCCGGGATGACCTCGGCGCGGTAGCGCTCCGCGACGTAGCGGAAGGTCACGACGGCAGCAGATTTGCCGGTGTGGTCGCGCTCGATCTCGGCCCAGCGCTGGATGGCGCGGCCGTAGTCGGTGCCAAGCGGTTCCTCGCGCCGCGGCTTGCCGCCGTGGTCGTAGTAGTAGAACGTCTTGCGACCCTTGCGCCGGACGCGCAGGTGAGGAATGGCATCCGGTCTGCTCGACTTGCGCCCCATCACGCCGCCTTGTTCGGCTTCCACGGCGCATCACTCTGCGCCTGCGCCGGCCATCCTTCAACCGCTGCGCGCGTCACCACCGGCCAGCCGTACTGATCGATGAAGTGCCGGATGCCATTGCGCTGCAAGAAATCCACCTGGCGCCGACGCTGGGGCGTGCGCGTCAGCTCGGCGATCTCGGCACGGGAAAGGGTGAGGCCCATCAAAAATTTCCGAGCAGTGGCGGCGTCGTGCCCGTGCTGTACGCCCGCTCGATCATGGGCGACGCATGCTCTCCAACAGTGCGACCGTCTGGCAACAGAATGTGCGCCATGAACTCGGACTCGAATGTAGTGATGCCCGACTCGACGGCTTCGAGCTTGGCCTTCACGCACAGGTTCAGCGCGCGCCATTTCTGGCGGCACGCTTGCTCCCATGCCTCGTGCGCCTGCTGCGGGGAACGAAGGGTGCCGCGCGCCGGCGTGTGAGTGAACTCTTCTGAGTTCGGATCAGGCATCGGCAACGTGAACTTCACGCGGCGCCCAGCTGCTTGAAACGCCACGATGGCGCGAGTGCGCTCCGACACGTAGGCGAAGCTGTCGGCGCCATACCGCCGAAGCGTGGTCTCGATCTCGGCGCGACTTTTTTCGCTGCTGACGGTGGTCTGGTTGGCATAGCGGCTCATGGATTACCCTTGGAGTGGCGCGCGAACACGTGGGGATGGTGAACGCGCCCCAATCCGGGCGCGCCCGAGTCAGCTCACACGCGCCCCGAGAGACCCGTCAACGGTGGCTGCTCAGGATCGGCTTGTACCTGTGCGGCGCCACCGGCGTAGTCCTCCGCGCCGCCGACCACGATCAGGCAGGAGCGGCCCGCGCTGTCAAACAGCTCATGCCGCTGACTGTCGGACTTTGGCAGCGTCAGAACGGCCTTGATGCCGTCCTTCACGGTCACGCTTTCGACCGTCGCCACGATGGTCGGACGATGGTCGGATGCGATGATGTGCACGCACTGGCGCACCGCATCCTCAACGCGCTGATGCGTCCGATCAATAACGTCTTTCTGCCAGTGTTCGCCGAGCTTTTGCCAGACGTCCGGGGCGGCTTTCAATTCGTCGATGACCAGTTGCATCAGGTCGCCGACCATCGTTTCGCCAGCAATCTGCGGCGCTTCAGAAACGTGGCTTTCGGGCTTCGCTTTCGTGTTCATGTCATTTACCTCTCAGGTTTTGTCGATTCGGTGTGAGCCACGCCGTCATCAGGTTTCGACGGTTGGGCTGTACTGCTCAGGTGTTTGGCCGAAAGTCCACGCGACCGCCTCATGAGGTGTTGTCATCGTGGGAGGGACGCGCAACATGTATTCTTTCCATCTTGGCGTAGCGCTGACCGGATGACCGATGCTGCGCATAATGTCGAGCGACCGCTGGACTGCCCTCGCGCCGAAAACCCCTTCGGCTTCCCTGCGTGACAAAGAGCCATCCTGTTCTGGCGTTGTGTTGAGCACGCGCACCATCATGATCGGCTCGTCCAGCTTGATTTCGTGGCGGTACAAAACCCCGTAATCATCGCGAGCGATAATCTCGGCACCCGCATCCAGCAGATAACGCGCGGTCCTGTAGCGCTCGATCATCACGCGACGAACTTCGGCGTTCGACTCGTTTGCAATGCGCTCAACCGTGATCGATGACGGATGCTCGATGATGTCAGAGGACACGCGGACGCCATGCACGGCATGGATACTCCATCCATCGGGATATTGCATTGCCGGACCATCATCGCTGTGGCGTCGGCCCTGCGCGTCGCGCCGCAATACAGCGGGGCGCTCCGTCAGAATTACCGCGCCGCCAAAAGGCCACCACCAGCCACTTTCAGCGAGCTTGAAAAGGCCACGCAACCGATTGCAACTTTCGAGATCGCAGACTTCCGCGAAAAATGCATAGAACCCCAGCCAAGACGCATCGTGTTGGCCATAGACAGGCTGGCCGACCTGATCCCGGACCTGAGCCCCGACCTGATCCCAGACCTGATCCCAGACCTGAGCCCCGACCTGATCCCAGACCTGAGCCCCGACCTGATCCCGGACCTGATCCCAGACCTGATCCCAGACCTGAGCCCAGACCTGAGCCCCGACCTGAGCCCGGACCTGAGCCCAGACCTGATCCCAGACCTGAGCCCAGACCTGAGCCCCGACCTGATCCCGGACGTGGAGGGCGGCGCTTCCAATGGCCCCGGCGGCTGGCGATCCCAGCCAAATCTTGATGCGGGGAGGGGCGAGCCCAGCGCACCGATAGGCTTCATCGGCCGCGGCTTCAATCGCGGCGCGATCACAGGGGCCCGTTGCAAGTCCGCGAGCGATCCACTGGTCACGAAACTCAGGCAGCCGCTTGATCTGTTCGGGCGTCAGTTTATTGATACGCTTAATCGGCAACATTGCGGATCGCCTCTGGGGTGTATTCGCGCTGCGTGCCATCGCCAAACTTGCTCACACGATAGACCCCTGGTTCAAGCGCGATGGCCGCATGCTCTTCATGCGCCAGGATGGATGCCACGAGCACTTGCAGGAATCGTTCGGTTCCCGCATCGAAAAGGCGCGCGTTGACCGCTCCATCATCGAGCGTGATCGCATGCGCGTGCCCAGTGACCTCGCCGAGAGCGAGCACTACACGGGTGCCCTGCGGAATCTCAACAGCCGTCGATGGAAGCGCTTTGACGCGCTCGATGAAAACGTCACCTTGCCGGTATTGTGTGTTCATGTCACTTATCCTCTATGTGTGGCACCGTTAAACGGTTCTTCCTCGAATCTCGCGCGCGAACGTATGGAACTTGCGCCAAGGACTGCGCGCTTTGCCTTTGCGCCCAGCAGCCGCCATGTCGTGCATGGGGTGGTTGCCGGGTTGGAATTGGCGTCCAGTGGGGCGTGTTGATTTACTCATCACACTGACCGCCTCACTGATAGCGATTCCTCGGCATAGACGCGGACGCCGGGGACGTTGAGTTTGTTGCGCATCGAGCGCGCTGCGCCGGCTAGAGCCTTGGTGTCAGCAATCAGGAATGCCAACAGCGTCTCGTCGCCGCGCTGGGCGCGTTCTGCGGCCGCCAGCACAAGGGCGCGCAGGTCAGTCACTTCAGCCTTCCACGTTTGCCGCGTGCTGACGCCGTCGGCTTTCGCAGGTTCGGCGATGATAGGCATCGGCGCGATCTCGGCAATCTCCACGGCTGCCTGCGCTTCCTCGCGCGCGGCTGCCGCTTGCGCTGCGGCTTGGGTAGCGGCGATGCGCTCAGCTTCGGTGGTCGCATGCTGGGCCGCTTCGCGCGCTTCGCGCTCGGCGCGTTCGGCCTCACGCTGCGCACGTTCGGCTTTCGCGCGTTCGGCAGCCTGCTTGACCTCCGCTTCACGGCGCAGCTTCTCGGCCTTCTCGCGCTCGGCCTGCTGGTAGGTCAGCACGCCCTTGCGTAGCAGTTGCTCGGCCTCTTCTAGCCGTTCAGTCGGACCACGGAACAGGTCCATGATGCGCTTCTTGCTCTCGTCAAGTGGACGCGTCAAAGACAACCGCATTTCCTCGATCTTCTTGCGGCGCGACGTGATTTCGCGCAGTTCGTCGCCAGCGATGGCGAGCATTTCCGGCGAGTCGATCTGTACCGCCAGCGCAACGTCATAGCTGGCCTGCGCAAGCTGCGAAGCGGTGGCAACTTCGGGCATTTGGTCAAGCGTCATGGCGGTGTCTCCAGTTGTACACGCGCAACGCCGCAAGAAAGTCGGCGCTGTCGGATTTGTCGGTGAGAGGAATCAACGTGCAGCGGGTGGGTGTAACGTGCAGGCAGTAGCGCTTAATGGATGCGCCATCCTCGGGTGGGACCATCGCATCGGCATAGGCTGCGGTCTGAATACCGACCGTGCTTGGCACAAGCGCAGTGGCCTTGATATCCACCAAGGCATGCGCGGACGGCAGCCACAGGTCGAACGTGCCGGCGTAGTGGCGCACAGGGCTGTACACGCGCCCTTGCGACAGCCAATCTGGATCGTTTTGCCATGCTGCGCGATCCGGGAACGATTGCCACCCGTGCCAGTACGGCAGCAGTTCGGGGTGCAGGCTGTCGGTGTCCAGCTCAGCCGCCAGATCAAGTTCAATCATGCGCTCGACTGCGCGCCCACGTTTTGCCGCGCGATCCAACGCGTGCAAAGGGACGCCCGCGTACTCATTCGGCGCCAGCACTTCGCGGATGATCTGCGTCACGGTGGGCACGATCCGGTCGCCGATGCGATAGGTGTGGGTGTCCGCGTCGAACGTGAGAATCTCTTGCGTCACTGCCCGGCCTCCTGCGTCATCGCGCGCAGGTCGGTGAGAATCTGCTGCAGGTTGCGCGTGGTGATCTCGCCGTACTGGCGCTCGATGTCCTCCATTGAGACGCTGGCCTTGCGCACGCGCTCGGCCAGGATGCGGCGCAGGCTGTCGTTGAGCGGCTGCGGCGGTTCCGGTGCGCCAGCGGGGGCAGCTTCGGCAGCTTCGGCTGCGGCTGGCGCGTTCGTAACGCCGGCGTCCGCGCGAGCCTTTGCGCGGGGCATTTCGACTGCGGAGGACTTGCTGACTGCATCTGGCGCAAACGCTTCCTCAGGGGACGTGTCGCCCTCCTTGATCGCCGTCAGCATGCCGCGCAGCACCACCAGGTGCTCTAGACTGATGTCCTCGATGCCTGCGATGCCCAGCTTGGCGCAGATTTGTTCTGCCGTGACCCCGAAACGCTGGAACTCCGCCACCGCTGCCGCGCGCCGGTTCGCCAGCGTCTTGATGTCGCCCATGATGACCTTGCGCGCGGCCTCGTACATCGTGGACCAGAAGGCTTTCGGCACACCCTTGAGGATCGCGTTACGCAAGGCGATGGAGCAGGCTGCGTTCGCGGTGACGCCGATCATGTCCGAGCTGTAGCGCTTGCCGTTCTTGCCGGTAATGCGGCGCTGGACCTCGTAGGTAATCGCGACGTTGCGCTCAAGGTCGTGGAAGACGCCCTGCGCGGTCACGAATTCGCCCTGATCGCTGATGACGCGGGCACCGGCTCGGCTATTGCTCCAGGCGCTTGCGATGATCTCGGCGAAGCGCGCGCTGGGGCCTTCGATGGTTTTGCCATCGCGCGGCAACGCATAAATGCACTCCTGCGCTACGCTCTCGTTGAGCGTGACCATCTGCATGGCTTCATCCACGAAGCGCTTGAGCGACCGGGGAAAGCGATGCGCTGTGGCAATCTGCTGGTCGATCTCGGATTTGTTGAGGAGCGCCACCATCCCGGATTCGGCGACCATTCCGGGAACTTCTCGTTCGACTTGTGCGTTCACTTGGAATCTCCTGCGCGCCGATGGGCGCGCTTTGTTGATATAGGTGCCTGCTGCCCAGACGCCGGCAGGCTCGGCGCTAGGATTGCCGCGTCACAGGGGGAGACTGCGACGGGCGCGGGCTGGACGCCGGCAACGTCACGAATGACGGTTAAAGCGCGGTGCGATGGAATGGGCATCTTGCGCAAATCGTCCTGAAAGGTGACGCCAGCCGTTATCCGCGTGATGTGCTCAGCATGCGTGTAATTTCCGGCGCGCTGGAGCTTCATGGTGTAGCTGCGGATGCGCTCGCGAGAGACGAACGCGGCGTAGTGCATGGCGCTCATGCCACACCATCCCTGTCCCCATGCAGCGAGCGCAGATATGCGCAACCGCACGCGATGGCTGCCGCTGCGCTTGCGCCGGCATGCCACGCATCCAAGGCGCGCTGGACACCTACCTCACGGTCGAAGGGCGCGATCCGCAGCCGCTTGCCGCATGTGCGCACCGCTTCCTTGATCGCGGCCTCTTGCCGTTCCGTGCGCGGTAGATCGGCGATGCAGAGGGTGGTCATGGCGCGACCTCCACATCGTTGCCTTCGTAGGCGATGTCGTGGAGCGCGTCGCGCAGGGCACAGATTGCACCGTCCAGCTCAGGCGATCCGCGCAGCAATGAGTACACAAGCACGCTCTCGATCTGATCGGCGAGCGTGTGCCGGAATGCATCCAGATTGGCGCGCAGCCACTCCGGGGAGTTGACGCACGCATCCGCATAACGCCGGCTGCTATCGCCGTCCACATGCGGACCACCTTGACGATCGATGCTCGACGCCAGCGCGGCGTCGAACTTCCGGCCGATTTCGATTGCGATGGTCATTTTTTCGTCCTCCTTTTGGCCGGGGGCGCCGCGACTGCCCCTTTCGCCATGCGCTGTGCGTGCCACATAGAGGCAGCGACCAGCACATTGACGACCGTCGATTTGCTGACGCCGGCCACGACGGCGACCTCCTCGATGGCTTGCACCACCTCGGTCAGCAAGCGGACGGAAACGGTGTCGCGGGTCACAGCACACCTCCGATCCGGAGCGCCAGCACAACGCACGTGGCGACGGCGAAAGCGATCCACACGATTGGTGAACCGTCGCGATTGAAGTCGCTCATGGGCCATTCCCCTGCGCGGAGTAGGGTTTGCCGCCGACGCGGGTCAGCGCAGGCAGTTGGGCGTCGGCGCGGATGTAGAGGTAGTCCCCGACGCTGGTCAGCACCGGCAGTTGGGCGTCGGCGCCGATGTAGAGGTTGCCCCCGACGCGGGTCAGCACCGGCAGTTGGGCGTCGGCGCCGATGTAGAGGTTGCCCCCGACGCGGGTCAGCACCGGCAGTTGGGCGTCGGCGCCGA
>JAEHJW020000255.1_pt1 | contig 40387 bp, 52 predicted proteins | sample 9271431 | NCBI WGS metagenome assembly JAEHJW02 | reverse complement strand
TTTTTTCCCTTTTTGCTTCTTTTATTTTGTTAAAAATCACTTAATTTCACCTCACTTTCTGTTAAATTTGAACGAAAATATACTATAAGCGATTAAAGAAAAGGCTAAAAAGTACATTCCAAGATAAAAATTTAATAAAAAGTTAGTAAAAATAATGATAAAAATTCCAATAAATAAAGCCATTTCTTCAATAATGCATTCAGAAATAGCTTTATTAAACCAATTATTAAGTTTTTTAAGTTTTTCTTTCAATAATTTCACCTCATTTTTACCAGTTACAGTTTTCTAATGCTGCTATTGCATCATATTTTCCCTCGAAATTATAGAATCTTGCTAATTGATATCCACATAATAAAGCATCAACTGGGTCAATTCTTTGTATAGCATGATCTTTATCTATTTTTATATTTCCTTTTGTTGGTGGTGTTGTTACTGCGTTAGCCATTGCAAAATTTAATAATGGATTATATTCATACATAACTCTACCTTCATAAACATCTTCTCTAAATCCGCATGTAGACTCATTTAAAGCCTGTGCAGATTGATAAACCTCTACAACATCATAACCCATATCACTCAATTCCTGAGAAAACAGCGTACTATTATGTGGATCTGGACAAATATTATAAATATTCCACTCATTTTTCTTACATTCTTTGATTATATAATCCATAACCGCTTGTTGATTGACTGTAGGTGTATCAGTTACACTCAAATATTCTAATCGTTCCCATGCATCATAAGGAACTTTATCTTTTAATGTTCTTTCAACTAGCTTTTCTCTATTAGGTATAAATGAATGAGAATAAATCACGTATTTTTTAATATCTTTGTCCATTACAGGTATTACAAATGTTACACTTGTTAAATCAATTTTAGCTGAAATATCTACACCAACAAATACATCAGCTCCACGTAAATCAAATGGTATCTTTTTAACTTCACAAGCTTTCCATTTTGCCATATCCATATAACTATTTTCTTTAGCTTGTACCCAAATATCTAAACATTTAGTCATAAATGAAGGCATTTTTTCAGGTATTTGTTTTGCAATTTCAAATTCTTCTCTAATTTTCTCTTGTCCCTCTTTATAGGACATTCTTAAAGGATTTGCTTTCCACCAATTTCTTTCATCTTCAATATTATCTTTTTCTTCTAATTCTAATATGTCAACATAATAAGTATCATTTTCTACATCATTATTAGGGTCTAATAATTGACTACAATATTTATATTCTTGCGTATAACAAGGGCTATTTAAATCTACTCCAGCGGTAGTTATAATCATCAGTAAAGATTCTTTAGTGTTCTGTCCATATGAAGCCATTGTATAAAAATCATCTGTCGGATGTTGATGATATTCATCGAGAATAAAGAGTGCCATATTTCCACCATCATTTTTCTGCCCATCCTCTTTAGATAATGGAATCATTGTACTGCCTGTTTTTATATGTAATATATAATCTCTAGTACATTTAAATTTAGTTGCTAATGGACTACCTTTTAACATTAATTTAGCCTCTTCAAAAACTACCTTTGATTGTTTTCTTTTAATACCAGCACAACAAATTTCATATATTTCATTATTTCTTGTACTTCCACAAGCCAATTCATACAATGCTATTCCTGATTCCATTTGTGATTTAGCTTGCTTTCTTGCACATTCAATAAAACTTTTCTTGAATCTTCGTCTATAATTATCTTTTCTTCTCCAACCATAAATTTGACACATAAAAAACTTTTGCCAAATAGTTAATTCTATTGGCATTCCAGCTAATTCACCTTTACTATGTCTTAAATATGTAAACCAATTAACAATCTTTTGAGCTTCTTCTTCATCCCAATAATACAAATAATCTTCATTATCAATTTTATTTATATCATTTAAGAATCTTTGACATGCCCATTTATGCTTCTGACAACTAATATACGCTTCAAATTCATTAATATATAAATCATTTAAACAATTATTAGTATATTCTATTAACTCTTCTAATATTGTCATTTATATATCTCCAAATTCTTCTGTAATATCTTTCTTAGTCTAATTTAGTTTTATAGTTGCCATCTTTAAGCGTGAATCTATTGTTAATCCTAATAAACTAGAAAACTTTTTCATTTCATCAGAATACTTTAACTGTATTTTTATTAATGGATTTTCTATTATATTTGTTGAACCGCCTTTATTAGTGTATTCAATTGTTAATGATTGTCCTTTTAATTCTTTTGTTGTTTCCAAATAAAAACTATAGGCATTACAATAAGCTCCTAAATTATTTAAATCTAAATTGCTTATAACACCTATAGTCTTAAATTGTTCTACTAACCTTTTCCATTCTCTTTTAGCTACATTATCCCGTAACCATGAAGGAGGTTTTTGTAATTGATCTGTAGCTGTCTGAATAATTTCCTCTTGTAACTTTTTTTCTGTTTGTTGTTCTTTTGTCAGGTGTCCTTCCTGCATATTTAACATTTTTTTAGGTCTTGCCATTGTATCACCTACCTTTCTTTTTTATAATTGACAATTATTATCCCTTAAGCTTTGGTTTTTAGAATTTTGCGTTTTGAAGATTGGGGATGCGGTCATCAGCCATTACTCGAATTTCAAAAATGACTCCCCCCGACTTGAAAATTTTTACTAATTAATAATCATTGTTAATTATATTCTTACTTTGACTTACTTTGACTAATAAAAAAATAATTATACTATTCATATCTATCTTCATATGTCTTTATTAAATCTCTTAGCATTTGAACTTTATCCTTAGTATAATTACCATGCAACCAGTTATGATGTGCATGACACAAGGGTACGACACCATCACTATTTAATCTATCTATCCAACCTTCATCACTCTTTATCTCTAAGATGTGATGAATAACATCATAATGATTAATCCTATTATCTTTAAGTAAACACATCAAGCACAAGCCATTATATTTTCTTCTTATATATTCTGCTAGTTTCTTCCATAGTATATTATCATAGAACTTAGCATACTTTAAATTATCTTCACTCTTTCTTATATTCTTATCATAATACTTATTACTTTCTGTCTTATTTTTTTTATATTTCTTCTCACATTCATCACAATACTTCAAACCATAATCAATTATCTTCCCACATCTAGGACACATCTTCTTTAATGCCATAACTAATCACCACCTATTTTTGTGCATAATAAAAGAACAGTATATTTCAACTGTCCTCAATTTGAATTTATTTTTTAATACCGTTAAGGAACCTCATCAGGGTCTCCACTTCCCGTTTAGTTCCCTCAACTGTTTTATCTATTTCCTTAAGAATTTTGTTAGTTTCATTTTCTTGTTGTTTATTATCTTCTTTTATTCTATCTAACTCTTCTTCAATAACACTTTTATGTATATTAATAGCTATATTCTTATATCTATTTTCCCTATTGTGATGCGAATCTATCCGATTAATAACATATACAAATATTATAGATACTATAAATACAATAACTATGTATAATAAAAATGTAAGCATTCCATTAATGTTATAATTAATAAGATCTTTAAAAAGACTTGTAATTGCAGAAATAAAAGCTAACATTATTGTAAATTGAATAGTTATTGATTTAATATTATCAAGATTTATTATATTAAATTTTTCACTTTCTAATGTAATTATTTTTGCTCTTAGTAACTGTTTTTTTTCTTGTTTACTTTCATATTCTTTAGAAGAATAGTATTTCATCAATTCTAATCCTAATTCTTCATAAGTTTCATAATTGTTGTTTAAATCAGCTTTTATACTTATTGGCTCAGATAATTGTTCATTTAAATAATTTATAACTTTTTCATTTTGTATTTTTCTCCAATCCTTAGACATAATATAATCACCCCCTATTGGTAATTATACCATAATTCTACAAATTATCATAATAAAAGAACCTTAAATAAATAAGGTTCTTAAATTTTTATTTTATCTCTTCTTTATCTGTAGCATACTCACAACCATGAAGATTGTTTATATAACTCTCAAGTGCAAAATCTAATATTTCTTTAAAATATTTGGCTCTAGTATTGTAATCTTCATCACCAACAGTATCTTTTATTAACTGTAATGTTCTAATAGCAACATCTATCCCTATATTCATGTCTGGATTCATAGTTTTTAAATAAATGCTTTTTTCATTTGCTTTACTATCAAAATCTTTTAATGTATCCAATACATACATAATAATATCATTAGTTCTATCTATAATTTCATGATTTTTAACCATAAACTTCACCGCCTTTCCATAAAATACAATATTCTGCGGAAATGTTGCGAATTCCTTTTTAAGTTTAAATAAAATTCTTAAATCCTACAAAATAACATAATAAAGAACCCTATTTCTAGAGTTCTCCTCATTACTATCTTAATTTTTCTGGTAACATCTCTTCAAGCTTTGTAAATGTTTGAGCTTTCCTTCCATATTCCTTCATAACTCGAGCTGTTGCATAAAATTTTGAATATGTTTCTTGAATTTTTTCAATAGTTATTGGTGCAGTATAATCACCCTTTTCATAATACAATTGTGTTAATTCTATAGCAACATCTTCCGCATTTCTTTGAATCGGCGTTGGTTCAGCATTTACATTTATATTATCAGCCATAAGTCTCACCTCCTCCTATATAATATATAATTATACAAAAGTCGGTAAGTTCCTCCTAAAATATCAAAAATAACCAACAAAATGTATTACTTACTTATTGCTTTCGTGATTTTTTTTATATCATTTATTTCCTGTTGAACAGACATCAAATCATCTGTCTGATTCTTTACTATCTCAGCACTTTTTTGCTGCATTTCTGTAAATTGTTTTGTTAATTCTTCTATGCTTTTTGATGTGGAATTTATTAAATCTTCTATAGATTCAACTTTCTTTAATTTTATTTTTCTTTGAATTTTTATTTCTGGTTTATACGAATATAAAAAATATTTCCACATCGGAATACTTTCAGGGCAAACATCCTTATATTCATTAATTATTAATTCTTTACTTTCTTCATCAATTAAGGCCCATGTTTGTTTAAAATAATATTCGCCCATTTCTTCAGGTATATATACTCCATCCTTTTCTAACAAATATTTCTCATGGTCATATACTCTTAATTTTAATGACGCTGTAATAGAAAGAAGCTCTTTAATTTCTTTCTCAAGATTAAACATTTTTTTATCTCTTCTATTGTCAAGATAAACAATAAAAACCATAATTATTATTACATATAATATCGTGAATATAGCATTTGAATTCATTAATCTCACCATCCTTCATATAAATTATACAAAAGGTGGCAAAATAATTCAATAAATGTAAACACATCACTTATACTTTCTACAAGAAAACAAGGATTAACCAAAAATGTAAACTAACCCCTAGTAAACTTAAAACACCTGAATTAATTTTTCCGCTAAATCCTTATCACATCTTGATAGTATAACATTGTTCCGTCCTTGAGAAATCACTATCTTATTACAAGAAGGCTTGTACAAAGAATTATACAAACCTTCAAGAAAGAATTTTATTAATGTACTATCACAATCAAAACTTTTCAATTGTCTCCATTCCATATTTAATCCATTTTCTTTTATTTGATTATAAGATTTTTGTAATGATTTATTTGTATGTACACCTTTTTTTAATGCTCTTTGATGCTGAAACCATCTATTAATAAAATCTTGTTCTGTGGTTCCTATGTATAAACATTTTCCTGTTTCTTTTATAAATCCACCATAAATATGTATCATTATTTCACGTCCTTACTCTCCCATATATCTTGGGCTGTATCTAATAAAATATAAACTAACAAAAGAATACATGTTGCCTTTAAATTACTAACATTATTATAAATAATATCTACTAATGCACCTAACCACAAAGCAAAACTTATTATATTTATATACTTTCTTAATACTGCTTTATCCATTTTACTTTTCTACCTCTTTATCTATATCTTTACATTGTTGTTTAAATTCATCACAAATCTTTTTAAAATCCTCAAGTGATTTTCTATATTCTAATTCTCTTAATAAATCTTTTCTATCTATATATTTTAAATCCATTAAATTTATTTTTACTTCTAATCTCTTGCATCTATCTTCTAATATTTCGTTTTCATAACTTTGATACATAGAGATAATAAATAATACTAAAATTGATATAGTGTTAACCATTATTGCACCTCCTTGAACCATTCAGGCTTCTTAGATTGTAAATAAATCCATTTCTCAACACCTATCTGACTTATATATCCCTGATGAACATTTATATCGTGCTCTAATAACATTTCAACAATTTCTTTTGGTTTAAAACCTTTTTCCTTTAAAAATATGATGTTAGCAATTAAAGTTTCATCATACTTTGCATTAGGATTATTTCCACCTAAGTTTGCGTTTCTACGTCTTTCGGTAGTTTCAGGAGTTGGACTTGTACTCCATTTAGAAATCTTATTTATCTTATTGCATACAGTACTTTTATTTAATTCAATATTAAATTGCTCTATAACTCCTAAAGCTTTTTGTAAATCTTCTTTTTGTTGTATTGTCATATTTCTAACGTCACCATTTGAAGCAGATATATGGATAATTGAAAATACTAAATCTTCCCTATCATATGCTTCCTGAAGTAACCTTTTATTTGAATCCATATAGTAACCTCTTTTAAGGTTGTATAAGTGCCTACTAAGTGCATCCCCACATTCTATACTTGATCCAATATACAATACTACTCCATCCTTTGCAGCCATTTGGTATACTCCAGCTACATTAATTTCACCTTTTACTATCATTTTGTTTAACATTATTACATCTTTCCTTTCTTCTATGGTATCTTAAAGAATTGATACCAACTTTTTTAATTTTTTTAATATTTCTATTGCTTTTTACATATAAATCCTGTATAATCTAATTATACTAGGATTTTTATAACTATTTTTAAATAAAAAATAATATAAAGGCTCTCTAGCATCTACTAAAGAACCTTACATTTGAGACAAATGAAAAAAGCACTCCATCCGACAAGATATAAGTGCTAATTCGTTAATTATTTAAGTACATAATTTTTATGCTTAAATATATAATCTACTTTATTTTTTTGTATCTTTTATATAATCTCTATATTCACACACATCTATAAATTCACATTTCTCTGTGTTACATCTTATAGAATTTGTACCATCATTTGCAAATGGCAAAATAACATTTGTCTGTGTACCTATCTTTCTTATGTTTACATCATAACCTTTTTTGCATTCTTTTATCATTATTTTCCTCCTCTGTTTGTTTATATAAATATCATAACATATTGTAAACATATTTGTCGATAAATGTCTTCATTTGTATATTGAAGGAGGCGATTATATACATAAAACACTTTATAATAAAAGATGTATCCTCGATGGACACACCTGATATTAGCAATATCCTAAAAAGTCAACTACTTCGCCATTTGGATTATATATAATTAATCCAATATAATCCATAAATTTTCCTGTTCTTACTTTTCTATTTCCCCAACAAGTCAGTAAATTTTCATCATATTTTGATAATTCTCCGATTTGATAATCATAATCTTGTTGCGAAAATTCTCCTGAGTCCAATAAATGTTTCAAACTTTCACGACTCTCCTTAATAGTATTAACAGTCATTCCTTCTATTTCAAAGTCATTAATATTCATAATTACATAGCCTCCTTCATTGGTTCATACTCAGATTTAATATAATAAAACATATTTATAAATATCTTAAATTCAGACACTTTAAACTTAGCATCATTCATCTTTTTATATTGTTCTACCATATCTTGATTTATTTTATTTACTTTTTCAGTATTATTTTTGCTCATCGCTAAATTTAATGATTTAACTTTCCTATTTATATATCCCTTCCATGCCCTCACAATTCGGTTGTTAGGATTTATAAATTCATCATATAGAGCCGATATACAATTAGTAATCATTGCAGCCATATCATTAGCAACTTGAATTGTTAACATCCAAGCTAAAGTATCATTATCGTTGAGACATATAATAGCTATGTAATTTTCATCACACAATTTTTCTACTTTAAACCTGTAAAATTCATTCCCAAGTTCTTCGCTCTCTTTCCAATAATCATTTAATCTTTGTTCTAATTCTTTTAACATCTTTATACCTCTTTCTCGCTTTCTTATGGTGGCGTAACCTTATTTAGATAAACCGTACAAGAGAGTCACTGCACATCGTCATGCAGATTGTAATAAACCTATAGCAATAAGCAAGCAGACCTCTAAGGAGGATCAAATCAGCCCACCTACTTACTCCTATAGATTTATTACACACATTTTTAAATTATTTTCTCAAAAACCATTGATTATACCAAAAAATATGATATAATATACTTAGTAAAGAAATATCATAAATTATCAATAAAAAAATATATAGTGCCCTAGCAAATTAATGCTAGAGCTTGTACACTTTAATATTGTACTGATAATTTACGTCTTCTCAGACTTTTTATTCTATACCATATATAGGATTTAAATTTTAGTGTTAGCCATTGATATCACTAAGTTTGAGTACATTATCTTCAATTTACTTTATTAGTCATATCATTCCTAAACCCTTTATATAGCTTGTCTTAAGCGTATTTTAGCAAATCAAATTATGCACTTTTCTTGTTCTTAGTTTTCTTTATATTCTCTTTAATAGCACAATCTTTGCATCTTTTTACTTTTCCATTAGTATTTTTAATCCTAGTTCCACAATCTGAACACATTACATAGCCATCATCTAAAGATTTCTTAATATTATTTACCATATTACTTATAATCAAATCTCCAAGTATATTCCATAATACATTTTTATTCATATCTTTCCTTTTCACATATACATATTTAATTATCATATCTGTAGCCTCAACTAAATCAACATTTATTAATTCACAATATTTCCTGAATTCATGATACAACGTATCATAAAATGCTCTCTTTACATCATTATCTTTTGTATTAATTTTTATATTTTTCAGTTCTAGATATTTATCTTTAATATTTTCATTTATATCTGAAACTTTCACTTTAGTATTATTAAGTAATATCTTATGATCAAATTTTCCGAATCCAGCTCCAAAGTTATAATTAGTATTTCCCATTGTATCAACTACGTTACACAACTTATTTACTGTACTATTATTCTTTTTATATACTTGTGTACTTTTTTTATCTTTAGCATATTTAAAGAAATATGGTACCTTTCTGAATCTTTTTTCTAACAACTCTTCAATATCTTTTGGTGGAACTGGCATTTCTAAAGTTTTTGCACAATCTATACTCCAGTTATTTAAAGCGCAAATTATTTTCATTTCTTTTATATAAGTTTTCGCTTTACCACTATTCCAAATGTTTGTTAATGCATTTGAAAATTTACCTATATTACCCGCATCATAAGCAGTCGTTAATGATTCATAGATATTAGCTGAATTAATTTCAATTGGCCTAGCTTTTCCCATTTCATAATAAAGCGGAAATACATTTTCCATGTTTCTTTCTGCTATTTCATAATATTTAGGATCTGAAATTACAAGAGCATGGTCTCCGTCTACATCTAGCTGAAGTAGCTTTGATATCAAATCATGTGTACTGATATATACTGCATTAGTAGTAAACCACTTTTTAGTATCTTTATTAATAATATTTTTTCTACATCCATGTTCTTTAAATAAATGTGGACTTCTATTAACAACTAAATTTTTAACATCTTTATATAACTTACAACTAACTTCACCATTTTTCAATAATCCTTTAGGTTCTTTTGTTCCATTAAACAACCAATCTAACCACGCATATATATCTGGTAAAATAAATGTATTTTTTGCTTTTATATCATTAATTTTTCCGCTTCTAACTTCCTTAGCCTTTTTTTCAATACTATCCTCCAATCGTTCTTTTATGAAAGATTCTTGAAGCATTTCTGGATAAATTCTTAAAGCTTCTTCTAAATAACTTCTATGTTTATTATTCATAGTAGCACCTAATATATCTAACATAAATTCTCTGTCAGTATGTGCTTTTCTAATGTAATCAATACTTGATTCTGTAAAATATTCAATTTCTTTATCAGTAATATCAGTTAATGTTTGCCACATTTGATAATTTAATTTCGCTTGCCTAAATATTTCGTCTTCCTCATTGCATTTATTGGCTTTACATCCATAAGTTTTAAAGTCAGTTTTATACTGATCCCAATCCTTATAGTATTTCCACATTTTAAACTGACTCTTGGTGAATAAAATTTGAACATTATCTTCAATTAAATCATATTCTTTCCCATAAATATCTTTTATTTTATATCTTGATTCTTCATCAGTAACACATCTTTCAGTTCTACAAAATTTAATGAAATCTACAGGTGTAAGTAGGCCTTTCACCCAAGGAATCCTAACCATAAAATTCTTTTTACTAATACACGGTAACATCATACCAGCTCCGTCTGCATGGTCAATAGGTACTTTCATCATTTGTCTAGTGATTTTAAACGTATTTTTATTAACATAGTCTACCCAACCGCCTACTTTAGTATTAAAATCATCTACAACAATGCATCTATCAATATCAAATCCTTGTTCGGCTGTCCATTCATCAGTAGCAGAACAATTTAAGCTTAAATAAGCCAAAAATTTATTTATATTTGATCCTCCTTCAGGACTATTATTAATAGCTTCAATAGTTAATCCACACATAATAACTCTTTCGTATTTCTTCCATAATTCTTCTTTGATTATTTGAATTTTTTCAAGTCTAGTTTGTCCTGCACTAGCAGTAAAAAATCTATACTTATTCCCTTCAACAAATATTCCATTTTGAATTACTTGCCTTAATATATTTCTATCTGAATCCTTACACTCTAAAATTATTATATCTTTGGTTGGCTCCTCTAAATCATCTAATCCAAACATTCTAGTTAAGTTACTACTAAATAAAGCAATACAATTATAAAGATTAAAAGCTGAAGATTTCAAAGTCCTTACAAGATATTCGTTATTGTAGACTTCATTTTCCAGTAACTTTAGATACTTTTCTTTATAAGACTTATAAATGTTATAAGAATAATCCGTTTCTTTTCTTTTGGTAAACTCTTCAGCACATTCTTTTGTCCATTTAGTAGTGTTAAAATCTTTTTTAATTGTTTCTTCTATTCTACTTTTTGCTATTTCAATACAATCACCATATGTGTACTTTATATCACTCAATTCCTTTTCTTTCTTTGTTTTAACAAACCCCAATTTTACACTATATATTTTAATTTGTTTATCCATAATCTGATCATTCCTCCTATAATCATTAATTTAATTTATTTAATACTGGGGACTTGAAACCTTGACCTTTGGATTATTTTTATTTGTAAGTGTCAGTAACGCTCAGCTAAAGCTTCGCTAACTTCCACTAACAGCCTAAGAAAAAATCCTTCTTGTCGCAAGGTTTCACCCCAGACCCCGAACTTCCAACGACAAGTATTGATTTATTTAATTTTTATAATTATATTTTCAACTCCCTACACATTTACTATAAAACTTATGTAATTAAGATTTTCGTAAAACTGTAGGGACTTTTGTAATTATTTTAAATTCCACTTATGCAATTTTTGAAATTGTTATATATCTTTTTTGATGTCTTTTTCCATCAATTATTTTATCTTCAACTTTAGATTTACTAACTGCATAAGACAATTTTAATTGAACTCTTAACATATTTTCTAACGTTGCTGGTTTTAATATTTTAGTTCTATAATCGACATTATTACCCACTGTAATTAACTCTTTAATTATTAAGTTAGATATTTCTTGTTGATCTTCATGAAATAATTTTTTTCCCACATGATTATCTAGCCAATTTTGTAAAGTCTCAATTTCTTCATCATCAATAACCTCACACATTAAATTAAAAAAATCAAATGTAGATTCTTGTTGTATCCACTTCAATTGTTCCTTTACATATGCAAATATTTTATTTTCTTGATTTCTTTTACTATTAAATTGTCTACACATTTCTTCAGCAAATTGTTTATCTCTTATCAATCTAATTTCACCAGTAATATTAATTTTCCAGCCTTCATCTTTGTCTAATATAAATATATCTTTGGGTAATTTATCATAATCATAGTCATATTTAGAATTAAATTCAGTTCTTTTCTTTCTGTAAAAATCAATCAATTTTTCTTTTGGTTCATATTGCTTGGTTATTAATGTATTAAAAGCACTCCAACTCATTGTTGGTATGTATAAATTAATTTCTGGAGCATCTTCAATGTTTATTCTTACTCTGCCTAACTCCTGAATAAAACTAATTTTATCCCAAGCCATAACAACAACATTTTTAACTGAATCATCTGCAATATTTATTCCATTATCCATTGCTTTAGTGCAGACTAATACATCACATTTATATTTGCTATCTGTTATAATTGTTTGTAAATCTTCATTTTCTGTTATATCTGTATCCTTTGTAATAATATTAACTGTCTTCTTTCCTTCTAAGGTTTTATTAATGTATTCTGCATCAGATTTTTTAGTAACAAACACAAGCCACTTATCACTACTTGTATCATTTTTAATAGTTAATGCTATATCGGTTATTTTTTCAAAGTACATAGTATTTAAATAGCTATAATCTATTCCAGTATCATATTTAAATAGCTTGCAATTTTTATATGTTCCAAAACCAGTTTCATGTATTTTATCAACTGAAACATCAATAGTTCTTTCTACCTCATCCATTGTTGCACTTATAAATACTTTTGTAGCTTGTCTATGTCTAGTTTTTATTAGTTCCTGCCATGCTAAATAACATTTATTATTAAACGCTCCATCACTAAAGAAAAAGTGGCATTCATCACAAATTATATAATCATAAAAACTTAAATCTAAGTTGGCTAATCCATATTTATCTGCTTTCTTAAGTTCTGCAATTGATTGATACGATAATATTGTTACATTACCTATTGTTTTTAGTTCATCTAATTCCTTAAGGCTTTTTGGCATTTCTTCCTGATAATATGTTATTAAATCTTTCTTTAGTTGCCTTTTTAAATTTATTCTGTTAGCTACAATCAACATATGTTCCCATGATTCCATATAAGGTATTAATACACTTTTTATAAAATATGTTTTTCCTGTACCTGTCTGAGCTAATATCTTAATAATGTCACCTTTTTTCCATTTTTTATATTCATCGCCTATCACCTCAGTGACCCATTTTAATTTTAGTTTTTTCTTATTCATCAAACTCCTCCTTCTCGATTTATCCCCTCAATAGGAATTACACCATCCAATAAATGATGTAAAAATCCTATTAAGCAGCACGAAAAATAACCAACGAAATATAAATATGAATTTATAAATTCCTTAGCTAAATCGTGCATGTTATTTAGTTGTTAATTAAATTATGTTAAGCAAAAATCATTTTTTGAACATTCATCATAGTTCCATACTTCATGCTAGAATGGGCGGGTATAATCGCAATATTCTGCGACTGCTTATTACAATATATTAAATGGTCACCATTACTCCTGATATACTCAAACCCCTGCTTAATAGCTAACTTAACTAAATCCTTATAATGGAATAACTTTTTATATTTCTCTCTTTCCTGTTTCTTGATTTGTTTTCTTAGTTCATCCATTTTTGCATTGTGTCTTTCAAATTTTTTAATAACAATCTTATTAATAGTAACTAAGTCATCACATAGTAAATTAAAATCACTCATAATTTCTATTTGATTGAACTTCAAAGCCCTTATAATGCCTTTCAATCGCTTATCAGATAAAATCACTCTAGCATATAAAGTATTTGCATCAATATCATCTGCTGTACTTGTATAAAGTCTCAATTCATTATCAAACTGTTCTTGAAACTTTTTTATATCTTTGTAAACTAAATCTGAACTTTCCTGTATTTTATCTAGTGCCTCATTAAATTCTTTTGCAATAATTTTATATTTATCTTGCCAACCAATTATTTTCTTACTTAATTCAAATACATCATAGTCACAAAAATCATCTATTTCTTCTTGAAGATTAAATATATCAACTGCTGGCTTATCTAGTTCCCTTTCCTTTAATTCTATATGTTCCACAAGTCTATCCAGACTTTTGGTTAGTAGTTTATCCTCTAGTTCATTAAACTTACTTCTCCAATTCGAATTACTGGTTAATTGCATCAATAATTTATTAATTTTATCTCTGTTCATTATTTATTCCTTCCTTCACATAATTTTTCTTGTTCTAATGTAATGTCGCCATTACATCTTGTTGAGTATAATTAGTGGCATTGTCCCCAATTACTTTGGGTTCCATCAATACCCAATTGCCCACCTAAATCCTTTTGAGTTAGCTTACCGACAATGTCGGAATCCTCTTTATGCTGATTATTACCCTTTTTAATTTCATAAATTCTGTCTAATTCCATAATACACTTTGCCATCTTCATAGGTGCACACTAATTCCCCCTCCATGGGGCAAACTATCCCATAGAACTGTTCCGTATATTAATATAAATTTTATACATACTATTATTTGTAATGCTGTATTTGTCTATGATTAAAAAAACTTAAATCTCCAATATTTCACTGAAGAATAATCTCATAGTTTACTATCTGTTTTTCAACTTTTCCTCAAGATAAAGGCTCTGAGATTATTCTTCTTTTAAAATAAGAGTTTTATTTGGTTCTAGAGTAGGGTTTGACGAATTCGACGAACCCTATTGTGAGTACTTAAAAAGGCATTTCACCTTCTAACACTGGAGTTACATCCCAATCTGATTCAACATTTTCCTTAATTGTAAATTCTCTATTTAAGCTGTCTTCAATAATCCATTGATTATCCTTAACTTTCACTTTAGTAATTTCAATATCTTCATTACTAAAAATCATATTTATAAAATCATCTGAATCCAATTTTTCACCATTAACATTTACAGAACCCATATGGTATGCCCATATAATGAATTGTTCTAATGCAATATCAACTTCACTGAGTTCATAAATTTCAGCACTATTAATCCTTACATTTCCTTTATAGCAAATTACATGTCTGTCAATCTCTTCATTTCTAGTTGAATTAGATTTGAACCATTTACTATTATCTAAGTAATTTCTATCTGGAATAATTTTTAGCAATACAAACTCTTCAATTTTATTATTATTTTTTCTCCTAATTCCATCCAATCCAACTCTTGTTGCTTTCGGATTGCAAGTAACATTATAAAGAAACCATTTAGCTTCTTCCTCAGTTGGGCAATAAAACGTATAAATATCACTAAAATGCTTTATCGTTCTATCTTTCATGATAATTTCTAGATTCTCTTTTTTAGTAAAATGATATATAACATTCGGTACATATCCTAATCTTTCTTCATTAATAAATTGTGATTTCATAATTCTAATTCCCTCTTTCATAGTTATTTTTTGTTAGGAGTAAGGCTTGGACACCTTTACTCCAATATAGTTATAGTTCAAAATTTATTTTATATTATTTTCTAAGTACTCAATTCCTAGAATAGAAATTTTAGCTGTATCTACTCCTAATATTGAAACTTCACCTTTATTCCCAAATGGTCTTATATTAATTCCAAAAATCATGTCACTATGAATTAATATTTGTATAACTTCACTCCATAATTCTTCTGTAATCCCTAATTCACTATTACGTAATAACTTACTATTTTCATTTAATCCTTCTAATATTTTTAAAATTATCGCTTTCTTTTTCATATTCTATTACCTCTTTCTAATTTATTTTTAAAATTTTTTCATTAAATATTCTTGGGAAATAATTTTCTAAAACACCCTAAAACAGCCCATTTTTAACATATTCGCCTTCTGTAGCTTAGTAATATCAACTGTTTTCAGCGATGCAATGAAATACTTTTTCCCAAAATGTTGTTGACAACAGTCAACGAGTACTGTATTATATTAATTGTAAAAGATAAATTTTATTTACTTTGTATTGGAACTTCATACATAATTTATAAATCATTATTCAATTTTCAAAGACCAATTATGTCATATTACTACTGTAATAGTAATATTTCTAAAAAAGTCAATAAGAAATAAAGTTTCAAAGTTAAACGTATAGTATGTTTAACTTATTAGTCGTGTAGTCTATTTTAGCATACTACCAAAATATTCTTCTGTCAAGCTTTTCCTGTTATAGTTTTTACAATCAATTTACATCTCCCCTTTCAATAATAACCCCTCTATAAAAATATACTTTCTTAAACTACTAGTGTCAAAAATATTTTCGTATATTATTACTACTAATTAGTTTATTTCCCCTTTTTCATGCTTCTCAGCTAATTTTAAGAATTCTTCTACAAACTCGTTACTATAAGGGTCGCCCACCCAATCTGGTAAGATATTATAATAATGAGATATAGCATCTATCGTATCCATAAACATTCTTTCAGTTCCGTGATATTTAATTAGCTTTGCAATTTCTTCAATAACTCCAACTTCATAATCTTTATTTAACTTGCTTATACCTTCTCTAATTTCTTCTAAAACTTTTACTTTTTTTATTTCAAATTCTATATCATTTAATTCCTTTTGCTCATATACTGGTATTTGTTCTAATTCTGGTTCTTCCGAATTATCTGATAAAACTAATTGCATTTCATATTCTTTAATTTGAGGTTTAAGTTCTCTCTTTAATTTCTCTTTTTGAATAATTAACTTATCAGTATCATCTAACTCTTTTTGAAAATATTTTTCATCTAATCCACCAAATATTTCTGATAATGTTGGTAGATATTTCTTAGGGATTTTTCTACTTTCATCTCTTAACCATAAATTTATATTCTGTTTTTTTATTCCTAACTTTTCTGCAAGTTCTGTATGCTGCATATTATACAAATTAAGAATATATTCAAGCCCTTTCATTTCTATCACCTCTTGTTGTCTTAGACTACATATCTTACATTTATTATATTACACTTTTTTGTGGTCTTAGTCAACAATATTTTATAAAAAAATTCAAACACCTTCAAACCATTGATATTCCAACATTACATTCCACCATCAATTATGAATCCTCGTTGCATTCCATTAATATTTAACTTAAGAAATCTTAAATACGTATCATCTTCGTAACCCTCAAGTTCTTCTAAACAAACAAAATTCTTTGCAAATTCTTGTGGAGTCATATTAAACCCTTTGCTATAAAAATCCTGTCCAGCTTCAATTCTATTAATTTTCATTTCATATTCTTCATCATTTGTATTGTGAAATTTATTCCATTCTTCATATGTAATAATATTCATACCTTCATCTAGTTCTTCACGTTCTAATAGATACGCTATAAAGTCTAGGTAATCAATTTCGGTTCTCATTTCATTAATATTTAACTTGTCTATATTTAAGAATCCTATTCCTTTACCTTTGTAAAATTCTACATTTTCATTTATGATTTTTTTGCTCATGTTCTCATCCTCCTGATTTATACCATATTTATTTTTATAAGGTTTGTTGATTTAATTCACCTTATGATTTAATTTTAAACCTATAGATTTAAGATGTCAATATTTATTTTTAAACTTATTGATTTAATTATAAATTTATTTGATTAATTATTAATCTAATAGTATAATTTATATAGAGGTGAAAATAAATGGGACTTAAAGAAGAGATTAAAGCTTATATTGTAAGTAGCGGATGGAGTATTACCGATTTAAATACAGAATTGAATAAAATAAACGGTACTGATTCCTCTGTACAAAATTTAAGCAATAAAATTAGAAAAAGTAGCTTGAAATATTCTGAAGTTTTACAAATAGCTGAAATAATTGGCTATGAAATTAAATGGATAAAGAAAGATAAAAAATAGGAGTGCTATAAAATCAGTGCTTCTTTTTTTCATAGAGAAAGGACAACTCATTAGGATTAGAGAAGCCCTTTTTATATGTACTTTATTCCTAATCTTTTCATTTTTCTGGCTTATTAGGAGTATATAACCAACGTCTTTGATGCTTTTGAAATATATATTCCGATTCCCCTTCTTCTATCGATCCTTTTATATACCAATGTTGATGATCCTTGTAACTTAAAACTTTAAAACCTAATTGTCTTATTACTATTTTAAATCTTGTAAATTTTATATTATATTTATCTCGTATAACATTCCCTATAACTTCTCTTTGTTTTTTATTTATTCTTTTATCAACCCAATATCTTTCAATATACGCTTTAGCTTTTATCACATTATCAGTATCTTCTAATAATCTTACCCCTTGAGTAGATTTTTCTTCTTTGAATCTACCACCACCGATATGTATACAAAAACCTTCTTCATATACATTGTATTTCTCACTATAGTATCTTTCTCTATCAAGTATTTTTTGATTACTATACTTATCATTTATTTCCAAATTTAATATTTTATTTTTACCTCTATATATTATGAAATTTCATGATATTTATTCATATTATTTATTTTAATAAGTTTATCTCTATTATAATCATTATATATTTTATTTACTCGATATATCTTCGATTTTCATTTTTACTTTATATATTTTATCTTTTCTTAAACAACTTCTCTATTTTAGCCATTCCTTATTATTAAAAGCATAAGAGTATATTGATACAATTTTAAATTTTGAATTAAAAAACCTGTAAAATTCCTTGTAATACTAGTATTCATGCTTATTTAGAGGTTATAGAGTGTTTTTTTATAGTTGAATATAATTTATCTTTATTACTAATACACTCTAAAGTCGCATTATTATGTTTACTTGGTTATATAATTGCTGTATTTATAAATAAAATATATTCAACTAAAAATCTGAGTTGAAATTTAACACTCAGGTGTCGCTCTTTGCTACACTAGAAATAAAAAAAGACCAATGAATCTTTACAACTCATCAGCCTCAATTATTATGTTTAATTTTATTTAAGATAATATTTATATAAATTTAATCTACTTGCCATATTACTGTCACAAATATTCTTTACAATAAGATTATAAAGTAATTAACTTTACTATTCCTCTTCATTAAAATAATTTATATAAACCAGTTTTCAGGATAACTTATTTGTGTATAGTAGGTTATCCTTTTAATTTTTAATCTTTACAATAACATTTTAATTTCCCATTTCCAATTTCTGCACTTCTCTTCTTCTTACTGCAATAATATCCAAACTGCAACCAACTACATTTGCTACATGTTGCATTAGCTCTCTTCATATACTCTCTTCTCTTTTTTCTAACATTTATTATTGTACTTGTATTAGCTCCAGTTTTCATATTATCAACTTCTTTCTTAATTATTAGTTTAAATATTAGTAATTATGTTAAATTTACTACTTGACTTCAAATCTACCAAGGACATACTGACTAAGCCTGTGGACACGTTTTAGGGTATAGTTAGCCCTATCGAAATAGGACAAACAAAATATTACTGACATAGCTGAATTGTATCATAGTAATATTACCTACCTTGTTAATTAAATGTACTTTAATATTCTACTACTAGCCCATAGAATACGCTTTGAAGCTTGTACAAGTTCCTGTCTTGCGACCTAGCGAACCACCCTCATACACTTTTGTTTATCTATCCTGTAGACGTTAGGAGTGTTGTATCTTACCCAACTGACGATATATCACATATGGTAGGCAATGCATATATACCGAGTTAATTAGTCGGAACTACCCGAGACGTTTATTTAAAGTGTTTCTCCCCTATTCCACCAAAAGTTGCCTGAAAAAAAGGTCAACTTTATTAAGCCTATTGACACTTCAATTTTTTTGAAATAAAATAGACTTATGGTAGACGTCTATTAGTATTTTTTGAAGTACTAATAAGATTAATAAAACGATATTCAGTTTTAGAGTAGCAAGGTACTGGTAATACCCTGCTATTTTTTTATTGTAAAATTTTTATAATCTCTTTTAATCTTTTAATTTTCTCTTCTGTTTTGGGTATCAATTTTTTTAACTTTTCAAAATCACTATTTTTATAATCTTCTAATCTTACTTCTAAAATTTGTAATCTATTTTCTAAACTTAATGAAATTTCATTAAATTCTTCTAAATCTACTGTGATTGTTCTTTCAGCAAAACCTTTAGTTGTTTTATCATGATTTATATTTACTTTCATTTAAGACACCTACTTTCTTAGATTTTCTAACGGACTAAATCTTTGATATTTTTTTCTAAAATCCTCATCCATCAAATCAAGGTATGCTTTTTCTGTCACCAAAACCGAACTATGTCCTAAAATTTTACTTAATGTATGAATGTCGTTTGATGCTAAAAGAAAACGTCTGGCGAAATTATTCCTTAGTCCATGAGGAGTAATTGATTTATTAAGTTTTGCTCTTTTTAGATAAATTCTAAAATTTCTTTCAAAATTTGAAACACTTAATATTCCATTGGTTCTTTGTGTGGGAAACAATAAATCAGTACTTTGAATACTATCTTTAAATCTAATCCATCTGTGAAGTAATTTAGACATCGTCTGACTATAAAAAACTACTCTGTCTTTTCTACCTTTATTAATTTCCGATGGTATTAAAATTGTTCTTCTTGTAAAATCAACATCATTTACTGTCAAATTTAAAGTTTCATTTAAACGCATTCCTGTATCAAAAATTATTTGTATAACTACAAAATCACGATATTCATGAAATTTTGTAATATCTATAACACTAATAAGTTTATTGAACTCAGAATCATTTAATTGATCTTTTGCTTTTCTTTCACTTTTTATAAAATTACATTTTGATACTGTATTTTGCTTTATTATTTGATTTTCATCTAGCCAATTAAAAAATACTTTAATATTACGCAAATAGTTATTTAATGTACTAGGTGATATTTCTTCACCTATATCATTTCTCTTATCTATATTAGCCTTTACCATGCCATCTGTATTAGCTACAAAACTATACTTACCTCTATCTTTTGTAAATGTAATATACTCCTGCACAATATCTCTATTAACCTTATTTATATCTGTTATTCTCTTCTCTTCTTCAAGATACCGCATAAATAATACTAACGTTTGATTATATGACTTAATTGTTTTAACAGATAAATTTTTGTAACTACAATAATCTAAAAAATCTTGAATTAAATCCATTATTTGTTTTGATTTTTTTATAATTCTTGGCAAACAAAAAACACCTCCTGCATATTAGTCCTTAAACCAATATACAAAAGGTGTTTACCTAATAATTCAATTTTACATTTATAGATTTAACAAGCTGAAATCCATAGCGATTTTTGTTATGTTTATCGATATGGGATTTTCACTAAAAGGCTCTATCACTACAATTAGCTCACTTTATTCTTAAGTCTTAATTTATCTGCTATAATAGCGATAAATTCACTATTTGTTGGCTTGCCTTTATCATTATGAACTGTATATCCAAATAATCTGTTAATAGCTTCGATTTGGCCTCTACCCCATGCTGACAAGCTTTAAAGACTTTTTATAAAGTTTATATTGTATTATTTCTATAAAATTTTATTGAATTACTTAACCTTATGTTTATCGGCTTAAGTATATAAATATTTATAGATATTATAATATACCTTTTTTACCAAATTTACAATAATTATTTTAAATAATTTCCATAATAAAAAATTTCTACATTATTATATACAATTTAATTATAGAAAAAATAAAGCTAGGAAATTAATCCTAGCCTTTAGATTATTATGTTAAATTAAATTGTGATTTTATTGTTTCTAATTTTCTAAATTATTTATAGCGTATTGCGCTTCTTCTTCAGTGAATTTTTCTCCTGCATCTGATACTAGTTGGTCATGTATAGCACTCTTAGACATACTCATTTCATCTTGGTAAACTTTAGCTTTAGCTAATGCATTCTTTTTCCAATCTGCTTTTACATTATCAACAGCGTATTGTGCAGCTTCTTTAGGAAATTTTTCTCCTGCGTCTGATGTTAATTGCTCATATAAACCTTTTTTAGATAAATTCATTTGGTTAGCATAAGTATCTGCTTTTTTTAATGCTGATTGATATTCCTTAGGTACATCATTTTTTGTATCCTTTGTAGTATCTTTTGCTTTATCTTGGCTGTCATTTGACTTAGATGTATCTTTGGAAGTGTCTGTAGTTGTTGCAGTTGAACTTGATGCAGTATCCTTTGAATTATCATTTTTCTTACTTCCACTAGATGCTGCTGCTATAATTACTATTAAGACTATAAGTATAAACCACCATCTTAAATAAAATGGTTTTTTATTCTTTGCCCCACAACTTGGACATGTTTTAGCGTTTTTTGCTATTTCTTTTCTGCATGTTTTGCATTGTATAATTTTTGGCATTAATATTCCCCCTTTTTACATATATAATATTATTGTATATTATTTGGTAGTTTTGTCAAATCTAATAAACATATGATAATTTTGTGAGATATTAGTTTGATAATATGTATTTTATTCCTAACTTTTATGATAATTTGTTTTATAGGCATAGTTTCAATTTTATATCTATTATTTTCATTAAGTAAATTTGATCTTTAATTTACCCCCTTGATTTAAGGGTTACACATAAGTTAAAATTAAATTGCAAAATGGACTGGTGGTAACTTCGGTTACTGCCTTTTCTTTTTAAGCAAAAAAATAAAGATAGACTAAGTATTTCTACCTAATCTACCTTTATTACTTGTTTTCTAATTTTATGAGTTATTTTGACATATTTATATTACCATATTTTAGTTTAAAAAATCAATGTTATTGAATAAGAATTATTTAAAGCTAATGTATATTTTATCTATATTGTGTCTATCATTATAATATAATTCATTTTTTTATATTTCTAAATATTTTAAAGATGCAGTCATTAATCTGGCTACATCTTTTTTTATTATAGCAATAATCGAATTATCAATATTATTTAAATATCAAAACCCCAATCGCTCCAATAATAACTCCACCAATTGTTCTCCATAGCCAAGTTCCATTACCTTCAAGCTTGGATACTCTAGTTTCTAAGTGAGAATAATCAACTTCTAAAAGTGTCTCTATCTTTGTTAACCTTTGAAGAATAGACTGTGTTGTATTTTCATCCATAGCCACACCTCCTATTGAGCAACTGATACTGCTACAGTATTTTGAATACTAGCTATCTTATTTTCTAACTCAGTATTCTTAGTTTTTAAACTGTTATTTTCATCCTGTAATTGTTTCAAGATTGTAGAATTATCTAATACAGCCTGTTTTCCTTGGTTTACTTCTCCACCAATGCTCATTCTTAATGAATCAACATCATCTTTCGATAACTCTGGGAATTTAGCTAATAATTTTGTTTCGAATAATTCAGCTTTACTTGATAACTTTTCATTAATTGATTGTGAAATTCTGAAAGTCTCATCAACCTCATTCCAAATTCTCTTAGCTACTGTTATATAATTTTCATTCTTAAGTATAAGTTGTTCGATACCTGCTTTTTCTAATTTTGTTTCTATTAATTTAACTAATATTTTTATTAATTCTTTTATCATTTTATATCATCTCCTCTATTTCTCTATTGAATAAAACCATGAACCTAAAGTTGCCTTTAATGAATTACATGTTTCTATATCTAAGTATTCTGTTTCAAACCACACACCTTTTGCATTACCTCTAACATAGCACTTAATACCATTAAAATAATCAAGCACATAGTTAATATCTACTCCATCATATGTTGAACTTGAATGAGGTAAATAAGTTGTAACTACATATCCTTTGTTTGCACTCTTTGTGCTAACCTTTTCAACATTACTACCAGTCACTTCAACATCTTTAGGGATATTTGAATCAATTGCATTACAAAATACGTGTGCTAATTTATCCCAAGAATACTGATTATAAATATCTATATCAGTTTGGCTATCACAGAAACAAATTTCACTTATAATGTTAGGTGCTGATATGTGATTCATTTCAAAATCTCTAACAAATTTAACACCTCTATTTGCGAATCCAAGTTCTGCAAAATTACTTACAAGTTTTTGTGCTACTGGGTATGCCCCACTAGCTTGACTAGAAACTAATACTTCAGTTCCATGACCTTGACCATTAAAACAATTCATATGTAATGATGCAAAGAAATCTACACCATTTGAATTTGCTATATTAGCACCTTCAGAAAGTTCTCCATTTTCACTTGATGCATTTGAATTGCAATCAATAACAGTATGACCATAACTTTCAAAAACTGTTTTAACAGCTTGATAATATTTCTTCATTTGGTCATGTTCGTTGACGATGCCGACAGCACCCTCACAATTATCACTATGACCTGCTCTTAATCCTATTTTCAAATCTATCATCTTCTTTCTATAAAATTAGACAATAAAAAAAGGTCTATTAAATGACCTCAATCTATTGCCTTTAATTAGTTGTTAAATTTTGTAATCGCGCAGTAATTTTTCCTATTGCGTAGCAACTGCTACATAATCTGCTCTAGTAATTTCTTTATATTGTTCTGCTGTAATCTTTCCTTTTGCTACATATATCTTTAAATTATCTAAAGTTGCAATACCTAAATTAAAATTTGTTTTACAAAAATTATACCAATCCATTAAATAATACCTCCGTTAACCAATTGAGTTGTTAAATTGAATATTTGTGTTTGCAAATCTGTGGTAGATGGGACTAAAGTATCAAAATCACAACTCGTACCATCTAAATTCGAAATGCTAAACAATGAAAAATCAGGTATTTCTAAAAAAACAAATAATTTATTTCCTTTTGAATCCAGCCCAATTATATCAGTATCAGTTTTTATTATTTTTTCAGCTTGAAATTCTTTTCCATCAAAATTTAATTTTTTCATTTTAAAACCTCCTAAGTCTGACTTATTGTAGTAGCTAAGCTATTTACATATAAACTTCCCATACAAATATTATCAGAATATTTGATATTTGATTGATTGGTGTTTAATTGATGTATAAAAATTGAAATACCTTTAATTGTTTTATTTTCATTTCCAGTAATTATTGCAGATTCGTATAAAGTATTTATACACATATCATCTCCATTATAATCATCTGTTCCTAGACTTCCATTATTTTTACAGTGATTATTTATTATTCTAATATTATTAACATCTGTAAATGCTATGCCAGAATAACCACAACCCTCAATATTATTTTTACTAACAATCAAATCTGTAAATTTTCCATATGTTCCATATATACCCCACGCATTAACATTATTAATAACATTACTATCAATTTCAACATTTTTAAAATCACTAGCATAATTACTATTTCCGCTTGTCATATAAATAGCTGAACGATTTCCACCAGTTACATTAAATAAAGTATTGTTTAAAACTTTAAAATTGTTGGTCGTATTTATTGCATTTAAAGAGTGATTTGTTTCAATGTGTATTCCTTCGCTAACATTTTCTACATAATTATTTTCTATTGTAAAATAAGTACAACTTGCCATACCGATTGAAATTCCTGTGTTACCATCGGTTATAGTTACATTTTTAATAATATTTTTATAAATATATATATACTTAGGTAATATAGTCATTGGAACATGTTCACTGTTGCAGTCAAACTCTATTGCATCACCTTTACAAGTATCTATTACATTATTGTGTACATAAATATTAGATGAATTATCTATATCTTGTGCTAAAATACCATAGTAATTTAAATAATTTCCTTCTTGTGTTAGTAAATTATCTCTTATACGTACGTTTTTTACATGAGTAAACATTAATATATCGCAAAAAGCATTTACTATTTTATTTCGTTCAACAGTTATATTCTCTGAATTTACGATGGCTATACCAATGTTATACATATATGCTGTTGGTTGTCCCATATCACCAGTGGTATTACCTATCTCGACTCTTTGACAATTTATATTTAGATTCTTAACTTCTACGGTATTACAATTAGTTATTTTTAAAGCAGGAGAAAAAGTCCCATCAGTTCTAACTTGTTTTAAAATTAGATTAGCATTATTACCATCTATTATAATATTTGTTTTATTTAAGAGTTCTAACGACAAGTTTAAAAAACCATAATCAACACTATTGGCATGATAATTCCACGCTCTATCACACTCTATAAAGTATGTTTTTTCACCATTAAAATTAATAATATCTCCATTTTTTGCGGAGTTAAAAGCTTTTTGAATAACCGTTGTATCATTAGTTGTACCATCCCCAATAGCACCAAACATATCAATATAAACATTACCATGTCTTGCAATATATTTAAGTTTTTTATCACTTGTAGTTAGGGTTTTGTTCTGTGCGATTTCTCCATTATCAGATATTTTGAAACTATTAGAGCCAACTGTTATCGTAGTCCATGTTTCAGTTCCATCAATCATTAGAATTCTATAATTGTTACTAATATTTTCATCTATATCATAAAATCCTTGCACTGATACAATAGATCTTGTTCTCATATCATCTATATTTTCTAAATACCACAATGTTGTGTTCGGCACAATTTCTGACAATTGCGTATTAATTGAACCGATAGAATTGTTCATGGAAGTGGTCAAAGTATTAATATCTGACTTAGTTGCAAGTATAACCGTAGGGTCAATTTTAAGTGTAACTGAGGTTGAATTTGATACTTCTAAAGTCATTTTTAAATATAATTCTTTTGTACTCCCGTCCGATGCAGTCGGCTTATAAGTTTCAGGATATTTACCTATAGCAATCAAGTTGCCACCATCATCAAATACACCTACTTCTCTAATTGTAAATCCTCCTTGATCTGAAGGAATTACACCTGTTATATTAATCCAACTTCCATTGGTTTCATCAACTGCAACACTTGTAACATTGCAAGTATAAACGGTATGTACTAAATCTGTTTGAGTTTCTGAAGGATTATAATAAGTTCCATTAGAATCTCCTACTTTTAATGTAGTAAGATTTACTTTAGTTCCTGTTGGCAAACTGTTTGCTATTTTAGCTTTACCAGTATTAGTTAATATAGTATAAAATTGTTCTGCCATTAATTAACTCTCCCCTTTCGGTAATATTGTTATTGTTTCAGCACCTTGAGTTATTCCAAGTGCTACGTCGATTTTTCCTGTTGATTCTATATTGGTAATTTGATAAGGAAAAACATTTATTTCCTCACCACATAACATAAATGCTCTTATTTTAAAAATGTCACTTGTAGTTGATGTCAATTTATAATCAGCTTCCAAGTAAGCAGGTTTAATCTCTTCGATTATATCTTCAAAATTATTTAAATTCTCTGGCATTCCAGTATTAAAATTTAAATTTATTGTAAATTTAAAGTTAGGCAAATCTAAATCAACAAAAGTATTTATACTCCTATACAAACTAGCAATATTTTTAATAATATCTACAGAAAAATCATTTTTTCCTATCATTCGAGAATAAAGCCTAGCACGTCTATAATCTAGATTGTAGTTTGGCAATATTGTTAGTCCATTATCTTTTTCAAATCTGCTTAATGTATCTGCATCGGCTGTATCTGAATAAAGGTTATTGTATTCTTTATCAACTCTATTATTTAAAATAGTTAATTCACTTGCATTTGCAGTATTTATCTGTCTCATAACATCACTGGTTTTATAATAGTCAGGCTGATAAGCTAACAAAGTATTACTATCCAATAGTCACCACCCCCAATACTGCAACTTCTGTATCTTCTAACATAATATTGCTAGTTCCACCATTGACAGTTAAAAGGCTACTATCGGTTATTCCTTCGATATTTAAAATTTTATTTCCTATCATCTGGTAACTTACATAGTTTTGTTCGAACGCAATGCTTTGCAAATACTCTGTTATTGCAGATTCTATTTTACTTTGTGCATCATTGCTATCTAATGTAGTTTGTATAGTAACATTTACATTAATTAATTTCTCGGTTGCACTTGCTACTGTACAAACTGCACCACAGAGTGGCATAACTCCGCTACCATCACCATTTTCATTTGGGTCTATGTAATCTTGGACACTTTTAACCAACGTTGAATCTGCAACCTTCATTTCAGAATTTATAACCAATACTTTAACCGTACCTGCTCCATTCCAAAGTGGTATAACTTTTGCACTTCCAACTCCATCTACACTTAAAGCCCACGATTTAAAAGCCGCTTTATTAGCAGTTGTTTCATTACTATTAACTTTAGCGTAATATCTTACTTTTAACTCTTCATCTGATTCTTCATCTGTTCCATTACTGAAAGTTTCTTTATTAGCTACACCTTGCAATCCTGAAAGAGTTTTAGGGAAAAATTTAATTGCTCCTACTGCTACATTTCCTACAGTTCCATATGTTGTGCATCGTACACTTATGTCTATACTTCCGCTTGCTGGCACTGTAGTAGTTTCTAAAAATTCAAAATTCAAACTATCACTTGCAACTAATTGTCCTACTGTTATTGCACTTCCTGCAACTCCAGTTATAGTAACAGTCCCAGTTGCTCTTGTAGTCGTCTTTCTAATTATTCCTGCTCTTGCAACAACTCTATCTAGATTTTTCCCTGTAGCTGTATCCGCAAAAGCTTTATCCAATAAACCATCTATTTGTGTATAAGCACCTTCTAGCTCAATAGAAACTGGTTTTTCTGCATCATATATGAATTCTCCTTCAGATTTATTATAAGAATCATCTATACTAGCAAGTAATCTAGCTTGTATTATATATCTACTATCACTCATTTTTTTATATCACCACGCTTTCATTTGTACTTCCATAGATTGTATTTACATCAAAACTTACATTTAATAGTCGTTTGTCTCTTTCAAATACAAAATTAGTTACTGACTTTATATCAGAATTTTTTATTAAAGCTTCAGTGACAATTGTCTGCACCTGTGCCTGTATATAAGAAAGGGGCTGTTTACTAGTAATTATTTCTAATAAACTAACCCCATATTTTTCTACATTATTTGTATTATATATTTTATATTTATTCTTCTCTGTTTTTAACGTTTTTTGAATCCATAACTTTACAGCCTCCAATCTTGTAACTGTTGCAACCTTACCGTCTTTAACTATAAAGTCCCCTGTTTCAAAATCGAAACTTGGTGATTTACCAGAACTTGTAACAGTTGTATTTGTGCTGTCTAGTTGTGTATTTGTAATTGTCGTTTGATTCGGAAACATTAAATCACCCCATTTCTTTATACTTTATCGAATGCAACAAAATTTACTGAGTCAAGTGGATAACAAAGTATTTTATCACCTTCATTTAAATCTCTTATAATAGAAAAAGCTTGTGATTCTCCATTAATGACAATAGTCCCAGTCATGGTTTTAAGAGTTTCACAAACTTTTAGATTCTGCCCTTCTATAAAGTAAGCTTGACCGTCTTGAATCGAAATTTTTAAAGGACTTAATTGAATTATTGTGCCTATATAAAATACCGGTGGAGCAACATTGTTTCTTTCATTGAATAACTTTTGAAATCCCACTCTATAATCTTCCATAACATTCCTCCTACCATGTAATTGTTAAATTAACTTTGTGCATACCTTTAGTTAACATATGATTTGCAGTCTTTATTTTATAATAATCATCCAACCTATCTCCAGCATGTAGATAAATCATTCGATTAGGTTTTATAGTATCTCCACCATTTATTGCTACAACTTCAAAGGTACTTTGATATTCTATTTTATTACTATTTGCTAGAGTATTATTTGCTAAATTTTGAGCTTGTGCAATGTTCTTGCCATCCACACTTACAACATCTCGAAGAACACCATAAAAATTTTGCTGACTTGTATCTTCGCTAGTTGCTTCAATTACTGCTTTATCGCCACTTCCAGAAATTACAGTTATACTATTTTTCATATTTTCCATAGACATTTCTATATCAATTTCTTTTGGTAAAATTATGTTTGGCGTAATTTTCATATCTGAAACATTATAAATATAGAAAATATCTCCCTGAATTTCATAAAAATATGTACTTCCTTGGTCAGATGTAGCTTGTTTTAAAATATCATCAATAATATCTGTAAATGATTTATTTGTATAAAATTGATTAATATTTGTTGGTATATCTGGAATACTATAAGTTAGATATGCTTCATCAAGTAAAGATTTGATTGCATGACTTGCTGAAATACCATTAAATTGTTTCATAGCAACTTTATTATTTTTCAAGTAAAAACTATAATCTTGGCAAGTATATGAGTATGTCCATCTTTTTTGAATTGGTCTTAATGCAATTCCTCTAAATATTTCAGAATCGTCATTAAATAACTGAACTACACTTCCAGTTGTTATTTCCTTTATACTATCAAAGCTTAGTTGAGTTCCAAGTGAATCAGAATCACTGTTCCAACCGATATTATTACAATAATTGATTATATTTGTCCCATTTACTATAATTTTATACATATTCTCACCACCTACTGAACCCATGTACCATCACTACCAACCCAGTATCCATCCGGAGTATAAGAATTAACATACATTCCACCTTGATCTCCAAAATAATAAGACTTTCCATCTAAAGTAACCCATTCATTACGTGCCATTTTACATGAATCTTTGAGATAATACCAATAGCCACCATCTTGTAACCACATTGATTGTCTTGCATAACCTTGAGCATCAAACGAATAATATTCATTATCTATAAGTTGCCATGAATCCTTGTAATAATTGCCTGATGTATCTGTATAGTAATACCAGCCTGTACTATCTTGACTCCAACCAACTGTATAATTTGTTGTAGTTATTGTAGTATTATAATCTCTCCATTGCTTAACTTTTAAGCTGTATTTATAATCCCCACGCTTAATGATATTATATTCAAAGCTTTCAATTGCAAAAGTATCATTTACGTAATATCCACTCTTTGAATTTATAACAATTCGTATTGGTTCAGTATTTGTTTTAGAACTTTCAATTAAATCAATAACCTCAGTTGCATTTACTTTGCTTTTAACAAAACTATATTTGGAATAATCTACTGGTAACCAACCCTCTAAAGTAAATTCTATCAATCCCTTTTTTTCTATAAAATTGTATGGTAAATCCCAATATGTCTCAAAAGTTTCATTACTAGGATTACTAGAAAGAGTTGGCAGTTCTTTTGGAGGGATTGGTAATTGCAATACTTTTGTTCTATTATAATTACCTATATAAATTTCATAAGCCATTTTTACCACCTCTTTCTTAAGAATTTGTCATTGCTAATTTAACTTGGTTAAAGATATGTTGACCTACTTCATTTTTAAAATCTTCATTTCCTATTACATTTCCTGATATGTTTAAATTGATTATTACACCTTTATTATTATTTGATAAAAGCTTGTCTGTTTTATCTGCTGGTATTACCTTTGAGCCACTAGGTAACACTGCCATTTCTCCGCCAAATTCATTAATTTTGGTAGCTCCACCTTTCCAATATTGTGTGCCTGTGGCATTAGCACCGAAATCACCATTATCTGAACTACTATTATCTTTTGAAGTTACAGTTACTGCCGCGCCATCAGTTACCGACTGTCTATGTTCAGTTACATTTAAATCTTTATCTTTTGCATCTGTACCATTCCAATCAGTCAACCAATGGTATGCTTTGGATATCGCACTTGCTATATCATCAAAGTGTTTTGTAATTTCAAATAAAAGAGCTGTAAATGGATTGCATAATGCTATAAATTCAGCAATAGGATTGTCCTTTAAAGAGTTCCATGTATTGCCTACCCATGTGCATATTTCTTTCCAATGCGTTATTATTTCATATATTGCAGTTCCTAACGCTGCAATAGCTAAACATACAATTCCCACAGGATTAGCATCCATTAAAACATTTAAAGCAAATTGTGCAGCTTCCCAAGCACTTGTTGCATTGACGATACCCCATATTATTAATTCTATGGCGCTCCATGCTGAAGTTACAACAGAAACTATTTTTGTATTAATTTGAATTGCTATTAGAGCTAATTTATAAGCCCCTAAAGCTCCTACTATTCCTTCAACAATTGGCTTTATTGTACTCCAATTATTTGAAATAAAATCAAAAATATCTACTGAAACCTTACTAATTTCATCCAAAGCTGGCTGTAAATCATTTTGAAATACATTTGTTAAATTGTCCAATAAATCTGGCAACTTGCTTCCTGCATAATCCCCAAATCCCATTAATTTATCAAATAAGTTATTAACTCGCTCTCTAAAATCATCACTAGTGTTATAGGCATTGACAAAGCCTGTAATTAATAATCCTATACCTAAAGCTATAATATAAAATGGATTTGTTAATTTAGAAATATTATTTATAACTTTCAAGAAATTTCTAACTTCACTTGTTACCTTTCCAATAACCATAAATCCAACTAACCCACCAACAACACCAGATATTATTGGTATAATTGTTTTCATGTTATCTTTTAAAGTATCTATTACTTTCCCAATCTCTCTAAATGTTGGTATAACCTTATTTTCCATAACATCTTTAATATCTATACTTTTAATAAAATTATTTATATTACCAAATAAAGACTGAAATGATGGTATTGCATAAGACATAATACTAGCACCAAATGTTTGGATATTAAGCTTCAAAGTTCTTAAAGCATTTGCAAATGAATCTGCTGTTTTAGCATAATCTCCTTGAGCATCTTTGGTTTGGCTCATAATAGATTTATAACGCCACATTTCTTTTTCGGCTTGAGTAGCATCTTTCCATTGCTTATTAAAACCATTTGCAAGTGCATAAGTGCTTATTGTAGTTTCACTGACATCTACACCTAAGCTACGCAAAGGTTCGGTCATTCCACTTATACCACTTTTGATTTTATCAAAAGCTTCGTCAGGATCAAGGTTGTAAAATGATGCTAAGTCACCAGCTAAACCAGTTAAATTTGTACTCATATTTGATAATTCATCACCTGTAAACCCTGCTGATTTTAGCATAGCTCCAAGTGTTCCAGCGTACTTTTTAGCTTGTAGCTCACTAATACCAAATTGTTGGGAAGTTGTTTTTGCAAAATCATTTATCGTGTTTGCTCCATCCTTAAAGGTGGTATCGACTACATTCTGAACTTCTGCGAGATTTGAGGCTAATTCTAAACTACTTTTTGCAAATTCTGTTAATCCTACAGCACCTATAACGCCTGCAATTTTCATGGCTGTACTATTAAATGCACCAGAAACGCTTTCTCTCATTTGCTTTGCTTGATTCTCAGCCATTTTTATTTGTCTTTGAAATTTTTTCGTGTTATTGGTTGTTTGATTTATTACTTTGCTGAAGTTATCCTTCAAATTTAAAATAGTATCAATTACTTTTGAAGCCATTACTCTCCTCCACCTCCTAACATTTTAGCTAATGCTTTTAATTTTTCTGACTCTTCCTCTTAATACTCAAACCTCGAATGATGGAGAATTATTTTTTCTATGTAACTTAAATTTATATATTCCTCAATCGTATATTTTCCCCGAGTTACATAGAAGCTCAAATCATTCATTTCTCCATCATTTTTAATTACTTTTTTACTTCTTCATCAAGGTTATCTGCTTTAAATCCTATAAATTTATTGAATTGCTCCATTATTTGTTGCTTGTCTTTAAAATCAAATAGAACATCCATTGTGTCATACGGATCACGAACTTCCAAAGCTTCGTGAAGTTCAGGATTTTGTAAATCTGGACAATTTCTATATATCAATTTCATTGTTTCAGTAATTGCTTTTTTGGCGCTTCTTGAATCTCCTAAATCCTCTATAAAGTTTAGGATATCTTCATCACTTGGCTTTTTAACTGAAAATATAGTATCCATGGAACTTATTTTTATATCTAAAGTTTTGTTTTGTTCTTCTTCCTTTTTTAATTTCTTAGCTAAAAAATCTTGAATAGTTGCTTTTACATTACCTTTTTTACTCATATTAAAACCTCATTTCTATATATAAATTTTTGTTATTTTCTAATTAAAAAAGGATACCAAAAAGGCATCCCGATGTATTAAATTGTGTCTATAACTTCATAATCATCAAAAGTAATAGAGTAACTCTCTTCATTCACTTTTTTAGATTCTATGTTTATTAAATCAAACTGACTGAACATAACCCCTTCAATTGCGACTTTTTCAGTTTCTCCACTAGAGTTAGTTAATGAACTTATAATTTTTAAATCTGGTGTTATCCCACTTTTAAAAGCATTAGCCGCCATTTTCCAAACACTAGAATCAATCTTAGCTAAAGTAAGTGAGCCATCTCCAGACCAACCTTCCCAAATTGTGTAGGTACGTCCATCACCTATAAAATTTTCTGTTTCAGTATCTGATTTAACTGTACATTTAATAGATTTTAATGTAGCCATTAAAGCTCCATTAAACCAAACGTCTCCATTAACCCCAGTCAATATGTTATTTTTATTTACTGCCATTATTTACTCACCCCTGTTAATCCAAATTTATAACAAAGTCTAAATCAACAAAAGATTCTAACACCTTAGCATTTGCTGACAAAAATAGACTTTTCTTAAATGCATTTTGTTTTACTTGTGCATCCGTCCATGTTGAAGCTTCTGTTTTTCCTACTCCAATCCATGCATTTCTCTGTGCTACAACATTTATATATGAAATATTGTCATATTCATCATCAAGCACACCTTCATCTTCTAATGATTTAAAGTAAGAATTTACTGCACTAATAAATAAAACTTGATTGTCATATTTATTTTTGTATTTTCCTAAATAATCATCTTTAAATGTTGTCCTAATATCATCCAACATGATATCTATAGCTTCTACTACTTCAATTTCTTTCATATCTTCTGTTTTAGTAGAACCATTAGTTGTTGTCATAGAATTGATACCTCTAAGAATCCTTACATACTCCCCATCATTAATTAATACAAATTGTCCATTTGTTAATGCTGTAGCATTGTTAGGAACTTCAACAACACTCGATAAATTACTACATTTAAAATAATTACATCCTTGAGTAATATTGCATTTAGCTAAGATTGCTATTAATGAAGGAATATATTCAACTCCTGCTTGTTTACCTCTAGTTGTATCACTAAAGATTACATAATCATTAACAAAATTAACTACATGCATATTATCAGGTGCTGATGTAGCTTTATAAACTACTGACTTATAAGTTTCTTTATTAGTATCATCCTGTGTTGCTATCCAGCTCGATAAAGTTTCAAAATCTACACTAGTTCCATCTGCTATTCCTATCCAGCCTGTCTTAACATTTTGTTTTACAATTGTTAATGCATCACTTATATTTGTATCTGCACTAGCTATTCTTACCACACATACTTTATAAGGTGCAAATGTATACATGTCTTTTATGTACTGATAGTTATTCGATGTATAATCACTAGAATCTACCTCATCAATTCCGTTATATTCTACATAACTAGTAGTCACTGTATCATCTCTGATAATTAGTATTGCATAACCTCGTTCACTTCTTTCAACTGCGGTATTTGCTTTTTGTTTAAACGAAATATCAATATTTGGTGCTGTTATTGCCATTTATATAATCACTCCTGTTCTAAATTTAAATCAAATTCTAAATCTTCAATGTCTTCTAAGTTAGAATCATCATAGATTTCTTCACGAGAATACAAATTAAAGCTACATTGCAAAACACCATCTACAATTTCACTTTGTATTCCTTCTACATCCCCGTTTGAATTACAATAGGGCATATAAAAACCTTCCTGAATGAATAAATCTTCCAGAAAGGCATTTTCTAAAATATCCTGCATATCTATATTTGCAAATTTATAATTGTATTTGTCTTCGGCGTAGAACAGTATCTTTATATTTAAAATACGTTCCTTTAATTGCCTATTAAATTTTCCAGTATTAGAATTATATAAAACTCTTATACTTGGTCTTTGTATTCCGTCTATAAAATCTTTACTTACTATTTCTACTTTACTATAATCAGTATTCTCTAGAGCATTTAATATATTTAAATTTACTGCTGCTAAAATTGTACTTAATGCTATCATCTAATCACCTACTTTAAACCTTTATCTAGCACTTCATCTATAAAGTCTTCACAATCAGAATAATAAGTTGGTTGAAACTCATCTTCTGCTTCTTCGAATACAAAATATCCATCTTTCCATCCATGCTCATTTCCATTTTTGTCCTTAATAACATGTCCTTTTTCTATAAGATGTGCATGAGGTGCAGAACTAAAGCATCTTATAGATAAGGCACCATCATAGTTATAAACTTTACCTCTTTTAATAGATTTAAAGTAATTACCCGTGTCCTTTTTAACCTTGCTTTTTGCTTTTGCTAAAGTACCTTTTCTTAATTTTCCACCTTCAGCTCTAAGAAACTTTTTACTTTCATTCGGCATAGTATCATTAGCTAATTTCATCAAATCTTTTTCAAAATCGGTTAACTGACTAATATCAAATTCATCACTCATCACCAGTCACCCCCAAATCTGTTGAATTCTCCACTATTACTGTGCAAACTAGTTCAATAAGATTTCTTTCCTTGAAATGTGGATGAAAATAAACAATATCAAACCTCATACCTTTGTATTTAAAATACATCTGGTCATTTATATTTGATATTGCATTAACTCTTATAGTTATTTTATAAAGTGACTCAGATATATTTGCTTCACCTTCAGCTTTAATATCACCTTTATAAGGAATAATTTCAGCCCATACAGATTTTATTTTTCCCCATGTATAAACTGTTTCATTTAGTTTATCTAAAGATTTTGTCTTATCGTAAACATCTATTCTATTATTAAGTCGATTCACTAAAATATCTTTATTACTCATTAGAAATCACCTCATAAGTAGATAATTTATCTAATATAGAACTTATAATAATATCTTTTTTCTTATTATCTTCTATCATAGTCCCACGACTTTCATATAGGTCAGCACATAACTTCTTCTGCAATATTCCTGCTAAATTAACTGCATTAGCATCGCTTTTATAATCACTTCCGACCATTGAATCTATATATATTTGAGAACCTTGTATAATTTCATTTAAATAATTGTCTTCAGAATCATCGTCAATTCTTAAATATATCTTTAAATCATCTAATGTCATTGTTTTGCATCATCTCCTATCTATAAAAATAAGGATAGGAGAAAACTCCCATCCTGAAATTAAGCAAGTTCGTATTTATTGATACTTCTAGTTACTGCTGGTATAACATCAAATCTTTCTAAGATTCTTAACACGATTGTATCGTTTGCAAATCCAGCATCAACTGATCTAGCAATTGTGATTTGTTCTCTATCCATGAATTTAATTGCTTCGGACATATTTAATGTATAGAATAATTTTGTTATTCCTTCAGATACAGTTACTAAAGAATCATCGAATACATATATTGGTTTTCCATTGAAATAGTCTTGTCCATTTATGTTTGTAATTAAGTTCAAAGGTCTCTTTTGAGCATCTTTCATATTCTTTAAGTAAGCATAACCCCTTGTATTAGTAAGAGTTATTAAACCGCTCTTAACTGCTGGTAATGCAGAATCCATAGTGTTTGTTATGTCTTGATAGTCAGTCATTGCAACTGCTGTAGAATTACTATCTACTTCTTTTAGTATTTGAACATTTTCTTGAATTGTAGTTATTTCAGCAAAGTTTGTTCTAACTAAAGATTCAATTTCTACTTGAGCATCATCAATTAACTCAGATGTTAATTCTTGTAATAAACCATATTTATCAATCGCATATGATAATTGAGTTGTTGCTAATGTACCATCAACGATTGTACTTCCTTCTAAAATTTTAGAAAGTGAATTTTGTGTATGATCGAATACAGGAATAGTTCCTGTAGGTAATGTTACTGGAACAACTTGGCATAGAGATTTCAAAGAACCAAATCCTCTTTTAATTTCTTGTAATTCATTAATAAAAGCCTTTGGAATTACTGCACTATTAGATGAAGTTGTAATTGCACTTCTTTCTTCTGTTGACATTTCCTTACTTTTACCCATTACAAATTTAGTAATTGCTCTCATTTCATTTACTTTTTCTGCTTTATTTACTGCTGTTTCCACTTTTGCACCTCTTTCTTCTTTTTTAGCTTTTATTTCTTGCATTTCTCTTAGTTCTTCTGATTCAAGTTCTTCAGCGATTTTGATTTGTTTATCTAAACCTCTAACTTCTGCTAAAACTTTTTCAGCTTCATCAATTTTGTTAGATTCATTTAGGCTTCTAACTTCAGCCACCTTGTCTGCTTTTAATTGTCTTAATTCGTTTATATTCATGTTTTTTTACACTCCATTTCTTAATTTAATTTTGACTTTCTTTGCGCTCTTCGCAAGATAAAAAAAGCTACCAATTTAAAGTAACTCAAATAATTCTAATTCGGTTTTTATTTGTCTTTTTCTAATTTCTAAGTCTTTTGCTTTTTCAAGCTTTTGTCTTTCCTCTACTGCAATTTGTTTTGCTCTAGCAAAAGCTTTAGTAGAGTTCATATTCATACCTTGCATATTCTTCATACAACTATTACTATTTTTACAATCATCTTGATTACAACAATTGCAGTTATCACAACAATTACATCCACACTCACTATTATTACTATCAGATAATTCTGCAACGGTATTTTCATACTGAGGGATACAAAGTAAACTCCCCTCAAATAATTCAACGTCTAGTAAAGTTCGAGTAAATGAATCATCTACTGAATTATATTGTATATCTTCTTCATTGCAGATAAATCCAAAACTACATCCTGTAACCAATCCTTGTTTCATTAATTGAACCACATCATTAGCAAATGAAATGCTCTTATTGATAGTTGCATTAAATCTTAAACCGACATCATCTACAGATAATTGTAATGTCCCAATAGCTGTACTTGCTAAAGGTTTATCCCACTGATGATGGTATAATAGAAATATGTTGTGATTATCTCTTAATGTATTATCAAACGCATGAGGATCTATATTTTCATAAAATCCCTCGAATAATTCAGTAACAGAATTAAACTTAGCTATATAACCATCAATTTCAACCATATTACTATTATTTTGTGCTTGTTGCTCTCTTAACTCAAATTTATCAACTTTTCTAAACTCTAAATTTCCCTTATTCATTTAAGTCACCCCCTTTACTGTCTGCATTCGCTCGTGGTGATGTTTTATCACCTTGCCAAGTGGTATTTCCAGTTAATAAATCAGATAAAAGTACCTGTCCAGATGGTAAAGTGACTGTCTCGTTTTCAAAATCACTTTCAATTCCTAGTAATTTACGTGCATATTCTAGTGAGTAAACACCATTACGTACGTAATTACAAACAATATTTTGTTGAGTTTGTGCATCAACTTTCAATATATCATTGTAATTAAAACGTATTTTATAGCCTTTTTTCCTATCTAAACCAATTAATTTATAATCCATTTCTTGCTGTAATTGCGTTAAAATCGGAATAATTGTGTTAGTTATATAGGAAATTTGTTCCTGTTCAGTTAATACACCGTTATTTACTAGTGCAAAAGGAACTCCAATTAATCCTGCAATATCTTTTTTACTCATTTCTTTTAATTCAGCGAATTGACTAGATTGAAGATCAATATTTATAGAGTCAATTGTATAACCAGCAGGAACAGTAAATATTCCGCCTGTTTTAGAATACAGAGATTTAAATTTATTTTGTATTGTTGTTAAGTCTGAAGCTGTTTTAATATCACTTGTAGTTTGAACAACAAGTTTTGATGTCAATCCATTTGAAAATAAATCATTTTGATATGATTGAGCCTGTAGACTTGTATCTATTACTTCACTTAAATAACTTCTGCTAGCCCTTGTTCTAATTCCATCTAAAGAATTGTCCCTAAGAATGATAATATCGGAATCCCAACAATATCCTGTTGAATCATAGCAAGTAAAATCAACCATAACTTTATTCTGTTTAGTAGAATTAATTAAACCACCAGTATCCACAGTAAAATTATCAATTCTAACTGGATATAAACCAATACATTTTCCACCTAAACCTCTATCAATATATAGTCCTGCCATTCCCCAATGTTTATATAACATTATTAACGCTTTAAATGCCTCAAACTGAGTCATATTATCATTGGCACGTAAAGTTAATATATCATTTAGATAATAATTATTAGCATCAATATCACCATTTTCAGTTGTTTGTTTAATATTTATAGGTATTTTAGCAACGGTACTAGATAAAATATTAATAGCATTTAAATAAGTTTGTTCCCTTAACGCTACGGTTGTTAATTCATAATCATATCCCTTCAAAAAAGCTTCTACAGAATCAACACTCTTCCAATCTATAATATTTGCATCTCTTTTTTCCCTTTTTGCTTCTTTTATTTTGTTAAAAATCACTTAATTTCACCTCACTTTCTGTTAAATTTGAACGAAAATATACTATAAGCGATTAAAGAAAAGGCTAAAAAGTACATTCCAAGATAA
>JAEHJW020007778.1_pt1 | contig 40406 bp, 60 predicted proteins | sample 9271431 | NCBI WGS metagenome assembly JAEHJW02 | reverse complement strand
TTCTAATTAAATTAAAAAATAAAAAGATCGAACAGAATATCATTCAACAGCAAGAACAACCCGTAGTTCAACAACAACCCGTAATTCAACAAGACGTACAACCTGTAGTAAAACAACCTGTAGTTCAGGTTCAAGAAGAAAATAAATAAATGCAGGAATAAATAAAATAAGGCCCTTGGAATTTCTTCCTTGGGCCTCTTTTTTTGTCTACTCAACATCGTTACATTCATCGCATAATGTTATTGTAAGTACACATACAGCACACCCATTACCACAACAGATATATCCAAGTTCTTTATCACATCCCTGACATTTCATTATACTTATCCACTATAACAAACTATGCATTAATATAAGTACAATAAATACAGCTATCAGAAATAATGCAACTTCAATAGTGCTTACATCATCTTCACAGTGAATCTCATGCTTTTTACATTTACAACCACTACATTGTGATTTAGTTGGTACTTCTTTTCCCGTTATTTTACACTTCTTCATGACAAACCCTCCATATTATAGTTACTAACTAATAATTAAATGTATATTAACTACTGTATCATACAAAGAGACGCTTTATTGCGTCTCCTGGGTCTGCTGCTGTTACCGGCGGACCATTCCCGGTCTACCTCCTTCCTAGATGAATACATTTGTACCTGCATTGTGTATGTGAATGAAGCTACGCATCTGAATTACCTCCTAGGCTGTGTTAAGGGTTCCTTCTACTATAATATATAGATCAACTGTATATAAAATCAATAGCTATCTTCATTTTCTTTATTATTTTCTACGATCATATGCATTAATTCTGATATATTCTCTGCGGATGCTGAGTAAGTACGCCCGTTATTCATAAATATAATAGCCTTGCCATTAGGATGAATCTCTATCGAACTTATGGAACTAATGACTAACGCAGTCCCCTTATTAACAAAAAATAAATTGTTTATCATGCTATCTGTATCCCGTACTATTAAAACCCCCGATACCCCGCTCGGTAGCAGTATTGATGTCTTCAACTGGAAACATAGTTAATTCAGACAGGTGTAGTCCAAACACCATTTGAGCTATCTTATCCCCGGGCTCGATAGTGTATGGCTTTTTACCGTGGTTTATCAGTATTACTGTTACTACTCCTCTATAATCTTTGTCGATTGTTCCAGGAGCATTCAATACTGTGATGCCGTGTAGGGCAGCTAGACCTGACCTAGGTCGTATCTGTACCTCAACTGTAGGAGGTAGGTCACTTAAATCAAATATGAGATCTGTAGAGATTCTTGCGTAATCTCCAGGCTCTAATGTAGCCCCATGTGCAGCATACAGGTCGTATCCTGTTGACAGATTTGTACCTTTAGTTGGTATCTTAGCATACTCACTAGTCTTCATGTATTTAATATAACTCATAGATAATCTCCATACGCACTAATCAAAATAATCAAAACTTGGATATAACGTACCAGCCTCCAATACTTTAAACCCAGATTGTCTATCCAATACCATATACTCTATACTCGAGGGTCCGAACACAGCTAATCTTGCTAAGAACTTGTCAACATCTAGATCTCCACATGTGTATAAGTCTGCTTGCATCATTCCTATCTCTTCCCAGATGTGAAAGGCCAGATGACTAGTCTTAATATGAACTCCACCAGTTGGTCCCTTGTTTCCCTCATCGGTAACCATAGATACAAATGGGCCAGCAACAGGCTCTAGGCCTTGTTCCTGTACCAATTCTGATGCCCAGTCTTTTAATTCATCAAAATCTAGGGCTTTTGGGTAATCAATCTCTGCCTTGATTAAGATATGTATATGTTGTAGAGACTTTGCCATTTCGTTACTCCTTATCGATACTAGTTGAGTTTGTATTTAACCAAGTACACACCCCATATAAGTACATAGGAACATATATAGACTGAGAAATGGCAACACCATAAGCAGAGACTTTAAAGCCCCATATTGCAAGAATCACGCAGCTTACTGCGCTTAAAGCCAGTCCTAGGACTATTCTAGAGGGCACTGCTGAAATTAACAGTGCTGCTATTACCCCGAGACTGGTACCAAGATATTGAAGAATATACACATACTCCATTAAAAAGCCCTCTACAGTTACATTATTGATTTTAGTGCAGCCTTGAATTCAATAACAGTAACAGGCTTCCCACGTATTAATATTTGTGATCCAGGATCCTCTGGATAAATTAAAAATCTAGGAATATCTTTACGAAAGTAAAGTAATCCATCACTACCCTCTACAATAAATGGCCACTCTGTATCTTGAAATGTTATCTCCGGCCCTGATTTAATTCCAGTTTTAATCATGGTAGAGTTATATAGTGTCATAAAATGTCCAAACATCTTACTTTATCCTTCACATGCTACACAATCTGTACTATAATTTACAACGTCGCCTTTAGAGGCCGCAGATGCTCTTACATAATACAATCCCTTTAAACCTAACTTCCAAGCATTAAGATGCCATTGATTAAATATATTTTTTGGTACATCATAATTACAGAATATATTTAAACTCTGTCCTTGATCTAAGAACTGCTGACGTATTCCTGCCATATTTATATGATCCATTTGGTTGATCTCCCTGGCTGTTAGAAATACACTCTTAACATGAGGATCCAGATCTAAGTGCTGAATACTTCCTTTCATAGCCACAGATGATGTCCAATCTTCTTCACTAAGCAGACCTAGCTTTAATAATTCAGCATTAGTCTTTATGAAGGATCCCTGTGATGACCTATGTAGGTATGCATTTGCAGGTATTAAATTAATGCCTTCACTAACAAAGCCAGATACGATAGAGTTGCTATAAGTAGGTGCAATAGCCATGGTATGAGTATTACGGCGACCGGTACCTCTAGCCCACTCTGGTACTCCTCTTTCGACTCCAAGCGCTTCTGATGCTGCATAGCTCTGCTCCCTTAACTGCTTGAATATATTATAATTTAATTTAGCTGCTTCTGTGCTTCCATACGGTATAGATTTAGCTTGAAGCATTGTGTGGAATCCAAGTACACCTAATCCCAGAGCTCTAGAGGCTTTTGCAAATCTAACTGAGTTTTCAAACCCTGGAAGAAGGCTCGCTTTTTGTATAAACTCTTCCATCACATCATCTAATAACCTAATTGCAACACTTACAACATCAGTATCTTTCCACTCATCGTACTTGGTAAGATTCAGACTAGATAAACAGCATACAAAAGTGTGTTCTGTATCTGAATGTAGGTATATCTCGTTACATAGGTTAGATGCTGACACTTTATAATCCGGTTTACCTGGTAAATTGATATCGGCATTTGCATTATCAGAGAAGAATAGGTAAGGTTCTCCAGTTTCTAACCTTGTTCTAAGTATCTCACCCCAAACTTGACGAGCATGTGGGTCACCTTCCTCTACTTTAGACATGAATCTGTTGGATAACTTAATACCGTGATGCACATCAAGACACTGATTTCTTGGGTCTCCTTCAGGCCTCCTAATGCGCATAAACTCCTCAATATCGGTATGCTCAGCATCTAGATATATTGCTAACGCACCTCTACGTACATTACCTTGCCTTACCTTATCCGTTATTACGTCGTACAACTTGCACCAGGCCACAATACTATTAGAGGTACCATACCCCCTAATAGGAGATCCACGGCCTCGTAGTAGGCTAAAATCGACTGCTGTGCCACCACCATTCTTAGTGAGTCTGGCAATCTCATGTCCGGTATTAAATATTCCATCCAATGAATCATGTGCTACAGACGAGAAGCAGGATATAGGCAATCCTCTAGGTGTGTTATAGTTAGCAAGCACTGGAGTTGATGGGCAAATCCACCCATTCCATAGATAAGTAAATAATTTATCATCACCGCCAGCTATTCTGTTAAAAGCATCTCTTGGGGTCTCACCTGGGAGAGCCGATTTTTTAAATTGTATCAAACTCTCAGAGCCCATCCAGCCTGGTACATCTACCATCGGCACCTCCTTTTCCTAGTAGATAGTTTTTAAAAGTCGTAATAGGGCTTCATCAGCAGGTACTCCTCTAGACATTGCCCTAAGAGTATTATCGTGGTAGTATAGAGTAACTAAATCATCAGATTTGTGTATAGCATATTGTTCTACATGCTCTGGGTCAACATTAGCTAACAAATCTATATCTAATGCAGCTCTGGAAAGCACGTCTAGCATGTCCAGAACATCCTGTGTGTTATGTTCTGAAAGTATAACTACATTAATCATCCCACATTCCTCCCCAACCACCTGTTTTAGCATACTCAGTAACGCGGCCATAGAAGAAATCAGCATGATTTTCACTGGCTGTAATAAATCCAAACCACTTAAGACGCTCTAGAGATTCTTTATCTACTCCTCTCCAGTTTTGCTTAAGCCCAAGAGCTACTAACTGATCGTTAGCTCTCTGACGAATAAACTGTTTCAAGTCGTATGGAGTTAGATTATCAAGTCGTCTTCCCATGAATACAGAGTCTATAAACTTGTCCTCTATACTAACTGCTATACGTGCAGCTTCATATATTTCCTTCTTTACACCTTTTAGGTCTTGGTTTTCTTTCATGAACTCTCTAAATAGCCATATTCCACCACTTGCATGTAATGATTCATCTCTATTAGAGAACTCTATTATTTCACCAACCCCCTTCATGAGGCCACGCATTGAGAACGATAGTAGTATAGCAAATGCCGAGTATAGAGCTACTCCTTCTCCAAATGCACTAAAGATAGCCAAAGATATAGCTATTCTTTTTCTCCATTCATAGTCTGTTTCAGTGCTTTTCCGCTTTGATGGGGGAACTGATAGCCTATTTAATCTCTCAATAGCTACTTCATCCTGCAAGAAAGCTTTAAAATCAGTAAGACCGAGTGTCTCATTTAGGTAAGCATATCCAGCTATGTGTATAGTTTCCATATTACTAAATGCGGTAGCCATCATTGCAATCTCAGGCTTACTGAATATTCTAGCAACCTCTCTCCAGTAATCCCCAATAAGTACTTCCGATTGTACGAATGATTTTAGGATGTTTCCAATTATCAAACGCTCTGTGTCATTTAAGTTCTCCTTCCAGTCTGCTATATCTTTATCCATATTAACCTCAGTGCTAAGCCAGAAGCTTTGCTGCTGTGTTAACCAGAAATCATAAGCCTTAGGGTACTCAAAAGGCTTATAATAATCTCTAGGATGTAAAATATTCACTTTAAGACCTTCCAAGCAGTCTACTGGCTTCTACAGACCATCCCCAATACTCTGCACTATGCTCACTATCCTTCTCAAAGAGCTCATCAGCCATCTTGATAATCTCTAGAAGTAATTGATCTCTATTCATCATCTACATACTCCTGTTTGTATATTCTTACAATATCCTTGACTAGCTGGGAACGAAGAATGTCATCTTCTGTCAGCTCCACTACACCAATTTGATCATTTAACTCGTGCATTCTCCGTGCAAAATCTTCTGGACCACTTATAAAGTTCTTTGATGTTATATCAGACTGATCTAAATCTCCAAGAACTACCATTTTAGAATTATCACCTATGCGAGTTAATATAGTCTTAAACTCATGTGGAGTTGTATTCTGAGCTTCATCAAGTATTACAAATGTATCGTGAAATGTATAGCCACGTAGTAGTCCTATCGGCACTACTCGTATGACATCAGCCTTAATCATCTTAGATAATTCTTCTTTTCCAAAGAATTCACTAAAATACTCTAACATTGGTGCTACGTATGGAAGCATCTTATCTACTTCATTTCCAGGTAGAAATCCTATATCTTTTCCTACAGTTATCATAGACCTAGTAATTAAAATATTTAGAACCTCCTTACTGGCTAGTGCTTTAGCAGCTGCATATGCTGTAAGATATGTCTTACCAGTTCCAGCCGGTCCAATCACCAACGTTAATGTTTTAGACTCCAACGTCTCCATTAAGTTCTTCTGGTTCGGAGTCTTTGGTGATATATCCACCGAGGACATTTTAACTTTAGATCCACTGGTTACCCTGGAGAATTCTTTTGTCTTTTCTCGTCTAGCCTCTTGCCTATCCTTCTTTCTTGATGCTTTACTGGATGTAATATCGGATGCTTTAGAGTTCTTTCTAGGCATATGCCATCTCCTACACTGAGTATTAATAATATAAGTCTAATACATTAAAATAACAATAGGCTAACACTTAAAATAATTCCTATGACAATACCATGAATAGCTTCAGCGGTATCATTCTTGTCAGCAGTAGCCACACTAGAGCTTAAGAACCCCTGAATAGGAATAAGTTGGGCTAGCTTATACGAGGGGCCCATAAGTAAGCCAGCTATGTTAAATATCAATCCTCCGTACCCACTGTGTAAAGTTGCTATAACCACTCCAGATGCTCCAGTAAGAATTAGACCTCTCAAAGACATGATAAGTATGTCATTAGAGGACTGCATAAATTGAAATGGTGCGAATGGAGCTATGGCTAACCCAATGAACGTAGTTACAATAAGACTTAGTCCTAAAGTCAGGGTACCTCCAAGCAATAGTGAGCTAGCTCCAACACCTATGCCAAACAGCAATCTAGCGGCTGTAGTACCGTAAATAGGTATCAATTTACGTATTTCATCACCACCAAAACCTCCCCTTACTCTATTTAGAATTCCAAGACTTAGGGATATTATTATAGGTAAAAGTAACTGCATTGTAATCTCCAGTGCTAATTAATGCTAGTATAAAAATCTTTAACAATCTTGTACGATGCTCTAGCCTTGGTTAGGTTAGGATAAAGTACAAGTAGGATTGTTGCGTTAATTACTATAAGCTCAAATGTTGCTACCCCATTCATAAACACCCCAAGTGTAATAGATCCGGAGAAGTACTGATTTGCCAGAAGTAGATACGGTACTACTGATGATATAGAACTTTTAAGTCTACTAGACAACGTGTAATACATCAGTATCTTAATATATTTATAGTATGCCAGGGATAGTTCTATAAACTTATTTTTACTACTATAATCTCCGTTACCATTGGCTATATCTCCAATAGCTTCCCTGTAATTTCCCTCAGCATTCTGACAAGCTGCGTCTGAATTTATTAATGACTGATTAAATATCATGGCCATTAAACTAGCAACTATTGTATAACCTATAGATGCTAGTAGAATCGTGGTCTCATGTCTATTCATCCACATTAGCATTATAACTATGCTTGCAGATATAACGACCTCCACAACTATCTCTAAATACAAACTAGTTGCATTTTTAAGAGCTTCAGTCTGTGCTTGAGTGTAGTTATCTACTTTAACTGGATTCTTAGTCCACTTCTTAAGTAGCATTTTGCTTATTGTTTTACGAATATTAAACGATAACAGCTGTCCTATCCATGCCTTCAACCCCTGAACTGTTCCAAGACCAGCCATTAGTAAAAAGAAATATAATACGGACTCTAAAAATAGAGATTGGTGCATTCCCTGAAGTACGTCATAGAAGTACTGCCTCCATGCCGGTATAAGCGCAGTCAAGACTATTTCTCCAGCAACTACTGCAATCAGTAAAATAGACAATAGTATAAGAGTGCGTTTATCAAGCCTGTTAATGATCTCGTTTAGCATCACTAAACCTCTCTTTCTTACGAATTAATCGTACGGATTACTCAACAGTACGTCAAAATCGGGTAAAAGTGCCATAACATCAGGTACTTCCGATGCTAGAATATCATAAATGGCAGCAGCGATGTCTCTATGCTCTTTCTGCGTCTCTGGACCACGTCTCAAAGCCAAATAATGAATCCACGAGCGAAGAGAACCCTTCATATATAGAACAGTTTTGACATTCATCGGAAGTAAGAACCTGGCTTGCTCTTTAGCAATGCCTTTATCGAGCGCTTCCTGGTAAAGATTCTTGGCTACGTCCTCAACGGACGCTTGAGCATCATTAAACCAAGATTGAAGTTCAGCATCGTCCACTTCAATACTATTCTGCTTGTTCTTTTCATCCTGTAATCTAGCTGGATACCTTTCAAACTCCTGAACTGCTGAGTATCTTTGACTAAACTCTTGAAAATTAAAATGTCGATGCCTAAGTATCTGAGCGGCTATCGCCCTCGATGTAACTATTTCAAATGTAAAATCACTCATTTCAAATATAGATACATGCCCATGCTTAAAGCAGTACCTAAGTAACTTACCACTGCTATCGAAGTTGGTCTGATTGGATGGGTTACTTACCCTAGCACAGTATGCTATCAAGTCGGCAGGTGCTTTACCATCAAGATCCCCAACTCCAATAGTCTTAGAGACAAGCGTAACTTTCATTTGAACCTCCATACGTTATACTATCATATATATAACAATTCTACAGTAAGTCAAGAGTCACTACCTAATAAAGAGTTATATTTTTCAACTCGATCTTTAAATGAATCTAACTTATCTCCAAGTGCCCCAGATTTATCTAATTCACGCTCTAAAAGAAACATTAAATTAGCGATTGCATGGGCAAGATGACTTAGTCTGCTCTCTGGATCTGTAACCTCTCCTAGACTTACTGATGCTAGATGTCGGTATGCTGCATCTAAATATCTAGGAGATTCTACCAATACCCACGAGTACGGGCTATACTTCTGAGCTCCAAATGTTAAAACTTTAGCTACTTCAAGTATAGACATAGGAGGTATTAGCCCATACATAGCCTTACCAGAATCCTGCTTATGCGAATAGATTTTACTATTTTTCATTGTAACATCTCCAACTATCTAATACTATAAGCTAAACCAATGTCCGCAAGACTGGCACTGACCACGCCTAACTTTACCAGCTGTGGTCATTCTTGACCCTCTAGATTGAATCTTAGAGGAGCCACAATGACGACAGACATGCCCAGCAAACTTACTTGCTACTTCTTTAACAGAGAACTTGGGGTCAATATACTCAGCAACCCTATCCCAGACAGCCCTAGTATCTTCAACATCTTTCTTACCGTACTCTATCATCTTATTAAAACTATCTTCATTGGTCTTCTCTAAGATGTGGATCCAATCAGACAATTCCATCTTAATCTTCCCTCCAATACCAAGTAACTTGGAAATGTAATCAAGACTCTGTGAGGGCAAAGCTTTACCGAAGAATTTCTTCATCTGAGTTTGTAAGTCGTCAGTCTTCTTACTCCAGTCTCCTATTCCAGGAAGGCCATGAAGCATACGCTGTGTATTTATGTGTCTATTATCAAATGATTTATTATTTTTACCTATTACAATATCGGCATCATTAATTAATGCATCAAACTCTTCTATCATTTTCTTAGAGTTCTGTTTCTTGTACCCCCAGTCAAGGTGCTTTGCCGGCTTACCGTCATTGTAACAGTATGTTATGCATATAATATCATACATACTAGCAGAAGGTACAAGCTGATCATGCCTAATTACTTGATCCCCAAGACGCCATATGTAGGCTTTTAATGGGGTAGTTTCAATATCATAATACAGTATTTTAGGTTTATTAGAATGCATCTGTATCTACTCCCTTTACACTACCACTACGGCGATTTACTCTTGCAGCCTTTAACATCTGCAGCACTTCTTTCGGTGTTATTACTTTCGTAGGAGTAATCATAGCTCCTTTATCCATGATACAATCGAATACCATATTAGATTCACCATCTCTATTCTTGTATACATGGACAGCATAGTTACCTTTAGCAAAGTCATACACAGGGTGCTCAGCAAAGCTCTCTCTGTTCCATACCCGCAATACCATCTCAGCAGACATGTGTATGTCCCTACACTCCCTCGGACTGTCTAACTCAGGAGAACTATAATTTGGAGTAAGTTGACTTAATGTAGCCACTAAAAATCCATGATTATTTGCAGTAACCCTAAGAGGATCTAATAACTGTTCTTTGATTAAATCATGCTTATCCCCACGTAATCCTGTCATGGGTACAATTTGAAGATAATCAACTATTACTAGTGCCCCAGTATACTCAGGAGAATTTAATTTACTAATCAGTTCTGGTGCTTTAAATTGTGCAGACTGATCATAAATCTCTAATTGCCCGCTGTTAAGTGCCGACATCAAGTATGTAGGTACAGCTGACTCTTCTGAGGCTTGAGCGGTGGTTAAGTTTGTATTACTTCTACGAACAAACCTGGCAAAAGCCCTAGAGGCCGGCATCTCGTAGCTAAATAGTACAACTCTTTTTCCCATCCTAAGGAAATTATCGGCCAAGTTTGTTGCAAATGCTGACTTACCATGTCCGGTACGTCCCTCTATAACTACAAGACCTGACGGCGGTAATTTTACATGCTCGTCGATAATATCGTATCCAGAAGCAGTACTTTTATTTAGAAACTCATTCTGCAACTTGATCTGGCCCCATGTCATTGGAGCTTTTCCGGTTGATGTTATGGTTCTTGCATTTTTAAATGCTATAAGTATGTCCTCTTTAGATGGATTATCAGCTATATCAGACTTTGGAGGAAGGTGTGATACATCTAGAATCTTAACTATGTTTGAAGGTATCAAATCAGCAATAGCGTTCATAGCTTCATGACCCGCAGCATCATTGTCAGGCCATAAATATATTGCAGATTTACCCTTTAACAGGTGCCAAGCACCATTAGCGATATTCTTAGCTCCTCCACGCCAGGTTACTACCGCTATATCTGTATTAGCATACAATTTCTGACCTGCTACAGCAGCTTTTTCTCCCTCTACCACCAGTACTTTAGACTTTCCTGGTAATAACTCAGCTCCAAATAACTGAGGCTCTGTAGGGTATTTAGAATTAGTCCAAGCACCTGTCTTAAGCAGTGCTAGTGGTGGAAATAATTTATCAGCAGTTCTAAGTACTGCATAGTTTGGCCTACCTAGCACATCTTTATACCAATAAATATCTGTAACTTCTTTACCTGAGTATTTCCAGGACTTAGGAAGATCTACATTTTCAGGTATTGGCATTAAAAAATCATTATTATTAACCTGAGGTGGGAGCTGCATACTTGGCTCCGGGTCTTTAAATGAAGTCATTGTTCCATACTCACAGTCTTTTGAATGGTTACATTTTACTCTGACGTATCCGTCGTCATCTCTAAATACACTTAAAGACTTTGTACCCTGCTTTCTTCTAGTATGAGCACACCGAGGGCATTCAGTACAATACTGCCTATGTGGTTTTAGATCAAAATCAATTTCCATAGATACCCTCCGTTGCTTACCGTATAGGTACAAACATACTAACAAATTTATCATATTCTAACTTATCCTGGTCGGATAGTTCTAATATAGTGGGGGTTTGATCGGCAAAATCTGGACCACCAGTTACTTCAGATTTACTTGGGACTAATAATTGTATAGCATTCTCCATTATATATTTAAGTTTACATACCTCTAACGTTGATGGACTACTTATAGTAAGTTCGTCATGTACTGGAAATAGTACAGATATGCCATGCCTATATGCAAGTACCATAGCAGCCATAGTCTGATCCGCAGCTGAGCCCTGTATCAATTTATTTATAGCCTTGTAACTAAAGTCTTGCTCACGTCCATCATCGTCTTTAGTGGTAAAATCTTTATAAAGCTTACGACCAAGTATTGTTTTTATGTAATTATTCTTCAGTATATTACGTTTAGCAGCCTCAGTTAGTTCTTTCATATATGGGGATGCTGAATGATACGCAGCCAGTAGAGCCCTTGCTTGCTTGTCACTAAGCTTCAAGCTTCTGGCTAGCTTACCAACACCCATACCGTATGCTAGGCCTAGGTTTATAGTCTTTGCTTCCTTCCTAGATATTCCACACATAGATGCAACCATCTCGTGCATATCGTAATCAGGATTCAGGCGCCAATCCTCAGCCATCTCTTTTCCATTTTCGGATCCTATCATAGCTGCATAATGCACTTGAAGTCTTGGCTCTTGGGCCGAGAAATCTAGGCAATACCATGAGTGACCTTCTTCAGGCACAAACATTGACCGAACCAGAGGCCTACTAAACTCATCACGCTTAGGCTGCTGCTGAACATTAAGGTTACTTCCACTAAAACGACCGGTAGCAGTTGCTCCAAATATGTTTATTTCTGGATGAATACGACTATACTGTAAACTTTCTACTTCATCTATAGATATGCCTTCTATACCACTTATTAGACTTATTGTCTTATCTATAAAATCATTTTTAAGTTTATTAAGCTTTTTGTAGAGATTAAGTGTCTCAAAGAATGGTCCAGATTGATTCTCTATCCATGCCGATGTAATGCTAGGATTTAATTTATCAGTAACTGGATAACTTACCCCTAATTCATCACAAATTTCAGCTAGTTGGACTGTAGAGTTTGGATTCCTACCAAGTAAAAATTTCTCTAATTCTTGCCTAGTAGAGAATAGTTTCTTATCGATAATAGCTTTAGAGGTGTATATTCTCTGTACGTCTATCCTAACCCCTCTAGCCCTAGAATCTATCAAAGATTTTATTAAATCACTGTAGAATTTATAATCTTCAGACTCTATTGTATTAGTAAATAGTTTATATAATTTTCTAGTGAGTTCAACGTCTTGCTTAGCATACTCAGTAACAACCTCTGGATATTTAGCATATACAATATCTAGATTTTCTTTAGCGTACTTTATTGCATTCTGTGATTTAGATTTAACAAGTCCGAGGTCCCAAGCAATCGCTTCAAATTTATCATCAGCTTTAGAATCCTTAAAGTAATGATTTGCAAGTGCATCTAGATTATAAGCTCTAAGTCTATTGTCGTGTAATTTAGCTAAGATTAAAGTATCTACAATAAGCTTATTCTCATACTCTATTCCCAGCATCCGTAAGATGCCTATATCATATAATGTATTGTGACATACTATAATGTCTGCACACTCGATAAGAGTATCTAAATCCTCTACTCCACTTCTCCACTGTACTGGCCTGTCATCGAAAGAGAATGCAAACCCTATAACCTTAACTTTGTTAGCATACGGCCACCCGGCCCCTAAAGACTGAGCTATTCCGAAATCTTTTGTTTCAAAGTCAAGGTATAGAGTTGTCATACTTCCTCTCCTAAAAAACGTCTAAAAATTCCTTGTCAATAACTGCAGTACTATCTAGTTTAACTGCTCCACCCTTATTTTGCCGTGCATTTGGAGCCATCTCACCGATTATCATAACACTCTCTAACAATAAGGCAACCCCCATAGGGAACTCTCTAGCAATAAATGCTACTTTTACCTCAGTTCCTCTAGTAATAAATGCAGGTCTATCAATAATTTCTTTCTTTGTCTCATCAACTAGCCTCGGCCTACCTAATTTTTCAGCCCTACTAAATGTAATTTTGAGCTTATCGTCAATAATTTTTACGACTTTACCCATCTCAATCAGCTGTAATCGAAGTTTCTTAGCGTCTTCCCCCTCAAACTCTACAGAAATAGTAAATTTCTTAGGATTCTCTGGATTATCTTGAAAAGATCTTGCTTCCTCAATCTGTGAAAAGGTTACTTTACCTTTAGGCGTTACTAACATTGTCATAATATACTCCTTACTTTGTTTCAACTACTTTAGATTTAACATATTTTAACTCTGGATTTAATATCCAAGCTACCAACTTCTCTGCATCTTCAACTATATCTTTAAGAGATATCTGACCTCCCTGTAAATTTGCTATATGAATGTTAGCTGTAGTAGTTAAAGCATTCATCTTAGCTATTCTCATATCTTTTAGATCGAACATGTCTTTATCCTACTCTGTACGTAAATATATATCTAATTTAGTCAAACGACCCCTAACTTCTTTTATTGTAAGACCAGTATGCTCTGCTATTTCTGCGATGGTGTAGCCATCAACTGTTCTAAGCTTCCTGATCCTTAGCATCTCTTCCCCTAAATGCTTTCTTACGGCGTGGTCTGTATGTATGGTGTCTGTATCTATGTGAGAACTGACCACCTTGTCTATCTGGTAATCATCCAACGGAACTTCCTTATTGTTTAATCTTCCCTCTGTCCTATACTTATAGTAAATAGCATTTGCAAGAGATGTCCTGATATATCCATCGAGGTTATCTATACTGTCTAATTTAGACACTACTTTTTCCGCAGTTTCAGCTATCTCTAAACCATAGTTGTGCCAGCTATCTCCAAGATATTCTAAGCACTTATCAGTAATATATTTTTTCATCATGTTAGTCATCCCAATTAATGCTTGTAAATTCTGGAGGAGGATCCTGTACCTCATGATCGAATACTATTTTTACATTCGATATCAATTGCTCTGTCATACTGCGTTTACTTACTGTACTAACTCTGAATGTTGTCTTACCTGAGTCATTTACACTATCCCAGAATCGTTTTACCTCAGAGATCATCAGATCTACCATACTCTGAGTTAAACTCAACTCTAGTATAAGTACAGGTAGTGTTGGATATACGGGAGATAGAATTGCCAGTAGTCCTGACCCAACTCCTATCAAATAGCACTGCGTTGCTAGCTGTGTCAGATAGTGTAGCGGAGGGTCTTTATACCATTTCTTAATGTTTGAATGGGAAGTAGACTTTAATTCTACTATCTTGTCTATTTTCTCTATAGATTCTCCTATGTATCCATCCGGAGTTGCTGCTATTCTAGTTGATTCATCGTAATATATCCTGTTTCCAGCACGTTCTGCAAAGAACTTAACCTCAGTGTTAATACTATCTAACACAGCTTCACCAACTGCAGGCTCCAGTATTCTACCCATTCTAGTAAATGCATTATCAGAAAAGGTTGGATTAAACTTAGAATCTAATACTTTAGCAGGGCTACTGTACTTATTTAATCCAAACAGTGAGGCCATATCAGTAGCAGTTATGAACTGTCTTCGTCTAGCCTTCCACTCAGGATCGCCTCGAAAAAATAGTTTATTATTGACCATATCATGCCCTACTCTATGCCGGCTATATGGTACAATTGGGCAGTCAAAGCTAACTCTAAATCTTCTAATGTATCAAGTGATAACTGTAATTCTTCAAGTTCGGCTTTAAGCTCTGAAATTTTTTCAGCGACATGATCATAATCAGACTTTACCGTGTTGAGTAAACTTCTAATTTCTGCCACTTTATGATTTACTCTCACTGCATTATCTCCTTAATTTGTTTTAATAATTAGCAGAATACGTGTGTAAGGTTTATTCAGATATCCAACTACTTGGGATATGTTCAGTAGCCCATTTAAATCCATATTTTGTAGCCCATTCACCGTGAGTAAGTTTACTATTTGGAAGTTTCTTATCTGGTTTTTCAAATAATAATCTTAAATCTAGCTCTGGATGTGATTCTTTTACTGCTCTAAGTTTTCGCTGCTCATCATATGGAAGATATGTTTTTATCTCTATTACTATTCCATTTGGAAGCACAACATCTGGTTTATATATATTTTTAGTTATATAGGTTAACTTCATTCCTTCGAATGTATAGGACGCCCCAGATTGCTCCAGGGCTAGTAGTACGCTACTTTCAAACTTCTTACCATAGCCAGTAAATCTAGTTTTTCCTGTAGTCTTTTTCATTTGGGGCTCCTAAATCTGTCGCTAATCCCAGATCATATAGTTGCTGACCAGTTAATACAACATCTTGTGTGAAATTTCTAAATACCTTTTCCCTAAGTATGTCCATAGTAAGTTTACCGTTAGATTGCTTGATAGCTCTCTCAAATCCAAGCAACATAGTCTCGTTTATTGTTGAGATAATGTCAAATATTGACTGCAACTCCATTAATACAACCTCATAACCCCTAGAATTAACAGCCTGTAATAATTCAGACATGTAAGCTGCATGCTTAGCATCTAACTTAGACCGGTACATCTGCATTGGATTACTCGGATCTTGAGACATATAGCTAGGAGCGTTTAATGCATCTATAAACTCTTGTGACTGAAGTATGTCAAGTTTTATCTGCAATATTGGCTGTGATACAGCATATGTGCCAGCATGAGCTCCGTGAAACAATACAATAGCATCTGGCTCTACATACCTACGCTCGCCCTGCATAAAAATATCTGCCCCCATAGATGCGGCAAAAGCTGGTACATATGTATCTACATGCATACCTTTCTTAGTCATTTCAGTCCTAAGTTTCTTACCCGAAAAAACTTCTCCACCGGGTGAAGTTAGTTTTAGCAATACTCTCTCGTTATTTGTTCCATTATCTGTGTCTGATTTAATCTTATTAATCGTACTATCTACTGTATCTTGGCTGAATTGCGCGCTAAAATTAATTATGTTAGAATTCCTAGAATCCTCGTCAGTAACTCCATTACCTTGAAATAAGTAAGGCATGCTTACAGACAGCAATAGAGCAGCTGCTACAGTACTAAACGCCGTTAATTTTACTTTAATCTTAATCATTTTCTATCCTACTCTTCTGCTTTCTATTAATTTTAACACTATCTTCCTGCTCTACCGAGCCAGCATCCTGAACTTTAGGTGCTTTCCGTATTAACTCAGCGATTTCTTTGTCTGAAAATGTTGCTAATGTGGCTTTAAGTGAGGCAATGTCTTGCTTTCTGATTTTATCCATAATTTTATTCTTAGCAAGCCTCCCAATTGGCTTTATTTGAGGTGTAATTATCTCATCTATTACTCCAAAAGCTAGAGCTTCCTGGGCAGACATCCATGTATCTTCTGCAGGAAGTAGTTCTTTTAATATTCTACCTTCAGATAGACCTGTATGGAGCTTGTAGTGACCTAGCATAAATTCATGCGTCATGTCTTGACCTTTGCGGGCGGCTGTGAGTTCGTGATGCTTGCCGCGGCTACCCCAACTATACTGGTGACTCATCAACATTGTGCCATCAAAAGCTACTCTATGATCTCCTGCCATCAACAATGCAAACCCACACGAGGCTGCCAACCCTGAGGCAGCTGTTATTACAGCCATCTCTGTATTGTAGATAACGTCTAACATAGTTTTAAGTACATCTAAGCTTCCACCGGGGCTATTAATTAATATCGTAACTTTCTCATGTCCCTCTGCTTCTATCTCTCCAAATCTTGTAACAAAGTTAGTTAATGCTTCATCATCAAATTTTCTATTGAAGAGTATGGTAGGCGAATCGAATATTTTCATTGCTTATCTCCACACAGTTCCTATAGTTAATATATAATATTATTACCAATAAATCAACCTATTTTCTAATTAAATCTCCAGTACCTAGTTTATTTCCAAGATCTTTTAGTCCATATGCCTGTTCTATGCTTATATTCCCACCTCTGTGCTTTGTAAAATTGCACATGCAGTGCTTATGCTTGCAGTAATCTAGTATACTGATCCCATTTAGGTGGTCCATCTCGTGGGATATTATACTAACCAAATGCTTATCAGTTACATATACTTCATGAAATTCACCTAGCACATCTTGGTAAGTCAATTCAAGCTTTGTAGGTCGCCTAACCATAGCAGGCTTCCCTGGAGACGATAGGCATCCCTCTAAACTTAATGTGTTACCAAATGTGCTTTTAATTGTTGGGTTTATACATATCCAGTTATCCTTCCTATCCTTCATTACAAAGATAGCTAGTGGAATTCCAACTTGATTTGCAGCCAATCCAACTCCATCCAATCTGTTCATAGTTTCTATCATCTGAGTTATGAGATTTACTACATATCCATTGAACTCTACAACCTTTTTCACCGGTGTAATTAACACAGGATCTGGAAACCTAACTACTTCTAATACATTATACATCTAACTCTCCCCTAATCAATCTTACAGCTTTAACAGCACTCTGTTGTACTGCTTGAGGACTAATGCCAAGCTTCTTAGATATATCGACAAAGCTCATCCCATCAATGTAAGCATGCTCAAATACAGCTAATAAATTCTTAGGTAATATTCTCTTAGCAGTTCTTCTAACCTGGCTTACAATCACTGCTTTTTCAACCGAATTAGCTCCACTTCCTTCGTCAGATAGTGTTAAATCATATTCACTATGCGGTATCTCATGAGTAAAAGTTTTATTTGCTTGACGAAAGCATGATTTAATCAAAAAGTATGCATATAAACCAAATTTACCACGACTTTCATCGTAGTTTGCTTGAGCATACTCAAATACTTGCATAAATTTTGGATTAAGACTACCAACATTATGAGGATATTTACTGCTGATAGAATTCCATATCGTATTAAATGTTGTATATCTCTGTGTAAAGCTCATAATTACCTCCATTTACCTGTCTTAACATCATTTAAAAATTCTTGACGTAGACCTCTTAACAATTTCAGCTCCCAAAATAATCCACTGAGAAGTTTCCAAGCTTTCAAACCTTCAAAAGCGTTATATTTGCTGTGTGTATGATCTAAACTGTTCATAACATTGTGTATTTGTCGTAATGTAGTTGCAATATCTTCATCATACTCAGCTAATCTATCAGTTATTCTTTGAGTTAGTGTTGTCATGTAATTTTCCCTCATAATATCCTACCTAATACATCATATATTATTTAAATGCAAAAAGTCAACCCTTTTTATAAAAATTAATTTTAAATTCATACAGCCTCACCAGAGGCCATCAAATATAAAAGTGGAGTCAATAGTCATAAAATATATAAATCGCCATGTACGGGCATTATACGCGAAAATAGAGCTATTTAACATCCGTTTAACCACTGGAATTTACAAACCAATCGAAGAAAAGATGATAAAAAAAATATTTATTAGCAAAAAGGGCAAAAAGTTAGCACTTCTAGCATCATATACGTTATATGTAATATTAAGTATATTGCTACTAATACTTTGCATTCTAGCATTTAGAATGTTTAGTTAAGATATTAACTTAAGAACGAATAAAAAGTATTAACTTAGCTAAGTATAGCTAGCTAAAGCTAAACATAGCTAAGTATAGCTAGCTAAAGCTAAACATAGCTAAGTATAGCTAGCTAAAGCTAAACATAGCTAAGTATAGCTAAACATAGCTAAATGTTATTAAATTCTTAGTATGCTATAGGGAGTCTTACATGTCAGATATTAAAGAACTTCCTGAGGTGATGGTTCCGACTAAGTTTCAACCAGGTAATCCTGGAGGTCCTGGACGTACTCCAGGTAAGATTCTCCTAAGAACTGTTTTAAAGAGGATTTTACACCAAGAAATAGATTTTGAAAACCCTCTTACAAAAGAGCTAGAAAAATTATCAATAAACGAAGTTATAGCTCTAAAACTCATAAAGAGGGCTTTGGATGGTAACCTTAGAGCCATAGAGCTTATCTTCGATAGGGTTGATGGTAAAGTTGCAGACATGCTACAGCTTGGAAACATAGATGATAAGCCACTAGAGATTGGAACAACTCTGAAGTATGATTTCAGCAAGCTCTCAACCGATGAATTGCTGTTTGTTAGAAATATCCTTGATAAAAGCCACAAATAATTATTAAACTAATTGTTTTTTTCGTGCAGCTAGCCTATATAACTATATAGGGCTATGTCTGTCGGAGGTCTATGTGGATTACCCATCTATTGAAGAATTAGACCGAGAGTTAGCACGTAGAAAATTTTCTGAGTTTATAAAACAAGCTTGGACGTATGTAGAGCCAACTACAACTCTAAAGTGGAATTGGCATATTGAAGCCATAGCTGATCACCTGCAAGCCGTGGCTGAGGGTACAATTAAACGTTTAATTATTAATATCCCGTTTAGGTGTTCTAAATCTACAATATGCAGTGTTATGTTTCCAGCATGGACCTGGCTCAATAGTCCATCTAAGAAGTTTATAACAACATCTTACGATGAGTCTTTAGCCCTACGTGATTCGTGGTCAATGCGAAATCTTGTGACTACTGAGTGGTTTGCTAAGTTAACAAATGATAAATTTAAGTTGTCTGATGATCAGTCCCAGAAAAGATTCTTTGCAAATAATTCTGGGGGTTATAGACTGTCTAGGGGTATAACTTCTGGCGCAACTGGACATACTGCTGAAATACTAATAGCAGATGATCCCATGAATGCTAAGAAAGTAACTTCAGACTTAGAACGTCAAACAGCTATTGATTCGTTTCAAAGCCAGTTTCTTACCCGCCTATCACCACCTGGACAGGGTGCGGCAGTAATCGTAATGCAACGACTTCACCATCAAGATCTAAGCGGGATTTACATGGACGATCCTGCGTGGGATAAATTAATTATTCCAATGGAATGGGACGGTGATCATCGTAGTCATACGAAACTGGGGTGGGTAGATCCTCGTACTGAGGTCGAGGAGTTAATGTTCCCTGACTACTTCACAAGAGAGGCCGTAGACTCTTACAAGCTACATGGCAGTCAATTTGTGAGTTCTCAGCTCCAACAGCGTCCAGTAGCAGCTGAAGGGTCAACGATTAAGAGGGACTGGCTTAGATACTACCGCGAACTTCCTCATGTTAAGAAATACTCTTGGTCATTCGATACAGCATTTAAGACTGGAGATAAAAACGATTACTCAGTCGGCATACTGTGGGCAGAGTGCGAAGATGGTTACTATATAGTTGATCTAGTTAGAAAGAAATTAGAATACACAGCCCTAAAACATCTCATCAAGAGTTGTTTTGACTCTCAACCAAGTTCCGAGGTTATTATCGAGGATAAAGCCACGGGTCAATCGTTAGTGCAAGATCTTAGACGATTTACACAGCTTCCAATTATTCCAGTAATACCTGGAAAAGATATGCCAGGCTCTAAAGCAGAGAGACTAGACATAGTTGCTGGACTTTTTGAGGCAGGTAAAGTGTACATACCAGAAAATGCTCCATGGAGATACATCTGGGAGCAAGAAATAACAGAATTTGGATTCCAACCTCATGACGATACCGTAGATGCTACAACGCAGTACTTATTTCGTGCAATGAGTAATAAACGTAAGGTTCGGATAACTTTGGTGTAGCATTAGTCTACATATTCAGGAGATTATGGATGGCTAACTTTATCACAAAGCTTTTTAAAAAGAATGTGGAAAAGAAGTTTTACACTGCATCTTCTCTTGGAGGAGCTGCGTGGGGACGTCCCCGCATGCTCACTCCTATTCGAGCCATGGAGTACTACAGCACTGTAGCTCCTCTATTTTCTGCTATTCATATGACTTCGTCTGAAGTAGGAAGTTTAGATTTATGTCTAAGGAATGTAGAGAGTGGTGAGTTAGAATTTAATTCTGAAATATTGGATTTATTGAAATTTCCAAATGCTGACTGTACTCAATATGAATTCATGGTACAACTTTCTACGTTCTACAAGCTTACAGGTAATGCGTTCATTGTAGCGACAGGCCCAGTTAATAGACCTGCTTCTGAATTATATGTGATAAATCCAACTAATGTTGTTCTTAATCTAGGTTCTGATGGATTACTAGACTCAGTTCAAATTATGGTTAATGGTAAAGTTGAAGACGAGTTCCATCGCACAGATGTTGATGGCCGGTTTAGGTACTATTCTTCCTCAGATTCTGAAATATGGCACATTAAATCGTTTAATACACGATACGGCGCCGGAGATCCGTGGGGATTCAGTGAGCTGAGCCCAATAACAATGGAACTGGAGCAATACTATGAATCTTCGGTACATAACTTATCTCTTCTTAAGCGCGGTGCTAGGCCATCTGGAGCTATTAAGGTAAGTGAGATACTTACTGATGATCAGTTTCAGAGATTGCAACAACAGTTAGAGCAATTCTACAGCGGCTCACAGAATGCTGGAAGATCTATGATATTGGAAGGTGGAGACTTCGTAGAGATGTCTCAGTCCAACAAGGATATGGATTTTGCATCGCTTAAGAAAGATATAACAGCCACTATCTACACAGCATTGAAGATACCACTACCTATCGTATCCGCTGAGTATAGTAGTTATAACAATATGGAAACCGCTAAACTTAATTTCTATGATAATTGTGTACTTCCTCTTGCAAAAAGACTACTTGAAGAACTTACAGTATTCTTAATGCATAGATATCAAGGCCAGGATAGAATGGAATTAGTTTATGATGGAGATAAAGTTGAAGCGTTAGAGCCTCGTAGAAACCAAGAATTACTTAAACTAAAAGATTCTGGAGCCCTTACAATCAATGAGATTCGTCGTAAGCTTGGCTATGATGATATTCCTGGTGGAGAAGTTCTATACATTCCTACAAACCTAACACCGCTGGGTCAGGATATAACTCCTGAAACTGCCGCTAAGATTAATACAATATTGAATAACAATAAGAGTAAGTAGATATACATGACAGAATGACATAATACTACAGCTGGAGGCTAAAATGGCATGGCTTACTTACAACAAGCACGAGTATGTTGACGCAATACTTAAAGCTAAACTATACTTTGAGGCCAAGCTTTTTAGACGCCTTCATGCGTTATTTAGAGAATATGCTCACACCGCAATTGACTCGTACATGTCATACGGTAAGGCATACTTTCCAGATAGTTTTGAGACAGCTCTTCACTTTGAGTTAGATCGTCATTATAAAAGAGTTTCTAGATACTTTATGCAAATAACTCGCAATCATTTAGTTGGTACAAAATCATCTGACGAAATACAACTGGAGATTTCATCAGTTATTGCCGAGTACTTAAACGGGTTAAGTAGATCTAGAGGTCGCTATATTGTACGAACTACTGTTAACGAGCTGAGTGACTACACAAATAGTGTTATATCATCCTTAACTAAAGATGGAATTATTCCAACCCGCAGGCAGATTGCTTCCATACTGCGTCCATATATAGATTCTAGGAATGCATCAAGATCAAATACTATTGCAATAACAGAAACTAATATGATTGCAGAGTTTTCTAAGAATGCTGAGATTCAAGTATTAATTAAACATAATAATAGCATAAAAGAAGCCTCAACCAACGCCGTCAAAAAGGTTTGGCAAGCAGTACTAGATGCAGATACCAGAGAAGCCCACGCACAGGCACATGGCCAGTCCGTAGGGAGCTCCGGAGAATTTGTAGTCGATGGGGAATCATTAGCATATCCAGGAGATATTAAAGGTTCTCCAGGCAATACAATAAATTGCAGATGTACCGTAGTGTATGAGGGGTAGTTAATGGCAAACTTTGTGTTCAAAGCTGCTAAGCGTGGTTTACTCGGGTCTACTCTTAAGTTACTTAGAGAACCTATATACGTATCCCTTCTTACAGGGGATGTAACTAACTATGACTCTAGCCTAGATGAGCTTAGAGTATATTCCATAGGAATTCCCAGTGAATTGACTAGTAAAGCAGTAGTCGATGATACATTCGGAGCTGATAATGTCAGTATAGAGGGTATTCCAGCCGGGCTTACCATTAAAGCATTGTTAATACATTCAAGTATACTTCCAATTGTGTATATAGATGAGGCTAATTACGGGCTGCCATTAGTTACAACAGGCGGTCCAATACAGATACTGTGGAACACCGGATCAAATAAAATATTTAGATTATAGGGAGCTCACACATAAGTAAGAGTGGTACCGCAGAAAATGATTTTATGAAATATAAATTTAATGCAACCCCTATATCATTTCCAGCTTGTACTGGTGGCTCATCATGTCCGTAAAGTTACGTATAGCGTAATTTTAGGGACACAATAACATCATCAGCAGCCGTACCAGGGCTAAATTGCTCCAAATACCATGGGACACCGCCAACAATGCTGAGCAGCTTATACATGTCATAATAAGTCAATAATAAATGCTTCTGCTTCAAATATATCTGAAGTCAGTGATGTAGAAATATACGTGTGGTCAACTCCACTACCGTTAAAATAGTTAGCTCTGAGATACATGCGACAGAATGATCGGTAACGGCTTCGAAGGCTACCAATACTATAAGCAATAATATTGAAAAGGTCACATTCATTATTAAAAATAGGAGATAATGACCATGAATAGTTTCTCATCAAAGATGGCCGGAGAAGTTCAGTTTCTATACTTTGACTTTGCTGAATTACTGCAGCCTGGAGAGAAAATTACATCTGCATCTGTTTCTTCTTCAGCTCCCAAAGCTAAGGATCCAGAGGCAAAGAATGTTATATATGGAAGTGCTAATGTTGACGGATCAGTAGTATCTCAGCGTGTAGCAGGAGGTAAGGCGGATGTAACCTATAAACTGGTAGCAACCGTAGAGACTTCTGAAAAACAGGTACTTAAGTTGTCAGGCTCTATTAAAGTTGTACCAGAGATAGATGTAGATGAGGAAGAAGAGATTAACGAAGAAAAAGAAACTATTGAAGAGATAGTGGAAGTGGCCGAGGTAAAGTCCGATACGCAAGACGATGACGAATCTTTACTGGAAGACTACATAGAATCTACACCCTCTGAACTCGTCCGACAAACTAAAACTATAAGTTTTGATGTTATTGAGACTAAAGAAGTTAGTAGGGATGGCGAGCAGTACGGGATTATCGTCGGATATGCTTCTACCTACGGAAATAGAGATAGGGTAAACGATATCATACTTCCTGGAGCTTTTACAAAGACTATTGCACAAAATGCAGCTGAGAAACGGCCAATAAGGATGTACTATCAGCACGACAGTAGAGAGATAATAGGGGGGTTTAATCCCAGCCTTATGGTAGATGATTCTAAAGGACTCAAAGTAGTCGGTGAAATCAATTTAGCTGTACAACGAGGTAAGGAAGTTTATGCACTTGCTAGACAGGGAGTTCTATCTGATTTCTCTATCGGTTACAGTGTTAAAGATTTTGAGATTAAAAAGGGTGTTAGGCATTTAAAAGAAATTCAATTATGGGAAATTTCAGTAGTGTCTGAACCGGCCAATCCTCAGGCGGTTATTACCCAGGTTAAATCAACAATACCCTTTAAAGATCTTCCATTAGCATCTAAAGATCATCCTTGGGATGGGGCAGCTGCTATAGAACGTATTCGAGAGTACAGTGGTTCCACGGTGGAGCCATCCGATACCTATAAAAACTTTTTTCTATACTATGATTCTGAGAATCCAGGTAACTTTACCTCATACAAGTTGCCTTATGTAGACATAATAGATGGAAAACCACAAGTGGTTCCCAAGGCGCTGTTTGCTATTGCAGCAGCTCTCGGTGGAGCACGGGGTGGGCTTGATGTACCAACTGCGGATAAGCAGGCAATCATAAATCATGTAAATAAATATTATTCTAAATTGGGACTAGAAACCCCCTTGAAGTCATATATTACATTGCAAGAAGTGAAAGATACACTTAAGTCCAAACGAGAAGCTGAGAGACTTCTGAGAGATTCAGGATATAGTCGTTCCGCAGCTGCTTATTTTGCCTCTCTAATAGATGAATCCAGGCTAGATATTACAGCCAATGGGGAGGAACTTCAACCACAACGAGATGTTGTGAGCAACACTAAAGGCATTGGAGACATGCTCCTTAATATTAAATCATTAGTTGAAAAACTCTAGTAAGGAAAATACTATGACAGACATTAACGACGAGATCCAAGGTATCCTTGTTGAACTCAAGCAAACTGTAGAATCTAAACAAGCTGAATCAGCAGAATCTAAAGCTAAAATAGAATCTCTAGAATCAAAACTCATTGAGTTAGAATCTAAATTACAAGATAATTCTAAATCAGAGCTGATTAAGTCAGAATTAGAGTCTAAGTTGCTTGAACTGAGTGATAACCTTAAAAATATGGAAAAGAAAGTATATCGCACAACAGCAATAGGCGGAAAAGAAATGGAAACAGACATTAAAGATTTTGGTACGTTCCTACGAACAAATGACCTCAAGTACCTACGCACGGACCGTGATCCTGACGGAGGCTATCTTGTCCCACAAGAACTCAACAATCAAATTATCAATAAAATTATCGAGATTTCAGACCTTCGCAAGCTTGCTCGCGTAGTCCAAATAAGCGGTAAAGCACTCGATGTAGATCGTCGTGATTCAGATATGTCCGTATACTTCGTTGGCGAAGGCGGATCAACGACCGAATCTGCACCACAATACGGAAAAATCATCATTCCAGCAAATAAAATGATGGCAGAAACTCGCGTAACCAACGAACTTCTTGCAGACTCAGCATTTGATATCATTCAAGATCTTAATATGCGTGCAGCACAAAAGTTTGCTGAAAAAGAAGGCAACGCCTTCCTTACTGGTAGTGGTGTAAATGAGCCAGAAGGATTAATGGTTGCATCAGGTACAGCTAACGTTAACTCTGGTAACGCTAACCTACTAACTGCAGATGCTTTCTTTGATATGATCGGTAACTTCAAATATCGTAACCCTGTATTTATCATGAACCGTAAAACATTTGCGGCAGCTCGTAAATTAAAAGCAGGTAACGGTGAATATCTACTTCAACAAGGTTTCGACGGTAATTTCGACATGCGCCTCGGAGGAACTGCAGGTAACATCGCCGGTATCCCAGTTGTACTCATGCAAGGTATGGCAGACGTCGGTGCTGGAAACAAACCAGTAGCACTTCTAGATCCACAAGAAGCTTACCTCATCGTGGACCGTGTTGGTATGCGCATTCTTCGCGATGACTACACCCTTGCAGGTGAAGATAAAGTTAAATTTATCATGAGCCGTCGTGTTGGTGGTGCTGTTGTTAATCCTGATGCCGTTGTTATTATGACAATTTCAGCTTAATAATATAGAGGATATATACAATGTACGATTTTCATAATAATAGCAAAGTACTAGCTAGTAAGGTTGGTACTTTATCAAATAACACAGCTGTAGTGGCTACCGCAGACACGCAAGGTTTTCTTGGACTTGAATTCTTTGTTCAATCTGGTACATTTGCTGATGCTGACATGACCTTTGCAATTCTTGTAGAGGATTCTTCTGACAACAGTAACTGGAGTGCTGTAGCTGATAACTTTCTTCTCGGACTGGAGATTCCAGCGTCAGGTTCTCTGGATTATACATTCGATAACAAGACAATGAAGATTGGTTATGCTGGAGCTAACCGATATGTTAGATTGACACTCACACCGTCAGCAAACACAGACGCATCTCCGTATGCAATTCTTGGTATTGGTGTTAAACCTCGTGTTGCTCCGTACACTACACAGATCGTTTAACTATACTGGTAATTAGGGCCCTGAAATATGGGCTCCTAATTATATTTAATAATATATACAAGGAGATGTAAATGGCTGGAGAAAACGTATCCAACTACTTTTCCACTCCACTTTCAGGTAGTGATAATGCGCTTAATATTAATGGTACATTTACCATTGGTTCAGGAGCAACCGCTGTAGCAAATACTATAGCAATCACAAACCTAAACATGGGAACTGGTGGAAAAATAAAAGCGGATGCCGGCGTAGGTACTTGCTCATCTAACGCTGTTACAATCAGCAAGATGGCTGGCGTCATTACTACTGAATCATTAACTACTGCAGGCGGTGCAAGTCAAGCAATCGTTCTGACAAATACTTTAATCGCCGCTGGAGATATTATTTTATTAACTCTCGCTGGCGGTACTAACACCACGAAGGATATAACACTGCAAGCAGTCGCTACCTCTAACACAGGTACCATTACAATCTATAACAACACTGCTGCTACAGCTCTTAACGGTACTCTTATTATTAACTTCTTAGTGATAAAGACATCGTAAAAATACTTACTACTCTATGGGAGGTCTAAAAAGCCTCCCAGCTTTTTTCAACATTATTGTTGTAATTTGAATAATCACTTGATAATTTTAACTACCACAATTACAGGAGCCTGGTACAATGCGCATATTTGGTAACTGGAATAATCATAAAGCCTACCCATATGTGTTAGTCACAGGGCCAGCCGCTACTCCGATCTCCCTAACAGATGTTAAAACTTTTCTTAAGTTGGATCTTACAGATACATCGGAAGACACAATACTGACTATGATGATAGAAGCAGCAGTTGATTACTGTGAAAAGTATACAAAAAGAGATCTCATCACTAAGACATATACAACGTATAGAGAGTGCTTTAAAACAAACATGGAGATTAGGCGGTCTAAGTTGCAGTCTATAGTCTCTATTAGCTACTATGATAATTTAGATGTTTTGCAGACTGTTTCTTCATCTGTTTACGATTTTAGTAACGATACTGACTTTAGCTCAGTTGTACTGAAATATAATCAATCATGGCCGCTAGAGGTATCCAGCAGGCCTCACCCTGTTATTATTCAATTTACAGCTGGATATGGCTCCTCAAGCAGCTCAGTGCCCAGCATGCTAAGACAAGCACTACTTCAAATAGTTGCAGCTTTGTATACAAATAGAGGTGACTGTACTGAAGCAGTCGGCTGTAGCTGTGCTAAATTGGCACCGGGATCAGCTATGGCTATTATTGAAGCTTACAGGATTAATGATATTAGCGGACACACAACCCGCACATTTATTTAGATAAGGAATATGGACGATGGCTATTAACCAACAAACTTTAGCACAAATTGCTATAGCAGCGGCTGGAACCAACGTTGTTGACATCGGGTTAATGCCAGATGGTACACGTCACGTATCTATGTCCTGTAAATTTACATACGGATCAGGCGGTACAACAGCTAAATTCTTCCTGCAGACCTCTTTTGACGGCGGCACTACATGGATGGATGTAGTAAACTTTGCACATACTACAGCATCCTTAAATCGGTCAGTAAGTCTAAATATTGGTACAGGTACTGCAATCTCTACATTAAGTGACGGTACTTTAGCTGATAACACCAAAGTAGAGGGCATCATGGGAGATAGGCTACGACTTAAATATATAGTTGCTGGTACATACGGCGGCTCAACTACTGCAGATATTGGGTTATTTTTTAGATAGGATAGTATAATGGCACGCCGTAAATCTATCATTAAAACTAATTCTACTATATGTAGTGGGGATTTAAAGAAAAAGATATTGATACAGAGTAGAGCCATTACACCTCCCACAGACGGCTCTGTGGATTTTACGGAGGTATTCACAACTCTAGGCACTGTATGGTCTATGGTAAAGACTGCCATAGGATATGCTAGAGTACAATTTGATGATTCCCAGGCAGAAGATAGGGATATCTTACACAATACACATGACTTTTACATTAGGTATGTACCCTGGGTAACGGCAGAGCACTTTATAGTGTTTCGATCTGAAAGATATTCTATTACTCAGATTTATAACTTAGATGAGGATAATACTATTCTAAGAGTACAGGCTATGTTACTTGGTCCAATAAGTGCTTCAATAAATCAGGCATAAAATATAGGATGATAAATCATGTCAGGATCATTTCATGTCATTAACTTAAATCTACTAAAGTTTGAGTTAGAGAAAGTTGAGCATTATCCGCACATAATACAATCAGTGTTCAATAAACATGGTATGCACATGGTTACATATGTACATGAACAGATGAGTATGTCAGGATCTCCATCAGAGCCAGGAAGCTTTCCAGGCATAAAGACAGGAATGTTGTATGATTCTATTACATATACAGTTAATGGGCACCACAACCTAACACTGCGTGCGGATGCTCCATATGCCGGATTCTTGGAAGAAGGTACATCTAAGATGGAGGCTAGACCATTTCTCAAGCCTACACTGGATGCTAAATTGCCCGATCTTATGAAAGATCTATCTACTCGATTAGGACGTCCTGGAGGATAAGACATGAAAGCTTACGACATAATTAATCAATTATTCGTGTCATTACCCTCACAGACATCCTTATTTTCGGACAGTGTGTCTATTACATCGTTGTCTAAGGTTGGAACCACCGTTACTGCCGTTTCCACTGCTCCTCACGGCCTTACTACAGGTAAATATGTGTATATAGGTGGAGCATCTAGAAAGACCCCAGTATCCACTCTAACGTCGTCTAATGGTGTTGCCACCGCTGCTACATCAGTAGCACACGATTTAACAGAGAAATGGGTAACAGATGTAACATTAATTGGTGCAGATCAACCACAATATAACTCATCGCATGCATTATTATCAGTACCAAACAGGTATACTTTTACATTTACAGTAAATTCTGGTATTACTACACCAGCTACTGGTACTATATCACTATTGGAGCCTTTAAGAAGGGGATTTAATGGATGGTACCAGATAACTGTTATAAATACTACTACATTTACATATACTTCTGAGGATACTTATACAGCGAATGCATACGGTACAATGTATGCACTTACATCTCCAAGAATTTCTGGAGCCCTAACTCTTAATAAAGCCGTTGACTGCTATAGTAAATTCGGGCAGAATAAATTATGGGCATTTGTGGTAATGGGAGATGCAGTAGCCTCTAAGGATCGCCACTCATACCAAGATGCCATTGCATCACATACTACTGGTTCTACATTTAGGCAGCAGATATTAAATAATATAGATATATATGTGTTTGTTCCAACAAAAGATTCACTATCAGGCCGAGCTGAAAGAGACACCATATCAGATGTAGCCAAATATCTGTATAAATGCTTACTTGGTAGAACATATCCTACTGGATTTGTTGATGAGCCTACGGCTGTTCTTCATTTCCTTAGACACGGTGTACAGATCTGGAATCACCAGTTCTATGTACATAAATTCTCATTTGAGGCTATGACCGATATTACTAAGAATGACGTAGTTGATCCAGACTACACAAGAGCATTTCGTGATATTGAGTTAGATAATAAAAATGCTGATTATAATAATTTAATCATGCAGACTAATATTGACCTTGATGATGTTCTTAGTTAATTAACTCGAGTATGTTACCTAAGATGCCTACAAAAATAATCTAAGCTAGCAAAGGATTTATAGAAATGATTATATCTCAACCAGATATTACACTAAACATTCTGCCGGCACAGCGTGATATCGACAATACTACACATAGAGTTCTTATAGTAGGTCAAATGCTATCAGGTACAGCTACGTCTGGTGCGGTCAATGTTAACGTCGGCAATGATCATGAAGAAGACGCCCTGTTTGGTAGAGCTTCACACGTAGCCGCCCTAGTTCGCCAATTTCGCCGCATTAACCCGATAAGCCCTATTGATGTAGTTGGATATACTGAAGCTTTAGGTGTGAAAGCCTCGGGAACTGTTGTCTTTACAGGACCAGCCACAGCTGCGGGCACCATCTATGTTACCATTGGTTCCGATGCAGACAATAAGTATGCTATTGCTGTTGCGTCTGGAGATACTGCCACAACTATTGGTGACGCACTAGTGGCCGCAATGGCTGCCGATACTACCAGTGTTGCTGTTGGTGTTAATACAACCGGTTCGGTAGCAATAACACATAAACAAAAAGGTACTATCGGTAACCAAGTTCCAATTAAAGTTACTAATCTTCCAGCAGGTGTCGGTGTTACCATTACTGGGATGTCATCAGGAGCAACAGACCCTACCATAACTGGATTGGAAGCACTTATTGACGGCCGTAGGTACCATTCTATAGTATTCCCAGGAACTTGGTCCCTATCAACACTTGGTACAATACTAACTAACCGTCTTAATGCTACTAATGCTATCCTGGACGGTATGGCAATTGTCACAAAAGCTGATACCTATAGCAATTTACTTACATATGTTAGCTCACGTAACAACCCACTACTCATTGCTATTGGTAATCCACTAGTATCAGTATCTGGAAGGCTTGTTGGAGGTGCTATCGTAGAAATATCTGATAATATTTCGGCTCAATTTGCAGCAATCCGTGCCCTACGTTTGACTCGTGATAGTAACCTTTCTAGGTATGTAATTGGTAACAATGGTCCTAAAGATGTATTTGGAGGACCTCACTTAGCTAGCTTACCGTACTTCAATACTCCATTCTATAATTTACCTCTGATTCAACAGGGTGATGGATTTACTAGAACTCAAATTGAAGCACTTCAACTAGTTGGTGTATCGGTTCTTGGTAACAACGTTGCTGGCAACATGCTAATTGCTGGTGAAATTGTCACAACATACCTAACTGATGTTGGAGGGAACGCAGACTCCTCGTTTAAATATGCAGAGTATGTAGATACCATTTCCAACGTACGTGAATACATTTTTAATAACCTTAAACTGCAGTACGCTCAATCGCGTTTGACAGATGGAGCTCTTACTCCTGGATATAATATGGCCAATGCCGACTCTATCAAAGCTTACATCACTGGTTTGTATATAACTCTTAGTGATACCGGCTATGTTTTAACTAGGGGCGGTGAATCTATAATTAAGTACTTTAAAGACAATTTGACTGTATCGCTTAATTTAGAGACTGGGGCTGTTACTATTGGCATGATTGTTCCAATCGTTGTTCAGCTTAGAACTATCTTTGCTAATATCAGACTAGCCTTTAACACTAATAATTAAGTATAGGGAATAAATAAATGGCAATTATTCGTAAGATTGTTGATGCCACCGTTATCATTGATAACACGGTCGTCGCATATGTTCCTAACAGTCTGGATTTGACTGAAGGGTTTGGTGAACAAAAGATACGTACCCAAACTGGTGGCGGAGGCTCAGTACAAAGCATCGTAGCCGATGACATCACAAAGAAACATTCTAAAGTTCAATTTAAGATGGAACCAACCGCAGACAATTTAGCTCTGCTCCGTACCATAAAGGCTGATCAAAATGGACATGTCATTACTTTATCTGCTCCTGGGTTTTATCGCACTGTTACCAATGCTATACTTACTTCTGACTATGAGGTAAAACTTGGTGTTGATGATACTATCCAAGTAGTATTTATGGGCAGCGCAGCTGTCTAATAGTTTAACAGGTCAGGATATTACATCCTGGCCTATCTTTACGAGGAACCTATGGATAACAAATTTGAATATGTTTTAAAATCTCCAATAAAGTACGCCAGCAGAGGTGAACAAGTTCTTGGATATAAAATATCTGGACAAGCACCTACAGGACGTGTGCGTAATCAGCTTGTTGAGATTAAACAAATGTTTATTAAGGCTATTACTGGGCTCCAGAAGTCTTCCAATGACGTAGCTCCAGAAGCTGTCAATCAGGGAGCTAAAAAAGACGAGGAATCCAATGCTATGGACTCTAAGCAGATCATGATGGCACTGTACGTCAGTGATATTGATGTTGCAAAGTTCCAGAATATCGTACGAGACATGTTTATTCATGGTCAGCTACTAAAAGTAGATAATGAAGTTGTACTAACTTCCACGCTTATCGATCAATTAGAGCTTGATGAGTTTGAAAATATAATCGGCGGATACTTGCAAAGTTTTTTATTACCATCATTGCAATAGACTATAGTCAACTACTTGTGTTGTTTCTCCAAGTGTGTAGATTTTCAGAGGGTGGTGTAACTATGGATTACCTACTAGATCTACCAATCACAGAATATGAAGAACATATTGCTGCTGTAATGGAAATTTCTAGAAATGAAAAAAGATCAATGGAGTAGTTAGATGGAACTATTTATATTAGGATTTATAATCGGAGTGCTTTCTGGGGTTGGATTTATAGCTCTTAAACTTGGAATTACGTATAATAAATTACAGAAATTAGGTAAAGAGATTAATTCTATTCAAGTGGAGTTGTAACATGTCTAATAGTGGATATACAGTTACTGGTATCTTTACTTTAAAAGATAACTTCTCAGTAGCCGCACGTAACATCAAGTTATCAGGAGCTAGGCTAGCGTCTGAAATGACTCGCCTAACAACTGGTGTCGGAAGTTTGGGTACAGCCTTTACTGGACTTATTAGTCCTGGAGGTTTAGCCGCTGGTGCCATCATGGGAGTTGGATATGCTCTTATGAATGGTATACGTTCCGGAGCTCAATTTGCCGACCAAATGAACGAAGTTAGGCGTGTTTCTGGTGCCACAGCAGCAGAGGTAGAAAGTATATCCCAGGCTGTCCTTAAGTTGTCTGAGCATACTCGATTTACTGCTAAAGATCTAGCTAAAATTGGTACAGTCGGTGCGCAGTCCGGTATTAATACAGGGGACTTACCGCTTTACATCGACAAAGTACAACAACTCGCTAACGCTCTTGGTATGCCAGCTGAAGCCACTGCTCTACAGTTCGCTAAAATAGGTCAGGCAATGCATAAGAACGTTGCTGAGATGGGTGAGTATATGGCGTACCTAAACGTCATGGAAAACGTATCTCCAGCTAGAGCATTTGAAATGATCTCAGCAATGAGACGAGCTGCTTCTATCGCAGGTATTATGAATATCAGCGATAGAGACTACATGGCAATTGCTGGTACGCTTGTTTCCTCCTCGGTGGACCCAGGACGTGCTGGACGTGCTCTAACCTCAGGTTTTACTAAGTTACATGATGCCGACTACGCTAATGAAAAAAACCCTATACACGGTCTCTTAGCTGAGATTGGGCTTGAGTCCCGCCAGGTTAGTGAAGCATTCAAGGTAGATGGCGGTCAAGCATTCTTGAATGTTTTAGAGCGCATTGCGGCTAAACCACTATTTGAACAATCTCACATCATTACCGGAATATTTGGTAAAGACTTTAACAAAGTTATGGCCCCCCTAGTAGCCAATACTGCCAACCTGCGGCACTATATGGATACCCTTCGTATGACTACACCAGCACAGGCAGCTGCCACGGTACGTGTAGAAGCCGGTATGAGAACCGATACTTTAATGGGTAAGTGGGAAGTCCTAGTAAATCAGTGGAATGCTCTTATGATTAAAGCTACCAATGCACTAACTCCATTTGCATCTGCCTTAATAGATGTAGCTTCATTCCTACTTAAATTAGTGTCTACCGCAGCCTACGCGATAAGTATTATAGCTCATCCTATAGATGCTGCATTTGAAGGTAAGTATGCAAAGTTGTTTTCAATGATAACAGAGCAAGATAAGCCAAACATAACAAAAGAAGATTTAGCACTCAGGCAACAGTCTAAGGATATTATTAGCGGTCAGCGTAAGAACGATGGTATAACTCCTAATGGAAGCTTATCAGGTAAGCCAGCTCCTCTAGATATAAAGGTAAATGTATCAGCAGATCCTGGATTGAAGGTTTCAACAACTGTAAATGGTAAATCTAACCTAGGTGCAAGCGGTATTGGGCAGCCCCTAGCTCCAATGGCGAAATAAGTATGTTTATATCTTGACTTTAGTGTGCATGTATGCTATATTCTTATATAGAACATACATGTAACACTTGGAGACTAGCCATGAAAAGCATCTTCTCTGCATTATTTATTGCATTTATTGTATACGTGGCCCACGTAGATAACCACCGTGTACATGAGCCATATATATCTGGAAACACTATAGTAGTGGAACGATATAACGGCCCATTGACCATAGATTTTGGGTATGTTAATCCTGAAACCATAAAAATTGAGTTTGATCCGTGGACTGCGTCTAGCACAATCGATGTAGCACACATGAGATTAAAGATTTATATTGATCATGATGAATACTGGATGGTAAATTTAAATTCCTCCGATAAAACTAAAATTAATATTCCTTCCGGAACTGTTAATTTACAACTTATACGTATAGCGGATATGATTCCAAACTGTGAGTAATTATCTAAATGTGGGGATGAAATGAATATAGATGCGTTGTATCCCTGTAGCTTTAGGGGAGTTCCATTCTTAATTGAGAATAGCTCCATTACAGGCGGTCGCAAGGTTGTTCTACACGAGTACCCAAATAGTGATCGTAGATATGTTGAAGACTTAGGTCTTAACAACATGCACATATCAATGACAATCACTGTACCAAGTTCTCTTTACTTTGGTAGTCGTAACCTACTAAAATTAGCTCTTGATGCCCCTGGATATGGAATTCTTGTACATCCCTTCGAGGGTTTGTTAAATGTTGCTGTAAAATCTTATCGTTTGGATGAAGATACAGCTAGATTGGGCGATTTAAAACTAGTTGTAGAATTTGTTGTAGGTCAGGATTTAATATACCCAGACCAATCAGACAGTGGAAGCTCTATATTTGCACTAGTAGACACAATAGGAGCCATAGCACAGTCAGCTTTTTTTGATGATTATACATATGATTCACAGAATACTCAACAGTCAGTTGCAGTTATTACTGAACTTAATGCCGTAGGAACTGCATTTACTAATGCTACAAGTGATTACATAACTCGTACTATATTTACCAATTCTGATATGTCCACATTCAGATATACATTAGATGATTACAAAGCTAACATAGCAAAATATATATCTAATACTAATTCAGACTCTGTAAATATTTATACAAAGACGCAGGAGCTTGTTACAGCCGTAGATAACATAATATTGACGGGCTCTCAGGGCGTAGATATAGGAAGTAAATTAGCCAAATACAGAGCCAGTACATCATTCGGCAGCAGTACTCATAGTGCAGCTACTAGATTAAGTCTATCAAGTATCCAGGATATGGTACTTGTGTTTGCATTTACATTAACTTGCTCTAATGCATCTATGTACTCAGTGACTAGCATAGACGATATAAACTTCCTAATAGGGGAAATAAATCAACAATATTTAGTACTACTAGACAGTGAAACACTTTCTACTGACGTAATGTCAAGAATACAATCTCTCAGAGCTCTTACATTGAAGTTCTTAGACGAAGAAGCGCTTACCGCACCTCAAATAAACACATTTGAAGTTCTTGACATGCCATTATCAGTTCTAGAGTACCAACTATATGGTGAATATGTTATTAGCGGTGTTGATGAACAAGGTAATCCACTGTCCCGTACAGATGCTTTACGCTTGCTGAATAAATCAACAAATATAGACCCTGCATTTCTCAAGGGTACTGTTAAAGTCTATACAAAATAAGCAATACTGGAGCACAATATGGTAATGGTTTTAGAGGTAAATGGAGCTAGTTACAGTAATTGGAGCTCTACACGTATCTCTAGATCCATGGAGAACATCTCTGGGCACTTTAGATTTAGTGCTACTAGTAGTCCTGAATTAAGCTTCCCAGTAAAGCCCGGAGATGCAGTAAAAGTCAAGATAGGAACTAAGGTTGTATTGACAGGGTATGTTGATTCAGTTGAGGTATCATATTCAGCCTCTGATCACACGATACATGTTGAGGGAAGAGATAAAACAGCCGACATTGTCGATAGTAAAGTTGATCATAAAATTGAATTTCATGCTCCTATAACGTTAGAAGATGTTGTTTCTCAGACTCTATCGTCCATAGGGGCATCCGATGTATCCGTTATAAACAAAGTTGGAGACCTTGAACCGTTCACTGCCGGAGAGCTAATATCTGCCCATATAGGACAATCTGCATATGACTTCATGGAGCTATACGCAAGAAAGCGCCAAGTCCTACTAACAACTGACGGCCTTGGAAACATTGTCTTTGTTAGGGCAAGTGAGGAAGATACTGGTTTAACATTTATCAGTATTCCAGGCGATTCAAGAAGTAATATTCTGTCGGCCGAAGTTCGATATAATGATGAGCACAGGTACAATCTGTATAAATTCTATTCTCAAGGCAATCCGGGCGGTAATAAGTACCTTGCTGATAGTCCATCAGAGTTGACTAATAAGACTGGCCAATACATAGATTCTAAAATACGATCAAGCCGCCAATACCATGAAATAGCCGAGGCTAGTACTGTTAAAACGACATTAGAGGCTAGGGCTAAATGGGAAGGCCAGGTTCGGGAGGCTAAGTCTCTTAAATATACTTGTAAAGTTGCTGGTCATACATACAGCCACAATAATAATGCCGCATATATGCCAAATATGTTAGTTAATGTAAGTGATCAATTTGCAAACTTGTATAGAAGCATGCTTATTACAGAAGTTAGCTCAGAATATAATGTTTCAAGCGGATCTATAACTACTCTTACATTACTACCTCCTGAAGCCTTTGCCCTATTGGAAGAAGATAGACTAAACACCAAAGAGAAGAGAGCTGCACGAAGAGCTGCCAGAAAAGCTAAACACCTGTAATATCGACAAGGAGTAACCTGTGGCCAATATTCCTAACATTGTTAAACGATCCAGAATAACCAAGGTCGGTAAAGATGATGGTAATTATGCAGTTTCTCAAGTTGATTACTTGGGTAAAGTGTGTGATGTAGAGATACTTACTCCATACGGTCTGTATAGTAATCTTCCATTAGATGCCACCACCGTGCTATGGAATGTACAAGGTCAAGAAGAGAATAGAGTCGGTATAGGAAATACTCCTAAAACGAGATTTAAGAATCTTAAAGCAGGTGAAGTCGTAGTTGGCAGTCCCCAAACATTGAGTAATGTTGCATTTAAAGAAGATGGATCTATCGTAGTTACAGGTAAAGGCAATGCTGTAGTAACAGTAGATGCCTCTGGTAATATATCGATAACTACAGATGGAACTCTTGGAATATCTTCTACAGGTAATATGACACTACATAGTAATGCCAAGGTCATTCTTTCAGGTACTGCTATCGAATTAAATGGTAATGCTGTTGGTGTAGCCCGTCTAGGAGATTCCGTGACTGCTGGCGTTATTTCATCCGCGTCTACTACAGTAAAGACTGGTAGTTAATTGGAGAATACAATGGAAATAAGTTCTGAAGGAATAAAATTGATTAAAGGCTTTGAAGGCCTTCGATTGAACGCATATAGAGATGCTGTTGGAGTACTGACCATAGGATATGGACATACTAAGAATGTTGAGGAGGGTCAACAGATAACTGAGGAAGAAGCCGAGGCTTTATTGAAATCAGATCTGGAAATATTTGAAGACAGTGTTTTGGACGCTGTTAATGTTCCAATTACCCAACACCAATTCGATGCCCTAGTCTCATTTACTTATAATTTAGGTGCTAGGAACTTTAGAAATAGTACCCTACTTAAAAAGCTAAATGCAGAGGACTATGAAGGAGCGGCTAACGAGTTTCTTCGATGGAATAGAGCCGGTGGACGAGTTCTAAACGGGTTAACTCGCCGTAGAGCTGCTGAACGTGATTTATTTCTATTATACTGACCGTACAGCCCTATAGTTGGTATATTTGGTGTTATACCATAGAATATATTAGATACCCCTGTATGGGCTTATAATCGGCCTCTATGTTGATCTATGTATCTTTATCCTTCTCTGAAGGTGGGTGATACAATTTAATCCTTCTAAGATTCATATACATCTCAAACATCAACTGTGTGTTTAGATGATATTGCTCTAACCAAGGAAACAATATGTATAGAACTTTTAGATCTTCGTACCTCATGGCTAATTCTCCTACTCATCTTCTTTAATAGATTGTAGATAGTCATCGAAATAAGATTCTAATTTGTCTTCTTTCATATTCTCCATAGCAAAAGCAAGACTATCTACATAATTACTATGATTATTCATATAATCCCAAGCTTCATGACTTGGTACTATTGGTGTTTTCTTTTTAAATTGAATCACGATGCCCATTGTACTTACTCCTGTTATAAGTTAGACAATCTTTACTATCTCAGTCATACGTCGAATGTGATCTATTTTAGTATCTACTTCATACTGTACAGCAGTAGTATATAGCTGTAATACATCAGTAAGTTCTTCGTACTGCCTGTTATGGTTCTCACATGCAATCAACACTGTGGAATCCATGGAGGTTGTTATATTCCTCTTAATGTTGATGAAGCCACGCATTGTAGTCACTCCTATTATCTCTTTCTACTTATTAATATATCACAATAATCAATAAAGTCAATAGGTAAATATTATTTATTTAATATATTCTTACTTTCTTCTGAGCAGCTAATTCAGCTTCTCTTTTCTCCTCCTGTTCAATGAGCAACCTTACCATTGTTATATATGCAGACTCTACCCATTCTAACTGTTCATCATCATGGATATTTGTTATAAATTCATTACACATTTTAACCTCCATTAAATTAATGAGATCCAAGTATTTTAAATACTGAAGCTATTGTTACAATAGTTCCAGTAAATATTACAGGATCTAAAAAGAAGTTAGCTACACTAATCCATACTTTATTTAAAAGTCTTACAGTGAAGGACTTCTTCTGGGCTACCTTTCCATGTGTTACGAAGTTTTCCATTTTATCCTCCTGTTTATCTAGTTGGAGATGTATCCCCTTCCTATTATATTATATAGGGTTATTCTCTAAAAAGTCAATACTAAAATTATGATTTATAAGGTTATTAAATGAAATTATTACATCGAATAATATGGTCAATGACCACACTGGTATTCTTAATTCATACTGTATGTGCGCAATATCCCGCAACCCAAGTTATGCAAACAGATTTCGAGATTATAATCAATAATTCGCCTGTAAAGGTTACTTTTAAACCGTCATTAATCGTTGGTAGCAATTACAAAGGTGAAGCATCTTATGAGGCATATAATGATGTCACAACGCATGAGATACATGTCTCAGAGCTATCCTTGACTATGGAGGCCTTTAATAGCGGGGATCCTTTGTATAAGAGGGATTTCAATAGTATGTGGGCTATACAAGTCTTAGGACACGAATATGGGCATGCAATACAGTACCAATTAGGATTAGAATTCGATGAGGTACAGGCAAGTACATTCA